>Ga0265780_10000255_pt1 | contig 83956 bp, 72 predicted proteins | sample P1T30metagenome_FD_192432 | JGI IMG/M metagenome (GOLD analysis project Ga0265780, IMG submission 192432) | Plant litter microbial communities from East Loma Ridge, Irvine, California - P1 T30 | ecosystem: Environmental > Terrestrial > Plant litter > Unclassified | place: USA: California...
CAGCGCGCACCAGGTGCGCCGCCGGACGTCGCCCGACCCCGCCGACGACTGAGCCGATCTCGGTGCCCTCGGCAGGGATCGAACCTGCGACCAAGAGATGAGAAGCACCACGAGCAGACGCTCCGCTACCAGACGCTCCGCTGTGCCCTCGGCAGGGATCGAACCTGCGACCAAGAGATTAGAAGGCTCCTGCTCTATCCGCTGAGCTACGAGGGCGTGGCCACCACGATACCTCGCCTGGTCAGACGGCCAGGGCGAGCGCGCCGAGCAGCTGGTCGAGCCGCGGCACGCCGGCAGCCCGGAACACCTCGTCGCCCCGGGCGTCGAGCACCACGATCGTGGGCGTGCTCGTGACGTCGCGGGCCTCGGCCTCGTCGGGCCGTGCGACGACGTCGGCCTCGTCCACCACGAGGGCGGGCACCAGGGCCTCGGCCTCCGCCACGACGGCGCGGGCCGCGTGGCAGGGACCGCAGAACGCGGACGTGTACAGCTCGACCTTCATGCCCGGGTGCAACGAGGAGGCGCGGGGGAAGATTCCCCGCGCCTCCTCGTGTGCTGTGCCGTCCGGCGTCAGAAGGTGCCGAACTCGTCGGTGCGGTCGCCGCGGTTCTCGAGCGAGTCGACCGGGTCGCTGTCGCCCTCGTCGAGCGTGTAGTGCACCTGGAGCTGCTCGCCGTTCATCTTGGCCTCGCCGGCCTTGTAGACGAAGCCGGTCTCGATGCCCTCGACGAGCACGTAGTCGACGATCTCGTCGTCGTACGACCCGTTCGTGCTGACTCGGGTGTCGGTGCGGCCGTCGCTCGGGCCGCCCTCGAAGAAGACGACGTACTCGGATCCCTCGGCCACGGTGGGCTTGCTGTCTGTCATGAGGCCGTTCTACCAGGAGGCGCGGATGCGGCGCCCAGGAAGCCTGCGGCCCCGGCCGTGTCGGCCCCCACGACTAGAGTGACGGCATGGCTTCCACGAACGACCGGCTGGTCTGGATCGACTGCGAGATGACCGGGCTCGACCTCGCGGTCGACGAGCTGGTCGAGGTGGCCGTCGTCGTCACCGACTTCGACCTCGCCCCCGTGCACCCCGGGTTCACCATCGTCATCAAGCCCGACCAGTCGGCGCTCGACAACATGAACGAGTTCGTGACCGACATGCACACGTCGTCGGGCCTGCTGGAGGAGATCCCGGCGGGCGTCTCGCTCGCCGAGGCCGAGTACGAGGTGCTCGAGTACATCCTGAAGCACGTCCCCACCGCGCAGCACGCTCCCCTCGCGGGCAACACCATCGGCACCGACCGGGCCTTCCTCGCGAAGTACATGCCGCGGGTCGACGGCCACCTGCACTACCGCAGCGTCGACGTCTCCTCCATCAAGGAGCTCGCCCGTCGCTGGTTCCCCCGCGTCTACTTCAACGCCCCCCAGAAGCACGGCGGCCACCGAGCCCTCGCCGACATCCTCGAGTCGATCCGCGAGCTCGAGTACTACCGTCGTGCGGGCTTCGTCGCCGACCCCGGGCCCACCACCGAAGACGTCCAGGCCATCTCGAAGGCCGTCGTGGACGAATGGGCCTCCCGGCTGTAGTAGAGTCTTCTCGTTGCAGCCGCCTCGGCGGTCGCGCATGGTGGGTATAGCTCAGCTGGTAGAGCGCCTGGTTGTGGTCTAGGAGGCCGCGGGTTCAAGCCCCGTTACTCACCCCAGACGAAAGGCCCTGCACTTCGGTGCAGGGCCTTTCTGCGTTCCTGTGCCGTCTCGTCCTCGGCACCCGCGGGGTGGGCTCAGCGCAGGTGTGGGAGCCTGGGCGGGTGAGCGACGACGCGGGCCTCGAGACCGAGACGAACCACGTGGCCGACGTCGGCGCGGCCGGCATCGACCCGGCGGCGGTGAGCCCCGAGCGGTTCGACGAGCTGGTGGTCGCCGAGCTCGACCTCCTGCCCGACGACATGGTCGACGGCCTCGACAACGTCGTGTTCGTCACGGAGGACCGCCCCGACGACGGCTCCCTCGACCTGCTCGGCCTCTACGACGGCGTGGCCCTCACCGAGCGCGGCACCTACGGCTTCGGCGAGCTGCCCGACCGCATCGTCCTGTACCGGGAGCCCCACCTCGCCGCGGTCGACGACCTCGACCAGCTGCGCGACGAGATCCACGTCACCCTCGTCCACGAGATCGCCCACTTCTACGGCCTCGACGACGAGCAGCTGCACGAGCTCGGCTGGGCCTAGCGGCACACCGCCTCGCCTCGACCTCACGCCGACGGCGCCGCCGGCACCGCCGCACCCGCCGGCACGGACGGCGTCTCGGGCACCCGCACGACCACGTCGGCCAGCGTGCGCGGCCCCTCGGCGGAGAGGTGCGCCTCCTCCTGCTCCGCCCAGACCTCCCACCACGGCTCGTACGTCGCCCCGTCGCGGGCCAGTGCCCGCCGCCGCCGCTCCCCCGCGTCGAGCTCCAGCCACACCGACAGCGTCGCGAGCCCCGAGGAGGCGCGGGTCAGGGCCCCGGCGCCCTCCACGACGACCGAGGCGGCCGGGTCGAGCGTCCTCCGCCGCCCCGGCACGCCGGCGTCCCAGTCCCACGTGGTCCAGCCCGGCTCGGCCCCCACGAGCAGCGACGTCTCGACGACCCGCGACGCGGCGGCGAGGCCGTGCCAGCCGGGGTAGACGTCGTCGAGGTGCACCAGCTGGACCGGCCCGAGGGCACCGGGCCACGCCGCGACCAGGCGACGCGCGAGCGTGGTCTTGCCCGAGCCCGAGCGCCCGTCGACGAGCAGCACCACGCGGTCGGAGCCGGTCCGCGCCTCCTCGGCCCTCCGCAGCAGGGCACCGACCAGGGCGTCGTCGACGGCCGACGACCACTCCTCAGGCAAGGACGAACTCCCACGTGCCCGCCACGACGGCCGCGGCGACCGCCGCCGCCGCGATGAGCACGCCGACGGCCACGAGGGCGGCGTCGCGGGCGGCGAACCGGGAGGGCCGCGCCCAGGTGCGCGTGGCGTCCGACCCGAAGCCCTTGGCCTCCATGGCGGTCGCGAGCTTGCTGCCCCGGCGCACCGAGAGCACCAGCAGCGAGAACGCCTGCCCGCCGAAGCGGCGAGCCGCCGCGACCGGTCCGCGACCGTCGGCGACGCCGCGGGCCCGCCGCGCCAGGGCGAGCTGCCGCCAGTCGTCGGCGAAGAGGCCGGCCAGCCGCAGGCCGGCCAGGCCGCCGAGCACGAACCGCGCCGGCAGACGGAGCACCTGCGCGAGGCCGTCGGCGAGGTCGGTGGGGTCGGTCGTCGCGAGCAGCACGATGCCCGGCACGCCCACCGCGAGGATGCGCAGCCCGATGGCGAGCGCCAGCGCCAGCGACCCGTCGGTGACGCTGATCCACCAGAGCTGCAGCAGCACGGGGCCCTCGTCGCGGCCGTAGAGCGCGGTCACGAGCACCGACGTCGGGGCGGCGATCCAGAGCGGCGCCGTGCGCCGGAGCAGCTGGCGCGCCGACAGCCCCGCCCAGGGCAGCAGCAGCAGCTCGAGCACGAGGGCGACGCCGGCCGAGACGGCGTCGATCGACAGCAGCAGCACGAGCGAGACGACCAGCGCGGCGAGCAGCTTCGCGACCGGGTTCAGCCGGCCGACGAGCCGGTCGGTCTCGACCGCGGCGAGCAGGCTCACGAGGCAGCCTCGCGGGCCGGGGCGCGGTCGAGGGCGACCACGTCGTCGGCGAGGGCCGCCACGAACTCGGCGTCGTGGGTGACGGCCACCATCGAGCGGCCCTCGTCGACCAGCGCGGCGAGCAGCGCCACGAGCTCGCGCCAGGTGCGGGCGTCCTGCCCGAAGGTCGGCTCGTCGAGCACGAGGAGGCGCGGCCTCGACGCGAGGACGGTCGCCACCGAGAGCCGCCGCTTCTCCCCGCCCGACAGCGTGAACGGGTTGGCGCCGGCGAGGTGGTCGAGGCGCAGGCGGGCCAGGAGCTCGTCGACCCGGGAGCCGACCTCCGCGGGCGACTCGCCCAGCGCCTCCGGCCCGACCGCCAGCTCGCGCCGCACGGTCGCCGTGAGGAACTGGTGCTCCGGGTCCTGGAACACGGTGCCGACCCGCGACAGGAGCTGGCGCGACCGCCAGCGCGACGGCGACGGCCCGGCGCCGTCGGCGAGCAGGTCGGCGGCGCGCAGCGACCCGCCGGCCGGGGCCAGCAGCCCGGCGAGGGTCAGCGCGAGCGTCGACTTGCCCGCCCCGTTCGGCCCCGTCAGCACGACCGCCCGCGCGTCGTCGACGACGAGGTCGACGCCCGTCGCGACGGCGGGGCCCCTCGTGCCGCGCCGCCCGACGGCGAGCTGCTCGGCCTGCAGCAGCGGACCGGCCGAGGAGGCGCGGTGCCGCACGGGCGCAGCGGGCGCGGCCCCCGGCACCCACACCCCCGCCTCGGTCAGCCGCTCGCGCTCGCGCCCCAGCACCTCGTCGGGCCGGCCGTCGGCGAGCACGCCGCCCCCCGCGGCCAGCACCACGACGCGGTCGACGACGGGCAGCCAGACGGAGACCCGGTGCTCGACGACGACGAGGGTCGCCCCCGACGCCTCGACGACGCGCCCGACCGCGTCGCGCACCTCGACGACCCCCTCGGGGTCGAGGTTCGCGGTGGGCTCGTCGAGCAGCACGAGCCCCGGCCGCATGGCGAGCGCCCCGGCGAGCGCGAGGCGCTGCTTCTGCCCTCCGCTCAGCTGGGCGGTCGGCCACGAGCGGGGCAGGTCGAGCCCGACGGCGTCGAGGGCCTCGTCGACCCGTCGCCACGTCTCGTCGCGCGGGACGCCCACGTTCTCGCAGCCGAACGCGACGTCGTCGCCGACGCGGGCGAGCACCACCTGCGAGTCGGGGTCCTGCAGCACGAGGCCCACGCGGCCCCGCTGGTCGGCCGGGGGTCGGCCGTCGACGAGCAGCTCGCCCGTCGCGTCGCCCTCCTCGTCGCCGCCGAGCACGCCGGCCAGGCCCGCGAGCAGGGTCGACTTGCCGGCGCCCGAGGCACCGAGCAGCAGCACGCGCTCCCCCGGCTCGACCACGAGGTCGAGCTCGGAGACCGCCGGGCGCAGCCGACCGGCGTGGCGCCACCCCCAGCCGCGGGCGTCGACCCGGGCGCCGGAGGCGGTGGTCACGTCGTCGGGAGCGCGCGGCTCAGACGCGCGCCTCGGCCGAGCGGCCGGAGGCGAAGCGGCTGAGGGCGCCCGTGCGCGCGAGGCCCCGGGCGGCGAGCCACGAGAGCAGGCCCGCGAGCAGCACGCCCGAGACGACGGCGCTGACGCCGTAGACGACCTTGTACTCGACCGCGGTGGCGGCGATCGACGAGAAGGAGGTGTCGAGCAGCGCCACGACGACGCCCGCGCCGGCGCCGGCGAGCAGGGCCACGTGGAGGCGCCAGGTCGAGTAGAGGAACGCGGCCAGCACCAGCTCGGCCCCGAGGCCCTGCAGCACGCCCCAGATCAGCGTCGAGAAGCCCCACTGCGTGCCGATCAGCATCGAGACGACGGCGGCCATGACCTCGGTGTAGATCGCGGCGCCCGGCTTGCGGATGACGAGGCCGCCGAGCACGCCGGCGAAGAGCCAGCCCCCCGCGAGCAGGCCCGAGAGGCCGGGCAGGAACGACAGGGCGCTGTCGAGCGGCGTCCAGGCGAGTCCCCAGGCCCAGAAGACGACGCCGCAGGCGACGCCGATGACGCTGGCGACGACGATGTCGACGACGCGCCAGCGACGCGACGGCTTCCTCGGCGAGGTGGGGGCGGTCGGACGCTCGTCGCGACTCGACGACGACTCGTTCGCGGACACGGAAACAGACATGTTCTCTCCTCCCTGCGCTGGCATGATCCAGATCAGGTTCGACGGTCGAAGCGTGGATCGCTTCCTCTCAGCCCGGATCACCGGACTCCCGTGTGTGTGCCGCCGAGCATAGCCCAGCCCCGGGGGCACGGCGCACGCCGGGTCGCGGCGCACGCCCGTGGCGCACCCCCGCGGCCCTCCCCGGCGACGACGCGGCGGACGTGCCCCTCGTCCGGGGGGCGCGGGCGGTCCCCCCAAGTGCCCACTATCCGTTCGCCCTGCGTTCTCCGTAGGTTCACCGTGAGCCGTCAGCGACGTCGGCCGTCCGCATCGACGTCGCCCGGCCCCACCCGACGAGGAGAACGATGTCCTTCCCCCTTGGCTCCACCCGTCCCCGGCGCCGCGTGCTCGCGGCGTGCCTCGCCGTGTCGCTGGCCTCCGGCCTCGGGCTCGCGACCGCGGGCGCCGCCGTCGCCGCGCCTCCTGCCGGCCCTGCCTCGCCCGCCGGACCGGCCGCCCCCGCTGCGCCGGGCCACGCTCCCGCCGCCCCGGGACACGCACCTGCCCTGCCGGTCGTGGCCGGCCCGGTGATGAACTACGCCGTGAACGTCGCGAAGGCGAACCCGGGCCAGACGAAGCAGGCCGAGCGCGCCGTGGTGGCCGCCTCCGGCACGGTGGTCGCGTCGTGGCCGGAGATCGGCGTCGTGATCGCCCAGTCGTCGAACACGAACTTCGCCCCGTCGCTGCGCGCCGACAAGACAGTGGAGTCGGTGGGCGCGACGCGCACCGCCCCGGTCACGGCCGCCGACCCGACCTGGAAGGGCGCACCGGCCGCCGCCGCCCCCGGGACGCCGGGCGCCGCCTCGCAGCAGTCGGTCGCCGAGCAGGAGGGCGTCGAGGCGCGCTCCGCCGTCGTCGCGGACCCCCTCGAGGCCCAGCAGTGGGACATGACGGCGATCAAGGCCGACCAGGCCCACCAGGTCACCGACGGCTCGCCTCGCGTGCTCGTGGCCGTGCTCGACTCGGGCATCCAGGGCGACCACCCCGACCTCGCCGCCAACATCGACCAGCGCCGCTCGGCCGGCTGCCTGAGCGGCACCCCGGACTCGTCGTACGCCGCGTGGCAGCCCACGACGAGCGACCACGGCACCCACGTCGCCGGCACCATCGCGGCCGACCGCAACGGCGTCGGCATCGTGGGCGTCGCCCCCGCCTCGACGCTGAGCGCCGTCAAGGTCGTGAACGACGACGGGTTCATCTACGCCGAGGCCGCCATCTGCGGCTTCATGTACGCCCAGGCCACCGGGGCCGACGTCACGAACAACAGCTACTTCATCGACCCGTGGGAGTTCTGGTGCGGGTCGGACGTCGACCAGGCGGCCGTGAAGACCGCCGTCGACCGCGCCGTGCAGTTCACGCAGCGGAAGGGCGTCGTCAACGTCGCGGCCGCCGGCAACAGCGGCGTCGACCTCGCGAACAAGACCGTGGACGCCGGCAGCCCGAACGACACCGTGCCGGTGACGCGCCAGCTCGACGCGACCTGCACCGACATCCCCGCCGAGCTCGACGGGGTGGTGACCGTGGCCTCGACCACCTCCGCGGGCGCCAAGTCGTCGTTCTCGAACTTCGGCGCCGGCGTCATCGACGTCGCGGCCCCCGGCTCGAGCATCCTCTCGACCGTCACCGGCGGCGGGTACGGCACGAAGTCGGGCACCTCCATGGCCAGCCCGCACGTCGCCGGGGTGCTCGCCCTGCTCGCCTCGACGCACCCCCGCCTGGAGGGCTCGCGCCTCACCGACCTCCTGTACGCCCAGGCCGACGACGTCGCCTGCCCGGCGGCCGCCACGACCTGCGTCGGCACGCCCGCCGACAACGGCTGGTTCGGCGAGGGCCTCGTCGACGCGCTGGACGCCGTGACGGCGCGCTGACCCCGGCCGGGCCGGGGACGCCGCGAGCGCGGCGTCCCCGGCCCCTCCGCACGAGGGCGCCCCGTCACCGACGGGGCGCCCTCGTGCGGTCGGGGCCCCGCGGCCCTCGCGGCCCGGCTGCCCCTAGGCTGAGCCGAGTCCCAAACCGGAGGTCCGATTGCACACCTGGCCAGGCAACCCCTACCCGCTCGGCGCCACCTACGACGGCAGCGGCACCAACTTCGCCATCTACAGCGAGGCGGCCACGAAGGTCGAGCTCTGCCTGTTCGACGCCGACGGCGTCGAGACGCGCGTGCCCCTCACCGAGGTCGACGCGTACGTCTGGCACGCGTACCTGCCCACCGTCCAGCCCGGCCAGAAGTACGGCTACCGGGTGCACGGCGACTACGAGCCCGAGAACGGCTCGCGCGCGAACCCGAACAAGCTCCTGCTCGACCCCTACGCCAAGGCCACGAGCGGCGACATCGACTGGGACGAGGCGCTCTTCGCCTACGACTTCGGCGACCCCGACTCGCGCAACGACCGCGACAGCGCGCCGCACATGATGCTCGGCGTCGTCATCAACCCGTTCTTCGACTGGCAGGGCGACCGCCCCCCGAAGTACAGCTACGACGAGACGGTCATCTACGAGGCCCACGTCAAGGGCCTCACCCAGACGCACCCCGACATCCCCGAGGAGCAGCGCGGCACCTACGCCGGCGTGGCCCACCCGGCGATCATCGACCACCTGCAGAAGCTCGGCGTCACCGCCCTCGAGCTCATGCCCGTGCACCAGTTCGTGCAGGACAACACGCTGCTCGAGAAGGGCCTCAGCAACTACTGGGGCTACAACACCATCGGCTTCTTCGCGCCGCACGCCGCCTACTCGGCGACCGGCGACACCGGGCAGCAGGTGCAGGAGTTCAAGACGATGGTGCGGGTGCTGCACGAGGCCGGCATCGAGGTCATCATCGACGTCGTCTACAACCACACGGCCGAGGGCAACCACCTGGGCCCGACGCTGTCGTTCAAGGGCATCGACAACGGCGCGTACTACCGCTTGATGGACGACGACAAGCGCTACTACATGGACTACACGGGCACCGGCAACAGCCTGAACGTCCGTCACCCGCACTCGTTGCAGCTCATCATGGACAGCCTGCGCTACTGGGTGACCGAGATGCACGTCGACGGGTTCCGCTTCGACCTCGCCGCCTCCCTCGCTCGCGAGTTCTACGAGGTCGACCGCCTGTCGACCTTCTTCGAGCTCGTGCAGCAGGACCCGATCGTGTCGCAGGTCAAGCTCATCGCCGAGCCCTGGGACGTGGGCCCCGGCGGCTACCAGGTCGGCAACTTCCCGCCCCAGTGGACCGAGTGGAACGGCAAGTACCGCGACACCGTCCGCGACTTCTGGCGCGGCGAGCCCTCCACGCTCGGCGAGTTCGCCAGCCGCATCACCGGCTCGGCCGACCTCTACGAGCGCGACGGCCGCCGTCCGGTCGCCAGCATCAACTTCGTCACCGCGCACGACGGGTTCACCATGCGCGACCTCGTCACCTACAACGAGAAGCGCAACGACGCGAACGGAGAGGGCGGCGCCGACGGCGAGAGCCACAACCGGTCGTGGAACTCGGGCGTCGAGGGCGAGACCGACGACGAGGCGATCCGCGCACTCCGCGAGCAGCGCCAGCGCAGCTTCCTCGCGACGCTGCTGCTCAGCCAGGGCGTGCCCATGCTGCTGCACGGCGACGAGCTCGGGCGGACGCAGCACGGCAACAACAACACGTACGCCCAGGACGACGCGATCAGCTGGATCGACTGGGAGGCGGCCGACCGCGACCTCGTCGAGTTCGTCGCCGAGGTGATCAAGCTCCGGCACGACCACCCGACGTTCCGCCGTCAGCGCTACTTCAACGGCCGCCCGGTCACGCGCGGCGAGGGCGAGCCCCTGCCCGACATCGTCTGGCTGACGCCGGAGGGCGACGCCATGCAGGAGGGCGAGTGGAACGAGTCGTACGCGAAGGCGATCGGCATGTTCCTCAACGGCGACGGCATCCGGGGCCGTGACCACCGCGGCGGCCGCATCACCGACGTCAACTTCGTGCTCTACTTCAACGCCAGCGAGGAGACGGTCACCTTCGTGCTGCCTCCCGACGAGTACGCCGAGGGCTGGGAGGTCGTGGTCGACAGCACCGTCACGCCGCCCGTCGCCCCGGCGTCCGCTCCCCCGCGGTCGCTCCAGGCCGTCCGGGCCGCGACCACGCCCCAGCCGCCTTCCCACCCCCAGGTCGTCCCCGCCCTGAGGGCCGGTGACCAGCTGCCCGTGGCCAGCCGGTCGCTGGTCGTCCTCCGCGCCACGGCAGAGGACCCCTCGTGACCCGACGCGACCACCCCCGCTCCACCTACCGCCTCCAGATCCGCGAGGCCTTCCCCCTCGACGCCGCCGCCGCGGTCGTGCCGTACCTGCGCGACCTCGGGGCCGACTGGGTCTACCTGTCGCCCGTGCTCGAGGCCGAGCCCGGCAGCGACCACGGCTACGACGTCGTCGACCACCGCCGGGTCGACCCGGCCCGGGGCGGCGAGGCCGGCCTGGCCGCGCTCTCCGCGGCAGCCCACGACGCCGACCTCGGCGTGCTCGTCGACATCGTGCCGAACCACGTCGGCGTGGCCACCCCGAAGGCGAGCGTCTGGTGGTGGGACCTCCTCACGCACGGCCGCGAGAGCCGGTACGCCGAGGCGTTCGACGTCGACTGGGCGGCCGGCGGCGGCAAGCTGCTGCTGCCCGTGCTCGGGGAGCCCGCCGCGGCGGACGGCGCGATCGAGGGCCTGTCCGTCGAGGGCGACGAGCTGCACTACTACGACGACGCGTACCCGATCGCCCCCGGCACGGCCTCCCCCGGCGACGCCCCCGCCGAGGTGCACGCCCGCCAGGCCTACGAGCTCGTGCACTGGAAGCGCGCCGACACCGACCTCAACTACCGTCGCTTCTTCGCCGTCAACACCCTGGCCGGCATCCGCGTCGAGGTGCCGCGCGTCTTCGACGAGTCGCACGTCGAGATCGGCCGGTGGTTCCGCGAGGGGCTCGTCGACGGCCTGCGCGTCGACCACCCGGACGGCCTCGCCGACCCGGGCGGGTACCTCGACCGCCTCGCCGAGCTGACCGGCGGAGCCCACGTGCTCGTCGAGAAGATCCTCGAGGGCGACGAGCGCCTGCCCGAGAACTGGGCCACCGACGGCACGACCGGCTACGACGCCCTCGCCGACCTCGACCGCGTCTTCGTCGACCCCGCCGGGGTCGAGGTGCTCGGCTCGCTCGACCGCCGCCTCCGCGCCGGCGACGGGCCCGACGACTGGCACGAGATGATCCTCGGCACCAAGCGGGGCATCGCCGACGGCATCCTGGGCAGCGAGATCCGACGCCTCGCGCGCCTCCTCGCCTCCGACGGCCAGGCCGACGAGCGCGTCGTCGACGCCCTCGCCGAGCTGGCAGCCGCCTTCCCGGTCTACCGCAGCTACCTGCCCCAGGGCGCCGACCAGCTGGCCCGCGCGGCCGAGGTGGCGACCGAGCACCGCCCCGACCTCGCCGAGACGGTCGCCGAGGTCGTCGGCACCCTGTCGGACCCCTCGCACCCCGCCTCCGTGCGGTTCCAGCAGACGAGCGGCATGGTCATGGCCAAGGGCGTGGAGGACACCGCGTTCTACCGCTACAGCCCGCTCGCCACCCTCACCGAGGTCGGAGCGGACCCGGCGGAGACGCACCTGACGCCGGCCGAGTTCCACGCGCGCCAGCAGGCCCGCCTCGCCGAGCGCCCGCACGGCATGACGACCCTGTCGACCCACGACACCAAGCGGAGCGCCGACGTGCGCGCCCGCGTCTCGGTGCTCGCCGAGGTCGCGGAGGAGTGGGCGGCGACGCTCGAGCGCCTGCGCAGCCTCGCCCCGGTCGGCGACGGGCCCTTCGAGAACATCCTCTGGCAGACCGTCGTCGGCGCCTGGCCCGCCTCGCGCGAGCGCCTGCACGCCTACGCCGAGAAGGCCTCGCGCGAGGCCAGCAGCTCGACGACCTGGACCGACCGCACCCCCGAGGCCGAGGCCTTCGAGGAGCGCATGCACGCCGCCGTCGACGCCGCCTTCGACGACGACGAGGTGCGCCACGAGGTCGAGCGCATCGTCGACGTCGTGCGCCGGGCCGGCTGGAGCAACGCCCTCGGCGTGGCCCTCCTGCAGCTCACCGGCCCCGGCAGCCCCGACGTCTACCAGGGCGGGGAGCTGTGGGACCGCTCGCTGGTCGACCCCGACAACCGCCGCGAGGTCGACTTCGACGAGCGTCGTCGGGTGCTCGACCGCGTGGTCGCGGGCGAGGTGCCGCCGGTCGACGAGTCCGGCGCCGCCAAGCTGCTCGTCACGCACCGCGCCCTGACGCTGCGGCGCGACCGGCCCGAGCTGTTCCACCGCTACGCGCCCCTGCCCGTGTTCGGCGAGCGGGCCGACCACGCCGTCGTCGCCGACCGCGGCGGCGCGGTCGTGGTGGCCACCCGCCTGCCCGTCTCGCTCGAGCAGGCCGGCGGCTGGGACGACACCGTCGTGCTCACGCGCGGCACGGCCTACGTCGACGTGCTGACCGGCCGCCGTCACCAGGGCGGCGAGCTCCGGCTCGCCGAGGTGCTGGAGACGTACCCCGTCGCCCTGCTGGTCCCGGCAGACAGCCAGGACTAGCGCCTCCCCGCACGACTACCGTCGACCCCCGGCGGGTCGGCGGCAGTCGTCGTGCCCGCCCGGCTCCCCGCCGATCCCCCGACACCCCACCACACCCCGAGGAGACCGATGAGCGTCTACGACGTCTGGGCCCCGAACGCCACCACCGTGCGACTGCACCTCGACGGCGACGTGCTGCCGATGACCGCCGAGCCCGGCACGGGCTGGTGGCGCGCCGCCGACGACCTCGACCGCGGCGCGGGCCACCGCTACGGCTTCCTGCTCGACGACGGCGAGACGCCGCTGCCCGACCCGCGCTCGCGCCGGCAGCCCGACGGCGTGCACGGCCTCAGCGAGACCTTCGACGCCTCCGCGTTCGCCTGGACCGACGAGGCCTGGACCGGTCGCCAGCTCGGCGGCGCGGTCGTCTACGAGCTGCACCTCGGCACGTTCACGCCCGAGGGCACGCTCGACTCCGCGATCGAGAAGCTGCCGCACCTCGTCGGCCTCGGCGTCGACCTCGTCGAGCTGCTGCCGGTCAACGGCGTCAACGGCCGCTGGAACTGGGGCTACGACGGCGTCGACTGGTTCACCGTCACCGACAACTACGGCGGACCCGAGGCGTACCAGCGCTTCGTCGACGCCGCGCACGCGGCCGGCCTGGGCGTCGTGCAGGACGTCGTCTACAACCACCTCGGCCCGTCGGGCAACTACCTGCCCGCCTTCGGCCCCTACCTCTCGAGCAAGCACGCGAACACGTGGGGCGACAACGTCAACCTCGACGACGACGGCGCCCACGAGGTGCGCGAGTTCATCCTCGACAACACGGCCATGTGGTTCACGGACTACCACGTCGACGCCCTCCGGCTCGACGCCGTGCACGCGCTGCGCGACGACTCGCCCGTCCACCTGCTGCAGGAGATGGCCGAGCGCACCGCGGTGCTGAGCGCCCACCAGCGCCGCCCGCTGACGCTCATCGCCGAGAGCGACATGAACGACCCCCGGCTGATCACCCCCCGCGACGGCGGAGGCTCCGGCCCCGACCACCGCCAGGGCTACGGCCTCGACGGCCAGTGGAGCGACGACTTCCACCACGCGCTGCACGTCGCGCTCACGGGCGAGACCACCGGCTGGTACGCCGACTTCGCCTCCCTCGACTCCCTCGCGAAGGTGCTCACGAAGGGCTTCTTCCACGACGGCACGTGGTCGTCGTTCCGCGAGACCGACCACGGCTTCCCGATCGACGTCGAGCACATGCCCGGCTGGCGCCTCGTCGTGGCGAACCAGAACCACGACCAGATCGGCAACCGGGCGATCGGCGACCGCCTCGCGGCCTCGCTCGACGACGGGCAGCTCGTCATCGCCGCCGCCCTCACCCTGGCGTCGCCGTTCACGCCGATGCTCTTCCAGGGCGAGGAGTGGGCCGCGTCGACCCCGTGGCAGTTCTTCACCTCGCACCCCGAGGCCGACCTCGGCGAGGCGACCGCGAAGGGCCGCATCGCCGAGTTCGCGAAGCTCGGCTGGGACGAGTCGACCGTGCCCGACCCGCAGGACCCGGAGACGTTCCGACGCTCCGTGCTCGACTGGTCGGAGCTCGAGCAGGGCCGCCACGCCGTCGTGCTCGACGCCTACCGTCGTCTCGCCGCCCTGCGCCGGGCCGAGCCCGACCTCACCGACCCGCGCCTCGGCCGCGTCGCGGTCGAGCACGACGCCGACCGCCGCTGGCTCGTGCTGACGAGGGGCTCGCTGCGCGTCGCCGTCAACTTCGCCGAGCAGGAGGCGCGGGTCGCCGTGCCCTGCACCGAGGTGCTCTTCGCGAGCGACGACCAGGTCGTGGCGGGCGAGTCGCTGCTGCTGCCCCCGCACTCGGTCGCGATCGTCCGGTAGCGCCGACGGCACGACGGGAGGGGCGGGGCCGCGTGGCCCCGCCCCTCCCGTCGTGCTGCCGCGACGTCGCGTCGGCGCGCTCAGCGCACCCCGACCACGGGGCCCGGCGGCACGCGGCGGGACGTCGCGCGGACGCTCGGCAGGCGGCGACGCCGCACCACCAGCTCGCGCACGGCCCGGGCCCGGCGCTCGAGGCCCCAGCGCGTGACCTTCGCGAGCGACTCCCGCACGATGGAGCCGCTCATCTTCGACGTGCCGTGCACCCGCTCGGTGAACGTGATCGGCATCTCGACGACGCGCAGGCCGGCCTGCAGGGCGCGCCAGAGCAGGTCGACCTGGAAGCAGTAGCCGCGCGACTCCACCTCGTCGAGGTCGATCCGCCGCAGGGCCTCGGCCCGGAAGGCACGGAACCCCCCGGTCGTGTCGGCGACCCGGATGCCGAGGGCGCCCCGGGTGTACCAGCTGCCCCCGCGGCTGAGCAGCCGACGCCGCAGCGGCCAGTTCTCGACGCGACCGCCGGGCACCCAGCGCGAGCCGAGGGCCAGGTCGTCGTCGGCGAGGAGGGCGAGCAGGGCCGGGAGGTCCTCCGGGTGGTGCGAGCCGTCGGCGTCCATCTCGACGAGGGCGCCGTAGCCGCGCTCGAGGCCCCAGGCGAAGCCGGCGAGGTAGGCGGCGCCGAGGCCCGCCTTGCCCGTGCGGTGCAGCACGTGCACCCGCGCGTCGCGGGCCGCCCAGGCGTCGGCGAGCTCGCCGGTGCCGTCGGGCGAGGCGTCGTCGACGACGAGCACGTCGACGGAGGCGCCGCTGTCGAGGGCGCGGGAGACGATGCGGTCGAGGTTCTCCCGCTCGTCGTAGGTCGGGATGACGACGAGGGTGTCGTTCACGGGGTGGTCCTCTCGGGTCGGGTCACGGGGAGGGGGAGGGCGGTGCGGGTCGGGTCGGGTCGGGTCGGGTCGGGTCGGCGCGGGAGGCGCGGGTCGGCGCGGGAAGCTCAGCCGGTCCCCGCGAGCTCCGCGAAGACGATCAGGTTGTCGACGTAGTGCCCCGTCGAGCGGTCGAAGGTGCCGTCGCAGGTGATGAGGCGCAGGCTCGGCGTGGGCGTGCCGCCGTAGACGTCGCTCGTCGGGAAGGTCGCCTTCGGCGTCCGCTCGCTGCCCGTCACCCGGAAGGTCTCGACGCTGCCGGTCGACAGGGTCACCTCGACCTCGTCGCCCGGGGCCAGCTCGGCGAGGTCGACGAACACGGCCGGCCCGCTGCCCGAGTCGACGTGCCCGGCGATCACGGCGGGCCCGACGGCGCCGGGCACGACGCCGTCCCGGTACCAGCCCGCCGACTCCCAGGCCCGCGGCGGCTCCAGCTCGCCCTGCGCGCCGAGGCCGAGGTCCTCGAGGCCGGAGTCGACGCCGATCGCCGGGATGCGCACGCGCACGGGGGTCGACCCCGCGGGAGGCGCGGTGGACGACGGGGCCGCCGGGTCCTGGAACGAGCCGGCGGCCCCGCTCCCGGGGTCGGTGCCCGCGCGGTCGGCGCCGGTCGCCCGGCTCGTGGCCGACGGCCCCGGGACGCCCGGGGCCCCGCCGCCGGGGGCGACGGCGAGCGCGCCCACCCCGAGCGCCCCCGCGGCGAGCACGGCGGCCGCCACGACCGCCGCCACGACGCCGCGACGGCCGCGGAGCCGCGAGGCGGTCCTCATCGGCTCGCCCGGAGCGGCGAGCAGGCCCCGAGAGCCGAGGCGTCGAGCTGCAGGGAGCCGAGGGCCGCCCAGGCCGCGCCGTAGTACGTCGGGGTCGTCTGGGCGAGGGCGTCGGCCCGGGCGAGGTCCGCCGCGGCCGCGCCGCGCTGCCCGGCGCTCGCCTCCGCGGCCGCCCGGGCGACGTAGGCGAGGGGGCTCTGGTCGGCCCCGGCCGACTGCCCGCCGAGGTCGAGCTGCATGGGCAGCTCGTCGTAGCGCTGCAGCACCGACGCCGTGCGGGCCGCGAGGGCGACGTCGTCGGGGCGGCACGACTCGGCGTAGCGCAGCACCAGCCGGGCGGCGTCGTAGCTGTACTGCACCGTGCCCGACGAGCCGTCGGCGCTCGGGAGGGGCACGACGCTGCCGTCCTGCCGCACCTGCGCCCAGTCGCTCGGCAGCGCCGTGGAGTCGAGGACGGCGGTCGTCACGGCACGGGAGCCCGTCTCGAGCTCGGCCCACCGGGGGTCGCCGCTCGCGTCGCCGAGCAGGTCGAACGCGGCGGGCGACGCGTACGAGGGGTTGTACGACCAGGGCCCCGCCCCGGCCGCCCAGGGCCCGGGCAGCAGGACGCGGCCGACGTCGGTCGAGACGGTCATCCGGTCGAGCACCTCCGAGCCGAGGTCGACGCCCGCGCGGGTGTACGAGGGCTCGTCGAAGGCCTCGCCCGCGAGCACGAGCGCCCTCGCCGCGTCGACGTCGGCGTCGCTGGCCGGCATGTCGTCGACCACGGCGCCGTCGGCCCAGCGCCAGGCGAGCAGGCCGTCGTCGCGCACGAGGTTCTCGCGCGTCCAGCGCCAGATCGAGTCGAAGCGCTGCTCGTCGCCGACCGCGACGGCGACGAGCAGCCCGTAGGCCTGCCCCTCGCTCACGGTGTCGTCGCCCTGGTCGCGGCGCACGACCCGGCCGTCGGCGTCGACCCAGTCGGCGAGGAAGTCGTCGCCGATCGCGGTGGCGGTGCGGGAGGCCGGGGTCGCCGCGCCGGTGCCGGCGGTGCCGGTCGCGGCCGCGCCCGGCTCGTCGCGCGACGAGCCGGGCGGCCCGCCCACGACGAGCCACGCGGCCCCGGCGGTCACGGCGATCGCCACCACGACGGCGGCGGACAAGAAGGCGGTCGTCCTGCGGGTCATCTGGTCCTTCTTCCTGCTGAGGGGCCGGGGAGGCGCGTGGTCGGTCGACCGACGCCGCGCCTCCCCGGGAGGGCCGGGAGGGCCGGGGCTCAGGCGGTCAGCCAGCGGAGCAGGGCCGCCAGGACCCCGCCCGGGCCGTGGTGCCCGCCCGCGTCGCGGTCCGTGGCGGGGGCCGGTGCGTCGTGGTCGGCGAGCCAGCCGCCGCCGGTCTGCACGCCCCCGACGGGGGCCTGGGCGGTGGCGGCGCTGTCGACGACCGGCACGACCGCCAGGCCGCCGCTCGCGTCGTCGAGCACGAACAGCGTCGCGATGCTGCCGGCGGCGAGGTCCACCGAGCCGGTGCCCGTGACGCGGTCGCCCGAGAGGTCGAGCGACCAGGGCCCGGCGGCGACCTCGGCGTAGCCGGTGGCGCTGCCGAACGGGGCGTCCTCGGCGATCGTGGTGCCGGTCGTGGTGGCGACCGAGACCTCGTCGCTGACCGTGGCGGCCTGCACGAGCCGCACCTTCGCCTCGCCGGGGTCGGGCGGCGTGAGGTCGTCGGCGAAGACCCGCGTGCGGAGGTCGTCGTTCTCGCCGTAGGCCACGGCGGTGACCGGCTGGCCGGAGTCGACCGTGACGTTGGTCGTGATGACCGGCTCGGCACGGGCCGGGGCGTCGGCCGCGGTCATCGCGACCACGTAGGTGCCGGGTGCGAGGGGCTGGTACGGGCTGACCTGGCCGTACGAGACGTCGTCGAGGTCGAGGACGACCTCTCCCCCGGAGAGGGAGGTGAGCGTCACGTCGACGGCCTTCGTGTCGGGCGACAGGTGGCCGACCCGCACCCAGCCGTCGCCCTCGGCGGCGTGCGCGGCCGGGGCGCCGACGAGCGCGCCCGCGAGGGCGACGGCCGCGGCGGCGGCGAGGGCGAGCGGAGCCGCGAGGCGACGACGCGGGGAGGCGGCGGTCGCGACGGGGCCGCGGGCGTCGGGGCGGAGGGGGGCTGAGAGGGGCACGGTGGTCCTTCCGGTCGGGTGCCCCGCCGGGCGGCGGGGCCGGGTCGGGTCGGGTGGAGTCGGGTGGGGTCGGGACGGGCGGGTGCGTCGCTCAGGGCGCGATGAGCCCCTCGGGCGGCACCGCCGAGAAGGTGACGCGCAGGGCGTCGCCCTCCTGCTCGATCGACCGAGGGGCGTAGACGCCGCCGAGCCCCTCGAGGGTCGAGCGGAGGTCGGCCGTGGACTCGTCGCCCGCGGGTGTCAGCACGAGCTGCCGGTACAGGGACTGGTCCTCGCCGGGCAGCGTCGCCGGGTCGGCGACCGCGACCGGCGCGATCGCCGCCAGCTGGCCCAGCACGATCACGGCCCGCGGGTCGAGCCGGCCGTCGCGGAGGGCCTGGTCGAACGTCGACGACACCCGCAGGCCCGGGTTCTCGCTGAGCTCGGCGCCCGCCCGCGCCCGGGCCGAGGCGGCCTCGTCGGCGGACCGGCGCGCCTCCTCGGCTCCGTCGCGGTCGATGCGGCGGACGGTCACCTGCTGGTCTCCCTGGCCGAAGGAGGCGACGACGGTCGAGCTCTCGAGCGCGCGGGAGACGTCGGCCGACGACGAGCCGGAGGTGCGCACCGACTCCGTCTCGAACACGTAGTCGGAGTCGCGCCAGCCGTTCGGCGACTGGGCGCGCACCGCGCCGTCGGTGTCGATCTTGTAGAACCAGATGACGTTCTCGCGGGCGAAGCCGGCGTCGACGAGGTCCACCCAGACCGCGTCGTCGACGAGCAGCCGGCTGTCGCGGGGCACGTTGGCCTCGACCCACTGCTCGGCGTCGCGCATCGGCGCGTCGAGGTCGGCGTCGACGAAGCCGCGCAGCTGGCCGGCCCAGAGCGGCACCGCCGCGACGACGGCCACCGCGGTGACGGCGATCCACGCCACGGCTCCGGTGCGGGTCGCGAGGGTCGAGGCGCGGCCGGCGCGACGAGCCCGGACGGAGGCGACGGCCGAGTCGGCGACGCCCGCCACGAGCAGCGCGGCGAACGGCAGCAGCATGATCACGTACGGCACGGGCAGGTAGCCGCCCGGCCGGAACATGAACGCGACCAGGAAGACCGTCAGGGCCGCGATGGGCCGGAGGCGGCGCTGGGCGAGCCCCGCGACCGCGGCGACGACCCCCAGCACGATCAGCACGGGGTCCAGCTGCCACCACTGCGACACCGTCGCGAAGAAGAGGCTGCCCGTGTCGAGCACCGAGCCGCTCGCCTCGCGGGTCGCCAGCTGGAACTGGATGCCCTCGAGGAGGCTCACCCGGCCGGCGCCCGGCAGCAGCTCGCCCTTGACCGCCGCGAGCGCGACGTAGGCGAGGCCGACGAGCACGAGGAGGCTCGCCGAGATCGCCACCGTGTAGCGGCGCGTCGAGCGGTCTGCCCCGCGCCACATGGTCCAGGCCAGGAACGGCAGGGCGAGCAGGTAGGTCTCCTTGCTCAGCACCGCGACGCCGAAGGCGAGCGCCGACGCGGCGAAGCCCGCGAGCTGCCAGCGCCGGCTCGACGCCAGGAGGAACGCCGCGAGCAGCCAGGGCGTCGCCACGTTGTCGAGGTAGACGGTGCGGTGGAACTGCACGGCCAGCGGCGACACCGCGAACACCAGGGAGGCGGCTGCGGCGGCGGGTCGGCTGAGCCCGAGCCGGCGGGCCAGCAGCCACAGCAGGACGACCGCCACCAGGGTGAACGCGAGCATCGCCTCCCGCGCGGCCAGCACGGCGATGTCGTAGCGGGAGAAGGCCCCGGTCAGCGACGTGTAGGCCGCGATCTGGAGCCAGCCCACCGGCGGGTGGTCGTACCAGTAGGTGTAGTGCGTGAGCTCGCCGAGGTGCTGGACGGCCCAGGCCTGGGCCGTGTAGGTGCCCTCGTCGTCGATCCGCTGCGGCGAGCCGGCCATGTTCCAGGCCTGGATCGTCGCGGCGATCGCGAGCACGGGCAGCAGCCAGGCGAGGCTCCGGCCGTGGCGGCGGCCCCAGTCGCCGAGGGAGGAGCGGCCGCGACCGGGCTCCGGGGGGTGGACGCGCGGGACGGCGGGGCGGGCGGAGGCGTCGGCGGGACGCTCGATCGTCGCGGTCATCGGTCGCTCCCCGCGCCGGCGAGGGCGTCGGCCGGCGGGGCGACGACCGGAGGCGAGCCGGGAGCGGTGCGGGCGGAGGCGAGGGGCGCGACCGCGGGACGGTGCGTGCCCGAGTGCTCCGTCTTCTCCCAGGCGTCCATCCCGCGCAGCTGACGCCAGACGGCGCGCACCGCGGCGAGCGCGAGGAAGATCTGGTACGGCAGCAGGCCCCAGACGAGGCGGGCGTAGTCGCGGGCCCGCACCTTCTGCCCGTAGGTCCTGCCGAACTCGTGCAGCCCCGTGAACTCGACGGCCAGCAGCACGAGCGTGGGCGCCAGGGGCACGAACGAGACGAGGGCGACGGCCGTCGGCACCTTCACGGTGAGGATCAGCACGACGCTGACCGGGATGAGGAGGCCGGTGGCTGCCTGGATGAACGGCATCGTGAGCAGGTAGCGGGCCATCAGGCGCTGACGGAGGGTCGGCAGCTGACGCCACTCCCCCTTGCCGTAGACCTGCATGAAGCCCTGGTTCCAGCGGGTGCGCTGCTTGAGCAGCGAGACGAACGAGCCGGGGGTCTCCTCCCGGGTGACCACCTCCGGGCTGTAGGCCACGACGACCTTCGCGCCGGCGCTGGAGAGACGCACGCCGAGCTCGCAGTCCTCGGCGAGGCAGGAGGCGTCCCAGCCCTCCGACCAGTCGAGCCACTCCCGGCGCACGAACACCGTGTTGCCGCCGAGGGGGATGAACTTCTCCTTGGCGTGGAAGTGCAGGCGCGACCGGAACCAGAAGTAGTACTCGAGCACGTTGCGGAGGCTCCACCAGCTGGACTGGAAGTTCATCAGCTGCACGCCGCCCTGGACGACGTCGGCGTCGGTCTCGGTGAAGCGCGAGTCGACGAGGGTGAGCAGGCGCGGGTGCACGTCGTCCTCGGCGTCGAAGACGCCGACGATGTCGCCGCGCGCGGTCTGCAGCGCGAGGTTCAGGGCCTTGGGCTTGTTCTTGGGCACGCTCGAGTCGACGACCACCCGGATCAGCTCCGGGTGCCGGGCCGCCGCCTCCCGGGCCACCCGCTCGGTGCCGGGGTCGTCGTGGCCGACGATCGCGATGATCTCGAGGTCGGGGTGGTCCTGCTGGGCGAGCCGGTCGAGGGTCTGGCCCATCACCTCCTCCTCGTGCCGGCCGGGCACGAGGAGGGTGAAGGAGTGCGAGGGGTCGAGGGGCGTCTCGCTGAAGCGGCTGCCCTCGAGGGTGTCGCGGGAGCGCCAGGCGTGCAGCATCCACCACAGCGTCGACACCGCGACCGCGGTGAGGAGCACCGTCACGAGCAGCAGGCCGGTGTACCCGACCCACTCGAGCGGGGTCCAGTCGGGCAGCGAGAAGCCGGGGGCTCCCTCGCCGAGGCCGGAGGTGCTGCCGCGGTTCGGGACGAGCTGGGTCGGGTCGGCGGGCGCCTGGGGCGTCAGCAGGGGCTCGGGCTCGGAGGCCGCGAGGAGGGTGCGCAGGGGCAGGGTCGGGTAGGTCGGCACGGGTCGCTCTCCTGGGGATGTCGGGTCAGGGGGAGGTCGTCGTCCACGTCGTCGGGGACCTGTCGGGTGGGGTCGGGGTCGGGAGGGGAAGGGGGCCGAGGCAGGGGGTCGGGGTCGGGGCCTCGGGATCGGTCGGGTTCTCGACGGGGCTTTCGGAGCCCCCCGAGAGGGGGGTTTGGTCTTGAGTACGCGTCATGTGCCGAGCGGTGCCGCCCCCGGGGGACGAGACCCAGCGGACTCGGAGCAGACCGTCACGCCGCCTTCACGCGACGAGCCCCGGCGCGTACCGTGGCGGCATGGAATTCAGACACCTCGGCCGCAGCGGCCTGAAGATCTCCGAGATCACCTACGGCAACTGGCTCACCCACGCGTCGCAGGTCGAGAACGACGTCGCGACGCAGTGCGTGCGCGCCGCCCTCGACGCCGGCATCTCCACGTTCGACACCGCCGACGCGTACGCGAACACCGCGGCCGAGCAGGTGCTCGGCGACGCGCTCGCCGGCGAGCGCCGCGAGAGCCTCGAGATCTTCACGAAGGTGTACTGGCCCACCGGGCCCCGCGGCCACAACGACGTCGGCCTGAGCCGCAAGCACGTGCTCGAGTCGATCGACGGCTCGCTCCGCCGTCTCGGCACCGACTACGTCGACCTCTACCAGGCGCACCGCTACGACAGCGCGACGCCCCTGGAGGAGACGATGCAGGCGTTCGCCGACGTGGTCCGCCAGGGCAAGGCGCTCTACATCGGCGTCAGCGAGTGGACGGCCGAGCAGATCCGCGCCGGCCACGAGCTGGCCGCCCAGCTCGGCGTGCAGCTCATCTCGAACCAGCCGCAGTACTCGATGCTGTGGCGCGTCATCGAGCAGGAGGTCGTGCCGACGAGCGTGCAGCACGGCGTCGGCCAGATCGTCTGGTCGCCCGTCGCCCAGGGGGTGCTGACCGGCAAGTACGCCCCCGGCGCCGAGCTGCCGGCCGGCAGCCGCGCCACCGACGACAAGGGAGGCGCGACCACCATCAAGCGCTTCCTCACCGACGAGGTGCTCACCGGCGTCGCCGCGCTGCGGCCGGTGGCGGCCGACCTCGGCCTGACCATGGCGCAGCTCGCGATCGCCTGGGTCCTGCAGAACGACAACGTCGCCTCGGCGATCATCGGCGCCTCCCGGCCCGAGCAGGTCGCCGACAACGCGGCCGCCGCGGGCGTCCGGCTGCCCGCCGAGGTCATGACCGCGATCGACGCGGCCGTCGGCCACCTCGCCGAGACCGACCCGGCGAAGACGGTGTCGCCGGCCGAGCGGCCCGCCTGACGCTCGGGCACCTCGTCGGCAGCGTTCACCCGGCCGACACCCGGATCGGGAATGCTCGACACGTCGATGCTCTTGCATATACTCGTACCGACCTTCGGTGACACGTCACCGACCTACGACCACCTCACATCGCCCCACCTCAAGGAGAACACCATGGCCATCACCGCAGAGCAGATCCCCGCCGGCACCTGGACCCTCGACCCCACGCACAGCGAGGTCTCGTTCAGCGTCCGCCACCTCGCCATCAGCAAGGTCAAGGGCTCGTTCGAGCGCTTCGACGCGAGCCTCGTCACCGCGGAGGACCACACCGCCAGCAAGGTGACCGCGTCGATCGACGTCGCCTCGATCAACACCAACCAGAAGGACCGCGACGGCCACCTCCAGACCGGCGACTTCTTCCTCGCCGAGGAGCACCCCCAGATGACGTTCGTCTCGTCGAGCATCGAGGAGAAGGGCGACGACGCCTTCCTCGTGCACGGCGACCTGACCCTCCGCGGCGTCACCAAGCCCGTCACCCTGAAGAGCGAGTTCGGCGGCCTCGTCGTCGACGGCTACGGCCAGACCAAGCTCGGCTTCTCCGCCACGACCAAGATCGACCGCACCGAGTTCGGCGTCAGCTGGAACGCGGCCCTCGAGGCCGGCGGCTTCACCCTCGGCAACGACGTCACCGTCACGCTCGAGATCCAGTTCGTCCTCGCGCCGTAGTCCGCGACTCCCCCGGAGGGCCCGCACCTGCCTCGGCAGGGGCGGGCCCTCCGTCGTCGGCGAGCGGCCGGGGCGACGGAGGCGCTACCGTGACGACCGTCGGGCTGACGGCCGACCTCGGGAAGGACCCCGCGCCTCCTGCGGTTGTGCCCCAGCAGACGACGACGCACGCCGGGCTCGCCCGTGCCGCCGCGCGTCGTGACGCCCGTGCCCCCGAGAGGACGCCCCATGACCGTCGACTGGATCACCCTGCAGCAGCGCGCCCACGACGAGTTCGCCCGTCGCGTGGAGGCGGTGGCCGACTGGGACGCCCCCACGCCCGACACCGAGTGGCGGGTCCGCGACCTCGTGCGGCACGTCACGCGCGAGCAGCAGTGGGTGCCGCTGCTGCTCGACGGCGGCGACCCGGCCGAGTCGGAGCGGTCGATCGAGCCCCTCGGCGACGACCTCGTCGCGGCGTGGCACCGGTGGTCGTCGGCGGCGACGGCGGCGTGGTCGGAGGCCGACCCCGAGGCTCCCGTGCGGCTGAGCGCCGACGTCGTGCCGGCCCACGAGTACCTCGCCGAGCAGGTCGCCGACGTGACCATCCACGCCTGGGACCTCGCCCGCGCGATCGGCGGCGACGAACGGCTCGACGACGAGCTGGTCGCCGCGGTGTGGACGGTCTTCGAGCCGCAGCGCGACGCCCTCGAGGCGTCGGGGCTCTTCGCCAGCCCGGTGCCGGTCGACGTCGACGCTCCCCTGCACGTGCGCCTCCTCGCCCTCACCGGCCGCGACGCGCGCTGACCGCTCGGGCGGCACGCAGCTTCCCCGGCCCCCGGGCTGGTTCGATGGCGGGATGAGCCACGACACCGCCTCCGACCGCCCCTGGCTGCACAGCTACGCCGAGGGCGTGCCCGCCGACATCGAGCCGGTCTCCGGCACCCTCGTCGACCTGATCGACGGCGCGGTGGCCGACCACCGGTCGCGGGTGGCCCTCGAGTTCTTCGGCCGGGAGACGACCTACCGCGACCTCGGCGACGAGATCGCCCGGGCGGCGGAGGGGCTCCGCAAGCTCGGCGTCGGCGCGGGCGACCGCGTCGCGCTGCTGCTGCCGAACAGCCCCCAGCACGTCGTGGCGTTCTACGCCGTGCTGCGCCTCGGCGCCGTCGTCGTCGAGCACAACCCGCTCTACACCGACCGCGAGCTGCGCCACCTCTTCGAGGACCACGGCGCGAAGGTCGCCGTCGCGTGGGACAAGCTGGTCGACCGCCTGCGGGCCCTGCCCGGCGACATCGGCTTCCGCTCGGTCGTCTCGGTCGACGTGACCCGGGCGATGCCGCTGGCGACGCGGCTGGCCCTGAAGCTGCCCGTGCCGGCCGCCCGGAAGTCGCGGGCCGCGCTCACCTCCTCGTCGCGCGGCGACGTCAGCTGGCAGGAGCTCGTCTCGGGCCGGCCGCTCCGCCGCCGCCACGCCCGGCCCGCCCTCGACGACGTCGCCCTGCTGCAGTACACGAGCGGCACGACCGGCTCGCCGAAGGGCGCCGTGCTCACCCACCGCAACCTCGTGAGCAACGCCGCCCAGGGCCGCGCCTGGGTGCAGGGCATCCGCGAGGGGGCCGAGACCGTCTACGGCGTGCTGCCGTTCTTCCACGCCTACGGCCTCACGCTCTGCCTCACCTTCGCGATGAGCCTCGGCGCCCGGCTGGTGCTCTTCCCGAAGTTCGACGTCGACCTCGTGCTGAAGGCCGCGGCCAAGCACCCGCCGACCTTCCTGCCCGCCGTCCCGCCGATCTACCAGCGCCTGGCCGAGGCCGCGACCGAGCGCGGAGTCGACCTGTCGAGCGCCCGCTTCGCCATCTCGGGCGCCATGAACCTGCCGCTCTCGACCGTCACCGCGTGGGAGTCGGCCACCGGCGGCATGCTCGTCGAGGGCTTCGGGCTGACCGAGACGTCGCCCGTGGCGCTCGGCAACCCGATGGGCCCCACCCGGCGGCCCGGCACGGTCGGCGTGCCGTTCCCGTCGACGGAGGCGCGGGTCGTCGACCGTGACGACCCCGACCCCGAGCGGCCGGTCGTGCCCGGCGCGGCGGGCGAGCTGATCCTCCGCGGGCCGCAGGTCTTCCGCGGCTACTGGAACCGCCCCGACGAGACCGCCGAGGCCTTCCTGCCCGGCGGCTGGTTCCGCACGGGCGACATCGTCAGCATGAGCGCCGACGGCTACGTGACGATCGTCGACCGCATCAAGGAGCTGATCGTGACCGGCGGCTTCAACGTGGCCCCCTCCGAGGTGGAGGAGGCCGTCCGCGGCGCCGCCGGCGTCGCCGAGGTCGCCGTCGTCGGGCTGCCCCGCGAGGGCGGCGGCGAGGACGTCGTGGCCGCGGTCGTCGCGACGCCCGGGCAGACGGTCGACCCCGAGGCCGTGCGCGAGCACGCCCGTGAGCAGCTGGCGGCCTACAAGGTGCCGCGTCGCGTCGTCGTGGTCGACGAGCTGCCGCGGTCCCTCATCGGCAAGGTGCTGCGGCGCGAGGTGCGCGACACGCTCATCGCCCGTCGCTGACCGACGCTCGTCCCGCCTCCGACGCCGATCCGCCCGACGCCCTCGCGGTCGGTCAGAGCCCCGACCACCGCGAGACGGGCCACACGACCGCGAAGGCCCGGCCGACGACGTGGTCGAGCGGCACGAAGCCCTCGTAGGGCCCGCTGCGGTGCGCCCGTGAGTCGGCCGAGTGCTCGCGGTCGTCGCCCATCACCCACAGGGCGCCCTCCGGCACCGTGACGCGGAACGGCGTCGACGACGCCGGGCCCGACGGGTCGGCCAGGTACGGCTCGTCGAGGGGCTCGCCGTCGACGAGCAGGCGCCCGTGGGCGTCGCAGCACGAGACGGTGTCGCCCGGCAGCCCGACGACCCGCTTGACGAGGTCGTCGCCCTCGCCGGCCTGCAGCCAGCCGCCGGGGTCGGCGAACACCACGACGTCGCCGCGGTGGAGGTCGACGAGCCCCGGCGCGAGCTCGTTCACGAGCACCCGGTCGCCGACCGTCAGGGTCTGCCGCATCGACCCCGACGGGATCGAGAACGAGCGCACCAGCCAGGTGCGGACTCCCCACGAGACGAGCAGCGCCACGAGCACGACGACCAGGAGGTCGCGCAGCCAGCGCCACGACGACGACCGGACGGGCGCAGGAGGCGCGGTGCCGGTCGTCTCGCTCACCCGGCCATCCTGCCAGGGGCGGCCGCGCCTCCCCGGCGCAGGCGTTCCCGGCGGGCGAGGGCGGGCAACGCGCCGTCGGGGCGCTCGCCCCGCACGCCGCGGATGACGGCGAGCGCACCGCGGGTCAGGCCGTCGGTCGGCAGGGCGACCGGGCCGACGTGCGGGGCCCGCAGCCCGAGCAGCTCGCGGTGCGCGGGGCGGAGCGTCGAGATCGCTCCGTCGAGGAGGAGGGGGTAGCCGAGCCTCAGCGAGCGGAAGAGCGGCGGACGCCGGATGAACCCGACGACCTCGTCGGTGCGGGCCGAGCGCTCGAGCACGCCGCTGCGGTCGACCTCCGCGAGCTGCTCCCGCATCTCGGACACCGACCGCGGCGGCCGCGGCACGCCCATCAGCTCGCCCGCCGTCGCCCACTCGCGGACGTAGGCGTCGGGCCCGCCGGGGATCACCGTCCGGTCGAAGCGCAGGAAGGCCGCGAGGAACGACTCGGTGAACGCCAGGTGCACCCAGCTCAGCAGGTCGGGGTCGTTCGCGGCGTAGTCGTGGGTCGCGCCGTGCTGGTCGACGTACGTGCCGACGACGCCCGTGTGGACGTGCGTCACCCAGCCCGAGGCCTGCGCCGCCGCCTCGCGGCTGCCGAAGCTGACGGTGTCGATCCACCGGATCGTGCCGGCCAGGCGGCCGAGGGGGTCGTCGCGGAACCGGGAGTGGTCGTGCACGCCGGCCAGGGCCCCCGGGTGCAGCGCCTGGACGAGCAGCGCGCGCACGCCGGCCACGACCGTCGAGGTCGACCGGTGGACGGTCCAGACCGCCGAGCCCGGGGCGAAGAACCCCTCGTCGTCGCCGTGCTCGAGGTCGGAGACCCAGGCCGGCGTGCCGCTCGGCTGTCCGCTGAAGGTCTGCAGCAGGCGGGAGCGCAGCGGCTCGGTCAGGGCGTCCATCCCCCGATCATGCGCGCGGCCCCTGACCCCCGGCGGTGAGCCGGGCCGGAGGGGCCCCGAGGAGGCGACGCGCGCCTCCCCGGGGACCGCCGTCAGCGGCCGTGCGCCTCCTCGGCGACGGGCTGCCACTCCCGCCAGGTCGCCAGGCGCGAGGCGTAGTCGGCCTCGGCGATGCCGAGCGGGGCCCGGCCGAAGAAGACGCGCAGGGGCGGCTGCTCGGCGTCGACCACCTTCAGGATCGCGCTGCGGGTGGCGTGCGGGTCGCCGGGGTCGGCCGCCGAGGGGCGCCGCGACGCGGCCTCGCGGACGTCGGCGTAGGCCTCGAGCTCGTCGCTGCGGGAGGCCGACGGCCCCGACCAGTCGGTCGAGAAGCCGCCGGGCTCGACGAGCGTGACGTGCACGCCGAAGCCCGCGACCTCCTGCGAGAGCGCCTGGCTCATGCCCTCGAGCGCCCACTTCGAGGCGTGGTAGATGCCGACCGTCGGGAAGGCGCTGACGCCGCCGATGCTCGAGACCTGGACGACGTGCCCGCTGCCCTGGGCGCGGAGGATCGGCAGGGCGGCCTGGGTGACCCAGAGGGCCCCGAAGAAGTTGGTCTCGAGCTGGGCCCGCGCCTCCTCCTCGGTGAGCTCCTCGACCATGCCGAAGTGGCCGTAGCCGGCGTTGTTGACGACGACGTCGAGCCGGCCGAAGTGCTCGGCGGCGCGCTGCACGGCGGCGACGTCGGCCTCGCGGTCGGTGACGTCGAGCTCGATCGGCAGGAAGGCGTCGGGGTGCTGCTGCACGAGCGCGTCGACGGTCTCGAGCCGACGGGCCGTGCCCGCCACGCGGTCGCCGCGCTCCAGGGCGGCCTCCGCCCACTCCCGGCCGAAGCCCTTCGACGCCCCGGTGATGAACCAGACCTTGCTCACGGTGTTCCTCTCGTCGTGGTGACCGCCTCGGGTGGGGGCGGCCCCGATCATCCAACGCCGTAGAGTGGCCGGGTGACCATCGAGACCCCGCGTCCCTGGCTGACCTCGTACGCCCCCGGCGTGCCGCACGACATCGAGCCCGTCTCGGGATCGCTGCTCGACCTGGTGGAGGGCTCGGCGAAGAGCTACCCGCGGGCCGTGGCGCTCGAGTTCTTCGGGGCGACGACGTCGTACTCCGAGCTCGTCGAGCAGATCAGCCGCGCCGCCGAGGGGCTCCGGGGCCTGGGCGTCCGGCACGGCGACACCGTCGCCCTCGTCATGCCCAACAGCCCCCAGCACGTCGTGGCCTTCTACGCGGTGCTGCGGCTCGGGGCGATCGTCGTCGAGCACAACCCGCTCTACACGCCGCGCGAGCTCCGCCACCAGTTCGAGGACCACGGCGCCAAGGTCGTCGTGGCGTGGGACAAGGTCGTCGAGACCCTGCAGGACTTCCCCTCCGACGTCGCCCCCGACGCGATCGTCTCGGTCGACGTGACGCGCGGCATGCCCCTCGCCACGCGCGCGGCGCTCCGCCTGCCGATCTCGAAGGCCCGCGAGTCGCGCGCCAAGCTCACCACGAGGGTCAGCGGCACCGTCCCGTGGGAGAAGATCGTCGGCTCGTCGCGCATCAAGTCCCGCCACCCCCGCCCCGAGACCGACGACCTCGCGGTGATCCAGTACACGAGCGGCACGACCGGCACCCCGAAGGGCGCCCAGCTGACCCACCGCAACCTGCTCGCCAACGCCGCGCAGTCGCGGGCCTGGGTGCCCACCATCGAGCGCGGCCGCTGCACCGTCTACGCCGTGCTGCCGATGTTCCACGCCTACGGCCTGACCCTGTGCCTCACCTTCGCGATGAGCATGGGCGCCCGGCTCGTGCTCTTCCCCGCCTTCGACCCGGCCCTCGTGCTCAAGGTCATGAAGAAGCGCCCGCCGACCTTCCTGCCGGCGGTCCCGCCCATCTACACGCGCCTCCGGAAGGCCGCCGACGACGCGGGCGTGTCGCTGCAGGGCGTCGAGGTCGCGATCTCGGGCGCCATGCCCCTCTCGGCCGAGGTCGTCGAGCCCTGGGAGGCCGAGAGCGGCGGCTGGCTCGTCGAGGGCTACGGCCTCTCGGAGTGCTCGCCCGTGCTGATGGCGAACCCGGTCGGGCCCACCCGTCGGGCCGGCACCGTCGGCCTGCCCCTGTCGAGCACCGAGGTGCGCGTCGTCGACCCGGAGAACCCGACCGTCGACGTGCCCGCCGGCGAGAGCGGCGAGCTGATCGTGCGCGGGCCGCAGGTCTTCAGCGGCTACTACCGCAAGCCGCAGGAGTCGAGCGAGGTCTTCGTCGACGGCGACTGGTTCCGCACCGGCGACATCGTGACCATCGACCCCGACGGCTTCGTGCGCATCGTCGACCGCATCAAGGAGCTCATCATCACGGGCGGCTTCAACGTCAGCCCGTCGGAGGTCGAGGAGGTGCTCGTGCGGTACGACGGCGTCTCCGAGGCCGCGGTCGTCGGCCTGCCGAGCCCCGGCGGCGAGCAGGTCGCGGCCGCGATCGTCGTCGAGCCGGGAGCCGACGTCGACGTGCAGGCGCTCCGCACCTTCGCGCGCTCCCACCTCACGCCCTACAAGGTGCCGCGCCGCATCGTCGTCCTCGACGAGCTGCCGAAGTCGCTGATCGGCAAGACCCTGCGCCGCAAGGTGCGCGACCAGCTGGCCGACCGCTAGCCGGCGGCAGGCGGCCCGGCGCCGGGGCTCTCCGATGTCGGGGCCGCCGGGTCGTAGGCTCGGGTCGTGACCTCGACGACGACCACGCTCCCGACCCGCTCCCCCTCCGACCTCGGCGTCGACGCCCGCGGGCTGCTCGCCCTCGTCGACGGCCTGGAGGCGACGCCCGGCGTCGAGCCGCACGGGCTCGTCGTCGTGCACCGCGGCTCCGTCGTCGCGCGGGGCTGGTGGGCGCCGTACTCGGCCGAGCGCCCGCACCTCGTCTACTCGGTGAGCAAGAGCGTCACGGCCACCGCGGTCGGCATCGCGGCCGACGAGGGCCTGCTGACGATCGACGACACGGTGGTCAGCTGGTTCCCCGAGCTCGACGCCGAGGTGACCGACGAGCGCACCCGGCGCATGCGCCTCCGCCACCTCCTGGCCATGGCGAGCGGCCACCTCGCCGAGACCCTCGACCGCGCCGAGGCCGCCGACCCGACCGACCTCGTCCGCGGCTTCCTCCTCACCCCGCCCGAGGCGGAGCCGGGGTCGGTGTTCGCGTACAACCAGCCGTGCACCTACACGCTCGCCGAGGTGGTGCGCCGCGCCTCGGGGACGTCGCTCGTCGACTACCTGCGCCCGCGCCTCCTCGACCCGCTGGGCGTCGACGTGGCGGCGTGGCAGCGCGACGCGTCGGGTGCCGAGCTCGGCTTCAGCGGCCTGCACACCACCACCGAGGCGGTCGCGGCCCTCGGCCAGCTGCACCTGCAGGGCGGCCGGTGGGGCGACGAGCAGCTCGTCTCCTCCGCCTGGGTCGCCGAGGCGTCGCGGGCGCACGCCTCCACGGCGCACGAGGGGTCCGCCGACTGGCAGCAGGGCTACGGCTTCCAGTTCTGGGTCTCGACCCACGGCTACCGCGCCGACGGCGCCTTCGGGCAGTTCGGCCTCGTCGTGCCCGAGCACGACCTCGTCGTGGCGATCACGAGCCAGACCACCGACACGAGGGCGCTGCTCGACCTCGTCTGGGCGACCGTGCTGCCCGCCCTCGGGGCCGGCGGCAGCGCCGACGACGACGCCCGGCTCGCCGAGCGCCTCGACGGGCTCGTGCTGCCCGGCCCGTCGGGCGCGGGCGTCCCTGACGACCGGGAGGCGGCGGTCGCGGCTGGCCGCTACCACGCGGCGGAGGGCACCGAGCAGCCGCAGCTGACCTCGATCGAGATCTCGGCGCGCGGCTCCCGCGACGACGAGCTCGTGCTGGTGCTGGTCGAGGGCGACGACCGCCTCGAGGCCGACCTGGGCCTCGGTGCCTGGCAGGTCGACGGCCCGATCGCCACCTGGGCCGAGCAGCGCGGCGACCTGCTGCACGTCGACGTGGCGTTCGTCGAGACGCCCCATCGGCTGAGCCTGGTCGCCGACGCCCGCACGGGCACGTTCGAGGCCCGCTGGCAGACCGCCCCGCTGCACGGGCCCGGGCTGCGCGCCCTCCGCGCACCCGGACCGGACGACGTCACGACGCTCTGACCGGCAGCGCGTCAGCGTCTCAGCTCACCCTCCGCCGCAGGGGCAGGAGAGCGACGGCAGCGGGAGCGGCCGGAGGCGCGGCTCAGGTCGGCTGCACCGTGTCGCGGAGCCGCCCCTCGGCCAGCCAGGCCAGGCGCCTCAGCGCCTCGTGGTTGCGCCAGGTGAGGGGCACGTCGAGGACGGCGTCGGGCAGCAGCGAGCCGGGCCCGCTCACCGCCTCCTCCGTCATCGTCACGTAGCAGCCCCCGGCCCGGTCCGACACGTCGATGCCGACCCGCGCCTCCCCCGCCGGCCAGCCGCGCGCCAGGAAGACGGCCCGGCGCGGGGCGTCCCACTCGAGCAGCGTCGTCGAGTCGTCGATCACGAGCGGCCAGACGCCGAACGAGTGGTGGATCTTCGCGCCGGGCTGCGGCCACTCCCGCTCCACGTCGCGGATGCGCGAGGCGCCGACGACCCAGCTCGGGAAGAGCCAGCCGTCGCTCAGGACGTCGAAGACGTCGCGCGGCGACGCCTCCAGGAAACGGTGCACGACGCTCATCGGGCGCCCCCTCCGTCGGGCCCCAGGCGGGGCAGGTGGTCGATGCCGAACTCGTGGCGGAGGGCGCTCTGCGCCGCGTAGGCACCGCCCATGCCGTGCACGCTCGGGCCGGGCGGCACCGACGACGAGGCCAGGTAGGTGCCGGGCACGGGGGTGCGCCACGGGTCCGTCGACAGCACGGGGCGCACGATCAGCTGCTTCAGGCTCGGGGCGCCGGAGGCGATGTCGCCGCCGACGTAGTTCGGGTCGTAGGCCTCGAGCTCGTCGGCCGACCGGGAGCTGCTCGCCAGCACGAGGTCGCGGAAGCCCGGCGCGAACCGTTCGATCTGCTGCGTGATCGCCTCCGTCATGTCGACGGTGCTGCCGTTCGGCACGTGCGCGTAGGTCCAGAGCGAGTGCTGGCCCGCGGGTGCCCGGCTGTCGTCGACGACCCCGGGCTGCACGGCGAGGACGAAGGGCTCCGCGGGGTGCACGCCTCGGGCCACGTCGTGCTCCGCCCGGGCGATGTCGGCACGGGTGCCGCCGAGGTGCACGGTCGGCGTGCGCCGCAGCTCCTCCGCCGCCCAGGGGACGGGCCCGCTGAGGGCGAAGTCCACCTTGGAGGCGCCTCCCCCGTACCGGAACCGCTCCAGCCGCCGTCGGTAGCCCGCCGGCATCTCGTCGCCCGCGAGGGCGATCAGCTGCCGCGGGGTCACGTCGAGCAGCCTCACGCGCGCGTCGAGCTGGCGGAGGCTCGTGACGTCGACGCCCGTCTCGACCACGCCGCCGTGCGCCAGCAGGTCGTCGGCGAGGGCGTCGGCGATCGCCTGGCTGCCGCCCCGGGGCACCGCCCAGCCGTAGCCGTGGCCGTGCACCGCGAGGGCGAGCCCGGCCGCGCCCGCCGACAGGCTCGGCATGGGCCGGATCGCGTGGGCCATGACGCCGGCGAGCAGAGCCCGCGCCTCCTCGGTGCGGAGGCCGGCGTCCCACCACGGGCCGCCCTGGTGGAGGATGCGCAGGCCGAGCTCCACCACCGCCTGCGGGTGCCGGGGCACCTGCAGGATCGGCGAGAGCGTGAACTGCGAGAGCTCGGCCTCGAGGTCGACGAGGCGCGAGAACATGCGCCGCCAGGTCGCCCCGTCACGGCCGAGGCCCTCGGCGGTGCGCTCGAGGTCGCGGTGCGCGACGCCGGCGCGGCCGCCGTCGAGCGGGTGGCCGTACGAGACCTCGGGCACGATCATGTCGACGCGCTGCTCGAGGCCCCACCGGCGGAAGAACCCGGAGGCCATGGCCATCGGGTGGACCGCCGAGCACACGTCGTGGCGGAACCCCGGCAGGGTCAGCTCCTGGGTGCGGGTGCCGCCGCCGATCGTGTCGGCCCGCTCGAGCAGCTGCACGCGGAGGCCCGCCCTCGCCAGCACCACCGCGGCCGACAGGCCGTTCGGCCCGGCGCCGACGACGACCGCGTCGAAGGCGTGGCTCATGCGCCCCGGCGCCCTCCGGCCAGGGCCCGGACGACGGCGACGCCGGCGCCCACCGCGCCCGCCCCCGCGATCGCGTAGCTGAGGCCGCGGTTGCGCGTGTACCAGACCTGGGGGCTCGTCGTGCGGGCCTGGTCGTCGAAGATGCCGTGCGCGCCGTGGTCGCCGCTGGTGGGCTGGTAGAGGTTGTCGGGCAGCATGGGCTCCGACTTCTCCGGCGCCTGCTGGCCCGAGTAGCCGGCCTTGGCGAGGTACACGTCGAGGAAGTTCGCGACGAAGCGGTTGCCGAGCACCGTCTTCACGGTCGGCTCGCCGAGCCACGTGCGGCGACGCGGCTTGTCGGCCACGTCGGCGATCGCCCTCGCCCCCACCTCGGGCTGGTAGATCGGGGCCACCGGCTTGGGGTGGTGCGGCAGGCGCGACCGCACCCAGTTGAACTGGATCGTGTTGAGGGCCGGCATGTCGACGGTCGAGATGTCGACGGCGCTCCCGTTGTGGATCAGCTCGGTGGTGACCGACTCGGTGAAGCCCTGCACCGCGTGCTTCGCGCCGCAGTACGACGCCTGCAGCGGGATGCCCCGGTGCGCGAGGGCCGACCCCACCTGGATGACGTGGCCGCGGTCGCGGGGCACCATGCGCGACAGCGCCGCGCGGGTGCCGTTGACGAAGCCGAAGTAGTTGACGGCCGTGGCGCGCTCGAAGTCGGCGGGGTCGGTCTCGAGGAACTCCCCGAAGACGCCCACCATGGCGTCGTTCACCCACAGGTCGATCTCGCCGAGCTCCTGCTCGACGCGCGTCGCGGCCGCCTCGACCTGCTCGCGGTCGGCGACGTCGGTCGGCACGGCGAGGCCGCGGCGCCCGGCGGCCTCGACGTCGGCGACGGCGCCGTCGAGTCCGTCCTGGCCCCGGGCGAGCACGGCGACGTCCCAGCCGCGCTCGGCGAGCTCCCGCACGACGGCCCGGCCGAGCCCGGCCGAGCCCCCGGTGACGACGGCGACGCGGGTCTTCGTGGGGGTGCTCTTCGTCATGGTTCTCCTGGCTCGTCGGCGGCCCGCTGGCTCAGGCCGTGCCAGGTCGACGGTAGTCCGCCCCCGCTGGGCGGCGTCCGCCCCGGGGGACGCCCCGGGGACGAGCCCGGGAGGCGCGACCTGGGGAGGACGCGAGGAGGCGCGGCGTCAGATGTCGAAGCCGCCCAGGTCCCCGCCCCCGAAGTCGCCTCCGAAGTCGCCGCCGCCTCCGCCGAAGTCACCGCCGCCGATGCCCGGGTCGCCGAACCCGCCGGGGTCTCCCCCGGCGTCGCCGGCGTCGCCCGACGCCTCCGCGCCGTCCTGCCCGGCGTCGCCCGCGTCGCCGCCGTCGCCCCCGGCCACGTCGCCGCCGTCCCCGGAGCCGTCCCCGTCGGGCAGGAACGCGCCCACGAGCGCCGAGCCGACGACGTAGCCCGCGACGGTGCCGAGCAGCGACCCTCCGATGATCGAGCCCATGCCCATGCCCGGGCGGCCGCCTGCCTGCGGGCCCTGGCCGCCGGCCGCCCCGCCGCCTCCCAGGGTCCGTTCGAGCGTGCCGGGCTTCCGGAGCTCCGAGCGCGTGGCCGCCTGCGCCAGCGACCCGGCGTCGTCGCCCCGGGGCTCCTCGCCCTGCCCGGCCTCGCGGCTGAGCTCGTCGAAGACGAGGCGACGCTGCTCGGGGGTGAGCTTCTCGAAGGCCTCGGCGTGCACCTGCTCGATGGTCTCGGGCGGCGCCGTGCGGAGCAGGTAGCGGTAGCGCTCGACGGCGATCTCGTCGTCGCTGCGGGCCGGCGCCCGCCCCGCGGCGGAGCTCGCCTGCGGGCCCGCGGCCTCGTCGTCTCGTCCGAGCAGCCTGTCGAGGAATCCCATGGTGTCGTCCTGTCGATCGGGTCGGGGCGTCGGCCCCGACGGGTCTCCGACCGTACGCACGAGGGCGCCCGCGCGCCTGGACGCGCGGTGCGGATCAGCTCCGAGCGGAGTCGCGGGCCTCGGCCCGGCGCCGGCGCACGGCCCGCAGCACGAGCCAGCCGACGACGCCCACGATCGCGGCGTACACGGCGTAGTCGAGGTACTTCGCGTACCGGTCGATGAGCTCGTACTGCGTGCCGAGCGCCGCCCCGAGCAGGATGAGGAGCGAGTTCCAGAGGCCGCTGCCGACGACGGTGAAGAGCGAGAACGACGCCAGCGGCATCTTCTCGGCGCCGGCCGGCAGCGAGATGAGGCTGCGCACGCCCGGCACGAGCCGGCCGAAGAAGACGGCGGACCGGCCGTGACGGTGGAACCAGTCGGCGGCCTTCCGGAAGTCGTCGCGGTCGACCAGGGGCAGCTTCGACAGCAGGGCGATGCTGCGCTCGAGCCCGATCACGGCCCCGAGCCAGTAGAGCACCAGCGCGCCGACGTACGCGCCGAGCGTGCTGACGACGATCAGCAGCACGATGTTCATGGTGCCCTGCCCGGCGAGGAACCCGGCGAGCGGCAGCACGATCTCGCTCGGGATCGGCGGGAAGACCGTCTCGACGAACGTCAGCAGCCCCACCCCCCACTCGCCGAGGGCGTCGATGACGCGGGCGGCGACGCCCACGAGGCCGTCGAGGTCCTGCACCGACGAGGAGGCGCCCTGGGCGACGGTCGTGGACGGGAGGCCCCCGGGGAGGGCGGCGGACGGGGCGAGCACGGCGGTGGAGGTCATGGGTCCCTGGGTCGGTTCGGTGCCCGCGCGGAGCGGGTCGGATCGGCTCCGTCGAGCATGGCAGCACGGCCTGGGCGACGGCCCACAGCCCGTGTCGCGGGGCGGGCAGGTCGGCCGCCCCGCGATAAGATCGGCCTCCACCGCACAGGCGCTCGACGTCCGTCGTGCGGGGCCCCCCGACGACAGGACTGAACAGGACTCCCATGGGATCGCTGATCTACGGCACCTCCGGCATCGAGGTCGAGTTCGAGGACCGCGTCCTCGAGCACCTCCAGATCGTGATCGCCACGAAGCTGCGACGACGCGAGTCGTTCTTCTTCTCGTGGCGCGACACGCAGAAGGTCGGCGACGGCCGCAGCAGCATCTGGCTCGACCCGGGCATCCCGCTCTACTTCAAGTACTCGGGCGGGCGCGTGCCCGCGATCAACCGCGACTGGCTCACCGAGCTCACGGCGTCGTCGAACAGCTCCTCCGGCCTGGTGCTCACCGACGAGCCCAGCACCGACAACAGCGCCAAGCGCAAGTAGCCGGCGGGAGGCGCGGGCCGCCAGGAGGCGCGGGCCGGCCCGCCACCGCCGCGACGCGTCGGGCTCAGGCCCTCGTCGCCCGTCCCCGCCGACGCACCAGCCGAGCGATCGCCCGCCACCCCAGCAGGAAGACCGCCAGCACCACGATCGTCACGACGACGAAGCTGAGCTGCACGCCCTGGCCGCTCGCGACGCGGAGCAGCATCCCGACGACGACGGTCGCGACCCAGACGACGGCTCCCGACGTGAGGGCCGGCAGCGGCCACCGCACGCCCAGCACGCTGAGCCAGCCCGCCGCGAGGCCCGCGGCGAACGGCCAGAGCGTCGTCAGCAGGCCCGGCAGGTCGAGGCCCTCGGCGTGGCTGCGCCGCCCGACGAGGACGAACGCGACGACGAGGGCGAGGTCGAGGGCGAACGCCCACCAGGGGCGCGCGGGGACGGGCGGAGGGGTGGTCATGCGGGGTGTCCTCCTCGGGGACGGCGGGCGGGTCGGGGCGCCTCGGCCCGGCTCACCGGGGCGGCTCGAGCGTGCGGGAGAGCTCGGCGAGGAGCTCCTCGACCTGCGGCTCGACGAGCCGGTCGACGGCGTCCGCGATCCGCTCGCGCTGGGCGACGACGGCGAAGCAGAGCGCGGTGCCCACGGCCTGGGCGTGCTCGTCGGCGAGGGCGACCTCCCGGCGGAGCGCCTCCTTCGCCTCCTCGGAGAACGGCACGTCGTCGTCGGGCGACGTCCCGCGGGAGGCGGCTTCCTCGGCCGCGAGGCCCTCGAGGGTGAAGAGGAACGGCTGCCCCGGCTCCGGCTCGGGGTCGACGTCGAGCCCGTCGAACTCGAGGGCGAGGCCCTCGTCGGGCCGGTAGCCCTCCGCCTCGGCCTCGGCGGCCCGCCGCAGCTCGCGAGCGACCATCGGCAGGTTGCGGGCCGTGTAGGAGTCGACGTCGTCGTCGACGATCTGGCGGAGCCGGTTGAGCAGCGCGTGCTGCACGGCGTGGGGCACGTCGCCGTCGAACCCGGCCGCGACGGCCACGGGCGAGCCGAAGCAGACCCGGCACACACGGGTGCGGGCCCGTGCGGTGCCGATCCTCCAGCGGGGCAGCCAGCGCAGCCAGGCGTCGACCGCCGTGCGCACCTGCCCCTCGAGGGAATCGACCATGACGACGAATCTAGGGCCCGACGCCGGGAGACGGCCGACACGCCCGGGCGATTCGCCGGTCGGGCGACAGGCGTCGCCGTCGTCAGGACTGCTCGACGGTCACGAAGTCGATGAGCTGCTCGACGCGGCCGAGCAGCGCGGGCTCCAGGTCGCCGAAGGTCCGCACCCGGCCGAGGATGCGCTGCCACGCGGCGGCGATGTCGGCCTGGTCGTCGTGCGGCCAGCCGAGCGCCTCGCAGATGCCGTGCTTCCACTCGATCGACCGGGGCACCTGCGGCCACCGCTCGAGGCCCAGCCGGCCGGGCTTGACGGCCTGCCAGACGTCGACGAAGGGGTGTCCGACGACGAGCACGTGGCGGCCGTGCGGGCCCCGGGCGATCGCGTCGGCGATGCGGCTCTCCTTCGACCCCGCCACGAGGTGGTCGACGAGCACGCCGACCCGCCGCTCGGCGGTCGGCCGGAACTCGGCGAGCACCTCCGCCAGGTGGTCGACGCCCTCGAGGTACTCGACGACGACGCCCTCGACGCGCAGGTCGGCGCCCCAGACCTTCTCCACGAGCTCGGCGTCGTGCCGGCCCTCGACGAAGATCCGGCTCTGCCGGGCCACGCGGGCCCGTGCCCCGTCGACCGCGAACGACCCGGAGGCCGTCCGGGCCCTGCCCTGCGGCGCGGCGCGCGGCACGCGGAGCGCCACGGGCGCGCCGTCGATCAGGAACGAGCCCGTGAGCGGGAAGGCCCGCACGCGCCCCTTCCAGTCCACCAGCTCGACGGTGCCCGCCTCGACGCGCACCACCGCTCCGGTGAAGCCGCTCCGCGCCTCCTCGACGACGAGGTCGCGCACGGCGTCGGTGGGGGTCGGCGCGGGCCGGGACGACTTCCTCCAGTCGCCGCTGAGCACGTCTCGTCCGTACCGGTCGTCATCCACGGGGCGTCCTGCCTCCCTCTCGGGGTCCTGACCCGGGGGCCGACGGGCCCTGGGGTCGTCGGGGTCGGGGCTGGTAGGGCCGCGGCGGGCCGGTGCGCGGGCCGTCGCCGCCCGCGCTCGCGCCGGGAGCGGCGCCGGGTCGCGGCACGCGCCCGTCGGCCGTGCCCCGCGACGGACGCGCGGGCACCCGGGCGCCGGCCGACGGGGCCGCCCCGCCGGGCCGCGGAGCCGGAGTCCGGGCCCCCGTCGTCGCGACCGGGGAGGCGCCGGCCGGTCGTCGGGACGACGACGCGGCCCGGGCCACCCGGGCGTCGGCCCGGCCGGCGCCTCCGCCTGGCGGCGTCGCCGTGAACCGAGCACGCAGCGACGGCGCCGTGGGGCTGAAGCCGCTGACGACGACCCAGACGAGCCCTCCGAGCAGCACCAGCACGGCGACGCCCGAGACCGCCACGGGCAGCCACCACGCGGCCAGGGGCCCGTCGCCCTGGGCCAGCAGCGTGAGCACGAGCTGCGCGACGACCGACCAGAGGGCCACGGCGAACCCGAGCGAGAGGAACCGCGCCGAGCGCACCCTCATCTCCGGCTGGTTCTCCCGGCGTGTCCAGTGCTCGGCGTGGGGCAGGAGGAGGTGCCGGGCGGGCGTCCAGGCGAGCACCGCCGCGCAGATCGCGTAGGCGACGACGAGGCCCACGAGGAGCACGGCGACGAGCAGCAGGAGGTCGACCCGGCTGGCCGCGAAGGCCGCCGTGCCGTCGGAGGGCTCGTGCACCAGCACGACGCGCCGGGGCAGCAGCCGCCAGGACACCCCGACGGCGAGCACCGCCGCGACGAGGGCGATGCCCGTCGGCGCGGCGGCGCGGAGCGTCGGCGGCACGGTCACGACGACCGGCCGCCGACGCGGGAGGGAGACGACTCGATCAGGCCTGCGCCCTCTCGAGCACGAGCTCGCGCACGCGAGCGGCGTCGGCCTGCCCCTTCATGGCCTTCATGACGGCGCCGATGACGGCGCCGGCGGCCTGGACCTTGCCGTCGCGGATCTTCGCCAGCACGTCGGGCTGGCTGGCGAGGGCCTCGTCGATGGCGGCGATCAGCGCGCCGTCGTCGGAGACGACGCGGAGCCCGCGCGACTCCACGACCTCGGAGGGCGAGCCCTCGCCCGCCACGACGCCCTCGAGCACCTGGCGCGCGAGGCGGTCGGTGAGCTCGCCGCTCTCGACCAGCGCGATCAGCTCGCTGACGTGCAGGGGCGACACGAGCGACGACGGCTCGACGCCGGCCGCGTTGGCCAGGCGGGCGATCTCGCCGGTCCACCACTTGCGGGCCGCCTGGGGCGACGCTCCGGCGGCGACGGTGTCGACGAGCTCCTGCAGCAGGCCGCTGTTGACGACGTCCTGGAACTCGAGGTCGGCGAAGCCCCAGTCGGCCTTGAGGCGGCGGCGCATCGCCACCGGGGCCTCGGGCAGGGCCAGCCGGAGCTCCTCCACCAGCTCGCGCGACGGCACGACGGGCAGGAGGTCGGGCTCCGGGAAGTACCGGTAGTCGTCGGCGTCGCTCTTCGGGCGCCCCGCGGAGGTGCGTCCCGTGTCCTCGTGCCAGTGCCGCGTCTCCTGCGTGATCGTGCCGCCCGCGGCGAGGATCGCCGCCTGGCGCTGGATCTCGTGGCGCACGGCGCGCTCCACCGAGCGGAACGAGTTCACGTTCTTCGTCTCGGTGCGCGTGCCGAGCTCGACCTGGCCGTGCGGGCGGAGCGACACGTTCGCGTCGCAGCGCAGGTTGCCGCGCTCCATGCGGGCCTCGCTCACGCCCAGCGCCCGGACGATGTCGCGGATGGTGGAGACGTACGCGGCCCCCAGCTCGGGGCCGAGGGCCCCGGCTCCGATGATCGGCTTCGTCACGATCTCGACCAGGGGGATGCCGGCCCGGTTGTAGTCGACGAGCGAGTACTCGGCGCCCTGGATGCGACCGGTCGAGCCGCCGACGTGCGTGAGCTTGCCGGCGTCCTCCTCCATGTGGGCGCGCTCGATCGGCACGTGGAAGACCGTGCCGTCGGGCAGCTCGACCTCGACCTCGCCCTCGAAGGCGATCGGCTCGTCGAACTGGCTGACCTGGTAGTTCTTGGGGTTGTCCGGGTAGAAGTAGTTCTTCCGGGCGAAGCGCGAGCTCTCGGCGATCGAGCAGCCGAGCGCGAGGCCGAGGCTGATCGAGTACGTGACGGCCTGCTCGTTCACGACGGGCAATGAGCCGGGCAGGCCCAGGTCGACCGGCGTCACGTTCGTGTTGGGGGCCCCGCCGAAGAAGTTCGGGGCGTCCGAGAACATCTTGGTCTTCGTGGCGAGCTCGACGTGCACCTCGAAGCCGAGGACGACCTCGTACCTCTCCAGGGCCTCGTCGTAGTCCATCAGGTCTGCCTTGGCCATCAGATGACTCCCTCGGTGGCGGCGTTCTGCTCGGTGGCGCTGAGGTCGGGGGCACGCGAGATCAGCGTGTGGCCCCAGCCCTGCTCGAGCAGCTGCTCGAGCGCGGCGCCGTAGGTGTAGAGACGGGCGTCCTCCCGGGCCGGCGCCATGAACTGCAGGCCGGTCGGCAGGCCGTCCTCCTCGGCGAGGCCCATCGGCACCGAGATGCCGGGGATGCCGGCGAGGTTCGCGGGGATCGTCGTGATGTCGTTGAGGTACATCGACAGCGGGTCGTCGATCTTCTCGCCGAGCCGGAACGCGGTCGTGGGCGCCGACGGCGAGACGAGCACGTCGACCTTCTCGAAGGCCGCGGCGAAGTCGCGCTGCACGAGCGTGCGCACCTTCTGGGCGCTGCCGTAGTAGGCGTCGTAGTAGCCGGCGCTGAGGGCGTAGGTGCCGAGGATGATGCGGCGCTTGACCTCGGGGCCGAAGCCGGCCTCGCGGGTCGCGGCCATGACGTCCTCGACCGTTCCGCCGCCCTCGGGGACGACGCGGAGGCCGAAGCGCACCGAGTCGAACTTGGCGAGGTTCGACGACGCCTCGGCGGGGAGGATCAGGTAGTAGGCGCTGATCGCGTACTCGAAGCTGGGGGCCGAGACCTCGACGATCTCGGCGCCGGCGCCCGACAGCAGCTCGAGCGCCTCGGCGAAGCGAGCCGTGACGCCCGCCTGGAAGCCGTCGCCGGCCAGCTCGCGGACGACGCCGATGCGCACGCCCTGCAGCGCGCCTCCGGCGAGTCCCCGGCGGGCCGCGTCGGCGAACGAGGGCCACTCGTCGCGGAGCGAGGTCGAGTCGCGGGGGTCGTGGCCCTTGATGACGTCGTGCAGCAGCGCGGAGTCGAGCACGGTGCGGCTGACGGGCCCGACCTGGTCGAGCGAGCTGGCGAGGGCGATGGCGCCGTAGCGGCTGACCGAGCCGTAGGTCGGCTTCACGCCGACCGTGCCGGTGACGGCGCCCGGCTGGCGGATGGAGCCGCCCGTGTCGCTGCCGAGCGCGAGGGGCGCCTCGAAGGCCGCGACGGCCGCGGCCGAGCCGCCGCCGGAGCCGCCGGGGATGCGGTCGAGCGACCAGGGGTTGTGCGTCGGGCCGTAGGCCGAGAACTCGGTGGACGACCCCATCGCGAACTCGTCCATGTTGGTCTTGCCGAGCGGCACCATGTCGGCGGCGCGGAGCTTCCGCACGACGGTGGCGTCGTACGGCGGCACCCAGCCCTCGAGGATCTTGCTGCCCGAGGTCGACGGCATGTCGATCGTGCAGAGGACGTCCTTCACGGCGATCGGCACGCCGGCCAGGGCGCCGAGCTGCTCGCCGGCCGCGCGGCGGCGGTCGACGTCGGCGGCGGTCGTGAGGGCGGCGTCGCTCACGTGGAGGAAGGCGTGCACGTCGCCGTCGACGGCGGCGATGCGGTCGAGGTGGGCCTGGGCGACCTCGACGGCCGAGACGTCGCCGGCGGTGAGCTTCGCGGAGAGGTCGGCCGCGCTGAGGCGGACGAGGGAGGAGGCGTCGGTCATGGCTACTGCTCCTCGCCGAGGATCGCGGTCACGCGGAAGCGCGAGCCGTCGTGGTCGGGGGCGCCCGAGAGGGCCTGCTCGGCGGTGAGCGTCTCGCCCACGACGTCGGCGCGGAAGACGTTCTCGAGCGGGATGGGGTGGCTCGTCGCCGGGACGTCGTCGGTCGCGACCTCGGACACCTTGGCGACGTTGTCGACGATCTGCCCGAGCTCCCGGGTCATCGTGTCGATCTCGTCGGGGGTCAGGGCGATGCGGGCGAGACCGGCGAGGTGCTCCACCTGCTCGCGCGTGATTTCAGACATGCTGCTCCGTCACATGGGTCGCGTGGGTACCGCGGCTGGGGGTACCGCTCGATCTTACGGGGCCCGGGCGCCCGGGGCGGCCGGGAGGTCAGTCGCGGAGGTAGACGTCCTGGGGCCGCACGAGCGCCAGCTCGGGGCCCTCGGGCGCCGGCTCGCCCGGGTTCCTCTCGTCGCCGTCGGCCAGGTCGCCGCGGCCGAGGGCGATGAGCGCGAGGCTGCGCATCGACTCGGTGCCGGGGCGCAGGTAGTCGTTGTGGCCGAGGGCGGCCGCCAGCACGCGGCCCGTGACGGTGTCGTCTCCCCCGCCCGTGTGCAGCTTCACGGCGCCGAAGGCGGCCGTGCCCGGGTCGGCCCCGAAGTAGCCGCTCCCGGCGACCGGGTCGAAGCTGCCCGCCGCGGCGTAGACGTCGTGGCCGGCCACGTCGAGGTCGTCGGCGGTCGGCACGACGCTGCCCGGCGAGCCGAGCAGCACCAGCGAGTCGACCGTCGTCCGGCCCGACGAGAGGGCGAGCGTGGCCGTCGTCGACCCGTACGAGTGGGCGACGACCGTGACCCTCGGGGCGTGGGAGGCGCGGCTCGCGTCGAGCCCGCCGACCGCCTCCTCGAGGCGCTGCGCGCCCCGCTCGGCGAGGTCGAGCGTGTAGACGTTCGTGAGGTCGGGGGTGCGGTACCCCATCCAGGCGACGACGGCCACGCTGTCGAGCGGGGCCGGGTCGGACCGGGCGAGCAGGTAGGTCCACGAGCGCTGCTCGTCGAGCAGCTGACCCGCCGTCTCGGTCCAGTCGACCATCTGACCGCGGACGGTGAAGAACATGCCCGGCACCAGCACCGTCACGTCGTCGGCGGTGTCGAGGTGGCCGACCGAGACGGCGGCCCGGCCGGGGAGCACGGTGTCGAGCGTCACGAGCTCGCGGTCGGCGTCGCCCGCGCTGCGGTCGAGCAGGGCGGCCTGCACCTGGGCGAGCATCGCCGCGCGTCGGTCGTCGTCGTCGGCTTCGTCGGGGGTGTCGTCGCGCTCGTGGAGCGCCTCCCGCACATCGGTGAGGAACAGCCTGTTGGCCTGGTCCCGCACCGCGTAGGGGACGCCCTCGAGCTGGCCCACCACGCCCGGCAGGGCCGCCACGAGCCCCAGGCGGCGGCTGGGGTCGAGGCCCGCCCACCAGTCGGCGGTGCCGGCCGCGCTCGTCCCGGCGACGAGCGCCGACGACACGCGCGAGGCGTCGTCGCCGACGGGGTCGAACGAGTCGGCGAAGCGCGTGAGCGACCCCGAGGAGGCGCGGCCCAGCTGAGACAGGCAGGGCAGCACCCGAGGGTCGTCGCCCGGCCCCCCGGGGGCGCTGTCGTCGGTCGGCGACCCGGTCGTCGCCCCCGCGGCGGAGCTCTCGGAGCTGCCCTCGCCGGCCGGGAGCTCGGAGCCCCCGGGGTGCTCCCGGAGGGACCGGCAGTCGCCGAGGTCGTCCACGACGGGACGGGCTCCGTCCCCGACGACGGCGCGGCCGACGCGGTCGCCCTCCAGCGGGACGCTGCGCACCGCGACGACGCCGACCGTCGGCACGGGCCCCGCGGGCTCGGCGGGGACGTCGACCAGGCCGGCCAGGTGGACCGACGCAGACAGGATGGCTGTGGCGAGCAACAGCACGGCGGGTCTCTCCCCCTCGACACGTGCCTGTTCCTCCGCCCCCTACAGCGAAGGTCGACACGTCCTCACATCGTAGGAGCGAGGCGTGCCGCGGAGCCAGGGGTGTCAGCCCTCCTCGTCGAGAGTGTCCCCCGTACTGGGGTCGTCGAGCGCCGACGGGCCCTCCTTAATGAGGACTTGAAACTGAGCCGCATCGATGATCCGCACGCCGAGCTGCTCGGCCTTGGTCAGCTTCGACCCGGCACCCGGCCCCGCGGCGACGAAGTCGGTCTTCTTGCTCACGCTGTTGCCGGCCTTGCCCCCGGCCGCGAGGATCGCCTCCTGCGCTCCCTCGCGGCTGAAGCCCTCGAGGCTGCCCGTCGCGACGACCGTCAGGCCCGCGAGCACTCCCCCGGCCTCGACGGCCGCGCCCGGCCCGGGGTGCCCGGGCGTCGTGAACTGCACGCCCGCCGCGCGCCAGCGCTCGATGATCTCGACGTGCCAGTCGACCTCGAACCAGGCGAGGAGGGCGTCGGCGATGATGCCGCCGACGCCGTCGACGGCCGCGAGCTCGTCGCGGCTGGCCGAGCGGATCGCGTCGAGCGACCCGAAGTGCCCGGCGAGGGCCCGGGCCGCGACCGGGCCGACGTGGCGGATGCTGAGGCCGACGAGGATGCGCCAGAGCGGGCTGGTCTTCGCCGCCTGCAGGTTGGCCAGCATCTCGATCGCGGTCTTCGACGGGACGCTGGTCTCGTCTCCCGCGAACTCGGCCGCCTCGGGGTCGAACGGCCCGTCGGCCTTGCCCCGTCGTCGGCGGAACGGCGTCACGAGCTTCGGCGAACCGTCGTCGCCGAGCTTCTCCATGCCGGTCTCGGAGTCGCGGACGACGACCCTCACCGGGAAGATGTCGGCCATCGTCAGGTCGAAGAGCCCCGCCTCGGTGCGGAGCGGCGGCTCGGCCGGCTCGACGGGCTGGGTCAGCGCCGCGGCGGCGACCTCGCCGAGCCCCTCGACGTCGAGCGACCCGCGCGAGGCGATGTGCTCGACGCGCCCGCGCACCTGGGCCGGGCAGCTCTCGGCGTTCGGGCAGCGCAGGTCGACGTCGCCCTCCTTGGCCGGAGCCAGCGGCGTGCCGCACTCCGGGCAGTCGACGGGCATGACGAACTCGCGCTCGCTGCCGTCGCGCAGCTCGACGACCGGCCCGAGCACCTCGGGGATCACGTCGCCGGCCTTGCGCAGCACGACGGTGTCGCCGATCAGCACGCCCTTCGCGCGCACCACGTGCTGGTTGTGCAGGGTGGCCTGCCGCACCTCGCTGCCGGCGACCTCGACCTTGCGCATCACCGCGAACGGGGTGGCTCGCCCGGTGCGGCCCACGCTGACGACGATGTCGAGCAGCTCGGTGTTGACCTCCTCCGGCGGGTACTTGAAGGCGGTGGCCCACCGGGGTGCCCGGCTCGTCGCCCCGAGCTCGTCGTGCAGCGCCAGGTCGTCGACCTTGACGACGATGCCGTCGATCTGGTGCTCGACCGACGACCGTCGCACCCCGTAGTCGTGGATGAAGGCGACGACCTCGGGCACGGTGTCGTACACGCGGTAGTGGGACGACGTGGGCAGCCCCCACGACGACAGCAGCTCGTAGACCTCGCTCTGCGCGTGCACCTCGGCGTCGCGCTCCAGCTCGCGCACGGGCCAGGCCCCGATGCCGTGCACGAGCATGCGCAGGCTGCGCAGGCGCGCGTCCATCAGCTCGCGCTTGGCCGGGCTCTTGCCCTCGATCTTCTGGCGGAGCGAGCCCGCGGCGGCGTTGCGCGGGTTCGCGAAGACGCGCTCGCCCGCCTCGCGCTGGCGGGCGTTCAGCTGGTCGAACTCGGCGACGGGGAAGAAGATCTCGCCCCGCACCTCGACGATCGCCGGGTGGCCCGTGCCGCCGAGGCGCTCCGGGATCGTGCCCATCGTCAGCACGTTCGCCGTGACGTCCTCGCCGACGACCCCGTCGCCGCGGGTCGCGGCCGAGACGAGCACGCCGCGCTCGTAGCGGAGGTTGATCGCGAGCCCGTCGATCTTGAGCTCGCAGAGGAACCGCACGCGCTCGGCGCCCGCGTCGCGCTCGACCTTGCCGGCCCACTCGGCCAGCTCGTCGTCGCTGAAGACGTTGTCGAGGCTGAGCATGCGCTCGGCGTGCTCGACGGGGGCGAACTGCGTGGTCTCGGCACGGCCGCCCACGGTCTGCGTCGGGCTGTCGGGCTTCTGCAGCTCGGGGTGCGCGCGCTCGAGGGCGTCGAGCCGGCGCACCATCGCGTCGTACTCGGCGTCGCTGACGGTGGAGGCGTTGCCCTCGTAGTACTGGTCGCGCAGCTCGAGCACGCGGGAGGTCAGCGCCTCGACCTCGTCGCGCGCCGTCGCCAGGTCGCCGGGCACCCCGGCGTCGACGTCGCTCACCACGGCCCCTAGGCCGAGACGGGCACGGCGCTCACCGTGCGGTCGATCGTGCACTGGCCGAGCACGCGGGTGCCGACGTAGACGACGGCGGTCTGCCCGGGGGCGACGCCGCTGAGGGGCTCGTGGGGAGTGATCACGAGCTCCTTCCTACCCTCGACCTCCGACACGCGCGCGGTCGCGGGCTCGGGGTCGGAGTGGGCCCTGATCTGCACGTCGCAGTCGAACGGCACCGTGGGGTCGGCCGGGGCGGCACCCGCCCACGTGTACGAGCCGCCGGCGATCTCGGCGATCTCCAGCGCCTCCTTCGGGCCCACCACGACGGTGTTGTCGACGGGGCGCACCTCGAGCACGAACCGGGGCTTGCCGTCGTCGGACGGGAACCCGATGGCCAGCCCCTTCCGCTGGCCCACGGTGAAGGCGTGCGCCCCCTCGTGGCTGCCGATGCGCTCGCCCGAGCGGTCGAGGATGTCGCCGGGCTCGGCGCCCACCCGCTCGGCCAGCCAGCCGCGGGTGTCGCCGTCGGGGATGAAGCAGATGTCGTGGCTGTCGGGCTTCGTCGCGACGCTGAAGCCGCGGGCGGCGGCCTCGGCCCGCACCTCGGCCTTCGAGGGCGTGGCGCCGAGCGGGAACATCGAGTGCGCGAGCTGCTCGGCGGTGAGCACCCCGAGCACGTACGACTGGTCCTTCGCCCACGCGGAGGCGCGGTGCAGCTCGCGCTCGCCCTGGTCGGTCGTGACGATGGTCGCGTAGTGCCCCGTGCACACGGCGTCGAAGCCGAGCGCGAGGGCCTTCTCGAGCAGCGCGGCGAACTTGATGCGCTCGTTGCAGCGCATGCAGGGGTTGGGCGTGCGGCCGGCGGCGTACTCGGCCACGAAGTCGTCGACCACGTCGAGCTTGAACCGCTCGGAGAAGTCCCACACGTAGTACGGGATGCCGATCAGGTCGGCCGCCCGCTGGGCGTCCATGCTGTCCTCGATGGTGCAGCAGCCGCGGCTGCCGGTGCGGAGGGTGCCGGGCATGCGGCTGAGGGCCAGGTGCACCCCGACCACGTCGTGGCCGGCCTCGACGGCCCGGGCTGCGGCGACCGCCGAGTCGACGCCGCCGCTCATCGCTGCGAGAACCTTCATCCCTCCAGTGTAGGCAGCCGCCGCGGGGGCCGGGGCGGGCGCAGGCATAGTCTGGCGAGCGTCATGTCGTCGTCCTCCCCCGCTCCCACCCTCCGGTCGGTCGCCCTCGCGGCCTTCCTCCCCGCCGCCCTCTTCGCGATCGGCGAGGGCGCGATCATCCCGATCATCCCCGTCGTGGCGAGCGACCTGGGGGCGACGCTGCCGTTCGCGGCGTTCGTCGCCGCGCTGATCCTCGTCGGCGAGCTCATCGGCGACGTGCCGAGCGGGTGGCTCGTGTCGCGCATCGGCGAGCGCACGGCCATGATCTCGGCCGCGCTCGTCAGCATCGGCGGCCTGCTCGTCTGCGTCACGGCGCCGAACGAGTGGGCGCTCGCGGCCGGCGTGCTGCTGATCGGCCTGTCGACGGCCGTCTTCGCCCTGGCGCGGCACGCCTTCATGACGAGCTTCGTGCCCGTCGAGATCCGCGCGCGGGCGCTGTCGAGCCTCGGCGGCGTGTTCCGCCTGGGCTACTTCGTCGGGCCGTTCCTCGCCGCAGGGGTCATCCACCTCACCGGGTCGACCCAGTCCGCCTTCTGGATCCACGTCGCGGGCTGCCTCGGCGCGGCCGTCGCCCTGCTCGTGATGCGCGACCCGTCCGCCGTCCTCGGCGAGCGCCGGGCCGCCGCGGCCTCGGCGGTGCCGGCCGCGGGCTCGACGCCCGGCGAGAGACAGGTCGAGCAGGAGGCGCGGGGCCTGTTCGCGACGCTCGCCCGCCACCGCGGCGTCCTCCTGAAGCTCGGCAGCGGCGCGGCGCTCATCGGCGCGATGCGGGCCGGCCGGCAGGTGATCCTGCCGCTCTGGGCCGTCAGCATCGGCGTCGACGCCCCGCAGACCGCCCTCGTGATCGGCATCGCCGGCGCCGTCGACTTCGCGCTCTTCTACACGAGCGGCCAGATCATGGACCGCTGGGGCCGCCTCTGGAGCGCCGTGCCCTCCATGGTGGGGCTGAGCATCTCGTACCTCGCCCTGTCGCTCACCCACGACCTCGACGCACGGGTGGCGTGGTTCATCACGGTGGCCATGGTGATGTCGCTGGCGAACGGCATCGGCAGCGGCATCCTGATGACCCTCGGCGCCGACCTCGCCGACCGGGCCGACCCCGCCCCGTTCCTCGGGGCCTGGCGCTTCACGGGCGACGCCGGCAGCGCGGCCGCGCCGCTCCTCATCTCCGGGCTCACGGCGCTCGTCTCGATCTCCGTCGCGAGCGGGGTGATGGGCGTGCTCGGCCTCGTCGGCGCCGCCGTCCTCCTGCGCTACGTGCCGCGGTACTCGCCGCACGTGCCGCGCGAGCGCCGCTGACGACCGTCGCGCGCCTCCCCGGGGCCGCTCCCGCAGCTCTCGCCCGCCGGGTGCCGACCCCGGCGAGGGCCCGTCGATAGACTCGTCAGGCTCCGCGGGAGTGGTGAAACTGGCAGACACGCAGGATTTAGGTTCCTGTGCTTTCGAGCGTGAGGGTTCAAGTCCCTTCTCCCGCACCTAAGATCAGGGTTGTCCGGCACCTCCAGAAAGAGACCCATGCTGCCCCTGGCGACCATCTCGTGGCTCGACCCCGAGTACCTGCTGTCGGCCTTCGGGCCCTGGGCCGTGGTCGGGGTGTGCCTGCTCGTCTTCGCCGAGACCGGGCTCCTGATCGGGTTCCTCTTCCCCGGCGACACCCTGCTCATCATCACGGGCATCCTCGCGGCCACGAACCCGGGCGCCCTCGGGCTGCCCATCTGGCTCATCGCGATCTTCATCGCGATCGCGGCGTTCGCGGGCGGCGAGCTCGGCTACCTCATCGGCCACAAGGTCGGGCCCCGCATCTTCGAGCGGAAGGAGAGCGGGCTCTTCAGCGTCGCGAACGTCAAGCGCACGAACGCGTTCTTCGAGCGGTTCGGGCCGATGGCGGTCATCATCGCGCGCTTCGTGCCGGTCGTCCGCACCTTCGCGCCGATCATGGCGGGCGTGGCCCACATGAGCTACCGCCGCTACTCGCTCTTCAACGCGATCGGGGCGGTCGTCTGGGGCCTCGGCGTCACCCTCGCGGGCTTCGGCATCGGGCACATCCCGCCGGTCGCCGACTTCGTCAGCGCCTACATCGACCTCATCCTGCTCGGGGCCGTGCTGGCGACCGTCATCCCGATCGCCATCCACTACCTCCACGGCGTGCACCAGGCCAAGAAGCACGAGGCCGACGGCGACGGGGCCTCCGGCGACGAGGCGGCCGTCGAGACGGCGCCGACCAAGGTCTAGGCCCCGCTCGGCGGAGCCCTCCCGGGCTCGGCCGGCGAGGGCTCCGCTGGGGGCTCGGCTCGCAGCGGCCCAGCCCGAGGAGGCTCAGCCCGCGAGGGCTGCGACGTGCGGCGCGATGGCGCGGAACGCCCGCGACCGGTGGCTGACCGCGTTCTTCTCGTCCGGAGCGAGCTCGGCCGAGCTGCGGGTCTCGCCCTCGGGGCGGAAGACGGGGTCGTAGCCGTGCCCGCCCGTGCCGACCCGCGCCTCCAGCACGACCCCCGGCCACTCGCCGTACTCGACGCGCTCGAGCTCCGTCGTGCCGTCGGGACCGGGCACCACGAGGGCCGCGGCGCAGGAGAAGTGCGCCGCGCGGTCGGCCACCCCGACCAGGTTCGCCAGCAGCAGGTCGATGTTGTCGTCGTCGTCGCGGGTGCCCGCGTAGCGCGCCGAGTGGATGCCGGGCGCACCGCCCAGGGCGTCGACCGAGATGCCGCTGTCGTCGGCGAGCGACGGCAGGCCGGTGTGGGCAGCCGCCGCCCGCGCCTTGATGAGCGCGTTGGCGGCGAAGCTGTCGCCGTCCTCGACGGGCTCGGGCCCGTCGTAGGCGACGAGCTCCACGCCCGGGGCGGTCTCGGCGAGGATGCGCCGCAGCTCGGCGACCTTGCCCTGGTTGTGCGTCGCGATGACGACCCGGGTCACGCGCCCAGCACCCGACGCTGGATGGCCGTCAGGTCGGCGCCGCCCGCGACGGCGAGGTCGAGCAGCTCGCCCAGCTCGCGGCGGTCGAAGGGCGCGCCCTCGGCCGTGCCCTGCACCTCGACGAAGAGGCCCGAGCCGGTGACGACGACGTTCATGTCGGTCTCGGCCCGGACGTCCTCGACGTAGGCGAGGTCGAGCATCGGCGTGCCGTCGACGATGCCGACCGAGACGGCGGAGACGCTGTCGGTCAGCGGCGTCGCCTTCTGCGCGATGAACTTCTTCTCGCGGCCCCACTCGATCGCCTGGGCGAGCGCGACGTACGCGCCCGTGATCGCGGCGGTGCGGGTGCCGCCGTCGGCCTGCAGCACGTCGCAGTCGAGCACGATCGTGTTCTCGCCGAGCGCCTTGGTGTCGACGACGGCCCGCAGGCTGCGGCCGATGAGGCGCGAGATCTCGTGCGTGCGGCCGCCGATCTTGCCCTTGACGCTCTCGCGGTCGTTGCGGGAGTTCGTGGCGCGCGGCAGCATCGAGTACTCGGCGGTCACCCACCCCTTGCCCTTGCCGGCCAGCCACCGGGGCACGCCGTTCGTGAACGAGGCGGTGCAGAGCACCTTGGTGCCGCCGAACGAGACGAGGGCGCTGCCCTCGGCCTGGGCGCTCCAGCCCATCTCGATCGTGACGGGGCGCAGCTGGTCGACCCGGCGGCCGTCGGCGCGCTCGAGGTCGGAGGTGGCGGAGGTGGTGTCGGTCATGGTGTCTCCCCTGTCGGGTCGGTCGGTGCGGCGGGCGACGGTGGCCGCCCGGGTGGTCGTGGCGCAGGAGGCGCGGGTCGACGACCCGGCACCCGCCCGCTCAGGAGGCGCGCAGCGGGCTCCGGCCGCCGGGCAGCTCGATGGCGCCCGTCTCGAGGTGCCCGACCCGCGAGATCTCCGGCCCCAGGAAGCGCTTGGCGAGCCTCAGGAACGACGACTTGTCGGCGCCGGTCGCGTCGAACTCGTAGCGGGGAGCCGCGCTGCCGCTGGCCTCGAGGTCGTGGTCGACGAGGGTCCGGTACACGTCGGCGGCCGTCTCGTCGGCGCTCGACACGAGCCGCACCTCCGGCCCCATCACGTACTGGACGGCAGCCGACATGAGCGGGTAGTGGGTGCAGCCGAGCACGAGGGTGTCGACGCGCGCCTCGCGGAGCGGGGCGAGGTACTGCTCGGCGACGGCGCGCAGCTCGGGGCTCGAGGTGTCGCCCGCCTCGACGAACTCGACGAACCGCGGGCAGGCCTGGGTGAACAGCTGCAGGTCGGAGGCCGCCGCGAACGCGTCCTCGTAGGCCCGGCTGTTGATCGTGCCCTCGGTGCCGATCACGCCGATGCGCTTGCTGCGGGTCTGGCGCACCGCCGAGCGGACGGCCGGCTGGATGACCTCGACGACGGGGATGCCGCTGCCGATCGTGTAGCGCTCTCGAGCGTCGCGGAGCACCGCGGCCGACGCGGTGTTGCAGGCGATGACGAGCAGCTTGACCCCCTGCGCGACGAGGTCGTCCATCACCGCGAGCGCGTACTCGCGCACCGCCGCGATGGGCTTGGGGCCGTAGGGAGAGTGCACGGTGTCGCCGACGTAGAGGATCGACTCGCGCGGCAGCTGGTCGATGATCGCCCGCGACACGGTCAGCCCGCCGACTCCGCTGTCGAAGACTCCGATGGGTGCGTCCGTCACGGGCACGAGCCTACCGGGCGCTCCGCCCCTAGGCTGGGCCCGTGACCAGTGCGCTGCTGACCGACCGGTACGAGATCACCATGGTGGAGGCCGCCCTCCGGGCCGGGACCGCCCACCGCGAGAGCGTGTTCGAGGTGTTCGCCCGGCGCCTGCCCGAGGGTCGCCGCTACGGCGTCGTCGCCGGCACGGGCAGGTTCCTGGAGGAGCTCGCGCGGTTCCGGTTCGAGGAGCCCGAGCTGCAGTGGCTGCGCGAGGCGCACATCGTCGACGGCCCCACCCTCGACTGGCTGGCCGACTACCGCTTCTCCGGCGACGTCCGCGGCTACGCCGAGGGCGACGTCTACCTGCCCGGCTCGCCCCTCCTCGTCGTCGAGTCCACCTTCGCCGAGGGGGTGCTGCTCGAGACCCTCGCGCTCAGCGTGCTGAACTACGACTCGGCCGTCGCGAGCGCGGCCGCCCGCATGGTCGCCGCCGCCGACGGCCGGCCGCTCGCCGAGATGGGATCACGGCGCACGGGCGAGCGCAGCGCCGTGGCCGCCGCCCGTGCCGCCTACATCGCGGGCTTCGGGGCGACGAGCAACCTCGAGGCGGGGCGCACCTGGGGCGTTCCGACGATGGGCACGGCCGCGCACGCGTTCACGCTGCTGCACGACTCCGAGGAGGACGCGTTCCGCGCCCAGGTCGCGACCCTCGGGCCCGGCACCACCCTGCTGGTCGACACGTACGACATCCCCACGGCCGTCCGCACCGCGGTCGAGGTCGCCGGCACCGGGCTCGGCGCCGTGCGCATCGACAGCGGCGACCTGCCCTCGCTCGTGGCGCAGGTGCGCCGCCAGCTCGACGACCTCGGGGCCACGGGCACGAAGATCACCGTCACGAACGACCTCGACGAGCACACCATCGCCGCGCTGCGCGCCGCTCCCGTCGACAGCTACGGCGTCGGCACCTCGGTCGTCTCGGGCTCGGGCCACCCCGCCGCCGGCATGGTGTTCAAGCTCGTCGCCCGCCGCGGCGACGACGGCGAGTGGGTCTCGGTGTCGAAGGCGTCGGCCGACAAGGCCACCGTCGGGGGCCGCAAGACGCCCGTCCGCGTGATCGTCGACGGCGTGGCGCAGCGCGAGGTGATCCGCATCGGCGACGACCGCCTCCGGGAGGGCGAGCGCAGCCTGCTCGTGCCCCTCGTCACGGGAGGCGTCGTCGACGACCGCTGGACCGGCGCCGAGGGGACGCGACGAGCCCGTGAGCACCGCGAGGCGGCGGTCGCCGAGCTGCCGCCGTCGGCCCTGCGCCTGAGCCGGGGCGAGCCGGTCGTGCCCACGACCTACGAGTGAGGCCGGAGGGCTACTCCTTCGTCATCTTCTCGTAGATGTCCTTGCAGGTCGGGCAGACCGGGAACTTCTCGGGGTCGCGGCCCGGGGTCCACTTCTTGCCGCACAGCGCCTTGACGGGCTTGCCGCTCAGCGCGGACTCCATGATCTTGTCCTTCTTCACGTAGTGCGAGAAGCGCTCGTGGTCGCCCGGGTCGATCGCCTCCTCGTTGAGGAGCTTCTCGAGCTCGCGATCGAGGACGTCGAGGCCACCGCCGGTTTCCGTGTTGCTCATGGCGACCATCGTACGTCGGGGGCGTCAGCTCCGCAGCGTGAACGCGAGCAGCTCGGGTGCGCGCCGGGCGAACACGCGCGCACCGACCAGCACGCCGACGACGAGGGCGACGAGGCCGACGCCGACCCCGGCGGCGAACGACCAGACGTCGGCGCCCGGCTCGCCGGCGAGGAGGTGACGCCCGGCGAACCAGAAGGCGGGAGCGGTCAGCAGCAGCGCTCCGACGATCATCGTGACCTGGGCCGCGACGGAGTCGGCGCCGCTCGCCTGCGGCTGCTGGAAGGGGTCGTCGTGGGGCCGGACCGCCGGGTACGGCATGGCCGCCGAGACGACGCTCGAGAGCCCGAGCCCGCTGAGCAGCAGGCCCGCGCTGACGCCGATCTCGGGGAGCAGGGCCGTCCAGTCGCCGAAGCCCCACACGCCCACCAGCGAGCCGAGCAGCACGAGGGGCACGCCGAGCAGCAGAGGAGGCGCGAGACGACCGACCCGGTCGGCGAGCCCGCGGGTGTCGGTCGCGACGTGCAGCCACAGGGCCGTGCTGTCGTAGGCCACGTCGTTGTGGGGCAGGAAGCCGAGGATCAGGCACATGAGCGGCACGGGCACGAGGGCGAGCCAGTTCCAGCTGACGCCCGCGATGCCGAGGGGCAGCACGAGCAGCGGCAGGATCGGCAGGATCACCAGCGACATGCGGTAGCGAGCGTCGCGGGCCCAGTAGGTCAGGCTGCGCGCGGCCACGGCCCCGGCCGGGCCCGCGTGCACGAAGTCGAACCAGCCGAGGCCGGTGGCCTCCTCGGCGACGTCGGGCTCCGGCTGGTCGACGAACGCCCGGGCGACGAGCACCCGCCAGGCCGTCCAGAGGAGGGCGAGCGAGAGGAGCGCGACGGCCAGGTCGGCGACGACCCGGCCCGTCTCGCCGACCGCCACGTGGCCCGGCAGGGCCAGGGCCGCGCCGAAGGGCGTCCAGGCGAGGGCGTCCGCGACGACCCCCGTGCCGGAGGCGCCGGGCAGCGAGGTGCGGACGAGGTCGACGACGAGGGGCACCAGCAGCACCGCGACCACGACGCCGCCGAGCGCGAGGAACTGCCGCGACCGGCGGGTCGTCAGCACGACCGTGTTGACCGTGGAGGCGACGAGCATGAGCAGGAACGCCGTCAGACCCGCGAGCACGGCGGCGAGCACGGCCACGGCGGCCACGCCGGAGCCCTCTCCCCAGGAGCGCACGTAGCCCGTCGAGAGGACGGCGAGGGCGAGGGCCGGCAGGCCGACGAGCGCCCCGAGGGCGAGCCCCAGGGCGGCCGACGACTCCGGCACGCCGAGGACCGCGAGGCGGCGCGGGTCGCTCCAGGCCGGACGCACCGTCGCGAACGGCACGACCGCGAAGCCGACGAGCAGCAGCGATCCGCCGCCGACCACGAGGGCCCGGACGTCGGAGAGCGGGGAGTCGCGGAGGCTGCCGACGAGGGCGGCGACGGCCAGCGAGACCAGCAGCACGAGGAGGACCTGCACGACCGCCGTGGCGAGCCGACGCGGACCGAAGCGGACCGTGTTGGCGATCGTCTGGGCCCTCAGTCGGAGAAGCTCTGCAACCATTCCATGCCCTCCGTGACGGCGCGGCCACCCGCGAGCTCGACGAAGGTCTGCTCGAGCGAGCGACCCGCCCGGACCTCGTCGACCGTGCCGCTCGCGAGCACGTGCCCGTCGACGATCACGGCCACGCTGTCGCAGATGCGCTCGACCAGGTCCATGCTGTGGCTCGAGAGCAGGACGGTGCCGCCGCCCGCCACGTAGCGCTGCAGCACCTCGGTGACCGTGGCCGCCGACACCGGGTCGACGGACTCGAAGGGCTCGTCGAGGACGAGCACGCGGGGCGAGTGGATCACGGCCGCGGCGAGGGCGATCTTCTTCGTCATGCCGACCGAGTAGTCGCTGACGAGGCGCCCGAGCGCGTCCTGGAGCCCGAAGGCGGTCGCGAGGTCGGCCGACCGCTTGCGGGCGGTGGCGCCGTCGAGGCCTCGGAGGGTCGCGGAGTAGTAGAGGAGCTGGGCGCCGGTGAGCCGGTCGAACAGGCGGAGGCGGTCGGGCAGGACGCCGAGCGACCGCTTCGCCGCCGCCGGGTCGGCCCAGACGTCGGCGCCGAGCACGGTGACGCTGCCCTCGTCGGGGCGCAGCAGGCCCGTGACGATCGACAACGTGGTCGTCTTGCCGGCCCCGTTGGGCCCGACGATGCCGTAGAACGACCCGGCCCGGATGTCGAGGTCGATGCCCTCGACCGCCACCGTGCCGCCGTAGCGCTTGCCGAGGCCCTTGATGGAGAGGACGACCGGGCGCTCCTCCGGCTCGTCGTCGCGGGTCGCGGGGGCCGCGGCGACGAGGTCGCTCGGGGCGTCGGGGTCGACGGCGTCCTCGGGCTCCGGCTGCTGCTCGGGCTCGGGCTCGACCGGGGGCTGAGCCTCGGGCTCGGCCTCGACGGCCGACTCGGCCTCGACGGGCGCCGCCGCCGCCTCGGGGGCGGGCGCGATCTCGACCTCGTCGACGACGTCGGTCGCGGAGGCGGTCTCGTGCGTGCCCTCGGAGTGCTCGGCCGACTCGACCGTCGACCCGGCGGGGGCGTCGCCCTCGGGCGCGGCCACCGCGTCGTCGGTCGGCTCCGCGGGCTCGGACGGGGCCGCCTCGCGCGCCTCCTGCTCGATGCGTGCGGCCTCGGCCGCCTCGGCCTCCGCAGCCGCCTCGGCGGCAGCGGCCGCCGCGGCGGCAGCTGCTCGGGCACGAGCGTTCGCCGCGCGGGTGGCAGCCGCCTTCTTGGCGGCGGCCGACCGGTCGGCGGCCGTGCGGGTCGAGGCCGGCTTGCGCTTCGCCGCGGGACGAGCCGTCGAGCGGGCCGGGGCATCCGCGGCGGGCTCCGGCGAACCGCCGTCGCGCTCCCCGTCGGATGTCGTCGGGGAGGGCTCCCCGGGCGCGGCGCCCGCCGTCGCCGACCCCGCGGTCGTCGTCTCGTCGTCCATCTCGTCCCCCCGGGTGACCGTCTCGGCCTCGCCGTCCGACGTCGGCTCGGGACGCACGTCGTCGTCCTGATCGTCGCTCGCGAGGCCCATCCCCCCACCGTACCAACGAGGGGCCCCCGCCGCGGTCGGCCGGGGGCGCTCATCACGAAAGGGACACGACTCCGAGGCGATCTCGGCCGCGAGGGGGCGTACCGGGTAGTCTGAGCCGAGCACGACGACGTGTCCAGATCGAGGCTCCGCGGTGAACGCCGCTCGAACACGAGACGGAATCGGCCCGAGACGGGTCGTCCGGACCGGCGGGGCACGGAGAGCGACGGAGAGTCCCGCTCTCGCCCCCTGTGAGGAGACAGACGTGAGCAGAAGCACCGACGCGCACCGCGAGAACGACATCACGACCCAGCAGGTCGTCATCCTGGCCGCCGGCCTCGGCAGCCGTCTCGGGCGGTCGCTCCCGAAGTCGCTGACCGAGCTCAGCGACGGCCGCACCATCATGCAGCAGCAGTTCGAGAACATCCACGCCGCCTTCGGGCCGCGGGCCCGCATCACCGTGGTCGTGGGCTACAAGTTCGAGCACATCGTCGAGGCCTTCCCCAGCGCCTCCTTCGTGTACAACGAGCAGTACGACCAGACCAACACGTCGAAGAGCCTGATGCGAGCGCTCCGGGCGAGCTCGGCCGGCGGCGTCCTGTGGATGAACGGCGACGTGGTCTTCGACCCCGAGGCGCTCCGCCGCGCTGCTCGACTGGTCCGCGACGACCAGTCGTTCGTGACCGTCAACACCTCGAAGGTCTCCGACGAGGAGGTCAAGTACACGACCGACGCCGAGGGCTACATCGCGGAGCTCTCCAAGCAGGTCAAGCACGGCCTCGGCGAGGCCGTGGGCATCAACTACGTCTCGCGCGCCGACAAGCCGGCGCTCCTGCGTCAGCTCGGCAAGGTCGACGCCCAGGACTACTTCGAGCGCGGCATCGAGCTGGCCATCGAGCAGGACGGGCTACTCTTTGAGCCCGTGGACATCACCGACCTCTACGCCGTCGAGGTGGACTTCGCCGAAGACCTGGCCCGCGCCAACCTGTTCGTCTGAACGGTCGGGCCGCCGAGAGGTGTCCCCGACCGCAGAGGACACCCGTGAGCACTGCCCTGGCTGAGCGCCCCCGGCGCTCGTCGTCCGCGAGGTACCGCCAGACGCTCTGGCTGCTGACGAGCCGCGACCTGCGGGTCCGGTACTCGACGTCGGCCCTCGGCTACGTCTGGTCGATCCTCGACCCGCTGGTCATGGCGGGCATCTACTACTTCGTCTTCCAGGTCGTCTTCCACCGCTCGGTGGGCGCCGACCCGTACATCGTGTTCCTGCTGAGCGGGCTCCTGCCCTGGATGTGGTTCAACGGCGCGGTCTCCGACAGCACCCGTGCCTTCATCCGCGAGGCGAAGCTGGTGCGCTCGACCAAGATCCCCCGCACGATCTGGGTCTTCCGGCTCGTGGGGTCGAAGGGCATCGAGTTCGCCCTGAGCCTGCCCGTGCTCGCGCTGTTCGCCCTGCTGGGGCAGGCCGAGCTGCACTGGCAGGTCGTGTTCTTCCCGCTCGCGATGGTGCTCCAGACCGTCCTGGTCGCGGGCGTCGGCCTCATCGTCGCGCCCCTCGTCGTCTTCTTCCGCGACCTCGAGCGGGCCACGAAGCTCGCCCTGAGGTTCCTCTTCTACGCGTCGCCGATCATCTACAGCACCGCGGACCTCCCCGAGAGCCTCCACGTGCTCGCCTCCTTCAACCCGCTCAGCGGCATCTTCGGCCTGTACCGGGCCGCGTTCTTCCCCGACCAGCTCGACCTGCTCGAGGTGCTCGTCGGCGCCGGCATGTGCGTCCTGCTGCTCGGCGTCGGCCTCGCCGTCTTCCGGTCGAGCGAACGTGCCGTCCTGAAGGAGATCTGATGCGCGCCTCCGGTCCCCCCGTCATCCGAGTCGACGGCGTCGGCATCCGCTTCCGGCGCAACCGTCGTGGGCGACGCAGCTTCAAGGACCTCTTCGCCGACAGCAGCCGGCGGTCGCGCCCCGGCGAGTTCTGGGCCCTCCAGGACGTCTCGTTCGAGGTCGCCGCCGGGGAGGCCATCGGCGTCGTGGGTCGCAACGGCCAGGGCAAGTCGACCCTCCTCAAGCTCGTCGCGGAGGTGATCCTGCCCGACACCGGCACGGTCTCCGTCGACGGCGGGGTGGCGCCCCTGATCGAGATCACGGGCGGCTTCGTCGCCGACCTCAGCGTGCGCGACAACGTCTACCTGACCGCGGGCCTGCACGGCATGAGCAAGGCGGAGATCGACGAGCGCTTCGACGAGATCATCGACTTCGCGGAGATCGCCGCGTTCGTCGACACCCCCTACAAGCACCTCTCCAGCGGCATGAAGGTCCGCATCGCGTTCGCGGTGATCTCACGGCTCGACGAGCCCGTCATCCTCGTCGACGAGGTGCTCGCCGTCGGCGACAAGGCCTTCCGCGAGAAGTGCTACCGGCGGATCGAGGAGATGCTCGCCGACGGTCGCACCCTCTTCCTGGTCTCGCACAACGAGCGCGACCTCACGCGCTTCTGCGAGCGGGGGCTCTACCTCGACGGCGGTCGCCTCGTCTTCGACGGCCCGCTGGCCGAGGCCCTCGAGCGCTACGGGTCGGATCATCCTCCCCGCCCGTCGGCGTAGGCTCCAGCGATGACCGACCACGGCACGCCGGCGCCGCAGCGCCCCCTCCAGGCCCCCTCCCCGCGCGACGAGGTCGTCGCCTCGGCGTCCGACTCGTCGGATTCGTCGGAGGAGTCGCCGTGGCTCCGCCGGCTCGACAAGGTCCTCGCCGTGCAGCGGCCCGTGGTCGTCGCCCACGTGCGCCGGCTCCGTCGGCGTCACCCCAAGGCCTCCCCCGAGAAGCTGGTCCGCATCCTGGAGCGCGAGTACCTCACGGCCGTCACGACGGGCGGCGCGGCCGTCGGGGCCAGCGCGGTCGTGCCCGGCATCGGCTGGGGCATCTCCCTGGCGCTGTCGGGCGTCGAGACCGCCGGCTTCCTGGAGGCGAGCGCGCTCTTCGCCCAGTCCGTCACCGAGGTCCACGGCATCGCCGTGGCCGACCCGGAACGCGCCCGTGCGCTCGTCATGGCCATGCTCCTGGGAGCCCCCGGCGCCTCCCTCGTCCGGCAGTTCGCGGGCGAGGCCCTCGGCACGGCCCCGGCCCGGACGGCGTTCTGGGGGGAGCTCGTCACCCAGAAGCTGCCGAAGACGGCCATCGAGGGACTGACCAAGAAGGTGCGTGGACAGTTCGTCCGGCGGTTCGCCGCGTCCCAGGGGGCGAGCGCGCTGGGCCGCGCCGTCCCGTTCGGCATCGGCGCCGTCGTCGGCGGCGCCGGCAACCACGCCCTCGGTCGCAAGGTCGTGCTGAGCGCCCGGACGGCGTTCGGCCCTGCCCCGGCGGCGTTCCCGATCGACATCACGGCCTGACGGCTCCACGGCCCCCAGGCCGTGCGGAGAGGTCGTTCCACAGCCCACGTCGGGTGTCGTCCTCCCCGGGTGCCTGCACCCACAGGGCGGCGGGGCCTCCGGTCGGCGGCCCTGCCTACGCTCGCGGCATGGAGACCACCCTCGCCTACGCCGTGCCCTTCGCCGTCGACCGCAGCCGGGGGGCTCGGGTGCCCCGGCTCGTGAACGTCGGGGACGAGCCCGTGACCGGGCTCCGCGTGACGCTGCTCGGCAGCGGGCTCCTCGTGCCCGTGGCCCGGAGCCGCCTCGAGCCCGGCGAGTCCATGGGCGTCAGCGTGATCGGGCCGGAGCTGTGCCGCCGGGGCATCGCGGTCGTGCGGTGGTTCCGCCCGTCGGGCGACGAGTACCTCTGGCGCTTCAGCTTCTGACGACGCCGGCCGAGAGGCGGTCGCTCAGCCGCGGGCGCGGGCGCGACGCTCGGCCACGTACTCCGCCGCGGTGAAGGTCTCGATCACCGGGGGCAGGTGCTCCGACGACATGCCCGAGACCAGCGTCGACGGGTCGACCCCGAGCACGACGGCCAGGCGCACGATGGTGTGGAGCACGGGGTTGCCGACTCCGCGCTCGATCTTGCCGTAGTTCGAGACGTTCATGCCGGCGAGGTGCGCCACCTCGTCCTGGCTGAGGCCGAGCCTCCGACGCTCCGTGCGCACCCGCTCGCCGAAGAGGAGGGCAGCAGCAGACGAGGGCTCAGGCATGCATCATGAGTACGCGTATCAGTGCTGTGAATCCAGAGTGCACATGCATGAGCCACGTAGGCCCAGGTGCTCTATGCCTCGTTCGGCCCGGTCTCGTCTCGGGCGGCGTAGTCGTCGCGCAGGGCGACCAGGCGCGCCACGGCGTCCTCGAAGCGCTGCGTCGCCGCCCCCGGCGAGGTGTCGCCGAAGTGGTGCCGCACCCAGTGGGCGAGCCTCCCCCGGGCCTCCGGGTCGGCCTGCACGCGGTCGAGCACGCCGATGACGCCTGCGGCGTCCTCCGCCGTCAGCCACTCCGCCGACCCCAGGTAGCCTCGCTCGTCGACGTCCGCCTCGGGCGCGGTCGGTCGCGTCACCACGAGCGGCTTGCCGGTGGCGAGACGGTCGTACACCATGGCGGAGATGTCGCTGATCGCGACGTCGGCGACGGCGAGCTGCCAGCCGAGCTCGCCTCCCGCGTCGTGCACGTGGTGCGCGGCGGGGTCGGAGGCGTTCGCCGCCGCGATCGCGGAGACGATCGACTCGTGCGCCCGGCGGTAGGTGCTGTCGAGCACACCGCTGCGGGGGTGCGGCCGGTAGACGAGCCGGTGTCGGTCGCTGGCGAGCAGGGCGCGCACGAGGGCGGTGCCGTGGGTCGCGATCGACCCGTAGGCGGCAGCCGGCCGGTCGCCCTCCCACGTGGGGGCGTAGAGCACCACCGTGCGGTCGTCGCGGGGGAAGGGCACGACGCCTGCCGTGTGGTCGGCCTGGGGCCGGCCGACCGGCACGGCCCGGCGGTCGAGGTCGTAGTCCCACAGCGCGGCGCTCAGGCGGGCCCGCGCGGCGTCGCCGGCCACGAAGGCGTAGTCGTAGGCCTTGAACTGGTTGGTCGTCATGTACATCTTGTCGCTCTCGCCGTGGTTGACGAAGACGTGCCACATGCGTCCGTACCGCATCATCTGGAAGTTCTTGGCGTTCTGGTTCACGTAGAGCGTCAGGGCGAGGGGCTGCGACTCGACGAAGGCCTCGAGGTCGACGACCTGCCGGGCGTAGACGACCGGCACCGGCGACTCCTCCAGGAGGGCCAGCATCGTGCCGGGAGAACGCGCCACGATCGCGACGGGGAACGTCTCCGCCAGGTGCGCGAGGGGCGCGTACCACTGGCGGATCTGGTACATGTTGACGACGGTGTCGGCGAAGTACACCGCGACGCGGACGCTGCCGGCCTCAGGCTCCCGCGCGCGTCGCTCGGCGTCGAGGCGCTCGAGGCGACGACGCTGCTGTCTCGAGCGGACGGCTCGCTGGGCCAGTCCGCGGGCGAGCGAGAGATCTCGTCTCAGGGGCACGAGGTCGTCCTCCGATCGTGGAGCGGCCCGGTCGGGGTCCCGACCGGAGTCATCAAGGCTAGATCACCGGAGGGCGACCCGCCCTCGCCATGCGGACCACGCCCCGCCAGCCGACCGACCGACGGCCGCCCGGAGACGTCCGCCAGCCCTCCGCCCAGCCCCCGAACCACTGACGCAGCCGCGTGGGGGTCGAGGCCCACCGGAGCACCTGGACGCCGGTCCAGGAGGCGACGTAGACCGGCACGAGCGGCCAGGGGAGGTTGCGCTTCGCGAGCCAGACGCGGTTGCGGGCGTTGAGCCGGTGGTACTCGGCGTGCCTGGCCGGGTCGATCGCCGGGTGGGAGGCCACGAGGCCGCCCTCGTAGCGCACCCGGAGCCCCTGGCCCCAGACGCGCCAGGCGAGCTCGATGCCCTCGTGCGCGTAGAAGTACGGCTCGCCCCAGCCGCCGACCGCGTCGAAGACGTCGCGCGGGAGGAGGGTCGCCCCCTCCCACACGGAGAAGACGTCGCTGCTCTCGGCGGCGTCGCCCTTGCGGAGACGCGGCACCCAGCGCCGCGGCGACGCGAGCCCGGACGGGTCGACCACCCGGGGCTGCAGGAGGCCGACGTCGCCCTCGCGACGGAGGAGGGCGATCGCGTCGGCGAGGAAGCTCTCCGACGGGAGGCTGGCGTCGTCGTCGAGGAAGAAGACGTACTCGCCCTCGACCGCGTCGGCGCCGCGGTTGCGCCCCGCGGGGATGCCCACGTTCTCCGGCAGCTCCAGCACGCGGACGCCCTCCGGCACCGGACCGGGGCCGCTGCCGTTCCCGACGCAGACCACGTCGAGCACGACGTCGCGCTGCGCCAGCAGGGAGGCCAGCCCGGCAGCGAGGTCGTCGGGCCGCCTCCCCTGGGTCAGGCTGACGACGCCCACGCGGGGCAGCGACGCGGTCAGGACCGGACCCTCTTCGAGGCCATGATGGCGACGAAGTGGCCGACGAGCGCCAGCAGCGCCAGCGGCAGCAGCACCGCGACCAGCACGCGGTCGGCGGCGAGCGGGTCGCCGACCACGAGACCGACCACGGCGGCCAGCACCGCGAGCATCGTCAGCTCGACCGAGTGGTAGAGACGATGGAACGGCACGAAGCGCGCGACCGACCGGAGGCGCGACAACAGGCGCCCGGACGGCACGGTCACGCCGCCGCGCTTGTCTTCGAGCCGGTCGAGGCCGGCGTTGGCGCGGGCCACGTGCACCATGTCGTTGAGCGCCTTGTTGAGCACGATGACGAGCGCGAGCGTGGAGCCGAGGGTGGTCCAGAGGTAGTCGGCCGGCGCGTCGAAGGGCCAGCCCGCCGCGCGGACGCCGAGCACGACGGGGATGAGCGCCTCGGTCGAGTAGTGGCCGACCTTGTCGAGGAAGACGCCGGCCGGAGAGCTCGTGCGGCGCCACCGCGCCACCTCGCCGTCGGAGCAGTCGATCAGCATCTGCACCTGGCCCATGACGAGCGCGAGCAGCGCGCCGCCGATGCCGGGCACCAGCAACGAGGCCGCCGTGGCCCACCCGGCGAGGATCATCAGGCCCGTCACGCCGTTGGCCGTGACGCTCGTCTTGAGCAGCCACCACGTGAGGTACGGGGAGACGTCGCGGAGGTACAGCGAGGCGGTCCAGTGCTCGGCGTTGGCGCGGCTGCGCACCTCGGGCGGCTGGGCCACCCGCCGGAGCTCGCTGATCGACGTGGGACGCGCGGGGAGGGTGGTCACGGTGCGGCTACCTCCCGGTGTGAGCGGTGATGTTCTTCGTCAGGTCCATGAACCCGGCGACGAAGCCGAATCCCCAGCCGAAGTGGATGGAGGGCAAGACTACGAGAAACCACAGGCGCGTGCGGAGGCTCTCGCCCCGGGCCGCGAGCAGGGCCGCCGCGAGCACGAAGACCGCGTAGACGCCGGGCACGACGAAGCCGAGCATCGCCCAGGCCCAGGGGCTGCCCAGGAGGGCGCCGACGACGCCGACGAGGCCGACGACGAGGCCGACCCCGACCCCGACCACCATCGCCGGGGGCACCAGGTAGCGGAGCGTGTTCGCCTTGGGGAAGCGCCGCGCGAGCTCGCCGCGCCAGAGGCCCGTCGCGACGAACTGGCGGACGAGCTTCCGGAGGCTCGGGCGCGGCCGGTAGGTCACCACCAGCTCCGGGGTGAACCAGACGGTGCCGCCGGTCGCCCGGAGGCGCCGGTTGAGCTCCCAGTCCTGGCCGCGCTTCACGCCCTCGTCGAAGAGGCCGACCTCGAGCAGCCGGGACCGCACGAAGACGCCGAGGTAGGCGGTCTCGGCCGGCCCCTCCGCGCCTCCCACGTGGTGCGGGGTGCCGCCGAGGCCGACTCGGCTGCCGTAGGCGCGCGCCACGGCCTTCTCGAACGGGGTGCGACCCTCGGCCAGCATGATGCCGCCGACGTTGTCGGCGCCGCTCCGCCGCAGCGCCGCCACGGCGAGGCGGGTGTACTCCGGGGGCAGCACGGAGTGCGCGTCGACGCGGACGGTGACGGGGTGCACGGAGGCGCGGATCGCGACGTTCAGGCCGGCGGGCGTCGAGCCCACCGGGTTGGGCAGGCTGCGGATGCGCGGGTCGGCCGCGGCCATCTCGGCGACGACGGCGTCGGTGCCGTCGACGCTCGGGCCGAGGGCGAGGATGACCTCGAAGGGGCCCTCGTAGTCCTGCGTGACGAGGCTCTCGACCGCCGCGCGGATGTCCTTCTCCTCGTTGAGCACGGGCATGACGTACGAGACACCGGGGAGCAGCGTGTCGGGGAGTGCCATGGTGTCGGGCCTCGGGCTCACGGCGCAGGGCGCACGGTCGGGACGGGGACGATGCCTCGGGCATCCCCGCGAGCCTACCAAGACGGGAGGGCGGCACCGGGGACCCGGTGCCGCCCTCCCGTCCGGCGCGTCAGCTGTCGAGCGTGTCGAGCGTGACGGACGCGGTCGCCGTCGCCCCGTCGCGCACGTACGTCAGGTCGGCGGTGCTGCCGCCGGCCAGGAAGCGCACCTGGGCCGTGAGGTCGGTGCGGCTCGTGACGGGCACGCCGTTGAACTCCGTGACGACGTCGCCCTTGCGGAGGCCGGCCTTCTCGGCCGCCCCGCCGCTGCTGAGCTCGAGGATGACGGCGCCGACGCGGTCGGCACCCGACACCTTGGCGGCGTCGTCGACGCTCGCGCCGAGCAGGCCGTGCGAGGCGGAGCCGTCGGCGATGATCTCCTTCGAGACCCGCTCGACGAGGTTCGACGGCACCGAGAAGCCCACGCCGATGCTGCCCGAGGACTCCCCCGAGCTCGCGATGGCCACGTTGAGGCCGATGAGCTCCCCCTGGGCGTCGAGCAGCGCGCCGCCCGAGTTGCCGGGGTTGATGGACGCGTCGGTCTGGATCACCGGCAGGGAGATGACGCTGCTGGCCTGGTTCTGCGTGCTGCCGTCGCCGTTGTTGAACGAGAACGGCCCCTGGCCGTTGTTGTCGCCCTGGTCGCCCTGGTCGTTGCCGTCGGTCGGCGCCGCGGACGACTGCACGGTGATGCTGCGGTTCAGCGTGGAGACGATGCCGTCGGTGACGGTGTTCGACAGCCCGAGCGGGGCGCCGATCGCGACGGCCGTGTCGCCGACGTTGAGCTTCGACGAGTCGGCGAACGTGATCGGCTTCAGGCCGGTCGCCTCGACCTTCAGCACGGCCAGGTCGACCGTCGGGTCGAGCCCGACGACCTTCGCGGGCAGGATGCTGCCGTCGCTCAGCGTGACGGAGATGGTGCCGGAGGCGCTCGCCCCGTCGAGGGTGACGACGTGGGTGTTCGTGACGAGGTACCCGTCGTCGGACACGATGACGCCCGAGCCGGTGCCCCCGGAGCCGCCGGCGGTGACGTTGATGGTGACCACCGACTCCGTGGCCTTGGCGGCGACCGCGGTGATGGCGGTCGCGTCGGCGTAGTCGTTGACCGTGAGGTCGCGCGACTGGCCGACGACGGTCGAGGTGCCGCCCCCGGCGACCGCACCGCCCACGACGCCGCCCAGGGCGCCGCCGGCGAGCAGGCCCACGGCGAGGGTCGCCGCGAGGACGCCCTTGCCGCTGCGCTTCTTCCGCGGCGCGGGCGCCGGGGCGCTCCACGCGCCGGCTCCCCACTGCGGGGCCGTGGCCTGGCCGTCCTGCGACGCTGCTCCGGCCTCCGGGTACGCGGCCGTCTGCTGCTGCGGGGCGCCCTGCGGGTACGCGCCGGCCTCGTGGGAGGAGCCGGGCTGCTGGTACGAGGCAGGCTGCTGGTAGGAGCCGGGCTGCTGGTACGAGGCGGGCTGCTGGTAGGAGCCCGGGTGCTGGTACTGCTGCTGGCGGGCGTCCGCCGGCGGGTACGCGGCGGGCTGCTGGTACGACCCCGGCTGCTGGTACGCACCCGGCTGCTGGTACGACCCGGGCTGCTGGTACGCACCCGGCTGCTGCCAGCCGCCCGCGGCCTGCTCCTCGGCGAGCGAGCGAGGCGCGCTGCCGGGCAGGGGCGGGGCACCGGTGGTGACGTCGGGGGCGGCCGTGCCGGGGTCGCCGGCCGGGGCAGGGTGCTCGACCCGCGCCTCCGGAGCACCGGGGGTGCCGTCGCTCGACGACGGTCCGCCGTCCACCGCCGGCTGGTCGGCGGGGCGGGTGGTGTCGTCGGCGTCGTCGCTGCCTCGGGGGTTCTCGTTCATGGTCGAGTTGCTCCTTTCAAGCCCTGACAGCCTCGCTGCTCCGCCTGTGCGGGAGATATGGCCGACCTGTGAGCGGGCTGCTGCCACGATATGCGTGCCCTGGGCCCGTCGCCCGTCGCCGACGCGCCGTCGCGCTCCCTCCGCCCGGGCCGAGGCGGGCGGACGACCTCCCGGGTACGGTGACGTCACCATGACTGCACCTGCCCCCTGGGAACGCACGGCGCGCGGCGCCCTCCTGCTCGACGACTCCGGCCGGCTGGCCACGACGATCTTCGCGGAGATGTCGGCCCTCGCCGCGGAGACCGGCGCGGTCAACCTGGGCCAGGGGTTCCCCGACGAGGACGGGCCGCGCGAGGTGCTCGACGCCGCCCACGCCGCCCTCGACGCCGGGCTGAACCAGTACCCCCCGGGGCGCGGCACGCCGGAGCTGCGGGCCGCGGTGGCCGCGCACCAGCAGCGCTTCTACGGGCTCGTCGTCGACCCCGACCGCGAGGTGCTCGTCACGGCCGGGGCGACGGAGGCGCTGGCCGCGACCCTGCTGGCCTTCGTCGACGAGGGCGACGAGGTGCTGACCCTCGAGCCGTTCTACGACGCCTACGGAGCCGTCGTCGGCCTCACCCGCGGCACGCACCGGACCGTGCCCCTCCGCGGCCCGGACTTCCGCCTCGACCACGACGAGCTCCGCGCCGCGTTCTCCGACGCCACCCGGGTCGTGCTGGTCAACGACCCGCACAACCCCACGGGGAGCGTCCTCGACGACGACGCCCGGCGCCTCCTCGTCGAGCTCGCCGAGCGGCACGACGCCCTGATCGTCACCGACGAGGTGTACGAGCACCTGCTCTTCGACGGTCGTCGGCACGTGCCGATCGCGACCCTGCCGGGCGCCGCCGAGCGCACGCTGTCGATCTCGAGCGCGGGCAAGACGTTCTCGGTCACGGGGTGGAAGATCGGCTGGCTGACGGGTCCGGCCGAGCTGGTCTCGCAGGTGCTGACGGTGAAGCAGTACCTCACGTACGTGAACGGCTCCGTCTTCCAGCCGGCCGTGGCGGTCGGGCTCGGGCTGCCCGACGAGTGGTTCGCCCGCACCGCCGCGGTGCTGCAGGCCAAGCGCGACCTCCTCTCGGCGGGCCTCCGCGCGGCCGGCTTCGACGTGGCCCCCTCGGCGGGCTCGTACTTCGTGGTCGCCGACGCCCGCCCGCTCGGGGTGGACGACGCCGCGGCGCTCTGCCGACGGCTGCCGGAGCTCGTCGGCGTCGTGGGCGTGCCGGTGAGCGCGTTCTGCCGGCCCGCCCTCGCTCGGGAGCACGCCTCGCTCGTGCGCTTCGCCTTCTGCAAGACGACCGACGTGCTCGAGCGAGCGTCCGACCAGCTCTCGGGCCTGCCACGCGCGCTCGCCGCCGGGGCGCCCCGGCCCTCTTAGCGGGAGGCGCGCTCCTCCTCGCGCTGCGTCTCGCGGCGCGCGAGCCGGACGCCGGCCTCCTCCAGCCAGCGGGTCGCCTCCGCGGTCGCCTCGGCGGCGCCCCCGGCGAGGTGCGCCAGGTCGACGACCTCCGCGAAGTCGGGCGTCGGCGCCGCGACGGAGCCCGCCACGAGCGACGCCCGGACGCCGGAGGCGCGGGCCCTGCTCCCGACCCACGACACGACCTTGCCCTCCGCGGTCTGGTCGTCGTAGCGGCCCTCCCCGGTCACGACGACGTCCGCCCCGTCGATCGCGGCGCCCAGGCCGACCAGCTCGGCCACGGCAGCGGCGCCCGACCGGAGCTCGGCGCCCCAGAGCAGCAGGCCGAAGCCGGCGCCGCCCGCCGCACCAGCGCCCGGGGTGCGGGGGTCGACGTCGACGAGGCAGGCGAACGAGGCGAGGGAGGACTCGAGGGCCAGCACGTCGTCCGGCCCGGCGCCCTTCTGCGGCCCGAACACGGCGGCGGAACCCCGGGGCCCGAGGAGCGGGCTGACGACGTCGGTGAGGGCCACGACGCCCTCGGGAGGCAGGCTCCGCACGGCTCCGAGGTCGAGGCGGACGGCGGCCGCGAGCCCGTGCGCCCCGTCGGCGACCGGCTCGCCGAGGGAGTCGAGGAGGCGCGCGCCGAGCTCCGTGAGGACGCCGGCTCCCCCGTCGGTCGAGCCGCTGCCCCCGAGCCCGACGACGACGCGCCGAGCCCCGCCGTCGAGGGCGGCGACGAGGGCACGGCCGAGGCCACGGGTGTGCGCGTCGTAGGGCCGGGGTCGGTCGAGCAGCGTGATGCCGCTGGCTCCGGCGAGCTCGACGACCGCCGTGCCGCCCGGCAGCATCAGCCAGCTGGCCGAGACCGTGCGGTCGTCGGGGCCCGGCACCTCCACCGCGTGGCGCACGGCCCCGGGCACCGAGGCCTCGAACGCGTCGAGGGTGCCCTCCCCGCCGTCGGCGAGCGGGAGCTGTCGCACGGCGTCGCCGGGCCGTTCGGCGGTCCAGCCCCGGGCGAGGGCCTCCGCAGCGGCGGGCGCCCCGATGCTGCCCTTGAACGAATCGGGCGCGACGACGACGGAGAGGGAGGGCATGGAGCCACAGTGGCACGAGCGAGGCCCGGGCACGAGAGCCGACGACGGACTCGAGCACGCGGCCGGGGACGCCGACACGGACGCCGACAGGGACGAGAAAAGCCCTGGTCCGAAGACCAGGGCTTTTCGTGTGTCGCGTGTTCTCGTTGCGGGGGCAGGATTTGAACCTACGACCTCTGGGTTATGAGCCCAGCGAGCTACCGAACTGCTCCACCCCGCGGCACAAGAAGAAACACTATCACGGGATCTGCGACTCGTCCAATCGGGGCGTCCGCGCCCTCGCTCCGACGACGAGACCGCCCCCCGACGTGGTCGGAGGGCGGTCTCGTCGGACCCGCGACGGGCCCTGCGGGGCAGCGTCTGCTGCCGGCGCCTACTGGCCCGCGGCGCCGCTGGCGGCCACCGCGTCCTCGAGGGCGGCCTGGAGGCGCTGGTCGGCCTCCGCCGCCTGCACCAGGTCGTTCGAGGCGTAGGCCGCGGCGCGGTCGGTGAGCGCCGACTGAGCCGCCGCCAGGGCGGTGTCGAGTGCGGCGTTGTCCGTGCTGCCGGTGCCGGCCCCGGCGTCGCCGCCGGTGCCCGTGTCGCCCGAGCCCGCGTCGCCGGTGCCCGTGTCGCCGCCGGTCGCGCCGTCGCCCGTCTCCGGCACGGAGTTGTCGCCGGCCTCCGCTCCGGAGTTGCCGCCGAAGAGCGAGTCGAGTGCGCCGTTGAGCGTGTCCTCGAACGCGATCTTGTCGCCGAAGGAGACGAGGATCTTCTGCAGCACCGGGTACGACGTCTCCGAGTTCGACTTGACGTAGATCGGCTGGACGTACAGGAGCCCGCCGCCGACCGGGAGCGTCAGCAGGTTGCCGCGCACGACGCTCGTGTCGCCCCGGGTGAGGAGCGCCAGCTGGTTGGCCACGGCCGTGTCGGTGTTGAAGTTGTTCTGCACCTGGCCGGGCCCGGGCACCGTGTCGGTCTTCGGGAGGGTGAGCAGGGAGAGCTTGCCGTAGTCCGGCGAGATCTCACCCGGCGTGGAGCCGGCGTCGGCGTTCGCGGCGAGGTAGCCGGTCAGCACGTTCCGGGCGTTCTCCCCCGACTGCTGGGGGATGTACGTCGAGTAGATCGAGAACGCCGGATCCTGGTCGGGCAGCTGCAGCGTGAGGTAGTACGGCGGCTGCAGGGGCGGGTTGGCCGTGTTGCTGGTCGGCTCGTTGGGCGTCACCCACGCGTCGTCGCTCGAGTAGAACGAGTCGGCGTCGGTCACGTGGTAGGTGCCGAGGATGGCGCGCTGCACCTTGAACATGTCCTGCGGGTAGCGGACGTGCTGCATCAGGTCGACCGACATGTCGCTGAGCGGCTTCACCGTCGACGGGAAGATCTTCTGCCACGTCTTCAGGATGGGGTCGCTGGTGTCCCAGGCGAAGAGGTCGACGGAGCCGTCGTACGCGTCGACGGTCGCCTTCACCGAGTTGCGGATGTAGTTGATCTCGTTGGAGGCGTAGACCGGTCGCTCGGTGTACGTGTCTGCGATCGCGTCGGAGAGGGCCTGCGGCTTGGAGTACGGGTACTCCGGCGTCGTCGTGTAGGCGTCGACGATCCACTTCACGCGCCCGTCGACGACGGCCGGGTACGGCGCGCTGTCGATGGTGAGGTACGGAGCGACCTTCTGCACGCGCTGGGCGGGGTCGCGGTCGTAGAGGATCTGCGACTTGTCGTTCACGGCGTCGGAGAGGAAGACCTGCTCGGACTGGAACTTGATGGCGTAGATGAGTCGCTTGAAGGCGCTGTCGAGCTTGGGCCCGCCGTCGCCGTCGAAGGTCGTCGTCTGGTTCGTGCCGTTGTCGTTCGCGCCCGACGGGTAGTCGAGCTCGATGTCGTCGCCGCCGTCGCCCCCGACGATGGAGTAGGCCGGCGACTCCTGGCCGAAGTAGATCCGGGGCTCGTACGTGTCGGCGTCGCCGAGCGCACCCGTGACGGGGATGCCCGACTCGAGGAACACGGGCTGGCCGTCGGCCGAGCGCTGGTTGCCGTACGCCGCGACGACGCCGTAGCCGTGGGTGTAGACGAACGTCGTGTTGTACGGGGTCGCCGAGTTGCCGAGCTGGTCGGTGTTGAGCTCGCGGACGGCGATCACCGTGTCCTGCTGCTGGCCGTCGATCGTGTAGCGGTCGACGGAGAGCTGCTCCGGGAAGCTGTAGTACTGGCGGTACTGCTGCAGCTGCGCGAAGGCGTCGGTGACGAGGGCGGGGTCGATGATGCGGATGTTCGCCGTCGTGACGGCGTCGCCTGCCAGGGCTCCTGCCTCGGCGTCGGACTGCGCGTCGTACGACTGCTCCTCGACGTCGCTGACGCCGTAGGCGTCTCGGGTCGCCTGGATGTTGCGCTCGATGTAGGTCGACTCGACCGTCCGCTCGCTGGGCTCCACCTGGAAGCGCTGCACGATCCACGGGTAGATGCCGCCGACGATGATGCTGATGATGATCAGGGCCGCGGTGCCGATGACCGACAGGCGCCAGCGGCCGACGACGGCCGTGACGATGAAGAGCACGGCGACGAGGGCCGCGGCGAGCGCGAGGATCTGCTTGCCGGGGATGCCCGCGGAGACGTCGGTGTAGGTCGCGCCGGTGATGAGCTTGTTGGTGCCGTCGGTGAGGGTGGCGTACTGGTCGAGCCACAGGCTGAGCCCCTGCAGCGCGAGGTAGACCGCAGCCGTGACCGCCAGCTGGATGCGCGCGACGCGCGAGATGCGCACGTCGCGTCCCGAGAAGCGGAGCGCCCCGTACAGGTAGCTCGTGGCGAGGGCCGCGAGGCCCGAGATCAGGACGACCGCCGAGGCGAAGCCCACGGCGCCCTGGTAGAAGGGCAGCTCGAAGACGTAGAACCCGACGTCGAGGCCGAACTGCGGGTCGGTCTGGCCGAACGGCGTGCGGTTGAGCCACTCGAGGGCCACCTGCCAGCGCGTCGACGTCGCGATGCCCGCGAAGAGGCCGAGCACGATCGGCACGCCGAGCACGACGACGCGGCGGAGGGGCTCGATGACCTGCTGGTAGCGGTCGAGCTGCGAGTTGAGCTTGGCGTACACCGGCCGGAACCGGAAGGCGACGTCGATGCTGACGTAGACCGGCACCGCCATCGCCACGAACCCGACCAGGAACATCACCGCCCCGGCGATCCACTGCGTCGTGAGGACCTCGGCGAAGCCGAGCTGGTCGTACCAGAGGAAGTCCGTCAGCAGCGACGAGAAGATGAAGAACGCGATGACCAGGGCGGCGAGGATCGCCACCGTCACGAGGATCGGCGCTCGGGGCGAACGTCGCGGGGTGCGCGACGATGCAGGTGACGTCAAGAGGGTGCTCCTGGCTCAGGGGACGTGGACGGCCATCCTACGTGTCGAGCCTGACCGTTCCACCCTGCCCGCGACTCCCCTGAGCTGGCTGTGCGGCGGCCCTCAGCCTGCCGTGCAGGTGGGCAGCGAGGAGGTGTCGCCGCCGTCGGCGACGGCCTCGAGTGCGGTGACCGCCTGGTCGAGCGTCGACACGGAGTAGACGTCGAGCCCGTCGGGGACGTGGCCGACGACCTCGTCGCAGTTGCTCGCCGGTGCGAGGAAGACCGTGGCGCCCGCGTCGGCCGCGCCGTAGAGCTTCTGGCGGATGCCGCCGATCGGGCCCACCGTGCCGGACGCGGTGATGGTGCCCGTGCCCGCCACCGACTCGCCGCCGTTGAGCTCCCCCGGCGTCGTCTTGTCGATGATCCCCAGGGCGAACATCATGCCCGCGCTCGGGCCGCCCACCTTGTCGAGCTTGAGCGTGACGTCGAACGGGAAGGTGTAGTCGACGCTGACGCCCACGCCGAGGAGGGGCGTGCCGTCGACGTCGTCGGGCGTGACCTGCTCGGCGACCTGCTGTCCGTCGCGCACGACGACGACGTCGGCGGGCGAGTCGGCTCCGTGGTCGGCGACCACCGACCGCAGCGCGTCGACGTCGCCGTTCGTGGTGAGGTCGACGCCGTCGACGCTCACGACCACGTCGCCCTCGCGCAGCACGCCCGCCGACGGGCCGTCGTCGGACACGAGGCTGACGGTCACCGCGCTCGGCACCCGGTAGCCCTCGTGGATCAGGGCGGCCGCGACCGCCGACTTCTGCGAGTTCTGCATGTCGACGGCGTTCTGCTGGTCGACCTGCTCGTTCGAGACCCCGGAGGGGTAGATGGCCTCGACGGGCACGACCGCCTGGCTGGGCGAGAACCAGGCGCCGACGACGTCGAGCCAGCTCGGGCGCTGCGTCTCGTTGCCGCGGACGCTGACCGTGAGGAGGTCGAGCGACCCCGCGGTGGGGTACGTCTCGTGGCCGTCGATCGTGATGAGGGGCTCGTCGGAGCCCTCGTAGTCGGCCGAGCCGAGGGTGTCGAAGACCGGGCCCGGCTGCTCGATGAGGTACGGCGACGGGAGGAAGGTCAGGCCGAGGCCCGCGACCAGGGCGACGACGAGGAGGGTCCAGCCGACGGTGCCGCTGCGACGGGGGCGGTCGGCGCTCGGTCGAGCCGGGGGCGTGAACATGGCCACGGGTGGGTCCTTTCGGTGTTCGCCACGGGCGGAGCGGCGGACCCTGGGGCGTGGCCGAGGACCCAGGCTGTTCCTGCGGCCAGCCGATAGCGTAGTCAGCATGACTGATGATCCGCAGCGCGAGCCGGAGGACGAGTTCCGAGACATGCTGCGCCAGTTCCTCTCGGGTGGCTCCGACATCGATCCGTCGAAGCTCGCGGGGGCGGCTGGCCTGCCCGACGACCCGGCCTTCGTGGCGCGCCTCATGTCCCAGCTGCAGAACGCCGTGAACCGCAGCGGCGACGGCATCGACTGGTCGGTGGCCACCGAGCAGGCCACCGCCGTCGGCACCCAGAGCGCCGTGCCCGCCGACCCCGCCGAGACGGCCGCCCTCGAGCAGGCCTTCCACGTCGCGGCCCTCTGGCTCGACGACGTCACCTACGTGGCCGAGCTGACGGCCGCGCCCCGCCTCGTCACGCGCGCCGAGTGGGCCCGGCTCACGATGCCCGTCTGGAGCCAGCTCGCCGAGCCGGTCGCGGAGTCGATCGCCGACTCCCTCACCCGGGTGCTGTCGGAGCAGGCCCCGGAGGAGATGCAGTCCCTCCTCGCCGGTGCCGGCCAGGTCATGCGCAGCGTGGGCGGCACCCTCTTCGCCCTCCAGCTCGGCCAGGTCGTCGGCCAGCTGTCGACCGAGGTCGTGTCCGGCGGCGACGTCGGCATCCCCCTCCTCGACGAGCAGCAGGCCGCGATCGTGCCCCAGAACGTCGCCGCCTTCGGCGAGGGCCTCGACATCGAGCGCGACCAGGTGCAGCTCTACCTCGCCGTCAGGGAGCTGGCCCACGCTCGGCTGTTCCGCCACGCCCGCTGGCTGCGCCTCCACCTCATCTCGTCGATCCGCGAGTTCGCGCAGGGCATCCGCATCGACACCGGCCGCCTCGAGGAGCTCGCCGTCGACTTCGACCCGGCAGCCCCGGAGCAGCTCCGCGACGCCCTGGCGAGCGGCGCGCTCATCCCCCCGAAGACCGACGAGCAGCTCGCGGCGCTCGGCCGGCTCGAGACGACCCTCGCCCTGATCGAGGGCTGGGTCGACGTCGTCACCGCCCAGGCCACCGCGCGCCTCCCGAAGTCCGACGCCGTCGCCGAGACCGTCCGACGGCGCCGCGCCGCCGGCGGGCCCGCCGAGTCGGCCTTCTCGACCCTCGTCGGGCTCGAGCTGCGCCCCCGCCGGCTGCGCGAGGCCGCCGCGATGTGGTCGGCCGTGACCGACGCGGTCGGCGCCGAGCAGCGCGACGCGCTGTGGGCACACCCCGACATCGTCCCGACCAGCGCCGACATCGACGACCCCCAGGCGCTCATCTCGCGGCTCACCTCGACGGAGCCGGCCTTCGACGACGTCGACCAGGCGATCGCCGACCTGCTGGCCGACACGAGCGACGACCGGCCCCGCGAGGGCACGGACGGCCACGCCGACGAGCCCGACGGCGACGCCGGGCCCCCCTCCCCCGAGCGCTGAGGCCCGGGCGCGGCCGAGCGCCCTGTGGACAACCCCCGAGACGCACCCCCCGAGCGACAAGCTCGGGGGGTGCTCTCGTCCCGCCCCCTCCGGTTCCCCTCCCGCGCCCCCGTCGTCTGGCGCGACCCGACGACGATGCAGATCGGCGTCGAGCGTGCCCTGCTGGTGCTGCACCCGGTCTCGCACCTCGACGAGGCCGTCGTCGCCGTCGTCGCCGCGGGCCGGGCCGACGGGGGCGCGGCCTCCGTCGCCGCCCAGGTGCGCGCCGACCGGGCGGCCGTCGACGCGGTCGTCGAGCGGCTGCGTCCGGCGCTCGCCGCGAACGCTGCCTCCTCGCCGCGGCACGCCGACGTCGTGCGCCTGGCCGGGGGCGGTCCGGTCGCCGACGAGACGGGGCGGCTGCTCGAGAGCGAGGGCGTGGGCGTGGTGCGGGTCGACGCCGAGACCGTGTCGGGCGCGGCCGGCGACGTGCGCTCGGCCTCGTCCCGCGTCTCGGGCCTCGGGGTGGTGGTCGCGGGGCTCGTGCCCGACCCCCGCCTCACGGCCGAGTGGATGCGCCACGACGTCGCGCACCTCGTCGTGCGCCAGGGCGACCGCGGGGTCAGCGTCGGGCCGGTCGTCGTGCCCGGACTCACGGCGTGCACGCGCTGCCTGCACCTGAGGGCCGGCGAGGCCGACCCCGCCTGGCCCGCGATCGCGGCTCAGCTCGCGACCACGCCGCCCGCGCCGCCGTCGATGCTCGTGGGCCGCGAGGCGGCGGTGCGTGCCGCCCGCCGGGTGCTCGACGCCGCCGCGGCGCTGCGCCAGCACGACGTGCTGCTCGACGTCGCCGCCGGCCCCGCCCGGCTCGCCGCGCTGGCCGCCCTCGCCCTCGTCGAGCGGATCGACCACGAGACGGGCGAGGTCACGCGGTGGCGGCCGCGGCTCCGTCCCGACTGCGGATGCGCAGCTCCTCCAGGAACCGGCTCGGGCGACGCTCGCCGCCGCGGCCCTGACCCGCGGCGCCCCACGACAGGCGGAGCCGCTCGCGAGCCCGGGTGATGCCGACGTAGAGCAGCCGACGCTCCTCGTCGATCGCCTCCAGGCCCTGCGCGTAGCTGATCGGCACGAGCCCCTCGCTGAGGCCCACGAGGTAGACGCTCCGCCACTCGAGGCCCTTGGCCGAGTGCAGCGTGGCCAGGGTCACGGCCGACATGGTCGGCTCGTGCTGGCCCTGCTGCCGCGCGGTCAGCTCGTCGACGAACTGGCGGAGGGTCGTGTCGGGCGGCGAGGCCTCGGCGAGACCCATGAGGGCGTTCAGGGACTCCCAGCGGTCGCGCACGGCGCCCCGCTGCTCCGGCGCCTCCTGGGTCCAGCCGAGCGAGCGCAGCACGTCGCTGACCGTCTTGAACAGCGGCTCGCCCACGATGCTGACGGCGACGCCCTTCAGCAGCATCAGCGCCTCCTTGACCTCGCGGAGCTCGAAGAAGCGCGTCGCGCCCTGGACGCGCGTCGAGACGCCGACGTCGGCGAGCGCACGCTCGAGCGCGGCGGCCTGGACGTTCACCCGGTACAGCACCGCGATCTCCTCCGGGGCGACCCCCGACGCGATCTCGTCGGCGATCGTCTGGGCCACGCCCCGCGCCTCCGCCATGTCGGTCGGGTACTGCGTGACGGGCGGCACCGGTCCGGTGGTCTCGACCGCGGGGTGCAGGTGCAGCGCGCCCGGCCGGCCGCGCATCAGCTGGTTCGCCGTGTCGACGATCTGACGCGACGACCGGTAGTTCTGCTCCAGGCGCACGACGGTCGCGTCGTCGTACCGCGAGCCGAAGCCGAGCAGGTAGTCGGCCGAGGCCCCGGCGAACGAGTAGATGGTCTGGCTCGCGTCGCCGACGACGCACAGGTCGTTGCGGTCGCCGAGCCAGAGCTCGAGGAGGTGCTGCTGCAGCGGCGAGACGTCCTGGTACTCGTCGACGACGAAGAAGCGGTACTGCTCCCGCACCTGCTGGGCGACGCGGGGCTCGAGCTCGAGCATGCCGACGGTGGCGAGCAGGACGTCCTCGAAGTCGAGCTGCCGTCGTTCGTCCTTGATGTCCTCGTAGGCGGCGTGCAGGTCGAGCGCCGCCTCGACCGACACGGACTGCGGGAGCGACCGGGAGGGCACCTTCAGCGCGTACTCCTCCATCGTGAGCCGCGAGACCTTCCGCCACTCGATCTCGCCGGCCATGTCGCGCAGCGACGCGGTGTCGAGCCTCAGCCGGAGGCGCTCGGCCGCGTGCGCGAGCAGCTTGCCCTTGCCGTCGAGGAGGCGCGGCATCTGACCGCCCATGGTCTGCGGCCAGAAGTACGAGAGCTGCGAGAGCGCCGACGCGTGGAACGTGCGCGCCGAGACGCCGCCCGCGCCGAGGTGCCGGAGGCGCCCCCGCAGCTCGGCGGCGGCGCGCGACGTGAAGGTGAGCGCCATGACGCGGTTGGGCGCGTACACCCCGGTGGCGACGCCGTAGGCGATGCGGTGCGTGATCGCGCGGGTCTTGCCCGTGCCGGCCCCGGCGAGCAGGCAGACGGGCCCGAGCAGGCGTCGCGCGGCCTCGCGCTGCTGCTCGTCGAGCCCGGCGATGAGGTCGGCGGCCTCGCTCACTGGTCGATCTCGCCGCCGAACCAGTCCTCGATGATCGCGCGGGCGATCGACGTGCGCCCGGGCAGCAGCACGTCGCCGAGGCTCGCGGCGAGCTCGTCGCGGCTGAACCAGCGGAGCTCGAGGATCTCGGCCCCGTCGGGCTCGAGCACGCCCGGGTCGTCGGGGTCGACGACGGCGCGGAAGCCGAGCATGAGGCTGGCGGGGAAGGGCCAGGGCTGCGAGCCGACGTAGCGCGGCTCGACGACCTTGATGCCGCTCTCCTCGAAGATCTCGCGCTGCACGGCCTGCTCGAGCGACTCCCCGGGCTCGACGAAGCCGGCGAGGAGCGAGTACCGGTTCGACTCCCACAGGGCGTTCGAGCCGAGGAGGAGGCGGTCGTCGGCGTCGGTGACGCCCACGATGATCGCCGGGTCGGTGCGCGGGAAGACCTCGTGCCCGTCGTCGGGGTCGCGACGCACCCAGCCCGCCTTGTCGCTGAGGAGGGCCCGGCCGGTGCGCGGGGCGAAGCGGTGGGAGGCGTGCCAGTTGGCGAGCGCGACCGCCTCGACCGCGAGCCCGACGTCGCGGGCGCTGAGCAGGGTGCCGGCTGCCCGGAGGCTGCCCCACGACGCCTCGTCGGGCTCGAGGGCCTGCGCCGCGTCGTCGTCGAGCAGCGCGGCCACGATCGGCGTGCCGACCGGCTCGGCGGCGTCGACCGCCTGCGAGCGGCCGAGGTAGACGTGGTCGTGGGCGCCCTCGACGTCGGCCGGCGAGAGCAGGGCGAGCGACGACGGCGTCGAGAGCAGGGGCCGGGAGCGCCAGACGGGCAGCACGCGCGTCTCGGGCGAGGCGAGCAGCTCGGCGATCGCGCCGGGCCTCTCCCGGGTCAGGTAGTCGCGGTCGACCTGCTGGCGGGACAGCGGGAGGCGGGGCGTGAGCGGCGAGGACATCGAACGACCAATCATCGCGAGTTGACAGCGTGGCGCGCGGAGGGGGACAGGGCGCAGCGGCCTACCCTGAGGGCATGGCCAGATCTCACCTCACTCTAGCCGCGTTGGCCACGGCCGCCGTCGCCGAGCTCGACGTCACCGCGGCGTCGCCGCACGGCTCCGCCCAGGGCGGCGACTACGACTCGGCGGTCGTCACGAGCCGCTCCGGCGACCAGCTGATCGTGCGCGTGCCGCGCAGCCAGCGGGCCGAGGCCGAGCAGTCCGCCGACCTCGTGGCCCTCCGCGCCCTCAGCGCCGGGGTGCGCGGGCGCCTGCCCTTCGCCGTGCCGCAGTACCGCGGCCAGGCCCCGATCGGCCGCACGCGCGGCATCGTCTACGACCTCGTGCCCGGTCGTCACCTGCGCTCGAGCGAGGTCTCCCCCGGCTCCGGCCTGCCGACCGCGCTCGGCCGTGGGATCGCCGCCATCCACTCGCTGCCCACCAGCTTCGTCACCGACGCCGGCCTCACGAGCCACACGCCGTTCGAGGCGATGCGCTCGTCGGCGGCGCTCGTCGACCGCGCGGCCTCCACGCGCCTCCTGCCGGCGGCCCTGCTCGAGCGGTGGGAGGCGGCGATCCAGGACAGCGTGCTCTGGCAGTTCCAGCCCACCGTCATCAACGCCTCCCTCGACGCCTCGAGCGTCCTCGTCGCCGACGACACCGTCAGCGGGGTGCTCGGCTGGCACGAGATCCAGGTCGGCGACCCGGCGCGCGACCTCGCCTGGCTGCTCGGGGCCCCGGCGCCGGCCGCCGTCGACTCCGCCTTCGACGCCTACAACGCGGCCCGGGGCACGAGCGACCACCAGCTCCGCCACCGCGCGACGCTCTACCGCGAGCTCGACCTCGCGAAGTGGCTGCTGCACGGCACGAGCACGAAGAGCACCGAGGTCGTCGACGACGCGGTGAGCATGATGACGGACCTCGTCGACCGCCTCCAGGCCGACGGCCGAGGCGGCATCGGGTCGGGCTCGACCGCGGCCCTCGACCTCGACGGCGTCGAGGACCTCCTCGAGACCACCGAGCGCCGGCACGCCTGATCGCGGGCCGGCGACGGGCGCTCAGGCGCCCCCGCCGGCCTCCACCGCCTCCCACAGCGCGAGCAGCTCGGAGCGGTCCGCGACGTGGCGAGGCTCGACGACGACGTCGTCGGCCACGAAGTAGAAGACGGCGTCGATGTCGGCGACGTCGAGCCCCCGGAAGCTCGCGTAGGCCTCCCGGTAGAGGGCCAGCTGGAGCTGCCGGAGCTCGAGGTCGTCGTCGCTGCTCGGCGCCGCGCCGGTCTTCCAGTCGACGACCTGCCAGCGTCCGTCTCGCTCGAACACCGCGTCGATCTTGCAGATGACGGTGCGTCGGCCGAGGGGCAGGTGCACCTCGAGCTCGACGTCGACGGGCTCGACGGCGGCCCACGGCGACCGTTCGAAGGTCTGCTGCAGCTCGACGAGCCGTCGGGCGTCGTCGGGGTCGACGAGGCCCGCCGTGCCCCCGACCGTCTCGTCGTCGACGTCGATCTCGGTCGCCCAGGCGTCGAGCACCTCGCCCCGACCCGTCGGCCGGTACCGCTGCTCGACCCACTCGTGGAAGAGCGTGCCGAGACGCGTCGCCCGGTACGGGCGCTCCGGGAGCGGACGCCGCAGCGACGCGGCCACGGCCCCGGGGTCGTGCACGTAGTCCTTGAAGCGGGAGGCGGGGATGCGCTGGGGCAGCTCGATCGACCCGGCACGTCGGCGGATCGCCTCGCGCTCGCGCAGCAGCAGGTCGATGTCGGCCGACCACGGCCCGTCGACCACGTCGACGTGGTCGGGCGCCTCCGCCCGGGCCGCGAGGGCGCGAGCCACCCGGGCGGCCGCGGCCTCGACCGCGGGCCGTCGCACCCCGAGGGGGTCGACGGGCCACACCAGCTCGCGGCTGACGTCGGCCAGGGGGTTCGCCTCGTCGTCGGGCTGCTCGGGCAGCGCCTCCGCCGGCAGCAGGCCCGCCTCGACGAGCTCGCGGAGGTACCTGCTCGCCCCGCGCGGCTTGACGGTCGACGACCAGAACGACCCGCTCAGCAGCACGGCGTCGCGGGCCCGCGTGACCGCCACGTACGCCAGCCGACGTTCCTCCGCCAGGTGGCGCTGGACCAGCTCGTCCTTGAAGGCGGCGAGGCCCTGGTCGAACTGCTTCTGGTCGTCGACGCCCCGCCACGCGAGCTGCGGCAGCTCGGCGGCGTCGCCGCGGAACTCGAAGGGGAGCTCGCCGAAGCCGAGCCAGCCCGAGCCCTCGCGGGAGGTGCCGGGCAGCTCGCCCTCGACGAGGCGCGGCACGGCCACGACGTCCCACTCGAGGCCCTTCGAGCCGTGGACGGTCAGGAGCTGGACCGTGCCGGGCTCGCCGTCCTCCGACCGCGGCCCCATGTCGTCGCGGCGCTCGGCGGCCGCGAGCCAGGAGAGGAACCCGCCGAGTGCGGCGGACTCGTCGGTGGCCACGTAGCCGGCGAGCTCGTCCTCGAAGGCCTGCAGCCAGGCCCCGCCGTGGCCCTGGCCGGTGGCCGCGCCCACCTCGACGTCGAGCAGCATCTCCTGCTGCACGAGGGTCACGAGGTCGACGAGGTCGAGGCCCACACGGCCGCGGAGGAAGGCGAGCTGCGAGCCGAGCCGCCGGAGACGGGCCAGCCCCTCGACGCTGAACGCCTCGAGCTGACGGTGCCCGTCGGGCGCGGTCGTGACGAAGTCGAGGGCGTCGACGATCGAGCCGTGCTCGCCGGTGGCCACCGAGGCACGGAGACCCTCGGCCACGACGTCGTCGAGCTGCTGCTGCGCGTGGTCGTGGGAGAAGAGCCACGAGGAGACCTGGCGGAGGGCCGCCACGTCGTGCACCCCGATGCGCCACCGGGCGCCCACCATGAGGCGGATGAGCTCGGACCCGGCCGCGGGGTCGTGCAGCACCCGGAGGCAGGAGACGAGGTCGACGACCTCGGGCCGCTGCAGCAGCCCGCCGACGCCGAGCACGTGGTAGGGCACTCCCCGGGCGGCGAGCGCCTCGACGAACGCCGGCACCGTCTTCTTCGAGCGGAACAGCACCGCCGCCGTGCGGGGCCGAGCGCCGGGGTCGTCGACGGCGAGCTCGCGCTGCAGCCAGGCGGCGACCCGGTCGGCCTCGGCGGGCAGCGTCTGCTCGAAGACGGCCTCGACCCGCCCGGACGGTGCCTGCGGTCGAGGGCGGAGCGACGCCACGGCCCCCTCGGCGACGGCCGCGAGCTCGGCCACGACGGCGTTCGCCGCGTCGAGCACGCGAGCGGAGTTCCGCCAGCTGGTCGAGAGGCTGTAGGTCGCGCCCTCCGCCGCCCCGAAGTCGGCGGGGAACCGGCCGAGGTTCGCAGCCGATGCGCCACGGAACCCGTAGATCGACTGGTGGGGGTCGCCGACGGCCATCACACCGGTCGAGGCGAACAGCCGTGAGAGCAGCGTGGTCTGCACGACGCTGGTGTCTTGGTACTCGTCGAGCAGGACGACCCGGAACCGGTCGCGCAGGTCGTCGACCACGTCCGGCGCCGACTCGCAGA
>Ga0265780_10000256_pt1 | contig 83241 bp, 97 predicted proteins | sample P1T30metagenome_FD_192432 | JGI IMG/M metagenome (GOLD analysis project Ga0265780, IMG submission 192432) | Plant litter microbial communities from East Loma Ridge, Irvine, California - P1 T30 | ecosystem: Environmental > Terrestrial > Plant litter > Unclassified | place: USA: California...
TGGATGATGAAAGATGATGGCAAAGCCCAACTCCCTGTGGTGGGGAAAAGATAGCGGTGTGAGCTACAAAAACGCACCAAGGTACCGGACATGAAGCCAACCGACAAAGCATTATATTAACTCAAGTTTTACGAGATCTGCTCACTATTCACCAATCCAACCCCCTCATATCCGTGTTACTCGCACAGCCAACTTCTGACTTGTTTGACCTGCCCCAATCGTAAATTCCACCCCGTTCAACAAACGACTTCTTATCCCAAACGACATTCTTCAGGGCTTCCTGAACGCCAACCTTTAGGATCGATTCGCTCTTTGTCAACACACCCTCGCCCTTGTCCAGGAAACACATGTATTCGTCGAGGTTCAGATAGCTCCCCGCCATCGCCTGGTTGTCCTCAGGAATGAAGCACGATAGGTGTTTATGCCGATTGCAGAATGTGCGCCACTGCTCGTCTGTGACGAGGAAGTCTCTCGCATCGCGCTTCCTTGTTTCGTCATCATTCTCGCCTGCCACAATCAGGCATTGGAACGCCTTCCATCGAAACGGTGCGACCTGTTCAACACGAGCCGCCATGTCTTCATCCCAGTTGTGCGTGTTGACCACGGTGTTGAGCTTGAACTTTACTCCGTAGGTTTTGCACCATGTTGAAATGCGGAGCAGTCGATCTGCGTTACCACCATCATCGCCCCGTCCGATTCGGATGTTGGTCTCGGGGTTGAAAGAGTCGCAAGACACTGCCAAAATGTCTAACCACTGAGCGTTGTCCCGCATCCACTTTTCTCTGATCTTGCTGCCATTGCTCACAATGCTGATGCTCTCGAGACCCAACTCTTCCTTGCCGTAGCGGAGAATATGGGTAAGCAGCGCAGGATAAAGAAACGGTTCGCCGCCCGCAATGTTCAATTTGCGCATGCCAGCCTCCTTGAGCAGCCGCAGGCCGTGCTTGACTTGATCGACAGGGAGGACGTAAGACGAAGTCTCAGTGTGGAAGCAGAAGCCACATGTATAGTTGCATTTTCGAGATGGAAAGTAATTGACAGAAACAGGAGCTCCACCAGCCAGTGACTTCTCAGGTGATTTGTAAGTGTTCTCTGATCGTGGCGACCTATAGATGCCAAAACGTATGCCGGCAGCGCAGAAAATTGCAATAAGAAGGATGTATTGAATGCCTGGTATGCTGGCTACGAGTGAGAGGAGCGCCATTTCGAAAAGCTGACCACTCGGGGAAGTTGGACCTTGATAGTGACGGACCATTTCTGATCTATATATGATGGCTATGTAATGGCTGCAGCTACATGCAATGCGCTAGTTGTCGTTCAACTCTGAAGCGTACCGCAGAATTGCAATGCAGAACGACAACTCAACATTGTAGACCAGCTGGATCATGACTTATCATGGCCCGTATTGGAAAACTTTGAGGTAATTGGAGCAATGCAGATCGACAGCTCATCATCGTACCGTAGAAAGTCGCGACACAGAGCCAGTTTAAATTAGCGCCTTAGCTAACAGCCTGGGTGAAGGTGGGTGTGAATCGCAGATTTCCGCAACGCAGCTTTGCTATTGGCTCACCTCCACCCCTGTATCGCTTCCTTGGGTGCGCTTGATATAGCGAGTGTCGACGGTACATAGACCAGCTGGATCATGATACATCATGGCCTGTATTAGAAGAGGCCGAGGTGTCGGAGCATTGGCCGAAGGCTACCATATGCTACACTAAGAAGTCACAATTATCCGACAAGGTATCGATCGCTTTTAGTGGAAGCGACCGGTCGAGTCTTCGCGATCTCTTGCTTCAGTTGCTTGTTATGGCTAAAGCCAAAGTCGCTGAGATAACGGACTGCCATCGACGTTGGCAAAATCCGTCCAATCCGTGCCAGAATCTAAGCATGGCCTCCGATTGCTCAATCAGTCAAGACTCTACTGCCATATCCATCACTTCACAGCGTTAGTGTTTTGCTCGAGTTAGCCACACAAGAAAAGTCGCGCAAAAGAACTTGTCGTACCGGGCATGATTGGTACCAGGCATGTTATAGCGCTCATTATCATACACATTATCACTTGAGTTTTTGGTTGTACCTTAATAAACTGTGTGGGCTTCCTGCCGCTGTCAATGCAATGACATAACCTCCACAACACATACACCTCAACGCAACGTAAGTACTGACTCGTTGAAACACTTTCCTAGAGCACTACTGACATTGTAAAGCTGACGGAACTTCCACAAAAGCTTATGGGTCTTCGAAAGCATTCAAATCCCCGATGCCAGCATACCCGCTCAGATATGGCACAAACCACAAGACTGTTTCCCAGGATACTGGACTGGACACCCAAAGGTGGCTCAACACTTCCCCGTGGTCTCGTGTGGCGATCCAGTTCAATGTTCATCGTCTTCACTGTGGGCATGGCAGCCTTTACAGACATGTTTCTCTACGGTCTCATAGTACCTGTACTACCATTCATGCTCAAAGACCGAATGAGTTTGCAAGACGATCATGTACAGAGTACCGTATCGAACCTCCTCGCAACCTTTGCGACGGCCGCCTGTGCAGCGTCCCCGATAGCGGGAATTCTCGCCGACAGGTATTACTCGTCACGGAAATCGATATACACACTTGGTCTCATGATGTTGATGGTCTCCGTGATCTTGCTTGCCATCGGGCGCAGTATTCATGTATTGGTCATTGCCAGGATACTCCAGGGTGCATCAGGGAGCGTCGTTTGGACAATTGGACTCGTCCTCGTAAGAGAGAGTGTGGGACTGGAGAACTTGGGAAAGAGCATGGGCACGATCTCCAGCTTCGCGGCAGTCGCTGGGCTGCTGTCGCCTTCCGTTGGTGGTTTCTTGTACACCGAGTCCGGCTATGCAGGGGTATTTGGCATCGGAATGGGCTTAGTAGCAGTGGATCTGGTTTTGCGTTTACTTACGATCGAAAACAATGCTACGACGAAGTACACTAGCCTACACTCACAGGCACCGGCACCAAGTTTGGATTCGGCCAGCGAGGAGTACCCCTCGCTAAACAACATCCATAAGAAGTATCGGCTCCGACAACCTACCAATCGGCTCACTCGAGCATTTCCCGTCCTGCTTTTCTACCGTCATACAGGTCTTCTTACTGCCACTTGGATTGGATTCACCCAAGGTATGCTCCTCGGTGCATTCGACGCCACGTTGTCTTTGCAAGCATCCGAGCAGCTTGGCACTAGTAGCTTTTCGGCTGGTCTTCTCTTTCTTCCATTAGGGTGTGCCGACTTTCTCCTTGGTCCAGCATTTGGATGGGCAGTAGATCGCTATGGTACAAGGCTCATCTCGGTTCTAGGCTTTGTCTGGCTCATACCAACGCTCCTACTTCTCCGTCTACCTGCAGAACTCAGCACCATGGGACTCAAGAACACCACACATCTGACTATGGTTTTCGCGGGCATACTAGTACTCAACGGCATTGGCTTGGCGAATATCAACAGTCCCGCAACTGTGGAATCGAGCAAGATTGTTGACAAGTACTTCAAGGCAAACGGGCAATTGTTCGACCAGGCGCCGTACGCGCAGCTTTATGGCATCAATAATATGATCTGGAGCTGCGGATTAGCAGCTGGGCCTCTTTTCGCAGGGAAGCTAAGAGAGGAGATTGGATATGGGAATATGAACGCTGTACTTGCTAGTATCTGCGCATCGACAGCAATCGTGGCGGCCTTGTTTATTGGGAGAAAGGAAGAAGTTCATAGTGTCTGTGACGAACAGTACGAGATAGATGGACGTCAATAACGACACCTTGATCAACGTCGTTATCAGCACCACTTGAGATCAAAGGATCGGCATTATTCACTACACATGACAACTATTGCCACGTATGTGTCTTCCTTCAAGGCTTTGGCAAGCCGAGGGTGGTCAACAACTAACCCTGGGCGAAAGTGGGGGTAAGTGCATGGTACTGATGTGGGAAAGGTGTCTTCATTCACATCAGTCTAATAGATCTCGAAGCCCTAACTCTGACCCTACCACTCAAGTATCACCAAATAGATTGTGTCGCTACGGTTCAGCAAAAGGCGGTCGTTCTGCGCGGCGGCTAAGAGATGAGTTCAAATAATGGAGAGACAAGAGATGAATTATAACGATAGAGAGACATAAAGCAAAGACGAGCGCAAGCTTAACGCGCATCCGCTGGATAAGGTTAACAGTGCTGGGACGGAAAATCACAAGCCGCTTGTTCTTGTGCAAGCGGCTGCATAACATTCAGGACGAGCGCCGCGATGCTCAGTGCGGCAGTACCTGGAGGAGTACTAGCAGAGCGAAAAGTGGAAAGACAAGTCTGCTAAGCCGCGAGGCAGATCATCCTCGCTGAGATAGGGAAGCCAGCAATGCTGTCCTAATATCGTAACGTGGCAGATTTCGTTCGATCCCATACGGAAGACGAGAGGGGTATTGCCCTCGTGCCTGTTTTATCACTGCTCTGACCACGTCCGCACTCCTTCTCATTAACTCACCAAAGATCCTCGGCGCAATTGCAAAGAACATGGACCACCACTCACCTCCAGAAAATGCTGAAACGCACGAGACAGGCAGCAGCACCAGCGTAACATACGTACTCTCAGCCCACACACTAAATGACCTCTACAGTTTTCAACACGGCATCACAACTAGGGGATTGAGGGGGTCTTGATGGTGAAAGCAAGGGAGGTTTGGGCGTGAAGATTGACGATCAAGGCAAGAAGGAAGGCATGCATAAAACATGTTCTTGGAAATAAATCGTCTTTTCTTCTGCGATTCGAGAAGGAAGGCGGTAGCAGGACGGGTATATACAAGAAAGAGGAACCGCGGGATCCAAATCTAATGTTCAAAAGCACCAATGGTCATATACCAAGAAAACACAAAAGCGCCGTACCGCGCTCGAAAATGCGTGACAGGGTAATAAGAAACCAGCAAAAGAAAAAGAACGCCCATCGCTAAAATCATAAGAATACCCAATCCTTTTCCAAAAACGCCGTTTCCCATCAAAGTACCCCCCCCACCCCCCAAAAAAAAAATCACTCCATCTCCAACATCTGCCTAATCTTCGCATAAAAACTTGCCGGATACTGCGCAATCTCCTCATCCGTAGGCGGCGCCTTATTCCCATCACGAAACCGGTCCACAACCCGCTGAATAACCTGCGCCAACATAACCTGCGGAATGCGCAAGTCTTCGCCGCTATCCGGGTACAAAAACACGTCACGGTCGTGGAGCAGCTGCGCGACCGTCGGGCGCTTCGATGGGTCGCGGAGAAGGCAGCGGCGTAGGGTGGATTTGAGGCCTGGTGGGACGCGCATGTCGCCGACGCCGAGGTCGGGGAAGTCGATGGCGTATTCGCGGTTTACGATGGCGAGGACGCGTGCCATTTGATTGGCGATGTGGGCGAAGGGAGGGCGGCCGTAGACCATTTGGTAGAGGATGCAGCCCAGGCTCCAGACGTCGCTGGGTTTGCCGAGAGCCATGTCTTTTGCGCCGGCGCCGTTGGACATGAGGCCGCGTGCGCCGCCGGATGAGTCTTCGAGGGACTCTGGGGACATGTAGTTTGGGGTTCCGACGTGCGAGTCGCGGTGCACGTTGACCGTGTGGTCGACTTCGATGGCGTTTGCGATGCCGAAGTCGATGAGCTTGAGGCGGCCTGAGACGAGGAGGAAGTTTGCGGGCTTGAGGTCGGAATGAACGATGTCGTGGTCGTGTACGGCGCCGACGCATTCGAGCATTTCTTTCCAGTAGTAGCGCGTGAAAGGGAGGTCGAGTTTGCCGTCGTTGTCGGCGGGGTCGAGTTTCATGCGAATTATTCGGGCCAGGTCGGATTCGCCGATTTCCATGAGCTGGGGGGAGGTCAATTGGGTGAAGTGGTAAGTATTGGGAAGAGTAGAACTTACCACACTGAGAATCTGCCGCTGCTCATCGACTTCCCAATCATATAGTCTTACGACTCTTTCTACATTTTTGAGTTTTTGAAGCAGATTGATTTCGCCCTTGAAGCCGCGCACTGCTGCTTCGTCTGCGTCTTCCAACTTCACTCTCTTGAGCGCCAATAGCTTGAAGTTCTCTGCCATGACTCGATATACAGCTGACGAGCCACCTCTCCCTATCTTGTCTAATTGCGAATAGTGTTTCCCATTCACTGATAACGTACTCCTCTTCTTTCGTTCTCGTGTCTTCGTCGTCGCAGCTCCAGCAGCAGCGGTGGCAGTCTCAAGCACAGACATCTTTGGCGGAGGAGGTGGTGGTGCTGGTCTTCGTGGTGTGTTCGCACTCAATTGCTGCAACGGCACAGGTCTTTCTTGTTGCTGCAATGGCTGTCGCTGTATGGGCGACTGTGTCTGTGGCGGTGGCTGCGAATTTCTGTCTTCTGCTACCTTCATTACAGATCCGGTCATCTTCATGACGGAATCAGGGACGTTCAGCGGGACATCCTTGACTGCGGTGACAGGGAGATTCTCTTGATCTTGGGACGGCGGATGTTCCTCTTCGCTCTGAGGCGTCCGTCTCAATCTCCTCATGGGTGCGCCCCGCAGTGGTACTCGCTTTATCCGCAGACTTGGCGCAGGTGTGACAGTGTCGTGTACCGGTGTGTTGGACCCAGACCCATTGCGCGATATTTTGAGCTTCGGCTTCCTCTTCTCGGGCGAATTGACATCATTTTGCGCAAGCAATGCTGTCGTCAAAGCACTGAGCTTCATGGGTTGTGGTATCTCGTCGTCCGAACTATCGCCGATGTTGATGTTTTGCATCATCGGCGCGTCTGCCGAGAAGCCCTGAGACTGCCCCAGCACAGAGAGCGGAGAGTCTCTCCTCGGCCGTGTTGTCGAGTGCGAGCGCATGCGCCCATACGACGAACCGCCCATAGGCGTGGGTGAAGCGGTTGCCATTATGTGCGTCGCGGTGGGGCTCGGCGCGTCGCTATAATCGTGGTGGAAGTGCTGTCAGGCTAGCGAATGTCGGCTGTAGTGTTAGTTGCGCATACATAAGGACCAAAAAGTCGGCGGCTGTTCGCAGTAGGGATGCTTTGCGGTGGGAGAGTTGGAGGTTGTGAACGCGCGGGACGGACGCCAGATCCTGGTAGCTTCGCGTGGTCGCGTTGCCCAGCAACCACGTGCATAAACAACCGTCGAGAGGCCGAGGTGAAAAGTGGAAGCCTATTATGCGGCGAATTGAGGAACTATGGGCACAGAATTTAAGCGTGCGAGCAGTTGTCATGCTTCAGATTGCCATGTGGGGGTTACGATGTGTTTAGACTTCCTGCCATTCAAAGTGTGAAATATGCTCCCATCAGCGCACAAAGTTGATGACCCTGCTTCTCACACGCAACGTGCAATTCTTCCAATGCAACATTGAGATGAGAACAATGATCTGTGGCTGATCTATTCAACCGATTCAATTCCGTTGATTAAAGCACTTCACACTCTCACACACTCTCTGCTGCACATGACGTCAAATTCGGATTCTTGCAGTGCTTCACCCAGGCGCACGCCTAACGTATTGGGAGATATCACAAGTTTGTATAGAATGCAGCCGTTACTTTTGCTACTCTAAAACTCTATAATATATGCACGTCACGACTGAAGTCTCTCATTTGGGCATTTAATGACCCTCAGCCTCAAGGACAGCTAAAACTTGGAAGGAAAATCTACTACTTTCTCTTCATCGTGATATACAAGCATGTTCATGCCATATTGGCCTCAGTTGTTACCACCTGATAATCTATACGGACGCCGCGTACTCCTGTGTTCAGTCCCTCAACAACGCCAACCATGTAAGCCAAAAGCAGGATATCTTCGTGGTCCCAGCATGATCACGCTGACTGCGGGGTTTCCTCAAGCACGATAGCGACCACGGCAGCAATATCATCCGGCTTGCCGCCATGCCAATTCTCGCCCGGGTAGTACCTCTGTACTTCCTTTGCAAAAGGCCCATCTCGACGCGTATTGAGCCCCGTCTCCTTGGCCTCTTTCGCGATCGCAACTGCAACCTTGGCTTGGAGCGAACCTTTCTTAGCTTTACCAGCTGAACCACTCTGTACGAGCTTTGCCAGATCTGGTCCGACTTCGATCGCGCCATCTCGCTCCACCCAGGCGCCCAGCTCCACCATCTGGCGGCTGACAATGCCCAGAGCATCCTGTGGGCTCAGGTTGTCCCAGACGCCATCGGTCGCGAACACGAGCACGTCTCCGTGGCGCACTTTGTGGTGCGTTACGCTCGACTCCTTGGGCTGATCCGAGAGCGTGGTTGGGCCGCCGAACACGGCCATTTGCACGAGCATGCGTTGGGGTGTTTTGGAGAGCTGGTACGGGGTGTTGAAGGCGTGCGTCTGCGGCTGCGTGAAATGTCGCACTGCGTTGCCCCCGAGATGCATGAAGCCAGAGTCGCCCAGATTCGCTACCTCGACGTGCCCGTCTGGCTCTGCTACGGCTAGGCATGCGGTGCTGCCACCTCCCTCTATGGTGTCGTCCTCGGTGACCTCGTCGTACGCGACTTGGAGTAGGTCTCTCGGGTGCAACGATGTCGTGTTCGAGCCCTGTGGCCATGAGCGCGCTGCGCAGGTCATGTACTCGCACAGACCGTGGGAGAAGTCGGCGGGGTCTAAGCCAGACTCGACCCACCCGCCCACGCCGTCTGCTACACCGAACGCAGTGGCATTTGTGGTGCCGATCTGGCTGTAGAAAAAGGCATCTTGTCCGCTCTTTGCGCGGCGGCGCTTGTCTATGCTGTCCTTGCACGCCCCGAGGTTCGCGAGGGTAGATTTGCTCGAGTCATACGGTGGATTTGTGTACAGATTGGCGTCTGCATTGAAGCGGTCTTGCTTCGCAGAGTAGGATGCGGCCACATGGTAGGAGAATTGGGGTGCGCTGCTCCGACTGTGCGATGTCGAGTGGAATGACCGTGAGCCGACGTAGGCCGGGGACGTATCTTTTTGCAACGGACATGTCGGCAGGGCGTACAGTGAGCCACTCTGCCGTGTATGGAGTGAAGCTGATCGCGTCTGGACTGAGACGACTGTGGAAGATGAGGAAAGCGCGAACAGGAACAAGCCTGTTGTTGCGCGACGCGAAATGGGCGAGAGCCGAGCAAGGCCCGCGGTGCTGGCTACTGCAAATGACATGGCCGCAGCCCAGGACTGGACTCAGGAGTCAGTACGGATTGGACTGGGTATTCGTGGAGTCCCATAAAGCATGTTGGCGAAGCAATACCTTTGCGACTGGAGAGGAGGAAGAGAAAAGAGACTTGTGGACTAGGGATTCACTTTGGTGGGCGATATCTTGCCGATCCGGCTTAGCTGGCCGTGGTGTCTACTTACAAGCAATTGAAGCATGTCTACTGGGAGATGGGAGTGAAGGTGTTTGCGCCAGTGATCATGCTGGCCACCAAATTTGCTATGTGGTATCTGCTGTCTCCAGGCCAGATCTTCCACCCGTTGCAAGACCAGCTGTCAAAGGCCAAACGCTTCCAGCTTCAAACACGGCCAATGACATAACCGCGCTAGGCGTGCTCAGCCCTACCGCCTAATCTTCGGCAGGAAAACAGTCGCGACTTCCACCACCATCGCGACCGGTACATTGCCGCAGCCACACTCAAGATGAACATTCACCCATCGCGGCAAGCGTACGTCGAGGAGGAGGATGGCGGCGCCATGGAGGGCATCGATCTTGCCAATGTCCGTAAGTATTCGTCTTCCTACTACCGCCAAAATGCGCGCATACTGACATCTCTAGCACTCGACCGCGACCATGCGATGCCTGGAGGTGGAGGACAGCAGGCTTCTACCATATTGGAGGAGTTCGATCGCAAGCGGAGAGCCGCGCAACTCGTTGTACCGACCGCCGACCGCGACGTCAAGACGAAGCTTCGCTCGAGAGGAGAGCCCATCACTCTCTTTGGCGAGGGACCTGCAGACCGACGTGACAGACTGCGTGCGTTGCTAGCAGACGCTGCAGAAGCACTGGGTGGAGACGTGGAAGATGTGGACATGCAAGAGGCGGACGAGGCGCCTGGAGATGAGCAGGAGGAGTTCTACACCCAAGGCACTCAGACGCTACTCGATGCGCGGCGCGACATGGCACGGTATTCGCTTCCGCGAGCGAAAGAACGAGTCGCCTATCAGCGCAAAGAAGCATCCATACCACTCAAGACCCATATCGAAATCCGGAATACCATCAAAGATCGACTCAAGGGCTTCGAATTGTATGGCTCTCAGACTGCAGACCGGCCCGTCAGCATCGTGCGAGTGTCTCCCAACGGCCAGTACGTCGCATATGGCACCTGGGGTGGCAAAGTGGCCCTGCTGGAGATTCCCAGTCTTGAACAAAAGAAGGCATATCGCGGTGGTCATACCGAGCGCGCGACTGGTATCGACTGGATGCCAGGCGCAACGCTCCCTGGCAGCAACGTCTCGTCCTCCAGCGTGAACTTCGCATCCGGTGGAGCAGGAGGCAAAGTGCAGTTATGGTCACTAGACGACGACAAGCCACGACAAACACTGGAGGGACACACAGAGCGAGTGTGCAGGGTAGCGTTTCACCCCTCTGGACGATACCTTGCTTCGGCTTCAGACGACACAACCTGGCGACTGTGGGACGTGAACACTGGGCAAGAGCTTCTCATGCAAGAAGGGCACTCAAAGGAGGTCTACACCGTGAGCTTCAATGGCGACGGATCGCTTGTCGCAAGCGCTGGTCTTGACAGTATTGGCCGAGTGTGGGATATCCGCACAGGTCGCGTCATCTTCATGCTGGAAAGCCACATCAAGCCCATCTACGGCCTGGACTGGAACGCAGACGGTCATCGCCTCTTGTCTGGATCAGGAGACGGCTTCATGAAGTGCTGGGACGTCAGGGCGATGCGGGAGTCCAACTCGATTGCGGCCAATACCGGAGGTGTCACGGATCTGAGATGGTTCAAGGGCACCGACGGTCCCAACAGTGGCGTCGACATGCAAGTCAACAGCGAAGGCGAGCTCACACCCAAGAAGGCTTCGACGTTCGTCGTGTCTTCCGGCTTCGACAAGAATATTCAGATATTTTCGGCAGATGACTGGGCGCACTGCAAGACACTCCAAGGTCACTCTGGTCCCGTCTTCAGTACCGATGTGACACGCGACGCTGCGTGGATAGTCAGTGGTGGAAAAGATCGAACTGTCAAGCTATGGTCTCGAGACGACAATGCTGGTGTATGAAGCAGAGCGATGAATTGGTTTGACACTTCTACACCGATGGTGAACCACTACCGCCTCGCGTGGAGCGAGCTTGCAAGGTCAGTGCCCTCTTCACGTCTCACGCAATGCGGATGACGAACACAAGATGTCCATAGCTTAAACGAGATACCCATCGATTCCAACATTTTCGACATGCGAAAACATGGTACGTCGTACCCAGCCTCGTCCACACCTTTCCACTTCCATTTCCATTCGTGTCAGCATCAAGCTTTTCGCCTGTCGTTCTCGTCTTCCCTGTGGTGAACAGTTTCTCAGGCCACCACCTCTTGTGCGAGTGAACATGATCTTCGTTTCTTGCGTAATGCACGCGTCTCCCACCACTCAATGCTACCTCTGGACACGTGCGACAAGCATGGTTACGCAGCACCGGTTACACGCGACCATCACGCTGCTACCATACACTCCGCAACATGGCACCGGACCACCTTCCTCTCATTCTCTAAGTAAGGGTCTTTCGAAATTTCCACGCCTTCAACATTTTCTGCTTGTCTAGAACATTCAACAACCATGACGCTGCTCACCGCAACATGAAGTTGAAACACTTCCGGCACATTCGTCTCGAGTCCAGAGTCGCGGTCTAGAAATGACCAGAAACTGCAATTGGTCGGGGAATGCAACTTCACCGCTTCAGCGGCTCCATCATCGAAGAATGAATCATTTTCCATTTGCAGGCATGCTCCCTTTTTGTCGACGAGCGCTTGCCGTCATAGCCTGATGTCAAAGCGCCAAGTAATCTCGCAGGAATTTTCCCAGCAACAGAGCGCGAAAACATGTGACTCACGATCAAAAGCTCGATCTTGGTCCACGTTACCAAGACGTCAACATTTTGCGTCTTTTGCTCGTCGACAAGAATAAACGTGACGGCGAAGTGTAAGTGGCTGGGGCCAGGGGTCGCTGCAAGCGCGGATGCGGAAAGTGGAACATCAAGCGAGCCATACAGTACACCGCTACAGCCTCACCTTTTGGGCAGCCACAGATATAGAGAGAGAGAGCTCGAGGTGGAGGACCGTTATGCGCCCTTCAAGTTGGGCTCCACTGTGCAAAGCGGCTGGAGATACAATTCTCACGCTTCAATCGGTGAAGCTTTCCGGTGAGAAGTTGACCATTGTCTCATCGTAGGGAAGCAGGAAGCGATTGTGAACAATGAGTGGAGTATGAACTTCGTTGGAGGATTCAGCTCGCCGCCACGGCTAAGGGACGCGTGTGCTACAGTACGCGCCATGGGCTGATCAACAATTACCGTTGATCCAGATCCAGCGCAAGCATCAAGTTTCCGCACGCTCTAACTGTGGCTGGCTTCTCAGGCGCAACGTCGGCGCTTTGCCATTCCCAAAAGCCCGTACTGGCTTGTGTGACGCGATCTGTAGCCTTTTGGTAAGGGATGGATGTATTGTCTTAGCTCGCTACGATGTGAGTTGCACCATTGCGGGCAGCGAGCACAAACGACCGTAAAAAGGCTGTGTTACAGCCGCAATTTGTCTAATAGTAGGCGATTGGAGCAGCTTCTACGACGGAGCAGATGCGAATTATTGCTTGCGGCTGCACCGTCAGGCGAACAAACGGTGCGATCTTGCTCAGCCCAAGTTCTGGCACGCTCTATCACATCCAGATAAAGCAGCCAATTATGCACACGGAAGCGTCGCTTACCCGTCATGTCGGTAGACAGGATTGTGGTTGAAGCTGTGGGACAGAACGGCAGCAGGAGGGCTGCAGTGTTTGCCTGGGATCGTGAAGATCGCACACGCTCCAGCCAGATGGAGATGCGACCGCTTGGTACCTTACACTCACGATAATGAGCGAGCGCACAGGAGCACAGGAATGGGTAGTCTAGCGACCAAAACGGACAGGGAAGCACGCTGCAGAGTAAGCGGTGAGATGACTCGTGCTCGCGGAAGTTAGCCGGGAACTTGGACAGATGACACAATGTCATGGAGGACTGGAGAGCGAGAGGAGAGGATCCCTTGCGAGCAACACGAATGGGGCTTGCGAGCAGTGGGCAGTTGATCGCGCGTCGGCTGACGGCGGTTTGAGACGCGGTGGATGGGCTTGTTGCCAATCACGGTGTTGGTGTTGACTGAGGTGAGGGCTTCGGAGCAATGCGGGCCGCGTCGTCGCTCTCCCATAGATGCGCCCGCCCGTACTGGCGATTACACCACGCCAGGCCTCGCGATGCAGCACAACAAGCTACCGCCGCCGTGGGAAAATTGTCCATCCTGACTCTTTCGAGCAGAGTTTTCACCACGGCGGGCTAAGCGTCGACCGGGCAAATCAACAAGTCGACAACGGCGGAATTTCTGTTCGAATGGCTCGGGCCGCCAGGGCTAAGCCAGTCACGCTGTCGCTATCGATACGTACTCCACTAGGCTAGACTACTCCCACAGCGGCACGGGAGCACCGGCGGCGTGAAGGTGCAGCTGTCGTACCAGCACGCTGCGGTGGGTGACATGCCCTGTGAATGCCGTCAATTATTCCAGCGCGCGCATTGCGATGCGTGACAGCGGACGGGCACAAACGGCCCAGCATCACTCTGGCAGACGGGCGCCGTCCAGCGAGCAGCGAGCATTTTGATCAGGGCAAACACTGGGTTGCCAGTGTGGAGAGGGAACGGGCCATGGCTGGCGCTCTTCTGCAGCGACAGCCAGTGGTTGCGCGTGTGTGAGCACTGCTACCCGACGGGCCTTGAGGCGCCGAATAACAAGGCGTGGCCAGTATTTCGCGTGCATCCCACGAAGCGACTCTATGCCTGTCTTCCTGCACACCCCGCCCAGGCGTGAGAATCCAGTTATCTACCGCTAGCCCGCCCGCTCCCCACCTGAGTTACCATCACCATCCTGCCCTGCCCTGCCCTCACTACGCCGCCGACGCGTAGTGCCCAAAGGTATACAACAGACCACTCGCTCTAGGGACGCGCATCGCCTCCGCTGCCCGTCTTTGCTGCTACTCCCCGTCACCCGTTGAGACTTGTATCCATCGCTGGGCCCGTCTAGCGATCGAGATTGCCGAAAAGAGCAATCCACACCGCCAGTCCGGACCACACCGGTACTTTGCTACAAGAGCCCGCCATGGACTTCTCCAATTCCGCCCACGCAAATCACATGGATTTTCACAGGCCATCATCGACACTTAGCCACATGGACCGAAAACCCTCCGCCTTCAGCTTCGACGATAACGCCACGCTCGACTCCAACATCCTGGACACGCCCACTCTCATGTCGCCCACCACCAGCACGCAGGGCATCTTCTCGCCAGACACCGCCATCTGGGACGACTTCTCGGGCGGCCAGTTCGTGGACCGCACCGCCAGCAGCTCTGTTGTCAACACAAACGGCAACAACCCCTTCTTCACAGAGCAGAGCAACAACCCGTTTGCTCGTCTGCCACCAAATCAGGCTGCAACCTATGGCCAGCAGACGTGGCCGATGGCCGACAACTCTGGCTCGCGGACGCCAACTGCCCCCAAGCCATTGAACCCGTTTGGTCCTGGTGATTTTGGAGCCGCACCTTTCGTCCCTGAGGCCCAGCAACAACAGATGCAGTACCACGGCCTCCCTGTGCACAGTAACGTCCGTCCCAGTGCTGTCTTCCCATCCGCTCCTGAGCAACCCATGTCGCCTCACAACCACTCCGATTGGATGGCGTTCAACCAGCAAGAGATGGACTCACGGCCCGGACCTAAGCGTATGCGGCCCAACACCCCTCCTCGCTCCTTCTCGCCTCGCCGTGACGGTGGCATCCGGAAAAAGAACGCCCGATTCGACATCCCGGCCGAGCGCAATCTGCTCAACATCGACAATCTCATCCAGACCTGCACCAACGAGGACGACCTTAAGGAGCTTAAGCAACAAAAACGACTCCTCCGTAACAGACAGGCCGCGTATGTACTCCCCTTTGGCTTTTGGTTTTGGTTCAGCGTTGCTGCTCTGGTCCCAACAACTATTTGGTATATGCTCTCGTCCTTGATCACCTGCTAACTTCGTCACAGACTTGACTCTCGGCAAAGAAAGAAGAAGCACACTGAAGAGCTCGAGGAAGAAAAGAAGGTATGGATGGACAAGATGTGCGGCATGGAAGATGAGTTCAACCGCATGCAAATCGAGTACAACGCCATGGTGGCCGAGAAGGAGAACTGGCACCGCGAGTCTATGGACATGCACCACATGATCAACCAGCTGCAGTTTGACAAAGAGGAGCTCGTGCGCACCCACACCCAGGAATCTGGAGAGCTCCGCAAGAAGGTCGCTGTTCTCACTGAGCGACTGGAGACGGCTACAGGTAACGGCATGGCTGTTGCACCCAGCACCACTTTCACCGACTTCGCCTCTGAGATGGACAATCTCCACATGGGCAGCAACGACTGGGACAACTACATCTTCGTCAACGACTTTGCCTCCGATGGGCAGACTCCTTCTGGCCACAACAATGAGCAGAACATGGCTGTCGTGCCATGTTCCAAGGACGAGGACAAGCCCGTGGCTTCTGGTCTTCTGCTCATGTTGCTGCTTTGCGGTGCTTTTGTCGCCAGCAAATCTGGCGGCGCCGCTCCTCCCATCCCTCGTATGCCCGATGAGGTCCGCGCTGCATCTGCTACCGTCCTTGACAGCATCTTCAAGGACGCCGGTGTGTCGACCACTCTCGCCGAGCAAGGCCTCACCGCAAACCGCGTCTCCGCCTTCGAGCCCGGTCCGTCTGGTGTCGCTTGGCCCAAGACCACACTCTCCGGCTCCGAACCCGCTGGCCTCTCTGGCTCTCACCTCGACAACCTGCACTCCCAGCTTACCGGACCTACAAAAGACCAAGAAGCCGAGCAACTATTCTCCATCACGCCTGCGCAGTACAACAGCATGACCTCTCTGGACTTTACCCGCCCACGCTACAGCATCACCAGCGACGACTTGAACGATCCCCTTTCCCCTGGGTCTCAACCTTCCCACCGCCGCAACCTCGCAGAGTCCCTCGCGGCCATGCGCGAACAGAATAAGGGTGACTCCGCTGCCGAGATCTACACCCGCAGCCTGCTATGGGATAAGATCGCACCCGAGGTCGTTCACGAGTTCAAGCGCATCGTCGAAGAGTCAGCTGCTATGTCCCGGCCCGCCACCTCGGACGGCGCCAAGATCGAGTCCATGAGGTAAAGACCATGACCACCACCACACACATTTCCTATGTCGACGCTCAACAAGCTGCATCACGTTGTCTTTTACTAGCATAGCGCTTTCACTTCTTCCCCCGTCCGTCGCTGGGGCAAACAAGTCTGCATCATCATCACCCGGTGGTTTACATTACGCTTCTGCTTCCTGCTCCACGACGGCCGTTCTCCCCTTCGTCGCTACGGCTGCAACAAAGCTAGCCTGGCTATTTTCTACAATATCTGGGACGGCGACGTCGCCTTTTTTTGGGATTACGCGTATCTCGCTGAAGCATTTGGCGGTTGGGAACTATTGCTTACGTCGTGATCGGAAGGCACGACTTGGGTTGGATATTTATCTTTTGTTTCATTCATAGTTGGGCCATTTAGCGAGCGAGCGAGCGAGCACACACTGGGACTTTTTTTTGGTTTATAACTCTGTCCTTCTTGCACAGCGTAGCGAGCGTTTTGGATTTTGGATTTTTTGTTTGTTACTTTGAGCGAGCGAGCGATGGATCTCATTTGTCTTGTTTACAACTCTTGCACGAGATTGATTGCGACAACGAAAGGAGGGTGCTTCTAATGTTACCTTGCTACGACGACACTGTATATGAAATCAGCTATTTAACGAAGACTGCACGCTTCGATGAAGTCTGTATCCCCAGGCTTTGGGGCAGACAAGGGATGGGAATTTTATGTTACTTTTATTGCTACTTCTCTTCAACGACGACTTTACTTTACTTTTATCTACGACTTCACATAATGTTGGACACGACCAGCAATTTCTTTGAGATACCACACACACACACACGAGTAACTTTCACGTTGGTGATGCGGGTATGTTGTGTTTGGGGCGGCAGATATGTAATCCAGCACGGCCGATATTAGCAGACGAGTTATCTAATGCTATCTGATCCAACTGCGGCGCTTCTTCACGCTACACACTCTGGCTGATGTCGCTTTGCATCCTTCATACACTTCACTGCTGGACTGTCAAACGAGAAACCCAGTAAAAGCTCGCTTGTACCTTCCCGCGTGCGCGTGCGGAGTCCGTTGTATAGGTGTACCACGTAAAGCACTGCACCCCGTACTAGATCATCATGCCACCCATCGCAAACGCAATACCGGATTGAACACACTCATGACCCCACGCTCGGCCCAGGCCATCTCTCTCGCACCCGATCTCCATACAAAGAAGGCGCGACCCTGTGGCTAAGCACCCGCATCCTCGTCATCTCGAAGCAAGATCTCAGTCGGGGTGTCATGCCGAAACAAAGATCCCCAGTCCGGTACTAATGCACGTCTCGAGGTCACTCATCAGCCGGCCAAACGAGCGTACGAGCGTGATTGGATGTGTTTGTGATGCATTTGTATTCTTCAGGCAAGACATTACACACACATGGTACCTACATTCAAACGCTCCGAGCGATGCGTGTGTCGTACGCGATAGGTACCGTCCCACAAGAACACGCTTTCGCTAACGCACTCCGCACTTGATGATCGGCCTGCGGTGGCACGTCGTTTGTTTGTGTGACGCAGATCTGGTATTTGGGCTGGGCCTATTGCAGTCTGATGTGGTGAGTGTTGGGGGCGAGTGGCAAGATGTATATCTTGGGTAGGTACTCAACAACGACAACAGCAGTAAGACGGCAAAGCAAGACTTGTAATTCGTGATGATGAACAACGATAATCGCTTTTCCAGAAATACTTAGACCACTCAAGCAAAGACCACCATGTACTCGAGTTACCAAATCGCGCGAGATTCCTCCCGCGTCGACCGACAAAAAGCACACGACCAGACCCAGCGCACGCTCACTCTGCCATGTCGGACCGGCGTGCGGGCTTGCCGACCCATTTCGAGAGAGCATAGGCTAGAACCCGCGCTACTTGGGATTGTACTTATCCTTCCAGATCCTATCGAGTGATATATTAGCACGTGCTCTCTGGACACAATGTAACTAGGACATCCAGACGTCCAGGTTGCGGTGCGGTAACATAGGCTCCCGTTTCCGGTGCTGCGCGAGCAACATCATCTCGATGGCAGAACGATCATGAGCGCGATACCAAGTACAGCCCGTCGTCCATACCTCTCACACCCTCCCAACACAAAACAAGACGAACAACAGCACGCCACGTGTATCCTCGCTCCAAATCTACATTGCCGAACCCACGCACCCGGGTCCCACCTGATCTGGCCTTGTCCCAAACAAGCCAGCGCCGAACAGGATAGGCACAAGCGGGGAGTCAGGTTAAGAAAGGTGTGCGGGTGAGGGCGAGGGCCGCAGTGGCTAAGCGATGGGGTGCGTGAGGAATGGTGGCGTGGTGTCCAATCGATTGGTCTTGGCGCATGCGCGTTGAAACTGGTTGGATGGGCGTCATCGGTATTTGGGGGCGGGAATAGGCCTGGTGCGCCGCGTGCGGTGGGTTGTTTTATTCGATGGATGCGTGAATATAATGGGTGGGTTGTGGGTGTCGGCTGCAATGTTGCGTGGCGCGGAAGAAGAGGTTACTGGTTGCTTGTTGCGAGGGCGAGGCTCACGCGCACACTGTGATCACCACTCCATTCCAGGCCGTCCATTCGAGATCGCGATGATGGTTCCAGTCCGTCCAGCCGCGTGTAATAATCCAGATGCTCCAAATAAAGATAATGAGATAGTGTGTGACTTACCATGTATTGCCTAAAGTCTTGTTTCCCTTCGATTCGGCTAGGCGCAAGAACTGCGCCGCTTTGAACTGCGAGGCGCGTGGATGTCAGCCATGTCAGCCAGCCGACTGCGGCAACGGCATTGCGTTGCTGCCCAAAGAATGAGGCTGAAGGAAGTGGGGAAGAGAGAGGGCGTTGTCTCAGAAGCCACCTCGCGTACTAGGTGTGATCGAGATAGAGTGCCCAAGCTGACCAGTTATGGAGAAATACTTGAACAGCTTTGACATCGACCGGTGAGGCAGACGTAGAGAAGTGACTTACCTTATCTTTCTTCGTACCAAAGCCCTCAACATAGCACCAGGCAACTTCATTCATCGCGTCAGTATCGCCCAGATTAGCAGCCGTCTCATAGTACTGCTTCGCAGCCGCAGGATCTTTCTTGATACCCCAACCATTGCGGAAGCAATTCGCCAGCTCGTACATGGCCAGCACAAGCTCGCCTTTAGCCGCACCGCCTTTCTTGACGCCAGACTCGAGTGCGACCTTCTCGACTTCGGCGCTGTTGGAAGCTGCGAGGCTGAGGTAATGGACGGCTTGTTCTTGGTTGGCTTCGATGCCCCAGGCGTGTCTGGGTGGGCTTAGTACTGTATCATGTTCAAGACGTACGAGAAATGGAAGGTGTATCCAACGCCACAGCGAAAGCAGCAGCATACCTCAGAGCTAGCCCGTAGAGCACCTGTGCAAGCGCATTGTTGTGACTATGCGGATCTGCCAGTTTGCCAAACAGCGCCGTCGACGCCTCAAGATTGCCCTTCTCATGCAACCTAATAGCTTCCTGGATATTAACCTCATCGCCAGGTGCACTAACACTCGGAGTCCTACTCCTGCTCTTCGGTCTCCCTGACGACAGCGGTGCCGAGACTTCTACGCCAGGTGTTGAAGGTCTGCTAGAGCCACCTGCGTGGTGCAGACCCTCTGTGACCAGCACCGTAGCTCTCTTCTCCCATTTCGCCTCGTCTTCTTCGTTCCTGGCAACGCCGTCGCCGCCAATCTCTGGTAGGTTCTGTGGCACGTTCACCGAGCTGCTAGACCGTGTCCTGCCGAAATGTAGGCGCTCGAGGCCCTTCGTTGCGCCCTCCGCTGTGTGCGAGCCCGTTGAAGACGCATTGCTATGGCGCCTGAATCTGCCGAACGCGCCTTTAGGTTCTGGGGAAAGGAGCGGACCTTCGCGCGTAGGGTCGTCGGGGTGGGAGGGCGGTTGGATAGCTTCGTGGGTGGAAGTGGTGGTACGAAAGAACTGGAACTCTGGCACATCGGGCGATAGCGTTGATCCAGAGCGCGCCGTAGCAGCGCCCTCCTCCTTGATCTTTTCCTTCTTTTTCAGCAAGTCTTTAAGCGTCATGGTGGTGCAATTGCGCTTTGCGCTGACGTCGCAGCAAGGGGTAAGATGTTCTGGGCGACAGACCACAACTTCACACAGGAAGCAGCGATCGCGGGGTATTTGCTTTTATTGGATCCTCAGCGTCATCTTATATTCTCGTAGTGTCTCTGCAAATGCGGCCATGAATAGAATTCTTACGCTGCGCAATGCGCGTCGAATGGGATTGCGATTGCGCGGAGGACAAGCTCTAGCACCGCCTCAGTCCCGCCTCTCAGCCTCCAACGTCAAGCCCCACCCGATCAGACCTCAGCCATACCCTATTTGTGCCAGCCAGCCATCGACTCGCCCGTGGAAACAACGTTGTATACCAAAGTCTCCAGGATTCTAAACATCTTACTTACAGGACACAGCGGCTGGTATACGAACAATTTTACCCGATAATAAACCTAGCGACGGCACATGCTTGCGTGGACTGCGCCTACGCAGCGATGGTGAAGTATCGACATGGTCACAAAAAGACAAGGTAAGAGTCTTGGGTTGGCCGCTCACCCATGAATCATACACCTGCGAAGGCAACTCATCTGCAACTTTCAATTACGACCGAAATGATGGGTTTTAGTATGGCCTGGATGCTCAAACGTCTCTCTCTCTTTTTCGAACGACTCAATTTGACAGCGATTGTGTAGGATGACGCTCTGGTCTGATTGGTCGAGGGCTACCTACTCACAACTCACCTTCACCTTCAGTTGCACGCTCCATCTCACCGCAAGCATGACGTACTGTCCAAGTGACTCTCGATCTCTTGCTACAAATCACCTCTTGCTTCCTCTTTTCCCCTTCGCAGCCGCGCAATATCGGCAACGACCCCCGACATGAGCGACATGCACGCAGCATATTCAGGTCTTCAAGCCACAGCATCCGCCAAAGGTCCCAACATGCAGCAGACATCATTCAACGGCCTTCCTCTCGAGCTGAGGCAGGCCATCTACCAGTATGCGGCGATCGACGACAGCGAAGACCACGATGCGCGCCAGATTCGTATCCAGTACACCATGAAGGCCGTTGGGCACGCTGAAGTTGGAGTGCTGGATTCGCAAGCCCTATCGACTCTCGAGACGCTTTCGAAGATATCCACAGAGATCTGGGAGGAGGCGGTCCAATACCTGACAGGTCAACTCTTCTGCTGGATCCTCGTCAGCGATGCCCAGCCTCACATGTACCTACTCCGTGCTCTTCGCAAAAGTGTACCCAAGGACATTCTCGGAAGGATCTCTCACATTCGGCTACTCCGGCTATCCGTGATACAACATACCTTTGATCTCACATCGGCCACCTCAATCGCAGACTCGCTCGCAGCGTCGGCCTATCTTAGCCGCCTAGGATTACAGTACACAGACCGCAATGAGCATCTGCGGACCAAAGTCAAAGGCGATGTTGGATACGCCATAACCTTACTCCCTTACGTCTTTTCTGCACTGCGGCGACCTGACCTCAACATCGAATTGGCGGACGCTCTGCACATGCGAGGTCAAACAGTACGCTCAATCGATGTACACGCTGTAAAGGAGGCGTATTTCTGGGAAAATTACGTAGGTGCGTTCTCGCCACTGCGCATGCTGAGACATGTCAATGGCATTAGAGACATTGAGCTCTTCGTACTATGGGACAGCTTTCTTGGCGCTCTTCACCGGCCTCCAGGATATGACCTGAGTAACGACGCAACGAGAGAACTCCAGAGGAACTTTGTCGAGGCGCTGAAAACTTGTGTGCCGGCGAAGAGCATCAATTGTCACCCTTAGAGTGATTCTCACATTCGTTCCTGTAAGCTGCACATCCCGAATGGCTGGCTCAAACTCATTCGCATCACTGACATGATCAATCGTAGACACACGATGTTGATTATTCTTGGGCAGAACATACCAGCTATATGGGAAGCCAGAAAAAGGTCCACAGGTTTGACAACAATTTCTGGTGTGCCACCTAGCTGTACTTTGACCCTGCGAGTTTGGTCGTACGAAAGGATACGCGGAGAGCTGAAAGCCAATAAGTGGTTGGGGTGTAGGTGAATGGCGAGGATCTGGGCAGCAGGATTGGTTTGGGCTTCAATTACCTGCACGGTATGATGTCAACTTTATAGCAATGCAGGAAACATATGTACAAATCACCTTTGTTTCCGCGAATGTTGGACATCTTCCCATGCTGAGCCGGCATAGAAGTTGACTTTGTAACAATGCACAAAAGCCGTTATGGATCGATCGACTCCGCGACAGTCTCGCCCTCGGCAGCTCTCTTACTGCCGCTAGAACGGCCCAACACCATGGTCTTGCTTTTGCTGATCCAGCGTTTTTTTTGACAGGTTCGGCGCCTGATTGGTGTCAGAATCTTTGCAGGCACTCTCGTTGCCATTCCAAAAAAAAAACGAAAAGCAAAGATTGTGATGTTTCCAAATTGCCTATTTAAGATCCGAGTTTTCGCCCTGCGTTAGTGCTTCGAACTTCAGCTTATCTGTGTCAGGTACATTGCGTCATAGCAGCAAACTAGTCTCCACGATCCGACTCGCCCAGGCGCGATAATCTCAACAGTAAACGAACTTCGTAAATTTGAGAATAGCTTGGTCTTTGGCGGGGACATTGTGCGCAGAAAGAGGCTCCAACGGTTGTGCCGGTTCCGTCTGTTCTTCTGCGCCACCGCTGCCCAGGTGTCTTGGTGTGGCACCCCCGACAAGACGACATCTGTGGTTCCAAGCACGCAATTAGCACGGCTCGTGTTATGATTGGGCGCTACACTGACTGGGTCAGCGACCATCACATCCTGAACGCACCATCCTTGCCAGCGTCCGAACATCCTAGACAAACAAGCCTTGACCGTCCCTAAATCGTCGCCGATACTACGGCAGAAACGTCACTATTATCACACCAGCAGATCCGTCGTTGACCCGATTTTACGGTGGATGTCATCTGTCAGAGTCTTGCACCTCTAGCATGGTGTTAGGTATCTAGGTATCACATCTAGTCGATGCGCAATGGCTACGTTCACTTTTACCTTCTCTGTCTGCTCGCCTTGATCCTTGGTATGTTACCCGATAACGACATATCATTTCAGCTCGATTTGCTTTGATTACGCTGCGGGCGCCAGTATTGCCGGTCACGCAATATCTACCCAAACTTAAGCAATCCTAAGGCGTTGTCGAAGCTATCTGCCTTTCCAGATACAGTCCACATCAAGCATCGTGGCTGTCTTGATATCGGATTCCAGGAAGACGATCTCAAGCCCATTGGTCCTCGGCCCTAGGACAAGAGCCTATCGAACCCAGCGCACTGGAAACTTGCGTTCACTTGCTGGGTCAACGTCGTACGTAGGCTCACAAACACCTGCAACTCTGCTGCGTTAGCTACCCAGAGTTGGACTGTCCTTGCCAAGTTCTCGACCTCAAACCAGACATACACTTGGAGCTCGTCTTGGTCGTTCTCTCTCACAGGAGTCGCAGCACGGAAGTGCCTCACAATCAACATGGCTACTACAGCCAGCAGGGTCGGCCACAGCCTTGCAAAAGGCTTTGGAATCGACCTCCATTACCGGAACGAGACTGGATCAGATCGAGTCACGCGGGGCGAGAGCGTGTTCACGATAGACTCTGCGGACACCTATGTAGAGCATGAACCGACTGCCTGGGAATGGATCACGGACACTTTACCCAACAGGCATGAACTGCTTGAATACGTCTCGAGCCTGTTCCCCTTCATCCAATGGATCGACCGCTACAACTTGCAATGGCTGTCCGGAGATCTGGTTGCTGGTGAGCTGTTCAACTGTAGTTTTACGCGCGGAGACTGATCATCTAGGCATCACTGTTGGCGCGGTCGTCGTGCCTCAATCCATGGCATACGCAATTCTGGCTCAACTTCCACCAGAATTCGGACTGTACTCATCGTTCATGGGTGTACTCATCTACTGGTTCTTCGCTACTTCCAAAGACATCACCATTGGTCCTGTCGCTGTTCTTTCAACTGTCACTGGAAATGTGATATTGAGAGCCGAAGAAAGACTTCCAGGCGTGCCCCGAGACATCGTCGCGTCATCCCTGGCTATTGTCGCTGGTGCCATCGTTCTTTTCCTGGGCTTAATTCGACTTGGATGGATCGTCGACTTAATCTCGCTACCAGCAATCTCCGCCTTCATGACTGGGTCTGCTATTAGCATCGCTGCTGGTCAAGTTCCTGCCTTAATGGGTATCAAGGGCGTCAAGACCCGGGAGCCTACATACAGGGTCATAATCGGCACGCTGAAGTATCTCCCGGACACGTCCCTCGACGCCTCATTCGGATTAACGGCGCTGTTCCTGTTGTACCTGATCCGATTTGTGTGCGGTCAGTGCGCGAAGCGCTATCCGAGTCGAGCGAAGACTTTCTTTTTCCTAAACACTCTGCGAACAGCTTTTGTCATCCTACTCTACGTGCTCTTCAGTTACCTGGTGAACCGGGACGCCAGGGCACAAGGCAAAAAGAGAGGACCAATCGCTACGCTAGGCACTGTTCCGCGAGGTAAGATCATCCCTAAGAAGAATTGACGAATGGTCGCTCACACCTAGCAGGTTTCCAACACGCGAGAGTACCGCTTGTCACGACAGACATCATCAAATCGTTCGCCACCGAACTCCCATCAACTGTGATCGTACTTCTCATCGAGCACATCTCCATCGCCAAATCTTTCGGCAGAGTCAACAACTATGTTATCAACCCATCTCAAGAGCTTGTAGCTATCGGCATTACGAACTGTCTTGGACCTTTCCTCGGTGCCTATCCAGCAACAGGATCTTTCTCTCGAACAGCTATCAAGTCAAAGGCAGGTGTGCGCACTCCCTTCGCAGGAGTCATCACGGCTGTTGTCGTGCTGCTCGCGATTTACGCACTCCCAGCCATGTTCTGGTACATCCCGAACTCAGCACTTTCCGCCGTCATTATTCACGCGGTGGGAGACCTGATCACCCCACCAAACACCGTGTATCAATTCTGGCGCATCTCACCCCTAGAAGTCTTCATCTTCTTCGCTGGTGTACTCGTCACCATCTTCTCATCAATCGAAAACGGCATCTACGTCACTGTCTCCGTCTCCGCCGCGCTCTTCGGATTCCGCGCCTTCAAGGCCAAAGGTCGCTTCATGGGCCGAGCCAAGATCCACTCCGTCGTTGGCGACCACCTCCTCGATCCCCACACAGACGACAAACAACCCACCGGACCACGTCCTAGCCCGCGCGAAGGCCAAGACTCCGTGCGCAACATCTTCCTCCCCATCGACCACAAAGACGGCTCAAACCCACTCATCGACCTCGAAGATCCGTATCCAGGTATCTTCATCTACCGCTTCAGCGAAGGTTTCAACTACCCGAACGCAAACCACTACCTGGACCAACTCACAGAGATAATCTTCGCCCGAACACGCCGCACAAATCCCGCGGGCTACGACCGTCGCGGCGATCGACCCTGGAACGACCCCGGCCCCCGCCGCGGCAAGGAAACAAACGAAGTCGACACGCGCCCTACCCTTAAGGCTATCATCCTCGACATGTCGTCCGTCAACAACGTAGACCTCACATCCATCCAGAACCTAATCGACGTACGCAATCAACTGGATAAGTACGCCGCGCCCGACACCGTCGACTGGCACTTCAGCAACATCAACAATCGCTGGACTAAGCGCGCGCTCGCGGCCGGCGGCTTCGGATACTACACGCCCGAGCCCAATGACAGCGGGATACATCGCTGGAAACCCATCTTCAGCGTCGCGGAGCTAGGTGGATCGGATAGTGCGGCTGCGGCAGCAGAGGCGCGGCACAATAAGGCGCTGCAGCGCACTTTGTCGCAGACGCAGGCGCACGACGACATTGAGGCTGGGCACGGCGCTGGTGTCAAGGCTGTTGAAGAGGGTAGTGGGAGTGGGAGCGGCGATGGTTCTAGTGAGGACGGGAGTCTGAATAAGCAATTGGAGTATAGTAAGGCGTATGGGGGCGCGGCGAAGAAGGGGAAGACCGAGAGGAAGGCTGTTGTTCAGGGGCTGAATAGGCCGCTTTTTCATGTGGATGTTACGGCGGCGTTGGATAGTGCGCTGGCTAATGCGCAGAGGAAGAGTCATTAGATGGACGCATATATAGAGTAGACTTGGTACATACAGGGAGGACATTTTGTGAGTATGAGAGTAATCAGAACTCGCTGGTAGGCGCGCACGTAAGCGTCGAGTTGCACTATTTTCCATATTTATGTGAGGTTTTACGACGGGCGAACAAGCATCCCATACTGTATATTGCTTCTATGTATATTCGCATTGCTCAATCTTGAGTTGGGTATTTCTTCCTTCCAGATACGTAGACAAACTCCTGATCCCATGTCGCACTTCCATCGCTATGCAATAACCCACAAGTTGATGCTTCGTATGGTGTAGCGAGTCCTGCTCGTGCCAATACAGGCCCCTTACTACTGCCTCTCAAAGCTGTTGGTGGCCATCTCATCAACACACTGCCCTGTGAGATGATCCGCAGTGTCTTTCGTTGTCGCTCAAGCTCCAAATGCCTCCGGGGGTAGCGTGTGCCTCGAACTCGTAAACAAGTCGCTCGCCTGCTGCAGATTCCACTGCCCCGCCTCAAGGCACTGTATCGCATAGTGTCTGTTGAGGTTTGTCGCTTGCTGCACAAACACTATCATTTCCTCCTTCTTCCTGTCCTCTTCGCTCATGATTGCGGGGGTCTGAGTCATCGGTGGTGGCTGCATCATTGCAGGTGCAGCAGTTGGCGTAACCATCATTTGTGCACCTCCGCCAATGGCCGCACTGCCTGACGGATCCGGCCTGACTTGCTTGTTGTTGAGTTTCCGGAGAGTCGGGAACCAGGACGTGACTTCTTCCTCCCAGTTCATGTCCGGAAACGGGTCGACAATCAGGTGCTCGAGGAACTTGTATCGTCCTTTCCACGGCTTCAGTTTGTCCAGGCTTGGGAAGGCGTTGCTGCTGAGGTCCAGGTTTTTGATGTGGTTCATGTAGTTGACCAGTTCGTAGATGACGTTGAGATTCTGTGCGCCGTTGTTGGCCAGTGATATGCTGTCGATGGCGTCGATTTTTTGCTTGCGTGTTGGCAGCATATTGTCGCAGACGACCATGAGTGCCGGAAAGAACTTCTTCTGCGTTCGTTCGTTCTCGAACATGCCGGATTTGAGTACGGGCTCGTCTGTGACAATGCTGGAAAGATCGAGGTATTTGTTTTGTGCATTGTAGCGCCGTGAGATGAAGCCTTCTAATAGGACTGTGGTTTCGTTCACGGCCTCTTCGCGCTCCTGGGGTATTGGGTGGCCACCACGTGATTCGAAGCCTCCCCGGCCTCGTCCTCGTCCTCGGAAGCCACTGTTGTTGTTGTAGTTATTGTTGAAGGCGTTGTGGGTTGGGCTTCGTGTGTCGGACATGTTCAGATCGCCATCTGCTTGCTGTTCCTGGAAGAAGTTTCCACCTCGGCCTCGGCCCCTGCCGCCCCTGCCTCGTCCGCGTCCTCTTGGTGCAGACATGTTGGTGTGGCCTTATGTTTCAAAAGGTAGATGTCTCGTGGATTGTGAAGTGGATGCTGAGGTATTGTGCGGATCACCAGGATGCGTCACGAAGTTTGTGGTTTGTCGTCCGCGAACGGATGTGGGTCACATTTTAAAGCAGAAAGTGGTCTGTGCTGCGCCAAGCCATGAGGCTGACAGGCAGGCAACAAAGAGTGTGCCTCACGTTTGCCTGAAGCATTTGGTACTCCAATGAAAAGTATATATATGCATTTCCATTCCTACATTTCTCCCTTCATCTAGCTTCCAGCCCAACCACATGAATCTAAATCGTGACACAACTCCTGAACACCAGATGCAATTAACCCGACCAGGCCCGTAAATGCACAAGGAAATCTTGAAGACTCTACTGCATGCTGCTGATATGCTCAATTGGAGTGGATCTTCTTGATCCTGTTGACGCCCTCATACAGTGCGCGGTCGACCGCCGCAGCAACTGTGAGCGTACCGCCAATGACAGCGCAAAGACCCACGAGAAAACCAGAGAACGACTTGTCGCGAACCTCACGGTTGACGACTTTCATCGGCGAGATGTCCTGTGATTCGTGTTAGTGACAGCCTTCAACGTGCAACGAGCGGCAACACTCACGTATGAGAAGAAGACACCTGGGATGCCACCCTTGGCGTGGATGCGCTCCTTGTGTCCCTCTTTCTCGTCGTTGCCACCACCAAGACTTCGCTTGTGGCTGGTGACAGAGTATTGATGCGTCTCAATGCTGCCCTTGTAGCTTCCTTCGATGGTGGTGCCGATATCATCGTCATGCTTGCTTGGTTGGGCGTGTTTCTCCCAGCCAAGCGGCAAGTAAGCGGTCGAAACTACTTTGACGAAGTACATGAAGTTGTATGCCTTCTCACTGGTATGCTGGTCGGTGTTGTCAAGAGGGTTAATGTGATGATTGGTCCATCCTCCAGGTCCAGTATTCTGATGCTTCTGCTGCATGTCCGAGATGACAGCGTCGCTCAGTTGGGGGCCAAAGCGCAGGTGATGGATCTTGTGGGTGAAGGTGTGCGCATACTCGTCCTTGAAGTAGTTCTCCAAGTCGTGCACGTGCATGTTGCCGGTAGAGAAGGACTTTCCAGGAGCAACATGGAAGTTGCCTACGACCTTGTTGACCTTGATGCTGCCATCGAGACGACATCCCTCCTGTCGCTGTGCGTCCAGGTGTTCGGCGTAGTGTTCGCGCTCGCACTGCTCCACGCCCTCGCCGCGTCCGAAAGACCACGATATCGAAGCGTATGCGTCGCGGACGTCGTCGCAGGTGTTACAGCAACCGGCCTTGACAGCGTTCTCTGGTGGTGGTGCACCGTAGCACTCTCCACAGTAGTCCGGTGCAAGATGTTGTGCTTCATCCTTGTGTCTGGGAGACTATTAGTACCCCAAACAAACTTCTCGAGCTGCGTTGCGGGCGACTCACAAATCCAGAGACGTCGTCGAAATGACCTTGCTGCCCTCAGACTCGGGGCTCAGGCGGTGCTTGTTGACGCCATGCGTGACGCCCATTTGCAGCTCTCCCGATACGTCCATGACATCGAGCGTGATCAATTCGCAGGGCATGCGGGGAAAAGTCATGTTCAGGCTGATCTCCATGCGCTCGCCTCGCCCCTTGTCCACGCTCAGCTCTGGCCGTACTGTTATCCGCCTGTAGTCTGCCCATTCTCCCCATGTGAGCCAGAAGATGACCAGCAAGCTGACAATTGTGACCACACCGCCGGATGTCGTGCGCACGCGCGCATCTTCGACTGTCTTGGTGAAGGCATCGAGCCTTGTGAATCGCGATTTGGCGGGCATAATGGCGGGCTACCACAGCAGGGCAGTTCGTGGTGGTGAGTTCGGGTCGTGAGTTCGAGGTGTATGCGTGTAATTACAGTGCACTACTGTGGTAAAGTCACCGAAGTGTCGAAAAAGTGTCCCGGGTACCTATCGAGGTCGGAATCAGGACCGTTTGTTGTTGCAGCGCCCAATTGCGTTTGCACGGGACGTCTTCACAGAAGGAATGTGTCACACGACTATCGCCGGAAGTCGCAGGATCATTGTACAAGAAGAGTGTAAAGGAAGCGTGCAAGACGAGACGACACTCGACATTGCGATACTCGCTGAGGACAGCTATGCGATACAGCGACCGGGATCATGCATGCCGCTATCGCCAAAAAGGGAAGGGGCCAGACTCACTCACGTGGCGCTTTGAACGTCTTGAACTTTTAAACCTTCAAACTTGTATATTGACTACCGTACATTTGCCTTAAAAGTTCCTCATCATACATCTGCCGTCATTTTACGTCAACACTGTCCTTTCATTCCACCTGTTCGTAATCCCGAACACGACCTCATGCGCCAGCGACCCCTCGTCGAACTCGCGCTTTACTTCTTCGCCTAGATGTATGCATAGGCCTTGATCTTTGGAAGAAACGCCTTCAAAACGGTAGTCATAAACACCGATATTGACACGCCTCAAGACACTGATTTCTCTGAGCAGGCGTAACAGACCAACGAATCCCCAGCCCAGCAGTGGAGTAGAGTATTTGTTGACGAAGTCTTTCCTGCGCAAAGTAATGTTGACTGTTCCCATGTGCCGCGCGTCGGTCCAAGTAACCATAGCTGGAAGTGCAGCAGCAAGGCTGTCCACGTCGCCGTAGAAATCGTTTGATTCGAAGACCAGCGCCTTCGCCTCGTTCTGGGTTTGGCGGCAGACCGTCAGAAGGCTCAATGTATGGCCTGGTATACTCCAGCTCCCCTTTGATTCTCCTGTCTTCCTTACGAATGTTTCAAATTCGAGTCCGGGCGTGTTATTGTCGAGGCAGCGGTATGAGCTATGCTCGAAGTGCACATCATTTCCTCCAAGGACGTATACGTACATCTGATTCCGCAACTCAGCTGGCAGACAAAGGAGCCTTGAGACGTCCTGGTTACGAGCAGTTCTATCTGGCGTTATGTCTCGAGGACTTGACAGTGCTGGGAGGAGTACCAACATCGCAGCGGGAGGATGCGTGTCTGCGTCCTGCATTTTCGCGTCGGTGACCGGGATCCCGGAGGATATACAGGATGTTGATTATTTTCGCGCTAAGGTGCAGCGAAACGAGATTGAACGTTTGAGAAGAAGAGTGTTGTGGGTGCGGCTCTTGAGAGGCCATCGCTTGAACCGCTGCAAGGCAAACAAAAACTCGACGCTTGGACTGATTGCTGACTAACTCATTGGCAGTCAAACGCACGCTGCTTTCACTTACGAGCATTTATTCAGTTTCTTGAGGTTGCGATGCTGGAAGCCTCGTTATTGCAATAAATGCTATTGTGAGTCATCAAGCTCCCCACCGCGCATAGCTATAGGATCATCATGCGGGAAAACTATCCCGGCCCAAATAATCAATTTGATACATTGAAGAACCATTCTTCCAACCTCCAAAATTTCCATATCGACGCTTCGGAGCTGGTCTTAGCCTCCACGTCCCGCTGTACCACCTTCACACAGCACAGACTTACCTTCCACCACAAAGACAAGATCCATATTTCCCAATCATACACGTGCCCACTCTCGCCACCCCATCACTTCATCCAGCACCCATCACCAGTCTTCCCCGACACAACCTCCAACCCAAGACAATCCGAAACCTCGAACTCGACCCCCAATCCACCGCCCTCCCCCAACCCGCGCACATGAAAGCAATACACGCGCATCACCTCACACAGCAGCTCCCAGAAGAAGCTCGGCCACAGTCCAACATGCGACTTAGTATACTTGACATGACAGCGCTGAAGCCCCTTTAGATTCAACAACGTGCTCGCCACGCGCGCGAGGCTACTCTGTATGCGAGGAAATTGCGGCTCCAGCACGGACTGGGCGTCGATGTTGTCTACCAGAAGTACCACGTTTGTGATTGCGTGGAGCTAGAACGGCTTGAGGTAGCGACTGCCCGGGCTGAACACTGAAGATAGACAGGATGAAGGGCCGCTGAGTACGCTCAAGCGGAAAGGCAGGTGTTTTGTTTCCGAGTGTAGCTGTAGACAGACACGTAGGAGGTCGAAAGGACGTTGGTGTGGGGGGTCGATCAGAATGTTCAGTGTGCGTGGTTTGTTGGCGCTGGGCTTTTCGAATTGTTAGGATATTTTGTAGCCGCTCAATACGTGGTCGTAGATGGTGTTTCGGAGCTCTGCTGGTAGTTTGAGGAGGGGGGATGTTTGTTGATTCAGAAGCGTGCTAGAAGTAGTTAGCGATGGGAGTGAGTGAGCTGTCAACAAAGCGTACATCGCTGCATTTGGGTGAACATCCATGGTAGGTGCTATTTCGATCCTCTGGTAAGAGCTTATCGGTTGAGAGAACTGACTGCCTGCAGGATGAGGTACGAGGGAACACAGAGATCACAAGTGAGAGTTGACTGCATGTGTGAAGTGCTGGGAGAAGTTGACGAGCCGGAGTGCAGGTCATGGATCTTGAGACAATTTCTTTGGTGATTAGTCAAAGCGTTTCGCGAACATATCCCTACAAAGCAATGATGCTATGAATTTGAATCTTATGAGCTGGTGAGAATGGCATCATCTTGGCCTTCCTCTACCAAGTCAGTATCTCCCAAAACGATCACATTGTTCCATTCATCTCTCCAATCTCAAAAAATTGACGACACCGTCTCTCGGCCCTCGCAACCCATGTACTTGAGCTGGTAGTTGCGGACCTTTCGTCCGGGCGCCGTGACACCAAAGCAGCACCCTTCAACGATTCTTCATAGAAGGCGCCAATTGGCGAAGACAATCGCGCATCCACTTCATCCGCTTCTCATCCCACTCCTCTCCATCCCAGCCATAAAACTTCGTCTCAACCTCCACATCCTCCCCATCCGTGAGCCACTTCTCCAACCCAGCCTTCAGCTCAACCATGTAGTGCATATCCGTCCTCTCGCACCCCGGCTCATAAAAGTTGAGCGCCACGTGCTTTACACTCGGCAATAGATGTGCGAACTTGATGTTGCGCTTATACACCTTGGATAGATATAGCGTTAGGTCCATGCTGTCGACCCATTGGAGATCGAGGTGCAGCTTTGTCAACGAGTTGCGCTGCATTTGGCTCATAAGTGTTGGTATAAAATACGCCGCCTTCAGCGACGTGATGCGAAGCTCCGAGCCTCCGAATAGCAGCGACGTAGTCTCGCAATACGTCTGGCGACACGCGCCTAGTAAACCGAGACGGCGAAGCGGGCGCTTTGGCCGTGCAAGTATTGCGAACTTGAGTTCATTCTCCCGGCGACTGCTGAGCTTTACAGGGTTGAAATGGTGTATGCGCTTCTCTTGGTCTTCGAAGACGTATCCGTAGATCTTGTTGCGTAGCTCGCCTGGCAGAGCCAACAAGGGCGATTCGCGCATGTTGCGGGCTGTGATTGTAGAGACGTGGTGTGCGTTGTGTGTTTCGACGAGCATCTCGACGTCCCCGTTCATGAAGGTGTCTGCGAGGTCGATCATGTTGTCCATTTCGTTGGCTATGAGTAAGGTTGAGGCTGAGGTCAAAGTTGTGCGGTGGTGAGATGTGAGAGGGGAGGGGAGATGAATTGAATTTGTGTGAAGCGGAGATTGCCTTTGTAAGTGAACAGTGGACAGCGTCATGTGGTTCACCTATACACTAATGTCGCAACGGCCTGCCGAGGTCGAGTGAATATCTCTCGTCGCCAGAACCATGAACTTGACCGACTTCCAATAGTCCAGCCCACCATCAGTTTCAATCCTGCAAATCTGATCAGATCATTGCCTGAACCTCACCCACCGTCCATCCCAACCCCCTACCTCCAATCCGCCCACTCCCCAAGCTCCAGCCCATCAGCCGTAACCATCCTCATCTCAACCCTAACATTTCCCCATTCGTAATCCACTCCTCGATCCCCAAACGCGTATCGACCTTCGCCCACAAGCCATCCCAATCCTCCCGCCGCGTAATCCCATGCAAATTCCAGCCCAACCTCGCCAACGCAAGGAAGCAAGTCCCCGAATTTCACCCCCTTTTGCTGCAAGCGACCCAGGTACCGCTGGATGCGCCAGGGATCGTGCCAATCGAGAACGAGGTGAAGTTTCGTCATGTGTGTGCGCTGCTTCTAGCTCATTGACGCTGGGATCTGGAAGAACGCTGAGAGTGTGGTGATGCGCAAGTGTGTCGAGCAGAAGGCCATGAGTCCCGTCTCGTCGTGGGTCTGGCGACAAGTGAGCAGAAGAGGGTGCAGACGGACTTGAGGCTTTGGCGTCGCAGTCGAGGCTGTTTTGATTTCTCCCTTCTTTGTGCGCTCGCTTGGTGGCTTCGGCGGGTCGAAGACGTAGATTCCTCGACACTCTTCGTAGACATAGGCATATATCTCATTTCGAATCTCTCCAGGAAGACGCAGCAGGGGCGAATCTTTGGTGTTGCGTGCGGTGATCTCGGTACGAGTGGCTGGGTCGTGAATGTGCTCGGCCGTAACTTCTGTGTCGAGATCGTGATGCATGAATGTGATTCCGAAATTGGCCATGGAGTCTTTGGGCTTCGTGTTCTCGAAGCTTGGTACCCATTCGAATGCATCGTGAAAAGTGTCTTTGGGCTTTGTGCCCTTCAGGCTCGATATCCACGCCAGCATGTTCGACATGATTGGTTTCGGTCGTGCTTGCTGTTGCTGCTGCTGTACGTGTGATGGCGGATTACCTAGTCAAGGCCGTTTGTGGTGCTGGAATGCGTCAAGGAAGAGAGTCTGTTAGTCCCAAAGGTTGAGCTAGTGATGGTCTCAACGGTAAGCTAGGGATGGTCGCCATCGTCAATAGACTACCTACCGCGGGTGCCTAATCCAAGAGAATGAATCACTATTTGACCAGAAGTTCATCGAAGAAAAATAGGAGCACTGTATGCTCACATCAATACTACAAAGGTACGAATGCACCAATCCCATTCCACTCCCAACGAATCTAAACCCATCTCCCCTCCCCAATATGCTTCACTGCGCCAACACACCCCTCAACATACTCACAAAGCTTGGACTGAGTTTATACAGCTCCTCGATATGCGGCTTTTTCGGCTCCCCCGCTTTCCTGCGCAATTTCTCCGCCGTCGCAGCGCGCTTCTTGCGCTCTGCTTCTATGGGGTCTGCAATGTCTGCGTCGTCGTCTTCGTCGAGCTCGGAGTCGGTTGCGTCGTCGTCGAGTTCCATGTCTGCTAGGTCGTGCTGTAGTGTAGATGTTAGTTATGTGTTCTTGATAATAAGGGTGTGTTGGTGACGTACCTCGTTCAGGCCGAAGTCACTCGACTTAAAGCCCGCCATGCCGCCCATCATACCATCAGGCTCGTCGCCTCCGCTTGCCATCTTCTGCCTCGTCTTGTCCGAGTGCCACTTCTTGCGCGCAGTCTGCCACCTTATCAAACTGTTGATCTCTCTTGTAGCTTTCCGCTTGTCGATGAGACCTGAGTCCATACCGCCCTGGAACAGGGCATTCATGTCGAGCTTGCCGCCACCTCCAGGTCCGTGTCTCAGGAACTCGAGTATGCCTTCTAGCCAGCCCATGATGCTGTCGAACAGGCCATTGTCGTGGATGTGTACTTCGTGGACGAACTTGTAGAAGTTATCTTCGTGTCGTGCGCACAGGTCGATGAAGGCTTGCACTGTTTGATTCGGGTCTGCGGAGATTTCTTGACGCTGGCAGGCTTCGATTGTCTTGATGGTGTCGTCGACGAACATGGCAAAATCTGTGATGCTGTTGTAAACGTTGGCGGACTTATAGACGCGTACGAGGGGCTCGTAGAAGATGGTGAATAGGTCGCGGAAGAGTCTCAAAGTTGTTGGCTGTGTCACTGTCAGCTCTGTCTAGTCCTTGTCGGCGATCATGGACTTACCTCCTCGATCATCTGCAGCATCATAAGCTTATCTCGTTGCCGTAAGCACAGCTTGAGATATTGTTTCAAATGAGCGAAAAGCTCTGCACCTTGTCTGAACTCCTTGTCCATTGGCGGTGTCGCAGTCGATTTTGTGAGATTGCTACGGCTGCTTGCCATCCTGCTAAGACGGCCAGGCCTCGTGTTCTCGACGGCTTGGTTCCACGCAACGTAGGCATTGAACACTTTCTCGATTTGAGACGAACTTAGCTCCGGCTCAAAGTACTCAGACCGAAGTATTACGATTATGACATCAACGTCATCATTTTCGGTCTCTAGCCGTATGGCCTCCTTCACGCCCTCATCGGACTGGGTGTAGGCCTTGATTTTCGAACACAAAACGTCGTCCTTGATCTTGGTTGACGCCAGCGTATCCAGTGACTTTTGCACAGATGTGACACCGTCGTTTATTGCCAAGCCAAATATCCGTTGAAGCAATGACCTGGCTCCGAAAGGCTGTGCAAGGAAGAGATCCAAGACGCCGCTCATGACAGCCGCTGGATTTGCTATCCGAATAACATTCTTGAGCATGCCATACGGCACAAGTCCGTGTATCCGCTTTAACTGCGCGAACAGCTCGGGCGAATTGTCTTCTGCGAGGAAAAGGTGGTATATGGTGGCGGCAATTTCTATCCGTAGCCATTCCGCGAATCGTTGATACTCAGGCTTGAGCTCTTTGATTGTGTTCTTTGCTTTGACTTCCGCGAAGAGATTGGTCAGTCCATTGGCTTCTACGATCTCCCGTCTGAACTTTTCCATGTGTATGTCGAGCTCAGCTGCTCGTGCCCGCGCTACTTCGTAGAATTGCTTCTGCTCCTGTATACGCTTCGCATCCATCTCTTCTCGTCTGCCGATGTCCTCCATCTCCTCTTCGTTCACCTCTATCGGATCGTGAGATAGGAATTCGGCCATCGCATTCGATTGCGCGATCCTCTCATTGTGTAGAAAGTTGCGAAGGAATGCGCGTAGGGACACACGCTGTTCTTCTCGATAAAGCTTCCGTGGTTGCTTGAACGCCAGATGTTCGCCGGACGCCCTGGGAGACCTGGGCCTGCCAAGCGACGTCTGTGAGGCGTTCTTCTTGTGACCACCACCGAAAATATAGCTACGCAAGCCTCCGCCGCCGCTGCTCTCGGTCGGTTCGGGCGCTGAGGGTCCTTGCGTCGATGCTGATGAAATTGAGCTAACGTCGTCATCATCAGCATTTGATGAAGAAAGAATACCGTCTTTCTTGTTCTTGCGTGGAAGAGGTGGGAGCACCTTGCCCGGCAGCTCCAGGCGTATGCGTTTGTGTAGTTGCACGAAGTCGGCGTATCGTCGACCGATGTAGATATCCTTGTCCTGGCCCTGCTTCACACGGATGAGGTACTCCTGCTACATGTCAGTATATCTCTTGCATTGGCTTTCGAATGAGCTTACCGCGTGCGTGTGGTAGCGGAGGTGCTTCTTCACAGAAGTTGTCCTGACACCAGCGACGTTAACGTCCCAGCCATTTATCTCGTGACCGCTTGGCGCGTTCATGGTGAGGCCCTTCTCGTTCGCCTGCCGGTCCACGATCTCCATCTCTGCGAAGCGTATCCTCTCCTCGTAGCCAGATGCCGTGGGCACACCCGAGACCATCATGAGCTCGACCAGTTTGTGGGCTTTCAAGGCCAGTTTTCGGCGCTTCGTCTCCTCCAGCCGGTCTTCAGACGACGATATGTCCTTGCTTGCAAACGACTCGAGGAACTGTTGTAGCCTCCAGTCAGCATCCTACCACGAAACGCATAGTCCCAGCCAACATACCACTTGCAGCTTGTCCTGCCAGAACTCCTTCTCCTTCGCCTTGTCTAAGAATGGAAAGTTCCGAACATGGTGTACGAATATGTAGCGGAGGAGGGGCAGTTCCGAGTCCTCAGGCGCAACCTCGCCGGCATCTGAGCGGAAGGGCGCACCGAAGCGCTGCAGGGCTGTGGGCGTGTTGAGCTCGGAGATCTCGTACTGCGTCTGCTGGGAAATGAGTTCGCGCTTGAGGTCTGCGTGTTGTTAGTACCGGTCACTCTTCTCTAGGGCGCGTTCCCACACACAATGCTCTTGCTTCCCCGTGAGAATGGAGCCCTCAGGCGGCACAGACATCATGGAGAACTTGGAGTAGGTTGTGTCTGCCCGTGCCGGCGTTGGTCTGCTTGTATCCGCCATTTCTGCACCAAATGTTTGCGCGTCTGGTTGTTGCGGCGGCATCGCGGGCGGCTGGTTTGCACCGTTAAGCCTGATGGAAGGCGGGGTGCGGTCAGTCATTATGTATTGAAAACGGGCGAGGCCGGAGACGTGAGGGTGAGGGTGCGACGAAGAAGCCACACGATGTTAGTGACTACCAACAATAAGTCTCGCTACCACGGGGACCCTGCCGAGTCGAGTCAATGGCGACGCGTGGTGTATGACGGAGTGTGCTGTGGCTTGTTGCTGAGGCTGAACAGTGGCTTGCGTGCCGAGCGCCGCGGGGACGAATAGCACGATGCGCAAAGCGGGACCTCTCTTGGTATATGGCACTCACATCCGAACTGTTGCGCGGAAGAGCATCAAGAGGCGTCGTATTGAAGCTTAACGGCCCTACACAGAGAGTGGGCGCGTGGAGCTACGAATGACGAATGGCGAATGACGCAGCCACGCGAGAACCCTAGCAAACCATGCATCTCAGCAGAAACACCACAGCAACCGCACGCGCACTCGGGGAAGACACGGCATGCCTACTCCCCTGGCGCGTCTTTGGAGAACAACGTTGCGGCTGCATGCATTGCCCTGAATGGGCTCGATGATGGACAGGGACAGTTCCTTGCTTACCGTACTGCCCCTCCATCAAAGCCCCCGGGGCCATCGGTCATACGATGCTGACACGCGGACCGAAAGCAACCAAGACAAAATATCAACACCGCTTGCCCAGGTGGGTCAGACTGGGCAGGTAACGCGAGTGATTTTCAAGTCTCGTGTGTATGTATGTGTTCTGGCCTCTTGCCAAGTTGGTTCTCGAAGATCCTAGTACTTGACGGTGGAAGGCACGGCACATTTGTAAAATCAATCCATGCCGGAGAAGCTCCATTGATTTCGCTGCCTTAGTTCTACTTGCTATACACGTATGAAGACACAATTCGAATATATCGAAATAAAGAAGAACCCCCTCAACAACGCCCCTCCTGCCAGTGCTTTGCCAAGGCAAGCTGATACAGTCTTACATGAAATGGAAAAGAATAAAGCACACCCCAAACGCCAGCCCGCGAGGGCTCTCATGCTCCTGCCTTTTGACTTCCTTTCGCTCAATAGTTGAGCTCTCCGCTACCACCCCCGCCTACAGCATCGAGGTCTTCGTAGCTCTTGATCTGTCGACCCTGGGTAGATACTGCCGGCCCCGGTCCGCCATCACCAAAGCTTCGCGCACCAGGGCGACCGCCGCGTGGTGGAGGGGTGAGACGTCCGTTGACACCGTTGGGCCGGTTGCGGCCTTCTCGGTTCTGTCTATCGTATGGGCCGGTTCGGTTGTTATTGAAGCGGCCTCCGCCACGTCGCATGGGCCCAGCTTGTCGATCATCGTGAGGTGCGTTGGGGTCCCAATTGCCCATCGCAGGATTGAACATACCGCTCATGTTCATGCCATTTTGGATGCCGTTGCCGGGCATGCCCATATTGGCCAGGTTGAAGCCACGCGGTGTGCCAGTTGCCTGTACATGATTGCCCATGGGGAAGTGACCGTTGCTGTTCGCGTCGCTTCGCGATGGAGCAATGTGAGCAGGATCGACGACATATGCGTTGACAAGTCGGAGCTGTATACTGTTAGCAGGATGACTTGATGTCTTAGAGGTTGCACTTACATCCTTCTCCAGCTTCTCGAGCCATTCCGGGTGACGCTTTTCCACGTGTTTACGCCAGAAGTGCTGACCCTTGAAGAGCTTCGTGCAGTCCGGTACTTTGCAGCGCCATTTTGACTCATCCTCCTGCTTGACATACCGCGCCATCTCGTCTTCCATGGCTTCCTCCATGGGTTTGCCGCCCAGCTTGCGAATGTCGACGTTCTCCGGTTCGAGTAGTTGCAAAAGCTTCTCTTCGTAAGTCTTTACCCAGTTGAACGCTCGCTGAAGTTGCTGTTGGTTCTTTCCACTCAGCTTCACTGGCTTGCGTTCTTCGACCGGGCTGTCTCCATTGTTTTCCCCGTCGCCCTGAGACTCTTGCTTGCGATACGGGAAGGCCTCGCCGCTGGCTGTGGCCCTGGCAGTGGACTTTGCGGCTGTTGTCAAGCTGGCACGAGGACGTCGAAGATGACCACCGGCGCACTTTCGGATGAGCTCGTGGACAGAGTCGCTCTCGAATACACAGAAGAAGCAGAAGTTGTAGACACGTCGCAGGTACTCGATCATAAGATCAAGCTTCTTCTTCTTGACCAGAAGCTCTTCGTCATCGACTTCATCGTCGAATGTGCCTTCGTCATCCTCCATGACATCATCTTCGCCCTCTTCTAGGTCTTCGGGATCGCGCTCCTTCTTTTGAGGTACTGGAGCATTAGCTGGAGGCTGTAGCCAACCTTTGGATCGGAGATCCTCAACGCGCTGCTCAATCTTTGTCACGCCATCCACTTCCCCGAATTGTTCTTCTTGGTAGGCCTTGAGGTCACCGTCGAGCTTTCGGACAAGTCTCTCAGCGAGCTCCAAGTCGCGTTCGATGCGCTCCGGTGCAGAGAACAGATCCCAGAGCGCCTTTTTGCGTGGGGCTGCAGGCGGCTCATGGATGCCGACGTGGCACGTGAAGTTTCCTCGCACATCATCGTTGACGGTTTTACCGTTGAGAGCCTCTAGTGCTTGCTGCGCTGTTCCTTGTGGACCCTGCGAGATGACCGGCTTCTCGTCCACGGATCCCTCTTCGCCATCTTCACCTCGGCCGTCACCGCGATCATCGACGATCATGGCCTGGTCATCACCGGGATGGAGGATGACCCACCCAATGCGGTGGCACTTCTTGAGCGGGTTCGGATCGCTCATGCTGAGCCACTTGAAGCCTCCCGGACCTTCGCCCAAGTGCTCCTTACAGAACTCCTCGACTTTCTCACGATTGACAGTAGGCGCAATAGTCTTGATGAGTAGCGTTGGTTGGAAAGCAGACTCATCGCGAATCTCACCGCCTTTGCAAGGCAACAGGTCGCCGACGCCGAGTACCTCATTAGCGGCAGTGGTTTCGCCTTCTTCTTTCTCGACGATCCCGCCAGCTCCGTTAGAGTCATTCTTGTAGATACCCTCGAGTGTGAACTCATCGAAGTATCCATCCTCAAGTTGTTGCTGCCAGTCAGAGTAGATGCCGTGCCTGTAGTCCTTGAGCTTCTGCTTGAAAGCTAGGTCGTACCCGGGATCATAACGCTCCTTGAACCATTCTTCGCCCTTGTGCTTGTCGACGAAGGTCTTGGCCATTTGCACTTGAAGCTTCTCTTTGTACTCGTCGTATGCGGTTTGGATCTGCTCGCGCTCCTTGCCTCGCTCCTCGCGAGCCTCACGCTCGCCTTTCAAGATGGGCTTCCTGCCACCATTCTTAGCTCGCTCCTTTTCCTCCTTGATGACCTGTTCAACACGCCACCACTCTGCAAAGAAATTGAATCCCACTTGATACTCCAATGACATGGGGTTGGGGACGGGATTCGTTGTGTAAGTGGGTGCGAAGTTATCCTGGCCGGGTACGTAGCGGTCTATGCCAGCCTGCACGGGAGGTGGGGAAGAGCGTCGGCGGTTTCCATCGCGGCGAGGAGCGTGGTCGTAGTCACGAGCGCGGTCGGGCTGATATCGGTCGATGTTCTGAGGCGAGCGAGAGCGGCGGCGTACTCGGCGATCACCACCGGGGGCTGTGAAGCGCATGGTCAGTTCTGGTGGGAGACGTTGAAGTCGCAAAGCGAGCAGAAAGAAAGTGATAGAGTGAGTGAGTGAGGAAGGTTACATAGGTCCTGGAAGCAGCAAGCAGGGCCAATCCAGTCGCGAGTGAATCAGAGCCTTCGACCGGAGACTCGGCATCTTTCATCTCCGCGCCGCGACTTGAGGGCTCTGCATGCTTTTCGAAACAAGATAGGTGGTATGTATGGAGAATCTGCTTACCTGGAGAGCGCCGGCGGTATGCGTCGGCCGGCGGTCGAGAATCCTCGCGGATGGCACTATGAGCTGTTAAAACTGCTTATGCACACGGAATAACAGCGTTACCCACGTGTAGGAGTCCATTTCGGTGTGTCCTTGGGTCTCGAAACAATGTGAAGGTCATGCAAGTCTAGCTGTATATAGGCCGGGGCCAACGCCGCTCAGGGGAGTCGAGTGACAGGCGTCGAATCGATCATCGGCAGCACGCACTAGTTGTTTGCTTGCTTGCTCGGATGCGCAATCTCACGTGGAGATGGGAGGGACGGTGAAAGATAGACAATGAAGCCGGAAAGCTGTTTGCCATGATGGCGTCGTGTCAGAGAGAGGACAAATAAGTGACAAAGGTGACGGGGTGTATTAGCAGAGACTTCGGGCGCGTGTAAAGAAGAGCGTAACAAGATGGCAGCGATCGATGCGATTGACCGCCTGCGATGCGCGCCGGAAGAAGAGAAGCGTGGGGAGGCATTATAGCTCGGAGGAGGCAGTGATGCGCTGCGAAGCGCGGACTGAGCTTGGGAGCTTGCAGATAGCCTTGCAAGACAAGACGGGGGATGAATTACCAACAAGGGGCGGCGCAAAGGACGAGAAGTGGTTGCACTCACAATGTGCTGAAGTGTCTCTCTGGCCGACGAAGCACAGCAGAGGTAGAGAGTGAAGGTCGTGGGACGGTCGAGGGATGGGGCTGGAGACGGATGCATGAAACGGGGCACTAGTGTTGTATTGGGCGTGGCTGGAACCCGGAGAACGGCAAGAGTGGGTCGAGCGCGTTCTACGAAGTACGTGACGGACCGAGGTCTGATTGGAGGGGACGTCTTTGCACTGCATTTTGAGGGTTTCTATCCGACATCATCATTGCTGTCTTTCAATGATAGACTATCGACGGTCTGGCTGCTGATACACCTGCACGACAACAAGATGACGTCCTACATCCCTTCTCTGACTCTGCCTAATTTTCTCTTTGAGAACGCAGCTGCAGCCATATTACTCCCGGTAGCATGCGGCACAGCCGTTGGCTTCTCTATCAGCCGTATGAAGCCCCAATTCGAGGTAGACAATGATAGTACTAAAAGTGGGCAGCAAGCAATACGCAACAGCAGTACCGCACACTGAAGCAACCTCCTCTTCACCCTCCCGGCTACGTCTTCGGCCCAGTATGGACCGCTCTGTATGCCACCATGGGCTACACTGCCTACCGTGCATGGAGCACCGGCGCAACGTCTGTCAATCCCCAGACTGTTGCCCTCGCTAAGCATGGAGCTACCCTTTACAGCATTCAGCTTGCCCTGAACCTCATCTGGACGCCGCTGTATTTCTCACTAGGAAAACCCGTGGCAGCAACAGTCGACATTCTGGCGCTCGGCGGTATTGTCGGATATCTCGCCTACGTCTGGGGCCAAGTCGACCCGGTGTGCGGTTGGCTGCTTGCTCCCTACCTGGGATGGCTGGGCTTTGCTACGTATCTTTGCGTGAGTACCTCTCCGTCACGTTGATCTACCGTTCAGAGCTGACTAGAGATGTAGGTTGGAAGTGGGTATCTGAACGATTGGGATTTCAGGACAGCTCTGAAGAAGGACTGAGCTCGGTGAGGTCTCGAGGTATGCAGGTCTTAATAGTCTCAATTCTTGAGTCGCCAGAGCATCTCATAACCGATGTGTCAAACTTCAAAGCTCTTATTCCAGAGACTAGCTACCTCATTCCATTGTCGTCTGCTCATGTTCTCGTTCACTCACTAGTATTTTATCTGCCGCAGCATATACATGAGATAGCTATACCCGCCATGATGTTTGGCGCACTTCTAACCTAAAAATATCCAGCCCAGCGCGCATAGAGCAGGGGGTTGCAGGAACTATCTCCTTGTAAGAAGATCTGGCAGAGCATTGTCTCCGCGCATAGTGCGTGGTGGCAAAATATTGAACGAAAAGAAAAGAAGCAAAAAAGCACTCACATCACCATAATACGGTGGTGTGAACGACCTGAAACCAAACTGGACTGGTTTTTCGGTTGACGGGGGAATCGAAAAGGCGAACAATACGGTCAGAGCCGTATAGTAGAAGCACTGACGTCAGACTCTTCAAGAGGGAGAGCCAATATCAGGTTAGACTAAGCGTGCACTGAGCGTATTGTTATGCTGTCGATGGCAAGACGTAAGTTTGGAGGGTTTATGTACACAGAGAAAAGGTTTTGTTGTGGTCGTCTCTCACTTAGTTGCCTGAGCTGCTGTTTGTTGTTTTGCTCAACGCACCACACACCTTCACCTGGCGACGCAGAGGCGCACCACGATCAACGTCTCTGCGCAAGGACTCTGCGCGCTCGACTTTGATACGCCTGGCGCGTGTCAGGTTGTCAAGGAATAGTGTGGGTGTACCTTTATGTAGGTGTCGTGGCCTGCTAACAAGTTGCGCAGCAAGCACCGAACCAGCGGACCTCCCCACTTCTTCGACTTCACGCGGTCAGACGCGTGCACTCTCACTCACTCACACACATACTCACCCTCTCTCTCCCTCTCTCTCCCTCTCTCTCCCTCTCTCTCCCTCTCTCTCCCTCTCTCTCCCTCTCTCTCCCTCTCTCTCCCTCCCTCTCTCTCCCTCCCTCTCTCTCCCTCCCTCCCTCTCTCTCTCTCCCTCTCTCTCTCTCCCTCTCTCTCTCTCCCTCTCTCTCTCTCCCTCTCTCTCTCTCCCTCTCTCTCTCTCACTCACTTGTAGCTGAGCATCCATTCTGCTTCACGCTGCAACACCTGGTCGACACACTCGCTGAACTGCCGGGCTTCCCAGAACGCCTTTGCGAACACGGCTCATCCACGACTAAACGATGGCAGCGCAGTCCGACGTAATGCATGTTACAGCTCAGCTAAATGGATCAACCCTCTAACAGTATCTCTAGCACTCGCCGCAACCAACAGTCTTCTCCCATGCTTCGGCTTCCGGCAGAAATGCGCAACAAGGTCTATAAAGTCGTTTTCGGTGGGCTGGAGCTGCGCTTTATTCGTTTCGAGACGAGTTCCGACAACGGCCAGCTCTATAGTAATATCCATCTTGCGTGTCGACGTCCAGAAGATACCGGTTGGCACTGGGCCGACGACGCTTTCGCCTTGACACGCGTCTGCCGACAAGTCTACAGCGAGAGTAGACTGATACCGTGGTCCACAAACGTACCGGTGAAAGTCGGCGCCATCCGTCCTATCAACAGCGCAATGCTGAACTTCTTCTCGTGTAACCAGCAGCGCGCCGATGCCATAACCAGCATACACGTATCCATACACAATACCGACCTCACTCGAGATCGCACATCCCGTCATTGGCCGATCGTCACGGGTGTGGAGCAGTCTTTGATCAGCTTTTTACGACTCGCGCTTGGTATGGCCTCCTTGAGACGTCTCGTCATGGAGTATACTGGCTTCGCGGGCAGCGGGCGGTGGAATTCGTTTTCGGCGGACTTGATAGACGAGATACGGCGTGTTCGCTTGGACTTGGGTCATGACGGAAGTGCAGTGGAGATTGAAGTCATCAGCAAGTGGAACGAGACATAAAGAGCTCTGGAACTCGATACGGATCGACTTTGATGGAGAGGACTACGACAAGCTGAGCCACCTCATGCTACCGTGGCTCAACTTGTAGTAGCCAGACAGATCTCTTTGATTGAGATCCATGTTTCGGAGGATGAGAAGATATTCAATGATCAATAATCATGATCGCACTAGAGGCAGCGCTGACGCACCCAGTAGAATAACTAGCTGTCCACCTAGCACACATTAATGTTTTTGCTGCTTCTCACGTGACCCCGTTGTTAAACACATGCACAGTCATCACTCATGCTCCCTCAACTTCGCTCCGCCCTCAAGTGTATCAACACTCTCGCCCCCAACGACCAAACAACAATCTCTTCAACACAGCCAACATGGATACGATCAGACAGCAACTTTCGGAACTTACAATTTACACGCACCACCAGGACAGTACCGAGGAAGTCAAATATGACAGTCTGTAAGCTACCAACTCTAGGTCAACTCCCGAACAAGAAGCCCTGATCAAGACCTAGCTCGGCTGCGAATCAGAAGCACTCAGCCTTCCTGCGCTTACCCGGAGAACTACGAGATGCAATCTACCACCTCATCCTCGCCGGCCTTGAAATCGAGTTCCCTTACACTGATGCCTCTGGACATAAGTCAAGCATCCTCTGTCGGTCTACGAGCGAGCTCGACGCAGTCCCCCAACATCCGCGCAAGTTCCTCGCTCTTCAAGAAACGTGTCGGCAAACACATCTGGACACCAAACTGCTTCCTTGCGCTCTTGTCGAAGTCTCTGGTCACCCGAATTCAGTCAAACAGCATCTGCTGCGCCATCTAACCCTAGATCAGGTCAGCACCACAGAGTGTGTGCGCCTCCGCATCGACTTCTCTGACTTTGGTCTCGAATATAACCCAGGATCATCTACAGCACTGTCCCGAATAGCATGAGCATTCACCAAGACCTCTAACTTGAAACGCCTGATTTTAGATTGGGCGTATCCGCCGGTGTCACATCTGCAAGCGGAGTGGCTTGATGACGCTAGGGAAAATATTGAAGAAGTGTTCGGGTCAGAAGGTTGCGTGCTTCGTCTAGAGATCCTGATCCAGGGGGTGGATTTGGCGTGATTGGAGTACTGGATATGGGAATCGTACGCCGGTGAAGAACTTTGATACTCTTTGTCATTCAGTCAATAAGAATGATGGTTCTCTAAAGTTCAAGGAAAAGATAGCGACTTGCGGGCGCACTTCTAGAGCGACTCTCGGAGTGATTCCTGTAATTGATTTCGCTCGCTTTGCTTTTCCAATCCCACCAGCTCCGCTTGCTGGGCTCCACTTCCATCAGTGTTCTTGACGTCAGCCCTTGTTGCCCAACACTACGACTGCGAGACTTCCCATTCCCTCACCACCACCACCATGATGGACACACTCAGCCAACGGCTATCCAGCATTACACTCCAAGAGCGCGCCCAGGACGACACCGGAGACGACGACCACGACGAAATGTAAGCACCCCCAAAAACAAGCACACACTCAAAAACCACACCCTAACAACAGCAGCTCAACCAGGAACCAGCGCAACTCCCCCCTCCTCCGCCTACCCGCCGAACTTCGGAACATCATATACCACTACGTATACATCCCTCACCAACAAATCCGCTTCGTCAACGGCCAACATTCCTTCACCGTCTGCCGCCCCACCACCGCCGACCCACACCCACGCTGGCGCCACACACGCAAACTTCTGGCCCTGCCCTCAACATGTCGCCAACTCCACCACGATACCAAGATCCTTCCCTTCCAGCACCACGACTTCGGCGGCTACATCGCGCGCGTACAGCTCGCCTTCTCGCGCTACTTCTTGCGAGAGCAGATCACTGCTATTACTTGTGTGTTTCTGCTGGTCGATCACGAAGATATTCAGTTGTTCGAGGACGATAGCGCGCCTATGTGTAAGATGCTGGCGTATCTGGCGCAGATGGACGGCTTGAAGCGCTTTGTTGTAGAGCGCGCGGAACATTTGATAGCGCCTCTGTGGCAACCGCATCGTGTTGCGTTGTTCAGCTGGGTCCAAGCAACTTTTCTGCGGCTTCGTGGAAGCAAGAGCGTGGAGATAAAGGTCACACAGCACATATGATCCAGGACAATGCTTCTGGAGGGATAGGTAAAGCTATGTACGGTAGTTCTGTGATAGGTGCGCGGCTTTATGGTGTGCCTGATCATATTGGCCTGACCTGTCGTCAATTTAGAAAAGGATGTGCAGTTCGTGAGTTATGTCCTAAACGAATCACCTCTTACAAAATGTCACTTACGGACACTGGCATGCAAATGATTTTGTGAGAACTGTCTGATTCGTAGTGGCGCTTCAAGAGAGGTAGAGATTACAACAAAGTAGGTATAGGGAATACAAGAGTGTGGGACAAACGCATGCTACGAGGTAGCGAGAAGTCAGGTCGCCATCGCCATCATGCAAACGTCAACCAGCTTGCCAACATCCTCGCCGTGCTTCTTCCTCTGGCGCATCAGCATTGCCAACGGGATGGCTTCCTTGGGAACACCAGCTGCGCCCATGATTTTGGGGACGATCTTCGATCCCATCGAGATGGTCTTCTTAGTGGATCTGTGATACATGAGTCAACACAAAGCCAGTGGTGTCAAAGGTGAGCGACTTACACTACGCTTGGTGGGACGGGAGCGGGTGATGCTTCTACCACGGGCGGCTGTGTCGCTTCGACTGCTGGTGCTTCGACGTGGGGTGCTTCGACTTTAGGAACCTCGACAATTGGTGTCGCAACCTTGTGGTCCGTAATTTTGATCTTGGGGGCTGACACAGAAGGCATCATGTTCTTGATCTTTTTTCCAAGCTTGGGTTTCATCCTGGAGGCAGCAGTCAGTTACGTCTCATTACACGAACGTTCCATACTTACGGGATACCTGGTGCAGCGATTACAGGTGCGGCAGGTGTTGGGATGTTGGGCGTGATCAGTGGGGTACCAGCCGGGATGGTGACGACTATTGGGGCTGGCGAGATGCCAGGCACCTCTGGAATGGTGGGTGGGATGGCTTGTGGAAGAGGCACCGGTTCAACAACGGCGGGCGCTTCGGGAGCGGCAACCGCGCGCTCGATGGCCTGCTCGGTCTCCAGAAGTGCGGCGGCGACAGGATCGTGTGCAATGACGGGAGCCACTTCTGGATCCTTGATGGGATCAGCGACCAGGGGAGCAGCCTCTGGCATCTCGACAGGGTGCTCGACAGCAGTGATTGCGGCTTCGGGGTTTGCGAGAACCTCCTCGACGGCGACAGGCTTGGGGGCTTCCATTTGAGCAGGGGCTTCTGGCTCTGCCAGACTCTCTTCGATGGCGGCCTTCGGCTCTTCTACCAATGGCTCGACTGCTGGCTGGGGCTCTTCGACTGATGGCTCGACTGGCGCTGACGGCTCTTCGACTGGTGCTGAGGGCTCTTCGACTGGTGGTTGCACTGCAGGGATGTTTTCGATGGCAGTGGTGTCAGACATGAATGAAGATGACCCTGAAGCGCAGAAGAACTATAGAAGTAATGATGACGGGTGGAGAGAGTAGAGAGGGGTCGTGCTGATAGACGATGTGTGGGATGAAGGAGAAACGGTCTGCGGGCGGAAAACGTGTAAACAATTCATTCAAAATGGAAGGAAGTTGTGGATGGTAGTAGGGTGCAGTAGCTGTGGGAACTTGAGGCAAGCTCTGTACTGAAGCACATGGAAGCTGCCACGGGCGTGATACTGAGGACATCGCGAAGGTCAATTTGAGCATATCAGCGTCTTAGTGATAGATAAGTAACTGGATCAATGTTGAAGGCGACGCCATAGCCTGTTCTACAGAGCCCTAAGAAAGTGAAGGCAGTGAGGTGAAGTGAAAGATGCTTCAGAAAGGCGTGGTTCGCGTACCTGAATTGACGTAACCAGGCGCTAGTGCAAACGCCGATCCGCCGAGCCGCAGGCTACAGCTGCCAACTCCGTGCACTCCACTCACTTTCCACAGCCTTACACGCGCTTCAACATCTCCACACGAAGCCGAGCAGGCGTTTCGAGCATCACAATGGCGATGAGCATTGACCAGAAGCGCCTCAAGGCGACTAGGTTTCCACCAGAGTTCGATAAGAAGGTCGACATTGAAAAGGTCAACATTGACTTGATGAAGAAGTGGATCGCAAACAAGATCACCAACATCCTCGGGGACGAGGACGACATTGTCGTAGAGACGTGCTACAACTTGATCGAGCAGAATCAATTTGTAAGGCAACTCCTCACTACACACGCCTACTAACACCTAGGCTGACATGGTACAGCCCAAGATCAAGGAGATTCAGATCCAGCTCACGGGCTTCCTCAATAAAGACACGCCGGCATTCTGCAAGGAACTATGGGACCTCATGATCAGCGCACAAGACAGTCCAGTGGGCGTCCCACGAGAGCTGCTGGAGGCGAAGAAGCTGGAGCTGCAGCAGGAACAGGTGAGAGAGCCTGATGACAATATTGCATAACATGGCTGACAAGGCATCAGCTCTCCAAAGCCGCCGCCGAGCAACGCCGACGTGATGGCCAAGAACAGAACGACATGATTGACTCGTTTCGACGGGAAGAACGCTCTGGTCGTCCTGACCGTCCTGACCGTCCTGAGCGATCTGAACGTGGACGCGGAGGGCGTGGAGGCTTCCGCGGAGACGATCACAGAGGCGGAGATCGTGGTAGAGGGGGCGGAAGAGGCCGTGGTAGAGACTTTGACCGTGGTCCTCCCCGACGAGGCTCTCGATCACCACCGTACGTTTGGCAACACTCTCAGGAGAAAGCCTGGCATATCTGACATTTGACAGGAGAAGAAGATCACCACCACCTCGCCGTGAACGAGACATCTATGTCCCTGAAGGTGGACGTGGACGAGGCCGTGGCCGTGGCGGCCGCGATCGATCTCGAGAGCGCCGCCGTTCTCCCTCAGGCAGTCGCTCAGCATCTCCACCACGTCGCATTCGACGCTCACCCTCTTCAGATCGCTCAGTCTCCCGTACTCCACCGCGCCGTCGAGCCCGAAGATCGCCCTCGTCAGACCGAACCAGGTCGCCTCCCCGACGTCGCACGCGCCGTTCGCCTTCGCCCGACTCGGCATCGCCACAGCCACGGCGTCGGAGAGACAAGTCATGGTCTCCGAGCCATGATAGCAGAAGGCTGCGCAGAGAAAGCACCCGATCTGTTACTCCTAAAGGCAAAGGCAAGTCAGGCTCACCACCTCCCAGGCTGTCAAGATCGCGCACACCACCGCGTCGTCGACGGAGATCTCCAAGCAGTTCACGGAGCCCTGTCAGAGAGCGCCGGCGCCGGCACTCTTCATCCGATGCTGCTGACTCACACGATTCGCGAGCTGATGACAAGAAACGCAAGCGGACGATGAGTATGAGCCGATCGAGGTCACCGAGCAAGTCTGGTCGCTCGAGACGGAAGGTTACGCGGTCACCTTCAGAATCTCCAGCTTGATCGAACGATGCCTGGAGCAGCAGGTTGCAATCAGGCATTTACGTGCGGCCATTTGCACCAGACAAATGCTGTGTCCATGCCCTGAAAAAGGCCATCATTATTCACATGCTCATTCGCTTGCTGCGCACGAAAAGAAGCCATTCCTCCCCAAGCGACAAGTGGCTTGAGAGTCATTGACCCTGGCGAGACAAACTTCCATTATCGAAGTAGTTCTGGATCGTTTGTAGCTCTCCATGCGACGCCCTGTGGGTGTCTGTATATTAGATAGACATTCCCAACAAACATCAAATTCTACCCTCCAAAGCTTCTTCAGAACTGTACCCTGCTCCGTCATCGACCAATGTTCTCACGTCCTCGGGCTTTCTAGAACGAAGCGCACTGCTTGCAAACAACCCGGGAGCGTGGCTAGTGCCTACATCTCTACGGTAGCTAGGCTTACAATGAGCCTCTGCCCATATGTCGCCTGCGTTGAGTCGATTGTGATTGAATTATCCTCCCCGCAAGCTGGGTGACGCTGCATGACTTGTCGGACCTCGGAGTAAGGAGACCTTGGTCATGAGGTCGCCGAGGAAAGACGAGCTGCATCAGTGAAGCTAGCTGGCATGGGTGACACCGTCCTCAGTCGGGTCTTGCCTTGTGACTTTGAAGTGTCTCGAAGTCCTCACCCATCGCGTCGTCTGCATTGGGCGGCTACAACACTAATGTCGTCCAGCTTGCCTGAGTCTTGTCAGTATTACCCCTGATAATAGATCAATAGAACACACCTCCTTCGATCGAAAGCCCCTCATCAATCGCCTTCTCCATATACGGACTCTCAGCAAATGGATCCTGCGCGATCTCCCGCGCAGCATTAACCAGCTCCTGCGCAACAAACCGCATGCCATCTGCATACGTCTGTTGTTCTGTGTCTTTGGTCACATCGCCATTCCATTTTTTCATGCTCTCGCACACGCTCGTAACGACCTCGTGCTCCCACAAATTATCCACCACACCGTCAGTCATGGCAATCACCACATCGTCTTCCTGCAATTCAACACGGTCCACGATCGCGTTATCATTGGGTGTATCAGGACTATTCGTCCCGAGCTGCCGCGGGCAATCGAACCAGTGCCACTGCTCTTGCGTCTTGAATATGACTTCCTTGCTGCTGGGGCGAATGACAAGAATCTGTGAGTCGCCGAGCTGCGTGATGTACAAAACTGGGTGGTTGGGTGTTTGGCTGTCTGAGCCGAGGAGTGCGCCACATGCTGTAGTCGTACCGTGCCATTCGTTGGGGTCGGAGGTGGCTTGTTTGGTGAGCTCGTAGGCGGACTGGAGATATGCGACGGGGTCGGGTTCAGAGGTGGGCGAGTAGCTCGCGTTTTCGGTTTCGAGGGCCCAGAAGTGGAGGATGAGGCGTGACCATAACCTTAGCATGCTTGTTAGTATGAGAGTCCAGGAGTATGAAGTAATCACTTACGCCGCATGTCCCTTCTCCCTCGTCGCCCATGCGCCCACACCATCATTTGCGCCAATGAAGTAGTCACTAACAAGCACCGCATCGTCCCCATTCGTGACGCCCCTGATCATTTCGCCATTGACAGTCGGTCTGCGATCGCGGCTCTTATTATGCGTACTCAGCGGCTCAGAAAAGCTCGTTGACGGGAGCGAGAGGAACGGCGGTGGAAACGGTCTGGACGGCCGTTTCGCAAACAGCGCATAGCCAGCTTCGAAGTAGAAGGGAGGCTTTGTCTTTGGTTTCGGCGGGTTCGCTTCATCCGGGACTGGCGTAATAGTGCCTACGCGTGGTTCTTGCGACTTCTGTGCAAAGCGCCTCAATTGTGGTGGGAGGCATCGGACGCGTGCATGTGCATGTAGACATGCTCGCAATAGAATAGATGTGGCGGGGGTGGGACTGCGCAGACAAATGGAAGGCGCGACCATGCCAGCGACTGAGGGAAAGGCTTCCAAATACTCTTTTGCCCGGCCGTGGTGGAATCAAAATCGCATCTTTCTTCGCCTTGGATCGGCATGCGGGGAGGCTAAGGAACGTTGGGGCGGAAATGGTTGAGGGTAAGGCTGAAGAAGGATCATGACTAGCGTTGATGACGATGATGTGGAGGGAAAGATTGAAAACATGGTCGGAGGGCTTGACGAAGAGAATTGATGGATTTGATAATTTTGGTGCTTAATTTACGTCTAGAATTGTTGCATGTACTGCAGTCGATATTTTCCGTGTACGCATTTGGCAGAAGATCTAGAAATTGTTGTATCTGTAATAAGCCAACATCATAGCCAGAAAGAGCAGAAGTACTTTGTATGCTTGGAGGAGGCTGAATAGTTTCAAGTTTTAGGCAGACTATCGCCTGCAGTACTTTTGGTCGTGCGAAGGATTTCGTGGCATCCAGTCTTCCAAATTCACTAGTGGGCACACTATCTGGGACGATGTCCAGATTTTGGCAAATATTGCGCATCATTTGACCATCACAGTCTCAGAAGAACAATCTAGATACTTCTGCAATGCTGAGAACGTGTATGAACCAGCTGCCCGAGATTTCCGCCAAACGCCTAGCAATGCAGTCTCAGCACTTGAGCCTCAGCAGAGCCATCCTGCCTCATGCTCTCCTCTTGATGAAGCTCTCCAGATCCCCTCTCGTTGCAACGCCCAGGACAAATTTCCGACTCGCATCCGTCACAACCGCAAACTCCTGCTTTCCAATCCCATCCACGCCTCCATTGAAGAACGCTTCCAGCTCCTCCAGCGGTGTCTCGGTGGTGATGACCTTGTACTGCCTTCCTCGTCGCTGGAACTTGTGCATCGCTGCTTCGACTGCGTCGCTGTCCTTGACTTTCCCTTCCTTGAGCAGCTCTTGGAGGCGCGGGATGCTAATGTAGCCGAGCAATGCGCGTGTTTCATGCGATGTGACGGTGAGGTGGGTGTAGTCTCGCTCAAGGCCGCTCATGAGGGCCCATGATATAGGGTCGGTGGGTTTGACGGAGAGCGCTGGTGGAGGGTCGAGGTCTTCTACCGTCGCCTGTCTGATTTAGTGACGGGTAGATGCGTTGACGCAGAAATGACATACACCGCGGAATTTGTTCGCCCACAATGACTGATAGTCGCCATTCGCTGTGGGTGTGTCTGTCGCCATATTTCGAGGCAAACCTTTGCTGTTGAGCTTGCGCGACTGCTTCACAGAAATTATGCCGCGACTAGGGCTGCAGATGCGGGACCCTGACATGCCCGCGCTAGCCAGTGAACGTGGGGTGCAACTTGCCATGCGCGAGCAACGAACGAGGGATGCATACAAAACATGCGAAAGTATAGATATAGATGCCCTCAGTCACGGTGGACGCATAGTGGGCAGGTGCTGAGTGTCGCGGTTGTCGTCTCCGATCAAGCACGCATTGTATCATGACTATCCTGGTGCAATACCTAAAGGTCTTCGTCTCCATCTAGGATCATCTCAACGAGATATCTTCCGCTTAGTCCTATCTGTTGTTCTCTTGCACTATGTTGCTGTTTCCTCAGGTCCTGGTTTTCGTGGTCGTGATACTGCCTTCAACGCTTTGGGCGAGGCCGCCAAGCAACTTCGAACCGCCAGAAACCTTTCTGGTGCAGCACTTCACATGCACTCGTCCACCATCGCTCTATCGCCTTCGAACTTATCGCAAACGTACCGCACAACGCCTACCGCATGCCGCTTCCCCGGGTGCAGTCTACGATGGAGTCACAAATTCCTGAGCCTCCATTCGCCGCACCGGTGCCCCTCGATCGTCATCTGCGAACCGCTTGACCGCATACCACGATATACGGCAGCTATGCGAACGTCCACAAACAGCAAGAACAAGGACGGCGAATTTGTTCCGTGCAGCAGATGCAATGCGTAGGCAAAAGCAGTCGCAGCAGGCCATGAAGGCCACTTGAACATGAGGAATTCAGGACCACCGCGGCTGCGATGTGCAACCCAACATCATGATAGTGCAAATCTACGGCACCGAATCTAGCCTTGTCAGCCGGAACGAGACTCTGCAGTTCAGGCCTGAAACCGTTGTCGTGACCGAAACCGAATGTCGGCCACACCCACGAGACGAAGCAGCGACTACGTACATATCAAGAAGGCACTTTTGTACATGGACATCCGAGGCAAGCCACATGGCACTTGAAGTGTGCAAGAGTTAGAATGAGAGAGCTTATCCATAGCGGACCGTTTAATTGGCACATTTCCAGGACCTTGCCGAGGAAGTCTGAACTGTTCTGACACACTTACGACTAGGGGAATTAGGCCGGGTCTACGTCAACGGACTACATGATCAGCATCTGAATCTCCAGCTTCAGGACTGTGGAATCTTCGTGCGCATACGGCAATGACGAAGGAGTCATAAATGTAGCACTGCTGGTTCCTGACACATATCCCCTGGACGCTCACTCCTGCTGGGTACGATTTCATGCACGATCACAAACGTGTTGGACTTGAGAGAGATATCCTTCTAGAGGCACTTCCAAATCCTCTCTCGTCGTCTCACTAGCATGGCACATCAAGCTGCGAGGTTCCAAGAATGGCTACCTACCATCCAATGGTCGATACTGTCCAGCGGCAGAGCACTGGTTGAGAGCCCTCGTAAGAGTCACTAAGTGGTCTTGACCAGCGAAGATTGTGCTGAACAGAGTGAGTAAAAGCTGTGGTCTGTCAACAGTTTGTAGGCTTCTAAGAGCTAGCGGGATTCGACCGACTAGGAAAAATCGTCGTTGCTGCGCCGCTGTCTTCGAGATTAGCTACAGAACTCTTCTTGGCGCCATATTGTCTATCCAAGCAAAATTAGCCGAGGAGCGGTTCAACAATTTTCGTGCGGCCGTACGATTTGGGTGCACAAAGCTGGTGGGTTGAATGCTTCCAACAGCACGACGATAGGATAGTTTTGCGCTCGTGCCACAGCAAGAGTTCAGATCGTGGGATCATCGGATGTGTCCGCGGAGCTGCCTCTGTAGGGTCAAGATCGCGAGACATCGTCAATAGATAAAGTGAGTCCCAAAAGAATGGTGTGATCATGCAGACACAGGAGCTGACGCAGGCGCAGTAGTTGAATCTATAATCGCTGAGAAGCTTATGACGAGGATGTGCGAGACCCCGCAGCTCAGCAGTCTTACTAGTTGCCACACAATCTGCCCACTCACTTGGTGCTCGCTTCCGTCAAACACGAGAATCACGAAGCTAATCTGCAGCATAGACGCGACAGCAACCGACGAGTAGATATTGAACGAGCCGACATTGGTATTGTTTTCTAAAGCAGACTGCGCATTGCCCTAAAGAGTTGGACCGCGTTCGGCAGGCTTATCTTCACCCAACAAGTCGCTCACACAGCTTCTTCGGTGGACTCAAAGAAGGCCAAGAGCGTGATAGACGCCTGCGAGACCATTGTTCTCGCACCACTTGACAAGTTTTGGTCTTCAGCTTGCATCGAAGGGGCCGAAGAGAGGGCGACTGTTCTGTACGCGGGCACGGGCCAGAAACCCATTCGCGCCTTCACGGCAGGCACCGATAGCAGCACGCCAACTCCACAACACGAGAAGCACAACATACGGCACCTGCAACACAAGCGAACTCGTAGAAGTGGCTACGATAAATCGGGTGAATCACCTCGAACTGTTCTTGGCTGCCTGTGGCCAACACAACACGCGGTGAGAGTTCTTGGTACTTTCAACCGCCAAGCCTCGCGCGTAGTTTGAAAAAGGTTCCCGCCCGAGAGGTCGAGGGCTCCTCATCACCACGACCCTCACCCAGCCACCACCAACTCGCACCATCAACACCCACTGTCGCTCATCACCCACGCGTCAGTGCCATCGCGCAGAACACCCCGACGACATTATTCGCGATCTTCACCCTCCCTTACGCGTCCACACCACCCCGTGCCACATCAGCACGCCGCGAACAATGGCGGACGAGTCGAACGCACCTGCTATCGCGGATGCGCCCAAGCCGGTCGAGCTGCCCGAGCGTGCAGCTGAGCCTGTCGCAGAGCCTGCCGTCGCTGAGGCTAAGCCAGCCGAGGGCGGACCTGTAGCCATTGAGGCCGTAGCGGAAGGTATGTGTCAAAGTGCGCAAGAATGCACACGCGAACCCCATCTGACGATCAACTAGTCATCAAGGGCGAGGACGCGCAGCCGGAACCCGTCACGCAGGACGAGGCCGCCGTCGACGCGCAGCCAGACGCGGAAGCAGCTGGTGATGACGCAGGTAAGCCAACTTGACACACACACGCTGAGGCCTAGTGCACCTCACTCACCGTACGCGTGTCCTAACAAGATCGTCTAGATGCCGCCGCTCCTACCGATGCTCCCGCGACGAACGGCACTCCAGCCGCCAAGAAGACAAACAATGGCAAGCGGAAGTCGGGATCCGGCGTGCCAGAACACAAAAAGACACCAGCAAAGGGAAAGAAGAAGGTGCTCAACCTGCGGCTGGATGTGTCTGCCGGCGAGATGTACATGGTCGCCATGCGTGGATACCAGCCCTGGCCCGTCATTGTCTGCGATGAAGAGATGCTACCCGAGTCCCTGCTCAGCAAGCGACCTGTCAGCGCCAAGCGCATCGACGGCTCATACCGCGATGACTTTCTCGAGGGCGGCAAAAACGCGAAAGATCGACGGTATCCTATCATGTTCCTGGGTACAAACGAATTGTGAGTATCCAATGCGACGCTTTCTCTCTAACAACGATCGCTAATACTTCACCAGTGCATGGCAAGTCAATACTGACCTCCTCGACTTCAATCTGGAAGATGTGAAGAAGGACGTCGAGGCCGGCAAGCAGGGCAAGAAGAACAAGGCCTTGTGGGATGCATACCAGGTTGCTGCTGAAGGTCACGATCTTGCTCACTTCAAGACCGTGCTTGCCAACCACGAAGCCGCCATGCTTCAGGATGTTGAACAGCGAGAGCAGAAGGAGGCCGAGAAGAAGGAAAAGGCTGAGAAGTCTGCCAAGCGCAAGAGCACAGCCGCCGTAGACTCGGAAGATGTGGAGATGGAGGATGCGGATGGCGCGACTGCTCCTTCCGCGAAGAAAGCCAAGGCGACGAAGAAGCGCAAGAAGGGTGATGAGAGCGACGGCGAGAACGACAAGGTATGCACCTTAGGCCTGCGCCGTTTCCGACCACTGACCCAACTAACAGCCTGCAAAGACTCCCAAGACGACTCTCAAGCTCACCACAAAGAGCAAGGATGCATCTGCAGCGAAGCCAAAGAAGGCCAAGAAGAAGGCCAGCGAAGAGGCCGAAGCTTCTCTACCAGAAGAAGCTCCATTGACCAACGAGGAGCGCCTACAAAAGCGCGAGAAGCAAGGTATGCACGACATAGGCACGAGCTCGTACACTGCTAATGTTTCACAGTACTCTACCTGCGCCACCGCCTCCAGAAGGGATTCTTGTCCCGCGATCAGGCTCCGAAAGATGAGGACATGACGAACATGTCAGACTACCTCAAGCAGCTCGAAGCCCACGAGGACCTGGAGGCAGACGTCATCAAGAAGACGAAAGTCCACAAGGTGCTCAAAGCCATCATCAAGCTCAACTCTATTCCTAAGGAAGAGGAGCACAACTTCAAGCAGCGTTCCAACGATTTGCTCACCAAGTGGCAAAGTGCCCTCTCTGCCGACCCAGAGCATGCCACTCCTCCTGCGGCGCCCTTGGCCGCGGCTGCGACGAATGGTGCGACGAACGGTGTGAAGCTTGAAGAAGACCCCAAGTCAGAGCCTGTGAAAGAGGAGGAACCAGTCGAGACCAAGGAGGACGCGAAGAAGGACGACACACCTGATGCGCCCGTGATCGATACCAAGCCGATAGATGGAGAAGGCGACGTGTCAATGGCCGATGCAGACAAGGAGGCCAGCAAGGACGCGCCCGCTGTGAAGGCAGACGTTGAGCCTAGCATCGAGACTCCTGCTAAGGCCGCTCCCGCCATAGAGACCGCGACCACAACATCCGACGTCGTCGCGTCCTAGTTGTGTTTTCATTGTGGCTCGCAAGATTATGCGGTTGGAACGTGAGGGTGAGTCTTCTGTGGGTGGCTTCTTGGTTTCTCTCATTGGGGCGACCCTGCTGTCGCGGCACTGTACATGTAACATATTGCTTCATGCATTTCTAGTATGACAAGCGGGTCTGAAGAGGATTTTGCAGCACGACACATGCGTCGTGATCAGCCAAAGTATGCGTGTGCTTTGATGCCTTTCAGAATGGGAATCTGGCGAGCGGAGTAAAAGTGCGTTGTCATAGCAATCGAGACTAAACGAATTCACTGATGCAATGTCTTGTGTGCTACATCGACGGTATGGTACAGTTTCTGCGTTCAAAGCAAGCTTCACAGCGTCTCGTCGTACACGGCAGCATTCTCGTGTCCACCAACTTTGCAGAATATCTTCATGCTCTCCAGCACTTGCTTCTTGAGATCCGGGCGCGAGACGTTCTGGCCCGGGAAAGCGCCATACGTAGTATCAAACTCGAACGGCTTGATCGCTTTCCAAATACCATGTATCTTCGCCGGTGGCAGAGGAATCACTAAAAGCGCAAATTAGCCCCCGATCCCGACACCAGTCACAAGGTACTCACAGTTCGGATAACTCCACTGAAAGCTATAGCTCACCGTACCCGGCAGCCTATCGTTGTGGTAAAACCCACTCGGCACACTCATCATCGTATCCGCAATGAACATTTTCTTCTCCCACAGCAGCACCATACTACCATCGAAATGCCCACCGCACTGAATCGCCTTTACTTCCCCGCCCACCTCTTCAATCGCTTCGACGCCCTGAACCCATTTGCGCACTGAGCTTGCGTCCTCGCAGTTCAGCCATTCTGCGTCCGCAGAGCAGATGTATACCGGACACGTAAATATACGCGCCCATTCAAGATGCGTGGTGAAGAAGTGCGGGTGGCTTATCACAATGGCTTTGAGACCGCCTTTACTCTTGACGAAGTCGACGGTGTCTTGATCGATGAATGCGACTAGATCCCATAGGACGTTTCCCTTGTCTGTCTGGAGTAAGATGGCGCGCTGCCCGATGCCGAGTTGTTTGCGCGTGGTGGTGCTGGAGGCGAGGCTGGCGGGTAGTTCGGCGTGCGTGAGGGGCTTGGTGGTGATGTAGTGGATTCGGGCGTCGTGCTCGTCGGTGCTGAAGGTGTTCTTTTGGAGGTTTTGTGAGGCGTGGAGGGAGGTCCAGGTTTGGCCTGAGGCTGGGACGTATTGGCGTGGGTCCTGGGGGTTGTTAGTTGTTGGAGATATCGGGATTGACGTTAGTCAGGTTTGTGGTACGTACATCGCAGATGCGACAGTTTCTGGGTGGAGTGGAGAGTGGGACGTCGAATTGGGTGCCGCATGTTTCGCAGATGGCTAGGTCGCCGGATTCGAAGTTCATGGTGGAGGTATGTGTTTAATCTGGGCAGGTGTTCTGCTTGTAAGGCTTGGTTGTTGTGCCATGATGTGATGTTTATGTATGCTCGAAAGTGGGGTTACAGATGGAGGGGATCTGGAGCTTGAAGCTCGGAAATCGTGCTTCTCGGAATGCATCCGCACACTAGTGGTAAGAAGGCTTACCAACTTGGAGGCTGTGTATACAATCTGCGTTTAGGTAGTAGTAGAACTAGATTTGCAGCTTATTTAAGACAACAAGCGTGCTTCGGTAGTCTTGAAGGTTTTACATGTTCCCAAAGTAGGCCCATGAGCAAAAGTGTTTTGTCTAAAAGCCAGTGAATTATTTCCATTGCTAAGTACACCATAGCGCTGATAGAATGATCGTAATCGAAAGAAGAAGGTACAGCCAGTTTCTATATTGACTTGGTAAGCGCTTGCTTATGCTAATGATCCGCCGAGCACCCAGACCTGTTGGAATTAGTTCAATACCCTGCAGATGAGGGTAGATGTCTCTTACCTCGCCGTTGGAGACTTTGTCAGCTATGCTCGTGACTTCGATGTTCGCAGGCTGGATCTATAGAGTTGGTCAGCGAGTATCGTGACGGTGAGGTCGATGAGACGGCGTGCAGCGACGTGAGTAATAGCAAAAAGGAAAGCACTCTCTGACTCTGAGAACGGCCAGAGTGAGAGCACCCAAACAAGCAAAAAATCCTAGTAGGATGTCTGCGTGAAGCAGACGAATGATGATCAGAGTGGGACTCGAACCCACGCCACTTTCGTGACTAGGAAGAATGTTAAGATTAACCTTAACCTAGCGCCATAACCAGCTCGGCCATCTGACCCGGTGTTGTGTTGATAAAGTGTCCGAAAGTTACCTGATAGTTGTACGCATAGGGAAAATCAGGAGGGTTGAAATAGCAGCAATTGGCTGTGTGGGGTCGGTACAAAATTGTGCAGTGGGTCCACGACTACAGTAGCGAGTGCACGTAGACTTACCTTCTTTTGGCCGTCTTTACTCTCCCACCAAATCTCGTTGCCAGCCATAGTCTTGACTTTCTTGCCTTCCTCCCACGGGCTCTCGGGTACGACATGTCTTTGGACGAATCTCTCCAGGTTCTTGCGCGCCCGGTCTTCTCCAGAGCTACCCTCGTATGCGCTTGTACCGAATGAATCATAGTCTTCAGGGTCCTCCCATGGTTTTCGTTCAAGGCCGCGCATAACGCTGTTGTCCGGTGCCAGTACTGTTGCGTTCTGTCCAGCATTACCTAGACGCCCCGCCACTCCATCGATGTCTCTCGTGAGACCGCTGAAGATGGCTATGCTCTGTGTCTTCCCTATAACATCTGATATAATGACGCCGGTCGAGACTTCTCCTGCGGGAGGCATGGTGAGGTCGTGGAGAGGCGACTGCTCGCTGAGGATTTCGAAGGACTTCCGGATGGAGTCGAACGAGCGGGACTCTGCGGAGCAAGCGAGGAAGAGGCAGACGCTTGCAAGAGGGTATGCGACTAGGGATCCGGCCTTCATGGTCGCTCAGGGGCTGTAGGTATAGCGATGTGGTCGGCGTTAGTAGGTTGCAAACATTGAAGGTGGCATGCACAGACGTCATGCCGCGGTGAAGCCAAGCCCCGTGATCGCGTGAATGATCGGCAGGCACCCTTTGGCGTTCGCGCGACTAGAGACTTTTACACCACAAATGTCTTTTCCAACGTGAAATCGGCCTCTCTTGGGCTGCACTTCAGCACCCGTTACCGACTCATCTCAATCATCATGGTGCAGCAAGCGCTTCCGACCGTCAATTTTGTAGGTACATCTCTTCTAAAGCTGAATCGGACATTGCGCTAACGGCTCAGGACGATCTACGCGTATTCCATGCAAAGCACTTCCCGGACGCGCAGGAGCCCGAACACTTCCTCTATGGCGTCGACCACGCCCGAGGTCAGGAAGCTGCGGAGGAGTGCTACGAGGAGGACGACGACGGCCTAGGCTACTACCCGGACGGCACGAAGCGCACCCTCACCGACGAGCAGATCGCCATGTTCCGCCACTCCGAGATACAGGCCATCCTCCGCAAGCGACGGCTACGGAAGGAGCGAAAAGATGCTGGCGAGGAGTCCGAGGAGGAAGGAGCCGTGGCCGAAACCCCTGCTGACGCCGCGAGTCCTGCTGCTGCACCATCCACCACTGCCGAGCAAGCCAAGAAGAAGCCGCACAAGTGGGCAACCAGCAGTGCACGCACAAAGGCCAGAAACAGGAAGCATCGCGACAACTACCAGCTCAAGAAAAGGCGCATGCGTCTTGGTCAAGGGCAAGAGAAGAAGGATGGCGCCGGTGTGAAGGAGGAGGACGAGGAGAGCGATGAATGGGACCCCTGGCATCAGGCCAACGGTCCAGACACGAACAAGGAGGAGCCTCTGGAGCTTGACTACTGAAGACTTGGACGACGGCTTGCATACACACGCGTGCCTTTATATCACCTTGTTTGACACGCCTCACGGCTGTACGCTTAGGGCATAGATTCAACACCAAGATATAGACGAAGGTATGTACCACCTGCTGTCCCAGTCCCTACATGCAATGATGAAAATCACGTTATCGTCATCCTTAGTCGGAGATGGTGCCAGGCTTGAGGCGAGGTCAGAGGCTGTCCTGCAGACTCTGGCCTCGAATCGTCTAGTGCTGTACATGACGAAACAATAATCTTCTCTCTGAGCAATCTCACACGCCGCCATTCATTCACTGAAATGTTTTCGAATATGCGCTGACATGCTGCAGGATTAGAGGTCCGCACTGCTACACGAGGGCTGGAATACACATCTTGTAGCATGAAGCAATAATGATATGAACACATCATGAAACACCACCGAATACCGCTGCCTTTACTTGATATCGATTTTGTCAATTGGACTGCGTGCTCCCGGCTCAAGTCGACTTCACCGTCGATTTGCCCGCTTTACCCAAGTTCACCTTTACCTGAAGCGCGGCGCCAGTATAGCGCCATGCTAGCGTCTATATCTTGCCGCTAACCCACTGCTCGCTTTCAGCTACTCTACCCTCTCTTTCGCTGTCTTCAACACCACCTCGCAGCTCGAACACCATGGCGCCCCGAAGCCTCGCGCCAACGTTGAGGTGAAGAAGAAGAAGCCAGCCACCAAGAACAAGACCAACAAAGTCGTCAAGAGGCCTGCTCGCGGCTACCACACTTTCAAGAACGGCATGCTAAACGTTACGCCCAAAGGTCAGGAGCGTGAGCTGTATGTAATCGCAAAGGCGCTTGCCAACCTGAGAACAAATGGGCGCCTACATGTATCCGGAGCTGACAGGTGAACAGCGTTAAGAGCAACCAGGCTTCTCCACTACTCTCGCTGCCTCTGGAGATTCGCAACCGCATATGGCACTTGGCACTAGGTGGCATGACGTTCAGGAGGGACCGGTGTGCAAACGGATACGAGATCAAATTGTTGCCGGAGAGACGCGCGCACAAACACTTTTGCGCTCCTCCGGACCTGCCGTCAGTTGTATGCTGAGACTGCCATTCACCACCAACGGGTTCGCATTCGAAATATACGACAGTATTCCAAGAATCGGCAAGACGTTTCGGAACCATTCGCGCGGTCAAATCCGCGAAGTGCAGTGCGAATTCCCGAGTTGGATGTTGCGTAACGTCCAGGGGCTAGGCAGGAAATTGCGCGGCATGAACTTCGAAAAATGGTTCCCAGGACTGCAGCGAGTTCACATCCATGTGTTCCCTAGTTCGTCTTGGGAGAAGGATGCTTTTACATTTACGGATTGCGAGGCGATCATACAGCGGGGGATCATACCCAACTTCCAGAAGCGCGGTTACAAAGTCACAACTGAAAAGATGAGTCTCAACATCCCAAACTTCATCGTCCAGTAAGGTGCATTGCTTCAGATCATGCAAGATACGACTTGAATGCTGACCTGAGTATAGGTGGCGAGACCAGTAGGGCCCCATCAATTGTCCTTGATGCTTCACAGGTACGACGACATATGCTTGTCGGTGGCTTCGAATGACGTACTGGAACGGCATAATTGGGCACGTAATCGACTCTCAAAAGCACAGTGCTTTATCAGTCGCGTGGTGGACCAAGGCATTCTACGTGTGTACATGTAAAGACTTCACTTTCTTTCCTTTTCAGCGTGTGCTTAAGGCTGCGAACTTGGGTGAATCTTGGACTGCTTGAGGTTCGTGGGAGATCATTTCACATCTTGATACTGGGTACTTGTTTACATGTGGTTTCAAGCTTACTTGAACGTCGCCCCTCTGAATCACTCCAAAACTATCTATCACTCGCGACTGCCTGCTGTGATCTCTGCGACTAACCGCACTAGTCTCGCGCCTCTGACCTGCCTCGCCTTTCTTCCTCAATCTGCACTCTCATCATCACCTCCACTCGCGACTGCCTCCTCCAGGCTCCGCGACTAAACGCACTGTTCTCGCACCACATCTTCCCTCCATCTGCGCCCTCACCATTGCTCTCTCTCACAACCCCAACGCTTATCTGCTATGGCGCCCCGCATCCCTGTCACGAAGAAGCAAAGTAAAGCCGCTGCGAAAAAGAGCAATGATCGCGTTATCAAGCGCCCTGCTCGTGGGTACCATACATTCAAGAATGGGATGCTGAATGTGAAGCCGAAAGGAGCAGAAAAGGATGTGTAAGTCACGATACCACAGTGTTAAGCTCCGGGAGGTTTCTGACGTTCCAAAAGGGTGAAGAGCAACCAGGCCAGTTCTCTCTTAAGTCTCCCTCCTGAACTTCGCAATCGGATCTGGCGCCTGGTCCTGGGCAACAAATACATCCGAGAGACCCGCAGTTGGGACCCGAAACGTCGACCGAAGTCATCACCACGAGAGCGCATCAACACCTTCGCCTTACTCCGGGCATGCCGTCAAATCTACGCCGAGACCGCACTCCTTCCCCTAACCCTAAACACCTTGACCGTCACCAGTTTGGGTTCGATCGGCCGCTTACTAAAAGGCATCCCCAATTACCAGCGCAAAAGAATCAAGGTGCTGCATATCGAAACGTGGGCGTCCATGTGGGGACCTAGGCTTAATCTGCGGATAAAGGAGCGCTTCGAAAAGGCGTACTTGAAAACCCACTGTCCAGCCTTACAACGTATCCACGTCTACATCTACCCCCAGAAAGGCGACTGGGCATCACCAATCGCCGATGCCGAAGCGTACGTCAAGTCCGAAGTCGCGCCTGGTTTTGTAGCCCGCGGATATGAGGTCACAGTTGAAGTGATGACCATAGATTATGCCAAGTTCGAAACCATGTAAGATATACCGATGGGCGTATACGTGTCGCTTCAGTCACTAATCAGGTTCCAGATGGTGCTACTACTAAATAGGTTCTGTCGGGTTCTGGGGAGTATCTCAATTGGTGTCTCCCGAGCGAAATGCGAGACAACAATGTCATGTCTGTTGTGGATACATCGAGGGTAATCAGAAGTCCGCTACCGGTCTGAACTTTGATTACCATTTAAGAGACGCGGATCACGTATTCATCGCTTCGGTTAGTCTCTTGCAATAATATTCCCCAGTGTGGAGGAAGGCGCGGGCCGGCTGTCAACCATAGTTATCGCGCAATTTTCAACACATTCACCATAGCTTTCTTCGAAGAGTACCATATGTACTGAAAAGCTTGTACAAATGCGACGCTCTTAAATTAAGTTTTCCACAGGCTGTCGCTCCTTATTTGCAGAAACGTGGTCTTCTCTCACTTCCTCGCTTAACCTTCGTCCTGTTCCTTCACCTCATTCCTCACTTACTTCGCCTTTACCTGCCACTAGCGTGCGCGGTACAAAAACCACTAGCTCCTTTGGCTTATTCTATCAAGCGAATGAGTGTTTTGCTCAATCAATCCACTGCCCATCTCTTTCTACAAAACCAACACCTTCCCCGAGTCTTAGGCCACTGTCGACTACACGACATGGCGCCTCGAAAGCCGGCCCCAAAGCCTTCAGCTTCGAATGCAGCATCATCAAAGGCTACCCGAGCTGGAGTCACGAAGCGCAGACGTATCGATCACACACTCATCAACGTCGAGCCCAAGACCAGCGAGTCGCTCCAGATGTAAGTCGTCCACCTATATCGTAATCCCAAGACTCATAGATAGCAGCACAAGACAGAACCAGCTAGACTCACCACTACTAAAACTGCCCGCCGAGCTACGCAACCGCATCTTCGAGTACGCCCTCACCGGACACACCGTGCTATTGCAGGCCAAGCCAACCTCGCGATTCACAGCCAAACCGAGAATGCCAAAGGACACACTAGCTTTGCTAGCCGTGTCTCGCCAGGTCTATGCCGAGACTGCAATGATTCCGTTCACAAAGAATATATTCTGTGCTACTAGTCCTGAAAGGTTGGCGTATTTGTTGCGCAATCATCCTGCAACGAGCATCAGCCGTGTCAGCAACATTCAGATCGATTGCGCAATCCATCTCTACATTGGGTACTCAATTCAAGGTCCTGCAACGCTTTACGCACATACGCATCGACAGGAATACTGGTGGCGTCTCTCGCGTTCCTCCGGCCTCCAGCACATGACCATCTTGACGCACATCAAGGACCGTACGAGAACAATAGGGTTCCATGAGAAACAGGCTGCGATCAATGGCTGCAAGGAAGCGTTGGCGGATTACTTCAAATTAGGGCACCCGGATCTCACGGTTTGCTTCGAGGAGGACATTGAGGTGGTGTAACGCTGGAGATATTGAGGCAAAAGACTCGTGGGAAACATGGTCAATAGGCACTGACTGCATCCGAAGAACGACAATATGGCTATCATATCCTCCTTCTGGGCGATGGTTCGATACGACATCAGACTTTTCGCTTTTAGTCTTGGAGGAAAAAGAGATTCTGACGATGTTTGTGATATACATTTATACATTATTAATATTGTTGTTGAAGTATAAGCTTTGCTGTACCATATGCTTGGAGCGCTTTTGCTCACTTCCCCTCATCCTTCTCTACCTATAGTGCGCGCAAACGCGGTCCTCGAACCGTCTTCGCGTCTGAGTTTGGGCATCTTGATCCGAGTCGACTTGTCGTTGGTCTGTGATGTGGCGCCTCGTGACTGTCGTTTACGATATTCTTGGCCTCGACGTTTTCTACGCAGCTTGTACTGTCGATCAAAATGAAGTGTCATATGTGGAACACACTGTAAGTATATTTCTCAATCATCCCACCGCACAAACGTATCATCATCAGCAAAAGCGCCCATATCATCATACGTCAAACGCTCTCCACACTCGGGACACGAACAATGCTCCCAGCCCTGCGCAATCACGCTCTTCTCAATATGCGCTTGGAGACATCCATAGCACGTTGCCGGCTCGTGCCAGCAATTTGCCGCGATTCGGCGATTGATGAACGCCGTGGGCTCTTGAGTTGTTTTGCAGACGATGCATGTGCGCTCGAGAGTTGGTGTGCCTCTTCGTGATGAGCCGGGGCGTGGACTGACTGGAACGTGCGTAGGAGTGTGAGGTGGAGGTGCTAGGTTCCTGGGTGAAGGCATGCCGAAGCTGCTGTTGCGAGAGTGCATTGACGTTGGACGGCTCGGTGACATGTTTTCGACGGATAGTCGTGATGAGGCTCGCTTCCTGGTGGGTGACAAAGACGTCTCACTGCCGCGTCTGATGTCGTGAGACAATGCTGGACTAGGTGGGGCGTCTGTAGCCCACGGAGCAAAAGGTGGCGGGAGAGTGTTTTCCGCGAAAGGATGCTTGAAGTCGAGAGGCGAGTAGGAAGGTGTTGGGAGAAGGGCTCTTCCTGGGTGCGTGAACCTTGGCGTAGCAGGAGAGTGAATTCGCTCGGCTGGGTCTCGATCGTGATCTCCCACCACACTCACTCGATGCAGATCGTTGGTGTACGTGTCTGGCTTGGGATCGTGCGCTGAACCCGATGATCGCCTTATTGTGAACTTCTTGAAAGTTGATGGTATCGTTGACCATCTGTGTTTTGACTTCTTTTCATTCCGTAGTTGTTCGTCGACTGGCTCGATACTGTTTGGTAGACCGCAGACAGACGATGCGGGCAACGGCAAGCCAACCTCGATGTCACTGACACGATTGTGCAACGAATCGCTCTCAATGCTCTCTCCAGGTACAGTCTTAGGCGGAGCGTCTGCCATCGGACGTGAGAAGTTCGGATAGCTATCGTTTCGCAGCCCTCTCGAAGAGGCAATTTTGCTATTTCTTCGATCACGGTGCTGATATGTTGCAAATGAGGTAGGTCTAGGGCGTCGCTCGGTGAGCTGTGGACTGCCTAGCGACCAGGACTTGCCTTGGTCTGACTTTGAGCTCCCAGGCGGCTGATAGGATGCAGGACGTTCGAGTCGGCCATTGAGATGGTGCTGCGGCATGGGAGCCGGCCACGAGTGTGGATGCGCGAATCGTGGATCAGATCCTGTACTGCTTGTGGACGAGACACTGTTCCTATGCTGACTTGCACCTCCGTGTTGTAGTAATGTAGGTCGCACGGGGCTCATTGTGGCAGGCGATGCGGTCCATTCTGGTGTGAGAAGGTGCTGTGAGTTATATGAGATGGGCCGAAGGTTTCGGAGTGGTTCAGGTCGTTTTCTGTTGAACGATGCGTCGACCTTCGTCTTAGGCTCGACTGTGATTTGTGTCGCATCTTCCAAGCTGCTAGAAATAGATGTGGGTCGATCCGCTTTCGCCCCCGTGCCCAACAACAGATCTACATATTTTTCGTCATCGCGTGGTTCTGAAACGCTGCGGTTCTGGCTTCGGTCGTGAATATCGTCCTTGTCTGATTCTGCGTCTGAGATCTCGAGATGCGCGTACATTGGTCGCTCGAGCCATTTTGTCGTCTTGGACTTCTCACGACGTAATCCTGTCTCTTTATCTTCCGTATCAGAAATCAGACCCAGCATACGCTGAGCTTTTGCAGAATCTCTAGTGATTGGCCGTGGATGTCGTAGCAGAGGGTGGATGTCTCTTCGAGAAGGTTGCGCCACGGCCGCCATGTTGAACCCTTTCACACGAGCAAAGCGTTGTGAGTGTAGAACAAAAAGAAAGGGACAGAGGGAACAGAGTAGGAGTCGGTGCGGAAGCTGAATATTCTAGGGAATATGGGGGATATCAGCAAACGCAATCAATACCGATGCCGTGTAACCTAAGCGTAGCTCGCAGCAACGGCATGCGCAACCACAACGGTCTTCCGTCTCAAACCCTTGCTTGCACGAGAAATAGTTTACCACTAGCTAGTCTCGCACATCAGACGCCTCGATAATTCGTCGTTCGAGACGTGTTACGAGGCTCGTCTCCGGTGCACCGTCGTAATCGGTGGTTCTGTGGATTGCCCCGCTGGTGAGATTCTAAGAATAGTGTCTATCTCGGGATGAATTGAGACTGAACTGGGATAGCCCGGCTGCCGCGCCGGCTGTGGCGATGACATTCTTTTCAGCAGTTTGACAAGCACGAGAATCAATGGCGTCGTTGACCGAATACGCTGATGACGGAGCGCTGGCTGCATAAGACTGCGCGATACCAACACTAAAACTGTCGCGCAACAGCATCACTATGCGTCTCGCCGTGTCCATTGAGCTCGTTGGACACAAGGAAGTGTCGACCTGCTGCTGTCTGTCACTCACGCGAATACATTCAGCTCCGTGGAATGTGCTCTTCACACGCTGCACGATAAAAGTCGTAGAGCCGTTAGCCGGCGGGTGTGGTTGGCCACCCAATAGTGACGAGTAGTAGTGCCCTGAAGAACTCTAGGCTAGGTGGTAGACAGGTCTTGACCTGACAGTGCTAGGTCACTGAGAGCGAAGTTCTGGAGGACAAGGCGGAGCATCTTGTGCACATGTGATGGCCTCCGCAAAATGCCTCTTGCTACCAAGGCTTGGACGATCAAAGAACGCCCGAGACTATCTCGGTGCTTTTGGTCGAGTGCACACAACTGTCGGGACTGTCCCTCGATGCTACTCATAGTGGACGTATTGTGCTCGGATCCGTCAGAGTGGCAGTACCTTGGTGTACTGCAACTAGACGCGGTGGAGGGCGATGCCTTTAGTAGCGTCGAGACCGTGTCTCACGCGAGAAGATAGAAGTTCATGATTGCAGAGTGCTGGGAGTCTTCCAAGGTGCCTAACTAGTTAAGTTACCTCGAAAGCGCTGACTCAGCTGTCAGATCACGTGCGCGGAGCTTTTTTCGCCGACGGTGCAGCAACTCCTTCTCACTTCAACGGTGGCTGCGATCATCGCCATACCAACTCAAACCGCACACAACTGCACAATGGCCGGACCGCGCGCAGGAAAGAGGTCACAGGCCAATGGCGGCGGCGATGGCGACACGTCCAACAACAAGCAGTCGCTCACCGAGGCGTCGGACAAGGAGCTCTACAGCAGCAACGGCGCTGACAAGTATGCCGGCTTCAACACGTCCATCGCCGTGCAGGACCAGGATGACGACATGGAGGGCGTCGAGCTCAACGGTCGGAGACTCACCGGACAGTACACGGCGTCCAAGGAGATCCTGAACGAGTACGCGCATGGCGACACGGCGGAGGCGGACATCCTCGACAGCCGCGAGAAGCAGGCCCAGATCTCGTCGCGCGAGACCGACTACCAGCGCCGGCGGTTCGATCGCGCCCTCTCTCCCGATCGGGCAGACCCGTTCGCGAAGGACGGCCAGGATGGCGGGCTCTCATACAAGGAGGTCATGAAGGAGCGCGAGTTCGAGCGCGAAGAGGCACGTGTCAGACAAGCGATCGAGGAGAAGGAGAAGGGCGGCAACGAAGTGCTCGACCACCAGCCCACGCTCAAGGACGACGCGCCCGCTACCAACGGCGACAAGACGCCGCCGATGGAGAAGAAGAAGCGCAAGAGGCGCAGGTGGGACGAGGGCGACGCCGACGAGAAGGCCGATGAGAAGACCACCACAGAAGCCAACGGTGAGGCGGCAGAGACCAAGAAGCGCTCGCGCTGGGAGACGACCGACGAGGACAAGGCACCCGAGGCTGCAGCGCCGGTTCGATCACGATGGGACACGGCCGCCATGGCTCCCTCTGGTGGCGCAACACCCGCCGCCCCCACGAACGGGGCCCGGCCATCCATGCCATCCTTCACATTCGGCACCGACGTCTCCAGCCGCAATGCCCCGCTGTCCGACGAGCAGCTCGACATGATGCTGCCCGGCGAGACGGAGGGCTACAAGGTCCTCGAGGCCCCTCCTGGCTACGAGCCTGTGCGGCGACCCGTAGGCATGCCGGCGCTGCCCACTGGGTACCAGGGCTTCTTGATCCCAGAGGCCGACAACAGCTTGGCCGCCATGGGCAAGCAGCTGCCGACCGAGATCCCGGGTGTGGGCGACCTGCAGTTCTTCAAGAACGAGGACATGAAGTACTTCGGCAAGCTCACAGACGGTGCCGACGAGAACGAGATGACTGTCGAAGAGCTCAAGGAGCGCAAGATCATGCGACTGCTCCTCAAGGTCAAGAACGGCACGCCGCCCATGCGAAAGACAGCGCTGCGACAGCTCACAGACAACGCTCGCCAGTTCGGCGCTGGAGCACTGTTCAACCAGATCCTCCCCTTGCTGATGGAGCGCACACTGGAGGATCAGGAGCGCCATTTGCTCGTCAAGGTCATTGACCGTGTACTCTACAAGCTCGACGATCTCGTCCGGCCGTATGTCCACAAGATCTTGGTCGTCATTGAGCCGTTGCTCATCGACCAGGACTACTACGCACGTGTCGAGGGTCGCGAAATTATCTCCAACCTCGCCAAGGCAGCTGGCCTGGCCCACATGATCAGCACCATGCGCCCTGACCTGGACCACCAAGACGAGTACGTTCGAAACACCACCGCTCGAGCCTTCGCCGTCGTCGCTTCCGCTCTCGGTATTCCAGCTCTCCTCCCATTCCTCCGCGCCGTCTGCCGATCCAAGAAGTCGTGGCACGCTCGACACACTGGTGTAAAGATTGTCCAGCAGATACCTATCCTCATGGGATGCGCTATTCTGCCCCACCTGAAAGGTCTGGTAGAGTGCATTGGCGAGAACCTCAATGATGAGCAGCCCAAGGTCCGCATGGTCACAGCTCTTGCGCTTGCTGCGCTTGCTGAAGCTGCAAGCCCGTACGGTATCGAGTCTTTCGACGACATCCTCAACCCTCTCTGGACTGGAGCGCGACGACAGCGTGGCAAGGCCCTCGCGTCGTTCCTCAAGGCTGTCGGCTATGTCATCCCGCTCATGGACGAGGAGTACTCCAACTACTACACCAGCCAGATCATGGAAATTGTCATTCGAGAGTTCCAGTCCCCCGACGAGGAGATGAAGAAGGTTGTCCTGAAGGTGGTCTCCCAGTGTTCGAACACGGCAGGTGTCACTCCAGTCTACCTCAAAGACAGTGTTCTGCCAGAGTTCTTCAAGCACTTCTGGGTACGGCGAATGGCTCTCGACAAGCGCAACTATCGTCAGGTGGTCGACACCACTGTGGACCTTGCACAGAAGGCTGGCGTCGCCGAGATCGTCGGTCGCATTGTCAACAACATGAAGGACGAGAACGAAGCATACCGCAAGATGACAGTCGAAACTGTCGATAAAGTGATCAGCACCCTTGGCGCCCATGATGTTGACCAACGTCTTGAAGAGCAGCTTATCGACGGTGTGCTTGTCGCCTTCCAAGATCAGACCATCGAAGACCCTATCGTCATCGACGGATTCGCTACTGTTGTCAATGCTCTCGGCGAGCGTACCAAGACATACTTACCACAGATCGTCGCGACAGTATTGGCTCGCCTGAACAACAAGTCTGCCACCGTTCGCCAACAGGCGGCAGATTTGATCTCACGCATCACGTTCGTGATGCAGAAGTGCGACGAAGATCCACAGCTGATCAAGCTTGCACAAGCACTGTACGAGTACCTGGGTGAGGAGTACCCTGAGGTGCTCGGATCCATCCTCGGTGCGCTCCGTGCCATCGTCACGGTCGTTGGCTTGCACGCTATGCAGCCGCCCATCAAAGATCTGCTTCCTAGGCTCACGCCCATCCTCCGCAATCGACACGAGAAGGTACAGGAAAATACCATCGATCTGGTTGGACGTATTGCGGATCGAGGTGCGAATTACGTCAATCCTCGCGAATGGATGCGAATCTGTTTCGAACTGCTAGACATGCTCAAGGCGCACAAGAAGGGCATTCGACGTGCTGCCAACAACACTTTTGGTTACATCGCGAAAGCCATTGGTCCCCAGGATGTGCTGGCAACGCTGCTAGGTAACCTTCGCGTGCAGGAGCGTCAGTCTCGTGTCTGTACCGCCGTCGCCATTGGTATTGTTGCTGAGACCTGTGCGCCCTTCACTGTTCTCCCTGCGCTCATGAACGAGTACCGTGTACCGGAGCTCAACGTCCAGAACGGTGTGCTCAAGTCACTGTCGTTCATGTTTGAGTACATCGGTGAGATGGCGAAGGACTATGTCTACGCTATCACGCCACTCCTCGAAGACGCTCTCATCGACCGTGACCAGGTCCATCGCCAGACCGCCGCCTCGGTCGTCAAGCACGTCGCGCTCGGCTGCGTCGGTCTCGACTGCGAAGACGCGATGATCCATCTGCTCAATCTCCTCTGGCCAAACCTCTTCGAGACCAGCCCTCACGTCATCGACCGGATCATTGAGGCCATCGAGGGTATTCGCAACGCCGTGGGCACTCCGCTGGTTCTGAACTACGTCTGGGCCGGTCTCTTCCACCCAGCGCGCAAAGTACGACAGCCTTACTGGCGCATCTACAACGATGCCTACGTGCAGTGCGCAGACTCTATGACGCCCGCATACCCGGCATTCGACGAGCCGAGTGTCAGGAGACACGAGTTGGACATTTTCATCTAAAAGTAAGACTCTTCATCCTTGTTCATGCCCCGGTAACTTTGTTTACTTCATTCGGGTTCGCTACCCTGTCGTGTATCATAGTTCAGCGTTACTTTTGCGGAGGAAGATTGTGGGCGTTTGGGTTTTGTTCTGAGACGTGTGGTCGTGTTGGCGCTGCATGGAGCGTACGAGCGGTTTTCCGGTCCATACGGTAATCAGACAATTTCCGTGACCTTTTTACACGCTGATCCCCACTAGGTCCATGTGACATCTGCCCTTCTCTTCGTGATCACCTGGCCTTTTCTTTGACTCCAGGTAAGTTTCTGCTCGCTGCCGCTCTGTGTGCTGAACTCTTCGAAGTACATCGGACAGGAGCTCCATCAAACTGTGACATCTTGGTCGTATAGTGCAACAAGGTAGGACACACTCGAGCAGACCCGACGGCAACCTCTTGTGAATGTGTTATCGAACCTTCCCCGCACTCTGATCTAACATGTAATGACCATGTGCTTCGTGCTGAGAAGCGAATGGGCAAGGGCTTCAGCACAGCCAAGACAGACTCACTTGCACTTGGGTTGAGTTGCCTGGTAGGGCCAGAGTGTCTGTTTCCAACTGTACAGCGCCTTAGATGACTTTTATAGAGCCATGCACTGTCTTCCCGCAATTCAAACTTACGTGCCCACTCTCCGTGCCCGTTCGATCCGCAACACCAGCACGCGCGGTAGAACATCTTCAGAACACTTGGTCCACATGTTGTGGAGAAGCAATGGCTGGCAGCCTATGGACAGAGCAGGATGGTTTATGGTAAGGATCTTGTTGGAAGCTCAAGGCTCAGATAGAGCCGCTCTATAGCAGCGTAGGACTCATTTGAGAACACCAAAATGCACTGCTCTAGACATCCACACGACGAAGGTCAATGGTGATGAAGTACAAGCTTTCTAGTGCAGAGGTCCTTAGGTCTCGAGATAAAATTGCAAGCACTTTTGGAATCAAAATGTCTACTCAGTGATTTCAACAACTAGATAGAAGGCTTCCTGGTTTCTGAAATACACTACTACTAGAAAAGGTCAAGGCCTTGTGTGATGAAAGTCACGTCCCGAGTTGTTCGCCTCGAAGCTAGCGCGCCATCTGCGCCGCATCACCAAATATCAAAGCCCGCCACACCACACCCACACGCCAACGCACCACACCTCTTCACGATCTCTGACCGCCTTCCCGACGCGTCAATCGACCCGAGTCCACATCTACTCGAAGCAAAATGGCCGAACCCTCACCCAACCCCGCGCTCCAACCCACCGAACAAGAACCTACGCCCATCGCGAACGGCACCTCAGAACCCACAGCCACAGACGTAGAAATGACCGACACACAACCCCTCGCAGACGCACAACTTCTCGCGGAATCACAGCCCATCCAAGACGTACACGCTCCCTCTCCAATCCAAACCATCCCTCAAGCCCTCACTAACACCCAACGCAGCTCCAACCCACCATCCAAACCGCAACGCCCACACCCGCACCAATCCCCCAACCACCAGCACCAGCCGCGCCGTCCTCGCGCAATAGTCCGCATCCCAGCGCGCCGGCACAGCAAGCGCCCACACAGCCGATTCCGCATGGCAGTCCGACGAGGGTGTATTTGAATCAGAATGTTACGCCGCATTTGCTGGAGGCGATGAAGCATCTTGCGACGACGGAGCCCGAGAAGCCGTTGAAGTGGCTGAGTGAGTTTTTGGCGATGAAGAGTGCGGAGATTGAGGGGTAGGGAGGAGAGAGGAAGGGTTGCGTGTGTGTGTGCGCTGGGGAAGTGAGGTATGCGTGATACGGGAGCAGCAGATTGGGGAGCAGTAGCATGATCGTACAGGGCGCATGTACAGGCGTTCAAAAGTGTCAGAGACCGGAAGATACCCAGTTCAAAGAATCATGTTCATTCACATGGGGAAAGGCAGCATTGCATGTTTATGTATTTAATTCAGAGGTGATGCTTTTGGTTCATTCCAGATCGTGACCTGCTAGGTATCCCTAAAGCATCTATGCCCATGTAACTCCGTCCAGATGTTCTCCATCATAACCGCCCACACGCGACCAGCACACGCTTATGCGACGAGAGTGGAGGCAGTGGCGCTCTCGTACCTCCAGTTGGGAGGGAGGACACCGACGGTCTTGTAGTAGCGGGAGAGACGGTGGATACGGGACTCAATGAGAATGAGGCGGCTGCGCAATGTCAGTTCACGTCCCTTCCTACCAGCGAAATGTGCCAACGTACAACTTTCCGTCACGGTCCTTGCGGTTGGTGGAGAGGTGCTTGCGGACGGCGACAGCCTTCTTGATGAGCATGTAGAGGTCCTCTGGGATCTCGGGGGCGAGGCCTAAAGGCTCCCTGTCAGCTTTGCACCAACAGAGGCAGATTTGTATAGCGCGGCAGATGCTCGAGGGCAGAGCTGCGGTTGACTTGCGCTTCAGCTGGGGCAGGGTAGCGTACCACTGGACTTGAGAATGCGGAGGATCTTGTTGCCGGTAACGACTGCGACATGTTAGCGCGTGACTTTGCGATTTGTGGTGCTGCAGAACGTACCCCGAGTCTGGGCGATGCCGTGAGAGTCACGAAGGATCTCGCCAATCCTGCCATGCGCGTCAGTATGCCGTTCCGTCTTCTGCTCTTGCGATTGTCCTTACTGCGAGGGAGTGGCGCCCTTCTTCGCGAGCTTGCCGATCTGCTCGACGACCTGCTCGGGGGTGGTCTTGAGCCACGCAGGCGGCGCGCGCGAGTACGGGATGGCCGAGGCCGATATACCCTTTCCGTTGCTGTGAAGACGACCCATGGTGGAGAGATATACTGGTGACGGTAGTACGTTGGTGAGGGATGTGCTTGAACGTCGATGCTGAACTGTCGAAATTCAATTCGTGTGGGCGTTAGCGGCGCTAGTGTTAGCGTCGGGTCTGTGCGGGCGTCTTGAAAAGTCAAAGTTGATTCGGCACCTCACACTTTTGCACACTCGCCCAACAATATCATCATCTCATGAAGGCATGCAACGCGACATTTATGCGCGGTGCCTACTGTCACGAAACAGTTGTTGCTAGTTGACGCGTTTTCCGGAATTCCTCCAGCTGCGGCGGTTATTGGAGGCGCGTGTGCAACTTTGCAGGTACGTACCACATACTCTCCCAACATCCCAGACACCTCTCTCCCAGCAACAGGATGAATCTCCTATACTATTTTCTGGTACCTCTTGATTTAGGCCTAATTTATGTGCCGATGATCTCAACGGACTTCTGATACGCTTCGCTATCGCTATGCTTGTCACTCGAAACATCCTTTCGAGCTCTTACTGACAATGCTCAGGACATAGCGCTGAACTTCATGCCGATGACGGTTCGCATGTCGTACGATGGTGAAGGTGCATGCGCGGTACTTCTGATAGTTGAAAGTCATAGCTGTAATCCAAAGTCGTTCTTTCTCATCCCATGATCACTGTTTCCCATGGCAGCATGCGCTTTCTCCTCGCACTAGGGTGGTTTCCTGTACCTCTCATGTTGGAACATACTCTGAAGATCTCAGCATCTTACTGCATCAACGATAGACTTCATCTGCTTTTCGAGCATCGATCCCAACAGACACTACCTCGTACATCACCATGAAGTATACCATACTCGTCGCAAGCTCTATCCTGCCATGCGTCTACAGCAGAACATCTGGCGAGCTATGCAGTAGGACTAGCGAGCGTGCCTCCGACGGCAACTGGTACTGTTCTGAAGTCCGGGCCATCACCTACCGCAACATCAGCCAGCCTGGCTTCTACAACCGGACGACAGATGTCAACCCTCAGAACGGCATCTGTGGTCATGAGCCTGTCCGCTATGGTGCAAACGACCCACTCACTCCGCTGTATGGAGAGGTATGATGGCGTGATATCAGGCGAGGCCAATGCTAATGAGTTGCACAGGTCTCGATGCACTTGCGCGGGCCGATGAACATATCTCAGCTTGCCGTGTACCAGCTTCCAAGCGATATGCATACCCTGAGCAAGCGGAACACTGTGCCCTTCTACAACCGCCAACGGAGATCCAAAAAGCGTGACGCAGACTTACCTGGAGGAGGATCCTTCGATGACAACGACGCAGTTCCACTCGAGAAGCGAACTTTCTACACAACTGAAAACGCGGACTGCGGTCCTCGGACGGTCACAATGACTGTGAACGTCACAGAGTGCCCGCTGAACTTTGGGCAGAGCACGTTCATGCTACCAATGACTACATACATAGGTCCTGTTCTGCCATGTATGCCGACACCTGACGACCCGAATTGCCCGTGCAAACACTCGACCTTGTTGTCCGTGGCTCCATCGGAGCTGGTCACGGTCTCCTCGCGACCTGTCATGACGCCTTCACAGCCGACTACACTTCCTTTCCAGCCAACTAGGCTTCCATCGCAGCCGAGTCCATTTCCATCGCAACCGAGTCCATTTCCATCGCAGCCCGTCATGACCTCTTCACAGACCTTACAGTCCTGGCAGACCCTCCCACCCTCAGACAGCACGCGGCCCTGGTGGAAGCCCGATTCACCCTGGCAGACATCTGCGCAGCCCTCGCAACCTTCTCAGCCCTCCCCGCCATCACAGACCTCAGAATGCATTGAGCCTTCACAGACAGATCGGCCCTGGTGGAAGCCGGAGATACCCTGGCATACATACTCGCAAACTCTGCAATGCTCAGAACCCACAGAGACCTCGCGGCCTTGGTGGAAGCCGCATCTTCCATCCAGACCGTTACCGACAGGCGAACAGAAAAGCGTGAACAAGACCTCAAAGATTGGCCGCAGAGACACGGCGAACTGGAGCCGCGCTGCATACTACAACTCTGCAGCACCCGCACAAGCAACAGGCTTCTCCTTTCTCGCCAACCGTGGCGATCCGCAGAAGTCGGGCACGTTCGACTAGTATGTCTTCCTCTCTCCCCATTCCGTTACCAGCACTGACAGCTCTTAGCGCGTTTGGTAACTCTCTCAGCTACGTGACAAGCGACGGCAGCACTGTGGCAGCTGAAAGCACGCCCTTCAACGGCAAGCTGGATACATCCGAAGGGGAGATCGCAGTCTTCTCTGATAAAGAGTGCGACCAAGACTGCCCCTACTGGCGCCCCGACTCCACCTCACACTTTGGCTGGTCTGGCTCCTCCAAAGCTTTCTTCATCGAGTTCCAGATGGATCACTACCAGAACCGCGGCTCAGACCAGGGCCTCATCTCCGACGCTCCAGCATGGTGGTTTCTCAACGCCGCCATACCTCGCATTCTCCAATACGGCAGCGACCGCAACAATATTCCATGCTCATGTTGGTCCACCGGCTGCGGAGAGTTCGACGCTTTCGAGATGCTTGGGAACGGCGAGGAACGGGGGAAGAGCACGATGCACCGGCAAGGCAATCTTCAAGGAGGGGATTCCAACTATTTCAAGAGACCTGTGGGCAAGATGATCAAGTTCGCCGTCGTGTGGCACTACCCGCACATTACGGCGCTGGTGCTCGACGACGACTTTGATTTCAGCGAGTCCATGTCGGACGACGTGATACAACGAATGGTCGCATACGATCCTGACAGTTGGGTGCATTCGCTATTTGCTATCGGAGACTGAAGCATGGTGTGAAGATAGATTATCACGCTAGCACGATCGACATTGCCAGGGAATAGAATAGCATCTGTAGTACAATATATAAGAGTTCATGGATAACGTTGTGCAGCGATGTTGAAGAGGGCGACGGTGATTTGTGAGGACCGGAAGGGTGATTGGTGGCAAACGTCAATGGCTGACTCGCGCTTCAAGCATGTGTTTGCCCAAAGCGTGAAGGCGATCCGACCGAGGTTCAGTGCGTTAAGGGCCCTACCACAAGCCGATCAGCCATCCTTCATCTCCCCAACTCCCTTCATTCACGCCACGCACAACCCTCACACAAGACCCTCTCCCCACCCGTAGTACTGCGCGTGCAGCGCTCAAAACATTTCCTTGGTCGACGCGGATCCGCCCCTTCAACGATTACGCACCCCGGCGAGCCCCGCAAAGTCGCTTGCATCCGGCGCCTCTTGACGTCTGCAGCGCCTCATCGACGACATCGGCATTGTCTTTCGCAGCGACTGCCCCACCACTTTTACTACGCACGAGGGTGCGGTGAGGAGGAACGCGCGCAATCATGTCCTCGCCATCGCCGCCAAAGCCGTGGGAGACGAGCGGAGGCGCAACGAGTGCCTCGGTTGGTCAGTCTTCGCGACACGGGACGCCAGCAGCCAGCACGGCTAACAATCGCGCAGGTCTGACAGGGTCGAGCAGCACAGCGCCTGCAGGCACAGCGACATCAAACCCACCGCCGCTACCATCCGTTCCAGATTCACTCAACAGCGTCGCAAATCGCAATGCGACAAACTTCTCGGGCATGAACAACCGCATGTCGCCCTACAGCAGCGGATACGGAGGAGGATATAGCAGCTACTCGTCGCCGTACTCGAGTATGGGCAGTGGGTACGGCTCAATGTATGGCGGTATGGGAGGCATGGGCGGGATGGGCAGCATGTACGGCGGAATGGGCATGGGAATGGGCGGCATGTACGGAGGCATGGGCGGTATGCCCGGCGACCCAAACAACCCGGCCAGTCTCACGCAGTCCTTCAGCCAGAGCACTGCGGCGACGTTTCAGCTGATTGAGGGCATCGTGGGCGCGTTTGGTGGCTTTGCGCAGATGCTGCAGAGCACATACATGGCGACACATTCGTCATTCTTCGGTACGTCCATCACTTCTTTTTGAAACGAAAGTTATGCTAACAGTCGCAGCGATGGTGTCAGTCGCAGAACAGTTCGGAAACCTACGAGAAACGCTCGGCTCGGTCCTCGGAATCTACACACTGATGCGCTGGATACGGACAGCAATCGCAAAGCTCACTGGACGACCGCTCCCAGCCGACGCAACGGCCTTGACACCTGCGAGTTTCGCCGCCTTCAACGGACGAGGCGCAGACGGATCTCCAGCCTCCCCCAAGCCCTCGAAGAAGCCTTTCTTTGTCTTCATGCTCGCCGTTGTCGGCTTGCCTTACCTCATGGGCAAACTCATCAAGACACTGGCTCGGTCACAAGAGGAAGAAGAGAAGCGGAAGATGCTGGAGAACCCACAGGCCGGTCAGCCCATCGACCCCAGCAAGCTCGAGTTCTGCCGCGCGCTCTACGACTTCACGCCCAACAACGCTATGCAGGGCATGGACCTCGCCGTCAAGAAGGGCGATATGGTGGCCGTACTGAGCAAGTCAGACCCCATGGGCAACGCATCAGAGTGGTGGCGATGCCGGTCACGAGACGGCAAGATGGGCTACCTACCAGGCATCTACCTCGAGACAATCCAGCGAAAGCAACCAGCACAGATCACGAGCGGCAGTCAAGCAGGAAGCCCAGCGGGCAGCAGGGCTCAGACCATGACTAGCACCAGCTTTGGAAGCCGGACGGCCACAATGTCCGATAGCAAGGCCCCTGCACTAGCACAAGCACCTAAGGTTGACAGCAAGGTCGGAGACATTGGCGTCGACAGCTTCCAGAAGGGTGCCTTCTACTCATAGCGAATATGCGCGACATCTTTACGTATATACTTTTCTTCCCTTGTATCACTATTTAGGTGGGAGCGCTACTTGAGGCTCTGGTTGGGTTGGTCTCGTAGCTGGTTGGAAAAAGCTATAGTGCGGTGCGGTGTCTGGCGTCTTTCTGTCGATTCAGAAATGCCACTTCATTTCGAATTTACGCAAGTTATTCACTTCACTGATCACACTCTTGTAGATGAGACACTATTTTGACATGTCCAAAATGTCCATCACGTGCATACTCCGCCTCGGCATGTGGTCCCGAAGCTGCCCAGGTGTCGATGCGTGCATGCATGAAGCTGCCTAGCATCCGTGATCATCACCTTACAAACTTCACGACGCAACGTCCAAGTCAAGTCACAGACGCGGCGCATATCCACTCACCTGTACCTCACTCACTTCTAAGACCTACCTTCTCAACAATTTATCAGTCGTCGCTCCTTCTGCATAAACCCACTCCCCCACTACGACTTCGTTCACACTACCTTCCGCTTCGAAAGCATACGTTCGACACACCGCGCCGGCGCTTGAAGAGCTGCACTCCAATAGAGACTCCCAATCAGACATCACTACAATAAAAGCTTCTCTTCTAGCTTCAGGAAACACAAGCGCACAATCAAGATGTTCAGAACCAAGCGCCTAGGCAAGGTACGTGCTGCTTCACGTCGTTTTATTTGCGCTTCGAGCACGCGACACCATGTAACTATAGCTAACACGCCTCACAGGAGCTGTCTAAGGTACTGTCCAATCCTCTCTACCGTCGTCGATCGCTTCCATACCTCACGCGCATACACCGACAAGCACGACGCTGACTCCCACAGATGCAGGGCGAACTCCCACCAGGCGTAACGCTCATCCAGGCCGACGACCTAGAGAACTGGTACTGCGACATCCGCGTCATGGACGCGAACCCACTCTACGCCGGCGAAACATACCGCCTGAAGTTCACCTTCAGCAATAACTACCCCATCGAGGTACCTCCCTCCCCTCTTACCCCCCTCCCTCCAGACACTCACTAACAACATCCCCCACAGCCCCCCGAAGTCGTCTTCCAACAAACCCCCCACCACCCGATCCCCTACCACCCACACGTATACTCCAACGGTATCATCTGCCTCGACCTGCTGGACCGTAGCGGGTGGTCACCCATACAGAACGTTGAGACGGTGTGTGTGAGCTTGCAGAGTATGTTGACGAGTAATACGAAGAAGGAGAGGCCGGAGGGGGATGAGAATTTCGTGAGGTATAATAAGCAGAGGCCGAGGGATATTAATTTTGTGTTTCATGATGATACTGTTTGAGGGGGGAAGGAGGTGGGTGTGGAAGGTGGGGAGGAAGTGGGAGGAGTAATGGGGCGAAGGAGGGGAGATGGGCATGGTTTGGCGTTTGGGTAGGAATACTTGGAATGGCCTTTTTTGAGGCCTGGATGGAGTAT
>Ga0265780_10000259_pt1 | contig 82506 bp, 77 predicted proteins | sample P1T30metagenome_FD_192432 | JGI IMG/M metagenome (GOLD analysis project Ga0265780, IMG submission 192432) | Plant litter microbial communities from East Loma Ridge, Irvine, California - P1 T30 | ecosystem: Environmental > Terrestrial > Plant litter > Unclassified | place: USA: California...
GCTTCTGCTCGACCGGCAAGCAGGGCTTCAACCGCAACCTGACGGTGGCCGAGATCATCGGCCAGCTGTGGATGGCCGAGTTCGAGCTGCGCCGTACCAAGGGCATCGAGCCCGGCCCGAAAGGCGAGCGCCAGATCACCAACGTGGTCATGATGGGCATGGGCGAGCCGCTGCTGAACTACGAGCCGACCGCCACCGCGCTCAAGCTGATGCTCGACGATAACGCCTACGGCCTGTCGCGCCGCCGCGTGACCCTGTCGACCTCGGGCGTGGTGCCGAACATCGACAAGCTGGCGCAAGATGTCCCCGTGGCCCTCGCCGTATCGCTGCACGCCTCGAACGACGCGCTGCGCGACATCCTGGTGCCGCTGAACAAGAAATACCCGCTGCGCGAACTGATGGCCGCCTGCAAGCGCTACCTGGAATTTGCGCCGCGCGACTTCATCACTTTCGAGTACTGCATGCTCGACAACTTCAACGATTCCGACGAGCACGCGCGCGAACTGATCGCCCTGGTCAACGACCCGGTCGTTGGCGTGAACTGCAAGTTCAACCTGATTCCCTTCAATCCCTTCCCGGAATCGGGCCTGTTCCGCTCGAAGAATCCGCGCATCAAGGCCTTTGCCGAAGTGCTGATGAACGCCGGTATCGTGACCACCGTGCGCAAGACGCGCGGCGACGACATCGACGCCGCCTGCGGCCAGCTGGCGGGCGAGGTCAAGGACCGCACCAAGGTCGCCGAGCGCATGGAGAAGATGGCCGAATACCAGAAGAAGTTCGGCGCCGACTTCGGCCGCATCGTGGAGATTCCTTCTTGACCGGCGCCGTGGCAGCCGGGGCATTGCTACGGACAGGCGGCATCCGCCTGGCGGCTGCGCTTGCCCTGTGCCTGCTGACGGCCTGTGCCAGCAACGGCGGCGGCTCCACAGCCGAGCTGAAGACCGCCTCCGACCAGACCACGGCCGAGAAGCGCGCCGCGATCCGGCTGCAGCTCGCGGTCGAGTACTACCAGCAGGGCAAGCACGACATCGCCCTGGACGAAATCAAGAAGGCGATCGGCGCCGACCCGGGCTACGCCGACGCCTATGGCGTGCGCGCCCTGATCTACACGGCGCTGGGCGAACTGCCGCTGGCCGAGGAAAACTACGGTCACGCGCTGCGCCTGGCGCCGCGCAACCCCGAGCTGGCGAACAACTACGGCTCCTTCCTGTGCCAGAGCGCGAACCGCCCGGCGGAGGCGATGCGCCAGTTCGAGGCCGCGATCGCCAACCCGGCCTACCGCACCCCGGTGAGCGCCATGGTGAATGCCGGGCAGTGCAGCCTGAAGACGAAGAACTACGACGCGGCCGAGCGCTACCTGCTCAATGCGCTGCGTTACAACCCCGACCTGCCGGCCACCAGCGCCGGCCTGGCGCGGGTGTACTACGAGCGGCGCGACTACCAGCGCGCCGGTTTTTTCATACACCGCCTGACGGAAGTGTCGACACTCGACACCCTGTCCGCCGATGCCTTGTGGCTGGCCATCCGGGTCGGCCGCAAGGGCGGCGAGCGCGCGAACGAAGCCAGCCTGCTGGCGCAGCTGCGGCGGCGCTTCCCGGGTTCGCCTGAATTCGCGGCCTACGAGCGCGGGGCATTCGATGAGTGAGACGACAATGACATCAGAGCGCGCAGACCAGGGCGCCACACCGGCCAACCACCACAGCCATCCGGGCGCCACGCTGGCCGCCCAGCGCGAAGCGATGGGATGGAGCGTCGAGCAGGTGGCCGAGCAGCTGAAGCTGGCGGTGCGCCAGGTGGTGGCGATCGAGGCCGGCGACTACGCCGCCTTGCCCAGCCCCGCCGTGACGCGCGGCTTCGTGCGCGCCTACGCCAAGATCCTGCGCCTCGATCCGGCGCCGCTGGTGGCCCAGGTCAAGATGGACGAGCCTGTTGCCGCGGACACCGATGCCGCCGCCGCGCGCCGCGAACGTCCGACCTCGTTCTCGCACTCGCGCTTCCCGACCCATGGCAAGCGTTCCAGCCTGCCGCTGGGCTGGATCGCCGGCGTCATCGTGGTGGCCGCCGCAGCCGGCGCCGCCTGGAACTTCGGCCTGATCAAGCTGCCGGGAGGCGATGCCGCACCTGCTGGCGACGTGGTGCCGACCGTGCCGGCCGATGGCGCCGCCACGACTGGCAGCGCCGCCGACAGCGGGCATGATCCGGCGGTGCCGCTGATTTCGGTGCCGGCAGCGGGCGACGCATCTGCGAATGGATCTGCGAATGGTCCTGCAAGCGCGCCCGCAACTGCGGCGCCGGCCGCGAATAGCGCCACGCCGCCAGCCGTCGAAACCGCACCGGCCGCGAATGCAGCAGCCGCGAATGCACCAGCCGCCGCCCCGGCAGCCGCCGGCGCCAACACCCTGGTGCTGAGCGTGCGCGAGGATTCCTGGGTCGAAGTGCGTCCGCAAGGCGGCAAGGCGCTGATCTCGCGCCTGGTCAAGGCCGGCAGCACCGAGAGCGTCGAAGTGCCGGGCACCGCGACCCTGGTGGTCGGCAACCCGGGCGGCGTGAGCGCCACGCTGCGCGGCGCCGCCGTCGCGCTGCCCCAGGTGCCGGGCAAGACCATTTCCCGGGTCACGTTGAACAAATAATCGGAAACACAGCATGAACGCCATGAATATGCCCATTCCTTCCGGCCCGATGACGCGCCGCGCCAGCCGCCGCGTGCTGGTCCAGCACGGCGCGCGCAAGGTCTGGATCGGCGGCGACGCCCCGGTGGTGGTGCAGTCGATGACGAACACCGACACCGCCGACGTGATCGGTACCGCGATCCAGATCAAGGAGTTGGCGCGCGCCGGTTCCGAGATGGTGCGCCTGACCGTGGACAAGCCGGAAGCGGCGGCCGCCGTGCCGGCGATCCGCGAGCAGCTCGACCGCATGGAAGTGGATGTGCCGCTGGTCGGCGATTTCCACTACAACGGCCACATCCTGCTGCGCGACTTCCCCGAATGCGCCGCCGCGCTGTCGAAGTACCGCATCAATCCGGGCAACGTGGGGCAGGGCGCCAAGCGCGACACCCAGTTCGCCCAGATGATCGAAGTCGCCATCAAGCACGACAAGCCGGTGCGCATCGGCGTCAACTGGGGCAGCCTCGACCAGTCGCTGCTGGCGCGCATCATGGACCAGAACGCCGCCCGCGCGAACCCGTTCAGCGCCCAGGCCGTGATGTACGAAGCCCTGATCACCTCGGCCATCGAGAACGCGGTGCGCGCCGAAGAAGTGGGCCTGGCGCGCGACAAGATCATTTTGTCGTGCAAGGTCTCGGCGGTGCAGGACCTGATCGCGGTGTACCGCGAACTGGCGCGCCGCTGCGACTACCCGCTGCACCTGGGCCTGACCGAGGCCGGCATGGGCAGCAAGGGCATCGTCGCCTCGACCGCGGCCTTGTCGGTGCTGCTGCAGGAAGGCATCGGCGATACGATTCGCGTGTCGCTGACGCCGGAGCCGGGCGGCGACCGCACCAAGGAAGTCGTGGTGTCGCAGGAAATCCTGCAGACCATGGGCCTGCGCAAGTTCACCCCGATGGTGATCGCCTGCCCGGGCTGCGGCCGCACCACCTCGACCGTGTTCCAGGAACTGGCCGACAATATCCAGACCTTCCTGCGCGATTCGATGCCGGAATGGAAAAAATCCTACCCGGGCGTGGAAGCGATGAACGTGGCCGTGATGGGCTGCATCGTCAACGGACCGGGCGAATCGAAGCACGCGAACATCGGCATCAGTTTGCCGGGCACCGGCGAATCGCCGGCGGCGCCGGTGTTTGTCGATGGGCAGAAATTCGCCACGCTGCGCGGCGAGCGCATCGTCGACGAGTTCCAGGCGATCGTGCTGGATTACGTAAAGAAGAACTACGGCAAACAAACCGAGATCGTTGGCTAAACGCAGGGTGGGTTCCCGACCCCACCAATCGTGCCGCACCGTACCCGGTGGGTTCAAGAACCCACCCTACGAATCAAAGAACACTACCATGTCCAAACCAGAAAAAATCAATGCCATCAAAGGCATGAACGACATCCTCCCAGCCGACGCACCGCTGTGGGAACTGTTCGAGAACACCGCCGAAACGATCCTGAAAAGCTACGGCTACCAGAAGATCGTCACCCCGATCGTCGAGGAAACCCGCCTGTTCGCGCGCGCCATCGGCGCCGTGACCGACATCGTCGAAAAGGAAATGTATTCCTTCGAAGATTCGATGAACGGCGACCAATTGACCCTGCGCCCGGAAGGCACGGCCGGCGTGGTGCGCGCCGTCATCGAGCACAACCTGGTGTACGAAGGCCCGAAGCGCCTCTGGTACAAGGGCCCGATGTTCCGCCACGAGCGTCCGCAGCGCGGCCGCTACCGCCAGTTCTTCCAGTTCGGCGCCGAAGCGGTCGGCTTTGCCGGCCCGGACATCGATGCCGAGCTGATCATGCTGTGCCGCCGCCTGTGGGATGACCTGGGCCTGCAGAACGTGCGCCTGGAACTGAACTCGATCGGCAACGCCGAAGAGCGCAACCGCCACCGCGCCGACCTGATCGCCTACTTCGAGCAGCACAGCGCCGTGCTCGACGCCGAAGCCCAGCGCCGCCTGCACAGCAACCCGCTGCGCATCCTCGACACCAAGAACCCGGCCATGCAGGAGATGGTGAACGGCGCGCCGCAGTTGCTGTCCTACCTGGGCGAGGAATCGCTGGCCCACTTCAACGGCGTGAAACGACTGCTCGACCGTAACAACGTCCAGTACACCGTGAACCCGCGCCTGGTGCGCGGCCTCGATTACTACAACCGCACCGTGTTCGAGTGGGTCACCGACGAGCTGGGCTCGCAGGGCACCATCTGCGCCGGCGGCCGCTACGATCCGCTGATTGAAACCTTTGGCGGCAAGCACACGCCGGGCGTTGGTTTCGCGATGGGCATCGAGCGCATCGTCGAGCTGATGAAGGGCCTGGGCGAACCGGCCACGCCGAGCCAGTGCGACGTCTACATGGTGCACCAGGGCGAAGAAGCGCAGGTGCAGGCCTTCATCCTGGCCGAGCGATTCCGCGATGCCGGCCTGGATGTTGTGCTACATTGCGCAACGCCGGCGGGTGCGGGCAGCTTCAAGAGCCAGATGAAGAAGGCCGACGCCAGCGGCGCGGCGTTTGCCGTGATCCTGGGCGAGGACGAAGTCGCCAACAACGTGGCGGCCGTCAAGTCCTTGCGCGCAGTTGCTGGACAGGCAGGCGAGCAGCAGCAGGCCAGCGTGCCCTTCGACGGCGTCGTCGACCACGTGGTCGACGCCATCATCGGCGAGCACGACCACGACCACGATCACGTGCACTACCATCCGTAAGCAACATCAGCAGTTCACGACCTATCTATAACCACAAGACAGACGAACGACCATGGCATACGACCTCGAAGAACAAGAACAGATTGCCTCATTCAAGGCTTTCTGGTCCAAGTACGGCAACCTGATCACCTGGGTGCTGATCATCGCGCTCGGCTCTTTCGCCGCCTATAACTTCTGGAACCAGCACGTGCGCAAGTCGTCGACCGAAGCCTCGGCCCTGTACGACACGCTCACCGACGCCGCGGCCGCCAACGACAACGCCAAGGCCCAGCGCATCGCCGCCGACATCCAGGACAAGTTCAAGCGCACCGCCTACGCCCAGATGAGCGCGCTGGCCGCCGCCAAGACCGCCTTCGACGCGAACGACCTGAAGACCGCCAAGGCCCAGCTGCAATGGGTCATCGACAACGGCAGCGACGAATACCAGTCGGTCGCGAAGCTGCGCCTGGCTGGCGTGCTGCTGGACGAAAAGAACCTCGACGGCGCCCTGAAGCTGCTGAACGAAAAGTTCCTGCCGCAGTTCGCCGCCGAAGTGCAGGACCGCAAGGGCGACGTGCTGGTGGCGCAGAACAAGATCGCCGATGCACGCAACGCCTACGTCGCCGCGCTGGCCGCCATGGGTCCGAAGCATCCGGGCAGCCAGCTGGTGCGCATCAAGCTCGAAGCGATCGGCGGCACCGCCCCGGAAGCGCCGAAGGCCGCAGCGTAATTGGCAGGCACAACGGCCCGCGTCCGCCTTTTCCGGCGGACGCGGGCTTTGCGGCTTTTACAGGGCTTTTATAAAGTTCAGATTTCAGACTAAGAACAAGGCTAAAAGAATATGCGTATTACCCGTAAGCTGGTTGGTGTCGGTGTCCTGGCCCTGATGACGGGCTGCTCGACCCTGAGTTCGCTGAATCCCTTCTCGTCGAAGGACAAGACCAACGAGCCGGCCAAGCTGGTCGAACTGAAGGCGTCGATGGCCGTGCGCACCGCATGGAAGCTCGACATCGGCAAGGCGAAGGGCTACCAGTTCTCGCCTGCGCTGGCCGGCAATACCCTGGTCGTGGCCAGCGCCGAAGGCAACATCGCCCGCGTGGAAGCGGCTGACGGCCGTCCGATGTGGCGCATCAAGGCCGGCTCGAACCTGACCGGCGGCGTCGGCACCGATGGCAACGTGATCGTCGTCGGCGGCGCCAAGGGCGTGCTGATGGCCTTCGACATGGACGGCAAGGCGCTCTGGAAGACCCAGCTGTCGAGTGAAATCCTGTCGGCCCCGGCCGTCGGCCAGGGCATGGTCGTGGCGCGTTCGATCGATAACCGCATCGTCGGCGTCGATGCCGCCACCGGCGAAAAGAAATGGACCGTGCAGCGTCCGTCGCCATCGCTGACCCTGCGCAACGCGCCGGGCATGCTGGTGCACGAAAAGGACGTGGTCGTGGCCCAGCCGGCCGGCAAGCTGACCTCCTTCCTGATGGCCACCGGCGCCCCGCGCTGGGAAGTCGAAGTCGGCGTCGCGCGCGGCGCCACCGAACTCGAGCGCGTGACCGACATCGGCGGCGCGCCCGTGATCTTCGAGCAGGACGTCTGCGCGGTCTCCTACCAGGGCCGGGTGGCCTGCTTCGAGCTGGTTTCGGGTTCGCCGCGCTGGAACCGCGACCTGTCCTCGGAAGTGGGCGTGGCGGTCGACCAGCGCTTCGTCTTCGCCGCCGACGACAAGGGCGCGCTGCATGCGTTCGCCCGCGACAGCGGCGCCAGCGTCTGGAAGAACGACAAGCTGGCCTTCCGCGGCCTCTCGACTCCGCTGTCCTACGGCCGCGCGGTCGCGGTCGGCGACTACCAGGGTTACATCCACTTCCTGGCGCGCGAGGACGGCGCCATGCTGGCGCGCGCCTCGCTCGACGGCAGCGCGATCAGCGGCACGCCGCTGGTGGCCGGAAGTAACCTGATTTTTCAAACACAAAATGGAACGGTGGCCGCGATCGCGGTCGAATAATTAATACATGAAGCCGGTAATTGCACTCGTTGGTCGCCCGAACGTCGGAAAGTCGACCCTATTCAACCGCCTCACCCGTTCGCGCGACGCGCTGGTGGCCGATCTCCCTGGCCTGACGCGCGACCGCCATTATGGTGAAGGGCGGATCGGCGAGCGGCCCTTCCTGGTCATCGACACCGGCGGTTTCGAGCCGGTGGCCAAGGAAGGCATCATGCACGAGATGGCCCTGCAGACGAAGCAGGCCGTGGCCGAAGCCGACATCGTCGTCTTCATCGTCGACGGCCGCCAGGGCCTGACGCCGCACGACAAGACCATCACCGACTTCCTGCGCAAGTCGGGCCGCCAGGTCATGCTCGTGGTGAACAAGTCCGAGGGCATGAAGTACACCTCGGTCACCGCCGATTTCTATGAACTCGGCATGGGCGACCCGTATGTCATTTCCGCCGCCCACGGCGACGGCGTGACCGACCTGGTCAACGAGGCGCTCGACCTGGCCTTTTCCCAGCGCCCGGCCGACGAGGAAGAACTCGAAGCGGCCGACCGCGGCGTGAAGATTGCCCTGGTCGGCCGTCCGAACGTCGGCAAGTCGACCCTGATCAACACCCTGGTCGGCGAGCAGCGCGTGATCGCCTTCGACATGCCGGGCACCACCCGCGACTCGATCGAAGTGCCGTTCGAGCGCGACGGCAAGCAGTACACGCTGATCGACACCGCCGGCATCCGCCGCCGCGGCAAGGTCTTCGAAGCCATCGAGAAGTTCTCGGTCGTGAAGACCCTGCAGTCGGTGACCGAAGCCAACGTGGTCGTGCTGATGCTCGATGCCCAGCAGGATATCTCGGAGCAGGATGCGCATATCGCCGGCTTCATCCTGGAGTCGGGCAGGGCGCTCGTGGTCGCCGTCAACAAGTGGGACGGCTTGACCAGCGACCAGCGCGACCAGGTGAAGAACGACATCGACCGCAAGCTCGACTTCCTCGGCTTTGCCGAAATGAAGTTCATCTCGGCCCTGAAGGGCAGCGGCGTGTCGCAGCTGATGAAGTCGGTCGATTCGGCCTATGCCGCGGCCACCGCCAATTTGTCGACGCCGCGCCTGACGCGTGCGCTGCAGGAAGCGGTCGAGAAGCAGGAGCCGAAGCGCAAGGGCAGCAGCCGTCCGAAGATGCGCTACGCCCACCAGGGCGGGCAAAATCCACCGATCATCGTCATCCACGGAAATGCCCTCGATGGCATCACGGAACCGTATAAACGCTATCTGGAAAAACACTTCCGCGACACCTTTAACCTGATCGGTACGCCGCTGCGCATCGAGCTGCGCAGCGGCAAGAATCCTTTCGATAAGCGCGAAGGGTAAGCAGGTCCCATCAATGCCTTGCCTCAGTGGGCGTATTGCCAGGTTTAATGGTTTCTTAAGCCTAGCAGTACGACAAAAAAGGGTAAAACAGGTTACAGTAACTGCAGGCCATCGTTCGCAAAGCTGAATCTTGCCCCGTCCACTTGAAAAGGCGGCATTAGCCTCCAATTTTTAAACTACAACAACATTACGGAGCTGTTATGAGCAACAAAGGGCAACTGTTACAAGACCCATTCCTCAATGCCTTGCGCAAAGAGCATGTCCCTGTCTCGATCTACCTGGTCAACGGGATCAAACTGCAGGGCCACATCGAGTCCTTCGACCAATACGTCGTCCTGCTCCGCAATACCGTCACCCAAATGGTGTACAAGCATGCCATTTCCACCGTCGTGCCGGCTCGCGCCGTCAATCTCAACCTCGATTCCGAAGCTGAGTAAGGCCGATGGCTGACGCCCTCGGTACAAGTACCATGCGCGCCGCGCTGGTCGGCATTGATTTTGGCGCTGTCGACTTCAGCGCCAGTCTCGAAGAGCTCGCCTTGTTGGCGCGCTCGGCCGGCGCGGAGCCGATCACCACGATCACCGCAAAACGCTCCGCCCCCGATCCTGCCTACTTCGTGGGCAGCGGCAAGGCCGACGAAATCGCCCAGGCGGCGACCGTCGAGAATGCCGACATCGTTATCTTCAACCACGCACTCTCGCCGGCCCAGCAGCGTAACCTCGAACGCCGCCTGAACCGCCGCGTCATCGACCGTACCAGCCTGATCCTTGACATCTTCGCCCAGCGCGCCAAGAGCCACGAAGGCAAGTTGCAGGTGGAACTGGCTCAGCTGCAGCACCTGGCCACGCGCCTGATCCGCGGCTGGACCCACCTGGAACGGCAAAAGGGCGGTATCGGCCTGCGCGGTCCCGGCGAAACCCAGCTCGAGACCGACCGCCGCCTGATCGGCGAGCGCGTCAAGGCCTTGCGCGCCCGTCTCACCAAGCTGCGCAAGCAGCACGAGACCCAGCGCCGCCAGCGCGGCCGCAACCAGACTTTCTCGGTGTCCCTGGTCGGCTACACGAATGCCGGCAAGTCGACCCTGTTCAACACGCTCACCAAGGCCGGCGTCTACGTCGCGAACCAGTTGTTCGCCACGCTCGACACCACCAGCCGCCGCCTTTATCTGAACGACGAGGTCGGCAGCGTGGTGATTTCCGACACCGTCGGTTTCGTGCGCGAATTGCCGCACCAATTGGTGGCCGCGTTCCGCGCGACGCTCGAAGAAACCATCCACGCCGACCTGCTGCTGCACGTCGTCGACGGTTCCTCGGACGTGCGCATGGAACAGATCGAACAGGTCAACGACGTCCTGCGCGAAATCGGCGCGGACCATATTCCGCAGATCCTTGTCTGGAACAAGATTGACGCGGCCGACCTCCAGCCCGGGGTCGAACGTGATGAATATGATAAAATCAGCCGCGTTTTTATCAGCGCCCGCAGTGGCGCGGGTCTCGATTTGCTGCGCGACGCCATCGTCGAGGCAGCTTCGCGCGCGCGCGTGCCGAGCCCTGAAAACGAAGAGCAGGACGATGCCGTGCCCGGCGAATCCGACGAATCGCACGACGATTCCGACGACGACCTCGGCGACCGTAATCCAACCTCCACCCCTGTCGGGCCCCACTAAAGCCTATGCTCGTTTCCTTACTTAAACGTTTCGGCGTCAAACTGTCGCTGAACGATCCACGCTGGGGTAACAATCCCAAGCGTGACCCCAAGGCCCAGGAGGGCCGCCGCCCGGGTGAAGGTCCGCCCGATCTCGACCAGATGTGGCGCGACTTCAATGCGCGCCTGAACCGCCTGTTCGGCGGACGCGGCAACAACGGCGGCGACGCCGGCGGGCCGTACCGCTCGGAAGGGCGCGGCGCCGGCATCACGGCCACCGTGATCGCCTTCATCGTCGCCCTGATCTGGCTTGCCAGCGGCGCCTTCATCGTGCAGGAAGGCCAGGTCGGCGTGGTCACCACCTTCGGCCGCCTGAGCCACACCACCGGCGCCGGCTTCAACTGGCGCTGGCCGGCCCCGATCCAGTCGCACGAAACCGTCAACGTCTCGCAGGTGCGTACCGCCGAAATCGGCTACCGCGACAACGTGCGCAACAAGCAGCCGGCCGAAGCGCTGATGCTGACCGACGACGAAAACATCATCGACATCCAGTTTGCGGTGCAGTACACCCTGAAGGACCCGGTTGCCTGGGTCTTCAACAACCGCGACCAGGACACCAGCGTGCACCAGATCGCCGAAACCGCGGTCCGTGAAGTGGTGGGCAAGAGCAAGATGGACTTCGTGCTGTACGAAGGCCGCGAAAAGGTGGCCGTCGACGTCCACACCATGATGCAGGCCATCGTAGACCGCTACAACCTGGGCGTCTTGATCACCAACGTGACCATGCAGAACGTGCAGCCGCCGGAACAGGTGCAGAGCGCTTTCGACGACGCCGTGAAAGCCGGCCAGGACCGCGCACGCGCCGGCAACGAAGGCCAGGCCTACGCCAACGACGTGATCCCGCGTGCCCGCGGCGCCGCGAATCGCCTGCTGGAAGATGCTTCCGCCTACCGCTCGATGGTCATCGAAAATGCCACCGGTAACGCCTCGCGCTTCAGCCAGGTGGTGACCGAGTACGCCAAGGCCCCGGCCATCACGCGCGACCGCATGTATATCGACACCATGCAGTCGATCTTCAGCAACACCACGAAGGTGATGGTCGACGCCAAGTCGGGCTCCAATCTGCTGTACCTGCCGCTCGACAAGCTGGTGGCCCAGGTGGCCGCGAACGACGCCGCCGTCGGCCGCTCCCATTCCGGTCCGGTGCAGCCGCAGCCGGCAGCGCAGGAATCGTCCTCGCAGGGGTCGGCCTCGACCTCGCAGGAAGTCTTGCAAAACATCGAAGCGGTACGCCAGCGCGACGCGCGCAGCCGCGACACTTCACGTGACAGGGAGAGCCGTTGATGAGCCGCCTCGTAACCATTTTCGTGGCGGGCTTCATTGCCCTGATGCTGCTCTCCTCGACCGTGTTCGTGGTCGACCAGCGCCGCTTCGCGATCGTCTTCGCCCTGGGTGAAGTGCGCGAAGTCATCGCCGAGCCGGGCCTGCACTTCAAGCTGCCGCCGCCGTTCCAGAACGTGGTCTACCTCGACAAGCGCATCCTGACCCTGGACACGCCCGACGCCGACCGCTTCATCACGTCCGAGAAGAAGAACATCCTGGTCGACGCCTTCGTCAAGTGGCGCATCGTCGAGCCGCGCCTGTACTACGTCAGCTTCAACGGCGACGAGCGCGCCGCACGCAACCGCATGTCGCAGATCGTCAAGGCGGCCCTGAACGACGAGATCACCAAGCGCACCGTGCGCGACGTGATTTCCGGCGAGCGCGGCCGTGTGATGGATGCGGTGCGCGACAAGGTCGTGGCCGAGGCCAAGCAGATCGGCGTCGGCATCGTCGACGTGCGCCTGAAGCGCGTGGACTACATCGACCAGATCAACAACTCGGTCTACGACCGCATGCGCGCCGAGCGTGTGCGCGTGGCCAATGAACTGCGTTCGACCGGTTCGGCCGAAAGCGAAAAGATCCGCGCCGACGCCGACCGCCAGCGCACCGTGATCCTGGCCGAAGCCTTCCGCGAAGCCGAGAAGATCAAGGGCGAGGGCGATGCGAAAGCCTCCGCGATCTATGCCGAAGCGTTTGGCAAGAACCCCGAGTTCTACAAGTTCTACCGCTCGCTCGAAGCCTACCGCGCCAGCTTCAAGGCCCAGGGCGACGTGATGGTAATCGATTCGAATTCGGAGTACTTCAAGTACTTCAAGAATCCGAACAGCAAATAATCGTCAGCCAGCATGTGCAAAAACGCCGCGTACCCCGCGGCGTTTTTTTATTGCCGCGGCGTTGAACACGTAGGGTGGGCGCCCTGTGCTCACGCGTGAATTTCGATCATCGTTGGCGCGTATCGCAGGGTGGGCGGCTCTGCCGTCCACGCGTCCGAGCAACCAGTGCCGATCGCAAATGTGCTGTGCTCCTGGCCATCGAACGCGTGGACGGGAAACCCGTCCGGCCTACGGAGAACGCCGCGCCATCGATGATCGAGTTTCACCTCAGGCTAGCGCGGCCGCCGATGGAACGCAGGCTTCGCGGGCCCATGGAGCAACATCAACCGCCAGCCCCGCCACATTTTCGGGTAAAATTGCCGATTCGGCGCGGACTCCGCACGTTCGTTCGCGCCACATTGCCTCATTTTTAACAATCCATTAGCTGTTGCCCATGCCGAACTGGCTTCTGCCCGAGAATATCGCCGACGTCTTGCCGTCCGAAGCGCGCAAGATCGAAGATCTGCGCCGCACGATGCTCGACACCTTCCGCCTGTATGGCTACGAGCTGGTGATGCCGCCGATGCTCGAATACGTCGAATCGCTGCTGGCCGGCGCCGGCCAGGACACCGACCTGCGCACCTTCAAGCTGATCGACCAGCTGTCCGGCCGCCTGCTCGGCCTGCGCGCCGACATGACCACGCAAGTGGCCCGCATCGACGCCCACCTGCTGAACCGCAATTCCGTGACCCGCCTGTGCTACGCCGGCAGCGTGCTGCATACCCGCCCGTCGGGCCTGCACGCCACGCGCGAGCCGATCCAGATCGGCGCCGAGATCTACGGCCACGCCGGCCTCGAAGCCGACGCCGAGATCCAGGAACTGGCGCTGGCATCGGTCGCGCTGGCCGGCTTCACCGAAGTGCGCCTCGACATGGCCCACGTCGGCGTGCTGCGCGCATTGCTGAACGAAGACGCGGCAGCGAAAAAAGACGAAGCCCAGATCACCGCACTGCTGCGCGCGAAGGACGTGCCCGGCCTGGCCGAGCTGACCCTTGCCTACGCCCCGGCCACGCGCGACGCACTGCTCGCGCTGCCGAACCTGTACGGCGACGTCGAGGTGCTGGCGCGCGCGAAAGAGATCTTGCCGGCGCTGCCGGGCATCACCCGCGCCCTGGCCGAACTGGCCGCGCTGGCCGCCGGCGCCATCGGCCGCGCCGAGGTCGCGATCGACCTGGCCGACCTGCGCGGCTACCAGTACGAAAGCGGCGCCATGTTCGCGCTGTACGTGCCGGGCCTGCCGAACGCCGTCGCACGCGGCGGGCGCTACGACCACGTGGGCGAGGCCTTCGGGCGCGCCCGTCCGGCCACCGGCTTTTCGCTGGATTTGCGCGAACTCGCGCGTTTGCTGCCGACGGCCGAGCGCAAGCATTCGATCCGCGCCCCCTGGGGCAATGCGCCGGAGCTGCGCGAAAAAATCGCTGACCTGCGCAAGGCAGGCGAAGTCGTGATCCAGTCCATGCCGGGTCACGATAATGTTCAGGACGAGTTCGAGTGCGACCGCGTGCTCGTCCTCGAAGATGGAAATTGGATTCTCAAAAACTTAGGTTAAGTGATGTCAAATACTACCGTGGCAAAGAACGTCGTCGTCATCGGCACCCAGTGGGGCGATGAAGGCAAGGGCAAGATCGTCGACTGGCTGACCGACCATGCGGCCGGCGTCGTTCGCTTCCAGGGCGGCCATAACGCCGGCCATACCCTGGTCATCAAGGGCCAGAAAACCGCCTTGCAACTGATCCCCTCGGGCATCATGCGCGAAGGCGTTGCCTGCTACATCGGCAACGGCGTCGTCGTCTCGGTGCCGGATGTGATGCGCGAAATCGACAAGCTCGAAGCCGCCGGCATCGAAGTCGCCTCGCGCCTGAAAATCTCGGAAGCCTGCCCGGTCATCCTGCCTTACCACGTCGCCATCGACAAGGCACGCGAAGCCAAGCGCGGCGAGAACAAGATCGGCACCACCGGCAAGGGCATCGGCCCGGCCTACGAAGATAAAGTGGCGCGTCGCGCGATCCGCATCGCCGACATGCTCAACGAAGAGCGCTTCGCCGAAAAGCTGAAGGAAAACCTGGAATACCACAACTTCGTGCTGGTGAACTACCTCGGCGGCGAAGCGATCGACTTCCAGAAGACGTTTGATGACGCGATGGCCCTGGTGCCGCGCCTGCGTCCGATGGTGGGCGACGTCTCGTCGCAGCTGTACGCCGCGCACAAGGCCGGCGGGCACCTGCTGTTCGAAGGCGCGCAAGGCTCGCTGCTCGACGTCGACCACGGCACCTATCCCTTCGTCACCTCGTCGAACTGCGTGGCGGGCAACGCCGCCGCCGGCGCCGGCGTCGGCCCTGGCATGCTGCACTACATCATGGGCATCACCAAGGCCTACACCACCCGCGTCGGTTCGGGCCCGTTCCCGTCGGAACTGACCACCGCCGAAGGCGTGGGCGAGCACCTGTCGCGCGTCGGCCATGAGTTCGGCACCGTCACCGGCCGTGCACGCCGCTGCGGCTGGTTCGACGCCGCGCTGCTGCGCCGCTCGGTCCAGATCAACGGCGTGTCGGGCATGTGCCTGACCAAGCTCGACGTGCTGGACGGCATCGAGTCCCTCAAGCTCTGCACGGGTTACAGGATCAATGGCCGCGAAGTCGACATCTTCCCGGTCGGCGCCGAAGAAGCCGCCCTGTGCGAGCCGGTCTACGAAGAAATGCCGGGCTGGACCGAAACCACGGTCGGCGCGAAATCGATGGACGAGCTGCCGGCCAATGCCCGCGCCTACATCAAGCGCATCGAAGAACTGGTCGGCATCCCGGTCGACATGGTCTCGACCGGTCCGGACCGCGAAGAAACCATTGTCCTGCGCCACCCGTTTGCCGCGTAACGCCATCCAAGAATAATAGGAAGCTAGAAATGAATACTCCTGCATCGACCGACAAGGACCTGTGGGTCTCCTGGGACGAGTACAACCGCCTGGTCGAGCGCCTGGCGCTGAAAGTGTATGAATCGAACTGGAAGTTCGACATGGTGCTGTGCCTGGCGCGCGGCGGCGTGCGTCCGGGCGACGTGATCTCGCGCATCTTCGACGTGCCGCTGGCAATCCTGTCGACCAGCTCCTACCGCGAAGAATCCGGCACCAAGCAGGGCAACCTGGACATCGCCAAGTACATGACGATGACCAAGGGCCCGCTGGCCGGCCGCATCCTGCTGGTCGACGATTTGGCCGACTCCGGCGTGACCCTGCAGAAAGTGCGCGAGCACCTGCAAGGCAACTACCCGGACGTCACCGAAGTGCGCTCGGCTGTCATCTGGGTCAAGGGCACCTCGGCCTTCAAGCCGGACTACCACATGGACGACCTGCCGCATAACCCGTGGATCCACCAGCCGTTCGAAGACTACGACGGCCTGCGTCCGCACCAGCTGTCGGCGTGGATGAAAAAGTTCGAGAAATAATCGCTGAATCGGATCGAGCCGCTAGAAGGCCAGGGTGTCGCAGGATGCCCTGGCCTTTTTTCTTACCGCACGATATCGGATGAACACCCGGTGCAGATCGGTTAAGATTGTTACGGATGCCTCGAATTCCCTGCCGGAACTGACACACAAAAATAAAAAACCATGACCCAGAGCTTCTTCCAGACCTTCATCCTCCTCATCCTCGTCACTGACCCTTTCGGCAACGTTCCCTTGTTCGCCACCGCCCTGAAGGACACGCCGCTGCACCGCCGCCCGCGCATCGTGGTGCGCGAATGCGCGATCGCCTTCCTGCTGCTGCTGGTCTTCATGTTCTTCGGCCAGCACTTCCTCGCGGCTCTGCACCTGAGCCCGGTGGCCCTGCGCATCGGCGGCGCCGTGATCTTGCTCATCATTGCGATCCGCATGATTTTCCCGCATCCCGACGGCGTGCTCGGCAAGAGCGAGCACGGCGAGCCCTTCATCGTGCCGCTGGCGATTCCGGCCCTGGCCGGCCCTTCGGCGCTGGCCACCGTGTTGCTGTTCAGCTCGGACACGATCTCGGAAACCATGGTCCACGTGGCGGCCCTGGCGGCGGTCGGCGTGGTCTGGCTGGCGGTGTTCCTGAGCGCCGAGCGCCTGCAGCAAAAGCTGGGTCCGCAGGTGATGACCGCCTTCGAGCGCCTGATGGGCCTGATCCTGACGGCGATGTCGGTCGAGATGCTGCTCGGCGGCATACGCGAATTCGTCCAGACCCTCTGACATGAGCGACGCATGAGCAACCCCGGTACCCCACCCATCCCCGGCGCTGGGCGCGAGCCCGGCACGCTGGTGTTCCTCGGCGGCGGCGGCGAAGCGGGCGCGATGATGCGCGCTTTCGACTGGTCGCGCTCGCCGCTGGGCCATCCGTCCGGCTGGCCGCAGGCGCTGCGCACGGTGGTCGCGCTGATGCTGAACTCCAAGTTCCCGATGTTCGTGGCCTGGGGCGAGCAGCTCTGTTTCCTGTACAACGACGCGTATATCGAGATCCTCGGCGACAAGCACCCGGCCTCGCTCGGCGCCCCGTTCCGGCAGATCTGGGGCGAGATCTGGGACGACATCGGCCCGATCGTCGACCGCGCGCTGCAAGGCGAAGGCACCTGGTGGGAAAAGCTGCCGCTCTTGATGAACCGCCACGGCTACGACGAGCAGACCTGGTTCACCTTCTCGTACTCGGCCGTGCGCGACGACAGCGGGGCCGTGGGCGGCGTGTACTGCGCCTGCGTCGAGGCCACCGAGCAGGTGCTGGGCGAGCGCTACCGCCGGGCGGAGAACGAGCGCCTGATGACGCTGTTCGAGCAGGCGCCCGGCATCATCGCCGTGCTGCGCGGCCCTGAACATATATTTGAGATCGCCAACAAAAGTTACCAGCAGCTGATCGGGCACCGCGACATCGTCGGCAAGTCGGCGCGCGCCGCGCTGCCCGAGGTCGAAGGGCAGGGCTTCTTCGAGCTGCTCGACCAGGTGTATGGGAGCGGCGAGCCCTTCGTTGGCCATGCGGTGCCGCTGAAGGTGGAGCGAGAACCTGGGGCGCCGCTCGAGCTGCGCTACATCGACTTCGTCTACCAGCCGATCCGCGATCCGTTCGGCAACGTGATCGGCATCTTCGTCGAGGGCAGCGACGTCACGCCGCGCAAGCAGGTCGAGGACGAGCTGCGCGCGGCGAACCGCCAGAAAGACCAGTTCCTGGCGATGCTGGCGCACGAGCTGCGCAATCCGCTGGCGCCGATCACCACCGCCGCCCATCTGCTCAAAATGGGCACGCTCGACGCCAAGGGCGTGCGCAATGCCAGCGAAATCATCGCGCGCCAGGCCGAGCACATGACCAGCCTCGTCAACGACCTGCTCGATGTGTCGCGCGTCACGCGCGGCCTGGTTGCGCTGGAGAAGAAAGAGCTGGACCTGAACGAGATCGTGGCCGGCGCCCTGGAACAGGTGCGGCCGCTGATCGAGTCGCGGCGCCATGCGCTGACGATGGAACTGTCGGGCGAGCCGGTGCACGTGCTGGGCGACCGCACGCGCCTGGTGCAGGTGCTGTCGAATATCCTGAACAATGCCGCCAAGTACACGCCGGCGGGCGGCCAGGTGGCGCTGCGCGTGACGCCCCATGGCGACCGGGTAACGGTGACCGTGACCGACAACGGCATCGGCATCGAGCCCGACGTGCTGCCCTACATCTTCGATTTGTTTACCCAGGCCGAACGCACGCCGGACCGCTCGCAGGGCGGGCTCGGTATCGGGCTGGCCCTGGTGAAGAGCCTGATCGTGCTGCATGGCGGCACGGTCGATGCACGCGCCGCGCCCGGCGGAGGCAGCGAGTTCGAGATTTGCGTGCCGCGCCTGGAGCGCCCGTCGCTTCCTGCCGGCGGCGGCGCTGTGGACGACGCGCCCGGCCTGGCGCCGCTGCGCGTGCTGGTGGTCGACGACAACCAGGACGCCGCCGAGCTGCTGGGCACGGTGCTGGAAGTGCAGGGGCATGCGGTGTCGGTCGAGTTCGATGGCCGAGGCGCGCTGGTGCGTGCGCGCCAGGAGCGGCCCCAGGTGATGCTGCTCGACATCGGCCTGCCCGATACCGACGGCTATGCGCTGGCGCGCCAGATCCGCGCGATCCCCGAGCTGCACGGCGCCGTGCTGGTGGCCCTGACCGGCTATGGCCAGCCGGAAGACCGGCGCCAGGCCGAGGAGGCCGGCTTCGACCACCATCTGGTCAAACCCGCCGACCTGAACCAGGTGGCGGAAATCCTGGCACAGGTCCAGGGAGCCCGGCGCTGAGCTTGTGCAAAGCGGCCGAGTAGGGAATACTCGCTCGACGGTTGTCCGTGCCAGATGGCAAGACGGCAGCCGATCGACAACAACGAGACATTCCTTACGAAGGCTTTCCATGAAATCACACGTTTCCGCCCTCGGGCTGGCCCTGATCCTGTCCAGCACCGGCGCCCTGGCGGCCGAGGCCGCGGCCCCGGCCGCCTCCGCCAAGCCTGATGCGCCCGCGCGCATGCAGCTGCAAAAGACCGACACCGTGGTCGGCAAGGGCCGCCAAGCCGCCAGCGGCAACACCGTCACCGTCAAGTACACCGGCTGGCTGTACGCGCCCAAGTCGCCCAAGGGCCGCGGCCCGCAGTTCGACACCTCGGTGGGCGGCGCGCCGTTCACCTTCCCGCTCGGCATGGGCGCGGTCATCAAGGGCTGGGACGACGGCGTCGTCGGGATGAAGGTCGGCGGCAAGCGCACCTTGATCATTCCTGCGGAACTTGGCTACGGCGCACGCGGCGCCGGACCGATTCCACCGAATGCCAACCTGATCTTCGACGTCGAGCTGGTGGACGTGAAGGACGCCAAGCAAGCTAACTGAGAGGTGATGCGTTTCCGATACTTGTAATTGAGTGTCGGAAATTTTTACATTCAGGATACATATTCCTTATGTTAAGTGGCTAACATATTGAATCGATGCATTATTTTCCTTCTGGCATAGTTTCTGCTAAACAGTTTATACACGGTTGATGGGACCGTCCGTGAGAGAACTAGTTCAATTAAAAGGAAAACAAAATGCTGAATCGGAATCTGTCGTTGAAGAAAATCGCTGGTGCTGTTGTTGCAACTGGCTTCGTGTTTGGCATGGGCGCGGCTCACGCAGGTTCGATCGCCGCCTCCCCAGGCTCGATCGTCACCCCAGCCATCACCGCGGGCGCGCTCCCTGACACCCCAGGCGCCCACGTCGATCCGAACGTCGCCTCGTCGAAATTCTCGGGCGTGGTCAGCATTAACATCCGTTACGACGGTCAATCCTTCATCTGCTCGGGCGCTCTGGTTGGCAAGCGCCAGGTGGTCTCGGCAGGTCACTGCGTCGACACCAACGGCAACGGTTCCTACGTCGACCTGAACAAGCCAGGCAGCGATGTGCGCGTGGTCTTCAACAGCGCCCCGACCGCAGCGGGTTCCCCGGTCATCACGGCCAGCTCGTTCGCCGTGCACAAGGACTACCAGGGCTTCAACAACTGCCCTGACGGCTCGCGCGGCTGCGTGAACGATGACGTCGCCGTCATCACCCTGTCGCAGGACGCACCGGATACCGCCAAGATCTACAAGGTCGCGGTGAACCCGATCAATGCCGGCACCCACATCACCATGGCCGGCTACGGCACCTCGGGCGATGGCGTCAACGGCTACTACATCAGCCCTGACTTCCGCATCAAGCGCACCGGCGAAAACTACGTCGACCTGATCGACCTCGACGACGAGCAAGACTTCGAAGGCGGCAACCAGGAAGTCTTCTACGCCGACTTCGACGGCCGCGGCCGCGATACCTTCTGCGACCTGTTCGGCGTGTGCACCCCGGTGCTGCCGAACGACCGCGAATCGGGCATCGGCGGCGGCGACTCCGGCGGCCCATCGTTCGTCGAAATGTACGGCGAGCTGATGCTGGTTGCGAACAACACCTTCAGCGGCCGCTTCACCAGCCTGCCTTACGGCGAAGGCCAGTTCGGCACCTACTTCGGCGGCATCATCATGGGCGGCTACAAGGACTTCCTGTACAGCGCAACCGGCGGCAACATCACCCTGGTGCCGGAACCAACCAGCATCGCACTGCTGGGCCTGGGCGCCCTGATGCTGGGCGGCGCAGCACGCCGCCGCAAGCAGAAGTAATCCAGCCTCGCGTTGGAACCGAAGCGGCCTGCGGGCCGCTTTTTTCATGCCTGTCCGGTTCGCTTGTTCCCCTCCCATGCGTGCGTGGGGCCGACTGGGGACCTTGTATGCTGAAGCCATTACCTGGCGATGCGACAGTACCCATGAGGACTTGGAGAATTGCAATTGAAAAGGCTGCACTCGACCGCGAGTGCAAGGGCGCGCGCGACAGTGGCGGGCATTGGCACAGCAAAGGGCAGCCGGCCTTGTACGCGGCGATGACGGTGGAGCTGGCAGTGCTGGAAAAGTTCGTGCACACCGAGGAAATCGACGACGCGCCGCTGGTGCTGGTGGCGATCGACTTGCCGGACGATCCTGCGCTGGGGCTGGATGTAAAGGCGGAGGAGTTGCCCGAGGGCTGGGATGCGCTCGACGATGGCGGCAGCGCGGCGGCGTTCGGCACGGCTTTCCTCAAGAAGCGCGATTACCTGTACATGCGGGTGCCGTCGGTGATCGTGGGGGAGGGTGTGAACGTGGTGATCAATCCGGCGCACCATGCGTATGAGCAGGTGAAATTGAGCATTGCGAGGCCGTTCGGGTTTGATGAGAGGATGTTCAAGCGCTGATGGCTGCTGGTGGGTTCGAGAACCCACCATCCATCACGCACGACAACGCGCACGCGTCGGCCAAAAAACGGCGCCACCGGCGCCGTCCTGCTTACTTGCCCAACATCGACACCACGTTGTCCGCCCCCGGCGCCCCGAACGCCTGCTGCTTGAGCACGTGCAGCTGGTCGCGCACCTGGGCCGCTTTTTCGAACTCGAGGTTCTTGGCGTGGTCCACCATGAGCTTCTCGAGGCGCTTGATCTCTTTCGAAATCTGCTTCTCGCTCATCGACTCGACCTTGGCCGTGGCTGCCGCGTCTTCCGCGTTCTGCGCACCTTCCAGCATCGCCTTCTGCGCGGCATTGCTGTAGACGCCGTCGATCAGCTCCTTGATCTTCTTCTGCACACCCTTCGGCACGATGCCGTTGGCTTCGTTGAAGGCGATCTGCTTGGCGCGGCGGCGCTCGGTTTCGTCGATCGCGCGGCGCATCGAATCGGTGACGTGGTCGGCGTACAGGATCGCCACGCCGTTCAGGTTACGCGCCGCGCGGCCGATGGTCTGGATCAGCGAACGTTCTGAGCGCAGGAAACCTTCCTTGTCGGCGTCGAGCACGGCCACCAGCGACACTTCCGGCAAGTCCAGGCCCTCGCGCAGCAGGTTAATGCCGATCAGTACGTCGAAGGTACCCAAGCGCAAATCGCGCAGGATTTCGACGCGCTCGACGGTCTCGATGTCGCTGTGCAAATAGCGCACCTTGATGCCGTGGTCGCTCAGGTACTCGGTCAATTGCTCGGCCATGCGCTTGGTCAGCGTGGTCACCAGCACCCGCTCGTCCTTCTTGATGCGGTCGTTGATCTCGCTCATCAGGTCGTCGACCTGCGACAGGGCGGGGCGCACGATCAGCACCGGGTCGACCAGGCCGGTCGGGCGCACCACCTGCTCGACCACGTTGTCGGCGTGCGCCTTTTCGTACTCGGCCGGCGTGGCGGACACGAAAATGGTCTGGCGCATCTTGCCTTCGAATTCCTCGAATTTCAGCGGCCGGTTGTCCAGCGCCGACGGCAAACGGAAACCGTAGTCGACCAGGTTGGTCTTGCGCGAGCGGTCGCCGTTGTACATGGCGGACAATTGGCCCACCAGCACGTGCGACTCGTCCATGAACATCAGGGCGTCTTTCGGCAGGTAATCGATCAGCGTCGGCGGCGGTTCGCCCGGCATGGCGCCGGACAAATGGCGCGAGTAGTTCTCGATGCCTTTCGTAAAACCGATCTCGGCCATCATCTCGAGGTCGAAGCGGGTCCGCTGTTCAAGACGCTGCTCCTCGATCAGCTTGTTTTGCTGGCGGAATTCTTCCAGGCGGTCCTTCAGCTCGGCCTTGATCGACTCGACTGCGCGCAGCACGGTCGAGCGCGGCGTGACATAGTGCGAACCCGGATACACCGTGAAGCGCGGGATCTTTTGGCGCACGCGGCCGGTGAGCGGGTCGAACAGTTGCAGCGATTCGATTTCGTCGTCGAACATCTCGACGCGGATCGCCAGTTCGGCGTGCTCGGCGGGGAAGATGTCGATGGTGTCGCCGCGCACGCGGAAGGTGCCGCGGCCGAAGTCCATTTCGTTGCGCGAATACTGCATCTGGATCAGGCGCGCGATGATGTCGCGCTGGGCCACTTTATCCTTGTGGCGCAGCGTCAGGATCATCTTGTGGTATTCGTTCGGATTACCGATACCGTAGATCGCCGACACGGTGGCGACGATGATCACGTCGCGCCGCTCCATCAGCGACTTGGTGCACGACAAACGCATCTGCTCGATGTGCTCGTTGATCGACGAGTCCTTTTCGATGAACAAATCGCGCTGCGGCACATAGGCTTCCGGCTGGTAGTAATCGTAGTAGGACACGAAATACTCGACCGCGTTCTGCGGGAAGAATTCGCGGAACTCCGAATACAGCTGGGCCGCCAGGGTCTTGTTCGGCGCGAACACGATCGCCGGACGGCCCGCCTTGGCAATCACGTTGGCCATCGTGTAGGTCTTGCCGGAGCCCGTGACCCCGAGCAGGGTCTGGTACATCAGGCCGTCCTCGATGCCTTCCACCAGGCCCTCGATCGCGGTCGGCTGGTCGCCCGCCGGCGGGAAAGGCTGGTGCAGTTTGAAGGGCGAATCCGGGTAGGTGATCACCGTCGGCTCGGGACCGGTTGCGATGGATATATCTGCCATACTTTCAGACCTTTGCTAGAATGGGAGTCCGCCTGCGGCACCGCAACATCTCTGCTGCTGTCCTATACAACTGCTGCGAACCCACCGACAATTCAGTTTATCACGATGACTTCTTCCGCCTCCGCCAGCCTCTTCGGCGCCATCGACATGGCACCGCGCGACCCTATCCTCGGCATCACCGAAGCATTCAACGCCGATACCAATCCAGCCAAGATCAACCTGGGTGTCGGTGTGTATTACGACGATAACGGCAAGGTGCCCCTGCTGCAGTGCGTGCAGCAGGCGGAAGCGAAGTTGATGGAGCAAGCAGCGCCGCGTACCTATTTGCCAATCGACGGCCTGGCAGCGTACGACAAGGCTGTGCAAGAGCTTGTATTTGGGGCCGACAGCGCCGTAATTCAAGAGAAGCGCGCGATTACCGTGCAGGCCATCGGGGGCACCGGCGCGCTGAAAATCGGCGCCGATTTCCTCAAGCGTTTTGCACCGGATGCCGAAGTCTTCATCAGCGATCCGAGCTGGGAAAACCACCGCGCGCTGTTCGAATCGGCCGGTTTCATCGTCAACAACTACACCTATTACGATGCCGCCACCCATGGCGTCGATTTCGACGGCATGCTGGCTTCGCTGCGCAAGATGGACGCCGGTTCCATCGTCGTGCTGCACGCCTGCTGCCATAACCCGACCGGCGCCGACCTCACCCAGGAGCAGTGGGGCCAGGTGATCGAGGCGGTGACCCAGGGCGGCCTGGTTCCCTTCCTCGACATGGCCTACCAGGGCTTCGGCGCGGGCATCGCGGAAGATGGCGCCGTGGTGCGCCGCTTCGTCGAGGCCGGCGGCCCGCTGCTGGTGTCGAACTCGTTCTCGAAGTCGTTCTCGCTGTACGGCGAGCGCGTCGGCGCGCTGTCGGTGGTCGCCGCGTCGAGCGACGAAGCCGCGCGCCTGCTGTCGCAATTGAAACGCGTGGTGCGCACCAACTACTCGAATCCGCCGATGCATGGCGGTAAAGTCGTCGCCACCGTGCTCTCGACCCCGGAACTGCGCCAGCTGTGGGAAGACGAACTGGCCGGCATGCGCGTGCGCATCAAGGCGATGCGCGAAGCGCTGGTGGAAAAGCTGGCGCAAAAGGCGCCGGGCCGCGACTTCGGTTTCGTGCGCGAGCAGGTCGGCATGTTCTCGTATTCCGGCCTGACCAAGGAGCAGGTCGGCCAGCTGCGCGAGGAATCGATCTACGCGGTCGACACCGGCCGCATCTGCGTTGCCTCGCTGAATTCGAAAAACATCGACCTTGTCGTTGACGCAATCGCAAAAGTCCTCTAAACTATTGGCTCTTCGAACTTGAACGAAAGCTCAGGTTGAAGAGCAACACAATTCCCTGATAGCTCAGTCGGTAGAGCGACGGACTGTTAATCCGCAGGTCCCTGGTTCGAGTCCAGGTCGGGGAGCCAGAATAAGAAGTGAAAGAAGGCCGCATCCGAGGATGCGGCCTTTTTCGTTTGCTGCGTCGACAATGCCCGATCAGTAAGCCAGCGCCGGTTCGCGCTGGGCGCGCTGTGCCAGCCGGTCCATGGTCCTGCCGTCCATCGGACGATGACGATGAAGATGCCGACGGCGACGCTGCCTTCGAGATAGGAGCTGGTGGGCGCGGTGCCGGCCATGGTGCTGACGCCAAAGTAGCCGGGGCTGCCCGGCGCTTCACCCACCGTTGCCGCGTGCAGGGCCGGGTCGAGCGCCCGTTCCGCGATGGCGCTTGCGGACTCGGTGCGCGTCGCCCGCCGCGCTGCCGAAGTATGTGGCGGAGCCCGGCGGCCCGTTCTGGCTTTCCTGGTAGATGCTGCGGGAATGCGATGAGGTAAGTCCATGGTGACTCCCGATACAACGCGTTGTTGAGCTGACGAGCTGACGAGCTGATGAGTGATGCGCTGATGATGCGATGTGCTTGCCGGGCTTCCTGCGCTCTGTGCACGATTCGATCCCTGTACATTTGCAGAAACGCGCTGAGCAGTTATAATGCCAACCTCAATTCCCTGATAGCTCAGTCGGTAGAGCGACGGACTGTTAATCCGCAGGTCCCTGGTTCGAGTCCAGGTCGGGGAGCCAGAATACAGAAGTAGATGCTTGGAATAAGCGAAAGGCCACATCTTCGGATGTGGCCTTTTTCGTTGCGGCGGGCAGGGCGCCCGCCTGCTTCATTCCCGATATTATTTTCCCGATACCGGCTTCACGCGCGACGCCGCTTCCAGTGCCCGCTCGCGCGCCGTCTCGATATCGCCTGCAACCGCCAGCGCCACGCCCATGCGGCGCCGTGCGAACGACTCAGGCTTGCCGAACAGGCGGATGTCGGCGCCCGGCACGCGCAGCGCCTCGGCCACGCCTTCGAAGGCAATCCCTTTTTCGTCGAGCTGGCCATAGATCACCGCCGAGGCGCCCGGTGCGCGCAGCGCCGTATCGACCGGCAAGCCCAGCACGGCCTTGGCGTGCAGCTCGAACTCGCTCTGTACCTGGGTCGCCATGGTGACCATGCCGGTGTCATGCGGACGCGGGCTTACTTCCGAGAACCACACCATGTCGCCCTTCACGAAGAGCTCGACGCCGAACACGCCCAGGCCGCCGAGGTTGCCCGTGACCCTGGCTGCGATCTCGCGCGAGCGTTCCAGGGCCAGCGCGCTCATCGGATGCGGCTGCCAGGATTCAACGTAGTCTCCCTGCACCTGCTTGTGGCCGATCGGTTCGCAAAATCCCGTCTCGACCTGCCCGTCGGCGCCCAGCGAACGCACGGTGAGCAGGGTGATTTCGTAGTCGAAGTCGATGAAGCCCTCGGCGATCACGCGGCCGCTGTCGACCCGGCCGCCGGCCGCGGCGTAGTCCCAGGCGGCGCGCACGTCGGCGGCGCCGTCGAGCTTGGACTGGCCCTTGCCCGACGAGGACATCACCGGCTTCACCACGCACGGGAAGCCGACCGCGGCGCAGGCCGCTTCCAGCTCGGCCAGGCTGCTGGCGAAGCGGTAGGGCGAGGTGGCCAGGCCGAGTTCCTCGGCGGCGAGGCGGCGGATGCCTTCGCGGTTCATGGTCAGCTGGGCGGCGCGCGCGGTCGGGATGCAGGTGATCGCGCCGGCCGCTTCCAGTTCGGCCAGCTTGTCGGTGGCGATGGCTTCGATTTCCGGGATCACGAGGTCCGGGCGTTCCTGTTCGATCAGGGCGGCGAGGGCGGCGCCATCGGTCATGTCGATCACGTGGGCGCGGTGCGCCACCTGGTGGCCGGGCGCGTTGGGGTAGCGGTCGACGGCGATGACTTCGACGCCGAGGCGCTGCAGCGCGATGATCACTTCCTTGCCGAGTTCGCCGGAGCCGAGCAGCATCACGCGCGTGGCGGAAGGGGAGATGGGAGTGCCGAGAATGCGGGGAGTAGTCATGGTCTGGAAAGAAAAGCTGGCGCTGGTCGCCGGGAAGCCTGGACTATAGCAAAGCCCTCCGGCCCAGGTGCGAAATCCGATTTTTCGTACGGGACTGGCTAAATTGGAAATGGCCAGCTATAATATTGCCTCAATTCCCTGATAGCTCAGTCGGTAGAGCGACGGACTGTTAATCCGCAGGTCCCTGGTTCGAGTCCAGGTCGGGGAGCCAGAATACAGCAGTAAAGGCAAAGGCCGCGTCGAAAGACGTGGCCTTTTTCATTTCCGCCTTCCGCATCCAGAACTTGCAGTCCTTGGCGATGATCGAATAGTATCGGCTTGGTTACCCATTGGCCGAACCAGGGAGAGCGTCATGAACGACAAGCATGGTTCCAGCAGGCGCGGCCTGCGCCTCTATCCCCCCGCACCGAAGGATTTCGATCCTTTCGCCGCCACCGACAAAGACCTGCTGCGGCACGGCCTGCCGCCGCGGCCCGATCCGCATGCCCAGCCGGGGATGGCCGCGCTGTGGGATCGGCAGGCGGCGCGCTATCGCCACTTCGAGCATCTGGCTCCCGAGGCCGACACCGCCACCGCCGACAAGCAGATGATCGACACTTCCGCCGCCGCCGCCCTGGGGCCGGATCCGTTTGCCTCGTGCGGCTACCAGCTCTTCAGCTTCACGGCGCCATTCACGGCCATGTTCGTCACCTGGACGGTGCCGAGCCTGCAGTTCACGCCCAGTCAGACCGGCGTCGACCACTTTCATACCTTTGTCGGCCTCGGCTTCCTCGACATCCATGTCGAGATGACGGTCGACGCGGCGCAGAACGTCACCAGCCGGCTCTGGGCGCAAGGCGTCGGGCAGGTCAATCTGCCGGTGCGCCCGGGCGACGTGATCAGCGGCTCGCTCTGCCTGCAAACCAACCCGGCCGGCACGGCCTCCTACTTCCTGGCCAACGAGACCACGGGGCAGACGGTGAGCTTTGCCGTCGATACCGGCTTCCCGCCGGCGGTGGCGATCAACGCCGGCGTCACGCGCAGCTGGCCGCTGAACCAGCCGTTTCCGCCGCTGGCCAGTTTCGGCGTGGTCTATTTCGATGAAATCAGCGCCTACACGACGAGCGGCGCCCGCTCGCTGACCTCCGGCCAGGCCATCACCATGGTCAACCAGAACGGCAAGGTGCTGGCGTCGCCTGTACGACTGACCGACTACGCATTCAAGACGGTGTTCGTGGCGGCTTGAGCGCGCCGGCCATGGCCGGGCAAGCGCGTGGAAAGGCTGCTAGGATCATCCTTTCCACCGAAAGAAAGCATCAGATGACACGCAGTTTCAAGATCGCCGCGATCGCCGGCGACGGCATCGGCAAGGAAGTCCTGCCGGAAGGCCTGAAGGTCCTGCAGGCGGCTGCCAGGCGCTTCGACATCGCGCTCGAATTCACCAGCTTCGAATGGGCCAGCTGCGACTATTACCTGAAGACCGGCGACATGATGCCGGCCGACTGGAAGGCCCAGCTGTCCGGCATGGACGCCATCTATTTCGGCGCCGTGGGCTGGCCGGCCACGGTGCCGGACCATGTGTCGCTCTGGGGTTCGCTGCTGAAGTTCCGGCGCGAGTTCGACCAGTACATCAATTTGCGTCCGGTGCGCCTGTTCGAAGGCGTGCCTTGCCCACTGGCCAACCGCAAGCCGGGCGACATCGATTTTTATGTGGTGCGCGAGAACACCGAGGGCGAATACACGAACCTGGGCGGCATCATGTTCCCTGGCACCGAGCGCGAAGTGGTGATCCAGGAATCGGTGTTCAGCCGCCATGGCGCCGACCGCGTGCTGAAGTACGCCTACGAACTGGCGCGCTCGCGCGCGCGCAAGCACCTGACGGTGGCGACCAAGTCGAACGGCATCGCCATCAGCATGCCGTGGTGGGACGGGCGCGCCGACGCGGTGGGCGCGGCCTATCCCGAGGTCACGGTCGACAAGCAGCACATCGACATCCTGGCCGCCCGCTTCGTGCTGCAGCCGCAGCGCTTCGACGTGGTCGTGGCCTCGAACCTGTTCGGCGACATTTTGTCGGACCTGGGGCCGGCCTGCACCGGCACCATCGGCCTGGCGCCGTCGGGCAATTTGAATCCGGAGCGCAGCTTCCCGTCGCTGTTCGAGCCGGTGCACGGCTCGGCGCCGGACATCGCGGGCAAGGGGATTGCGAATCCGATCGCGATGATCTGGTCGGGGGCGATGATGCTGGGCTTTTTGGCTGATGCGCCGCAGGCGCCGGCGGGATTGCGCGAGGCGCACGATGCCATTCTCGGCGCGATCGAGCAGGTGCTGCGTGCTGGGCCGCGGACCGGAGATCTGGGCGGGGCGGCGACGACGGTCGAGGTGGGCGATGCGATTGCGGGGCGCATCGTCGGATGATCATTGATGTTCGTAGGGTGGGCTGAAGCGCCCACCCTAGGTTTTTCGACACATCAAACCGCGGCAATTCGCAGGAATCCGTGGACACATCCTCAAAGGTTCTATCCACTCTGCAATAAATTCGTCAAATTTATTGTCAACTTGAGTACGCTGAGAAATTTCTTACTTGCGCTTCTTGGTGTTCGATGTGAAGGTGCGCGTATAGAACTCAGGCGGCTTGCGCGCGACCCAGTCGATGAAGGCGCGAATCTCTTCATGGCCGCGCAAGGCGTCCCAGGTATGGTAGCTGCGCAGCAGCTCGCGCTCGGTGAACGCGGAGTGGATTTTCCGATGGCAGATCTTATGGATCGGGAATTGTTCCTTGCCCTTGAAGCTCTTCGGCACGAGGTGGTGGCGGTCGATGTTGACCGTGCCCAGCTCACGCCCGCACAAGGGGCAGACCAGCTCTGTCATGCGCTCTCCAGGGATGCCAAAAACATAGTCAATACAATGTGTTGGCGAAAACGCCGCATACAAGGGTGCAACGCACAATTGCCGGTTCTGACGAGCCGTCTCCGCTCATTGGTGTAAAATCAACCCTTCATTAAAGCAATAAAAAACACGTCCCTGAAGGCAGACAAGGTTGCAGGTATGAATGAAGACGAAACCGGTAGCTGCTCCATCCTCCTGATCGACGACGAGCCGTTCGCCCAGCAGATCATCGAGCACGGGCTGCGCAATTGCGTCAAACACGAGCTGCGCTACGAGTCCGATGCGCGCCGCGCTGTCGCGCTGGTGGCCGAGATCGGCTGCACCGTGGTGCTGGTCGATTTGCGCATGCCCGAGATCGACGGCTTCGAGTTCACGCGCCTGCTGCGCGCCAATCCGCAAACCGGGCACGTCCCCGTCATCCTGCTGTCGTCCGAAGAAGACCCCGAGATCAAGGCGCGCGCCTTTGCCGCCGGCGCCAATGACTACATGGTCAAATGGCCCGATCCGCGCGAGCTGGTGGCGCGCGTGCAGTACCACAGCGCCGCCTGCGTCGCACGGCGCGAACGCGACCAGGCCTTCGTGTCGCTGCGGCGCAGCCAGGAAGAACTGGCCGCCAGCCAACTGGCCCTGAACCAGGCACAAAAGATGGATGCGATCGGCCAGCTCACCGGCGGCGTCGCCCACGACTTCAACAATGTCTTGCAGATCATCGGCGGCAATTTGCAGCTGCTGAAACTGGTCGGCGGCCTGAACGATGCTGGCCGTACCCGGGTCGAGATGGCGCTCTCGGGCGTCGAGCGCGGCGCCAAGCTGGCCTCGCACCTGCTGGCCTTTGCGCGGCGCCAGCCGCTGCAGGCGGTGGTGCTCAATCCCGGCCACCTGCTGCGCGAAATGGACGACATGCTGCGCCGCGTGATCGGGCCCGCCGCGCGCATCGTCACCGAGGTCGAGGCCGCGCTGGGCAGCACCCTGGCCGACCCGAACCAGCTCAACAACGTACTGCTGAACCTGGCCATCAATGCGCGCGACGCGATGGACGGCTCCGGCACGCTGACCATCCGCGCGCTGAACGTGTGTACCAACGGCGCTGCGCCGCCCGAAGTGCCGGCCGGCGACTACGTCATGATCGAGATCGTCGACACCGGCAAGGGCATGCCGCCCGAAGTCCTGCAGCGCGCCTTCGAACCCTTCTTCACCACCAAGCCGGTGGGACAGGGCACGGGCCTGGGCCTGTCGATGGCCTATGGATTCGTCAAGCAGTCCGGCGGCGAAATCGTGATGCGCAGCGAGGTCGGCAAGGGCACCAGCGTGCGCATCTACCTGCCGCGCAGCAAGGTCGATGCCGTGATCCTCGCGCCGGTGGAACACCAGCCCCTGTGCGGTGGCCTGGAAACCATCCTGGTGGTGGAAGACGAGGCCGACGTGCGCGATTCCACCTGCGCCATCCTCTCCGCGCTCGGCTACGAGGTGCTGGAAGCCTGCGATGCGTCGGCGGCGGTGGCCCTGATCGAAACCGGGCGCCATGTCGACCTGGTGTTTTCCGACGTGATCATGCCGGGGCCGGTGAGCAGCCTGCAGCTGGGCGAAGTGCTGCGCCGCCACTTGCCGGAGGCGCAGATTCTGTTCACGTCGGGGTATGCCGAAGGGGTACTGGCGCACGAGGGGAAGCTGAGCGCTTCGGTGCACCTGCTGCAAAAACCTTATCATCCGGACGCGCTGAGCGCGCGCATCCGTCATTTGCTGCGCAAGAAGCTGCCTGCCCCTGGCGCCGCCAGGCGTGGCGCCGGCGGTGCAGCGAGCGCCGCCCCGGGCCCAGCCGCCTGACCGCTCCCGGTCAGGTCGGGCGCACGTAGCGGTGCGAGCCCGGCGGCGGTTCGTTGAGCACCGCCCAGAACACGCCGAGGTCGGCGATCGCCCGCACGAATTCCTTGAAGTCGACTGGCTTCACCACGTAGGCGTTCACGCCCAGCTCGTAGCTGCGCACCAGGTCCTGTTCTTCTTTCGACGAGGTCAGCATTACTACCGGCATGCTTTTCAGCGCGCCTGTCTTGCGCACCGCCTCGAGTACTTCCAGGCCATCGACCTTCGGCAGTTTCAGGTCAAGCAGGGTAATGGCCGGATTGCCCTCCGCGCGCTCGGCGAATTCGCCGCGGCGCAGCAGGTAGTCGAGCGCCTCGGCGCCATCGCGCACCACCACGACCTCGTTGGCGAGCTGGCTTTTCGCCAGCGCCACCAGGGTCAGTTCGAGGTCGTGCGGGTTGTCTTCGACCAGCAGGATGGGTTTCAGCATAGTGTGTAGTCAGTCAAGGTAATGCGAGTTTGCGCGGAATGGCAAACGAGAAGGTGGCGCCCTGGCCCTGCGTCGAGTCGGCCCAGGCGCGGCCGCCGTGGCGCTCGACGATGCGGCGCACATTGGCCAGGCCGATGCCGGTGCCCTGGAAGTCTTCCATGCGGTGCAGGCGCTGGAACACGCCGAACAGCTTGTGCACGTAGTCCATGTTGAAGCCGGCGCCGTTGTCGGCGACGTGGAACACGGTCTCGACCTCGTCCTGCTCGCCCCAGACGCGGATGGTGGCCTGCTCGCGTCCGCCGGTGAACTTCACCGCGTTCGACAGCAGGTTCAGCACGGCCAGGTGCAGGAAGGTCGGGTCGGCCACGATGCGCGGCAGGGCTTTGACTTGCCAGTCGATGTTGCGGCCCTTCAGGTCGGGTGCGAGCTTGTCGATGCAGGACGTGACCAGGTGGGTCATGTCGACTTCCACCGGGCGCAGGGCGGCGCGGCCCATTTGCGAAAAGCTCAGCAGGTCGTCGACCAGCTTGCCGGCCAGGCGCGCCGATTCCTTGATGTTGGTGAGGAAGCGCTGGCGCATGGTCTGGTCGTCGCTGCCGGCTTCGAGCAGCAAATCGGAAAAGCCGACGATGTGGCGCAGCGGGGCGCGCAGGTCATGCGATACCGAGTAGGAAAAGGCTTCGAGTTCTTTGTTGGCGCGGCCGAGTTCCTCGGCCAGCTCGGCCATCTGTTCGGCGCGTTCGAGGGCGATGCCGAGCAGGGCGCTGCGGAACTCGGCCGTGAGTTCGACTTCCGCCACGTGCCATGGCAGGCTGACGCCGTGGATTTCCTCGCGCCAGGCATCGAAGCTCAGGCGCGGGCTGAGCTGGGTCGGCGCATCCGGATCCGGCCGCATGTCCTTGCCGCGTGGATTGCCGGCCCATTCGATGGTATGCACCCGCTCCGGGCGGAACCACAGCAGGTAATGCTTGTGCACGCGCGAAATCGGCATCGCCAGCAGGCCGGCGGCATTGCGTTCCAGGCCGGCGGCGGCGGGGCAGATGGCGCCCAGGGCATCGGTCTGGAACACATCGGCGCCGTGGCCTTGCTGTTCGAGCCAGGCGACGATGGCGTCGACGGCTTCGTCGTCGGGCGTGTCGCCATAGGTCAGCACGCGCTCGTTGGCGACAATCGCCACCCCGCCTGCGCGCGCAAAACGCAGCAGCTCGGGGAAGACGCCGCGCATGTTGTCGATGATGTCGGCGCTTTTGGTCAGGTTGCCGAGCATTTCCACCATCGTGCGCCGCACGTCGAGGCGGAAGGTGAGTTCCGCGGCGTCTTCGCGCGACTCGATGCACAGCGACAGCACCTGGCCCAGCTGTTCGCAGGCGGTGCGCTTTTCGAATTCGAGCGGGGCCGGCCCGGCGTTGTGGCAGGAGATCAGGCCCCAGAGCTGGCCCTTGACGATGAGCGAGACCGACATCGACGCCAGCGTGCCCATGTTGCGCATGTATTGCAGGTGCACCGGCGAGACGCTGCGCAGCGCCGCGAACGACAGGTCGGTGGGCGCGGCGGTGACCGGATTGTGCGCCGGCACCAGCGGCGCCGGGACGTAGTTGGCGTCGTGGATCAGGCGGATATGCTGCAGCGTGTACAGGCTGCGCGCCTGGGCCGGGATGTCCGAGGCCGGGAAACGCTGGCCCATGTAGGAGACGTAGCCGTCTTCCTTCGACTCCGCCATCACGTGGCCGTGGCCGTCGGGATCGAACTGGTAGACCATTACGCGGCCGTAGCCGGTGACGCTGCGCACGTGGTGGGCCGCCAGCGTGGCCAGCGATTCGACCGAGGCCTTGTCGTTGACGTTCAGCAGGAAGTCGCCGAGCAGCGGATACAGCTCGCGGAAACCGGCCGGCGCGTCGCGCTCGACGGCTTCGAATTCGACGATCAGCACGCTGTCCCAGGCATGGGCCAGCACGTCGAAGTGCTGGCCGTTGGCGGCAGTCGCGGTGCCGAGGTAGAAGGGGCGGTTGCCAAGCTTGTCGGCTTGCAGCGCGGGTGCGAGCCGGGCAGCGGCGCTTGCGCCAATCACCTCGGCGAACGGACGCGCGCTGGCCGCGCCGGCCTCGATGCCGATCCAGCGCTCGAGGTTGGCGCTGGCCTGCAGTACGGTCAACTGCGGCGACAGGGTCAGCAAAAAGCCGTGCGGCTGGATGCTGCCGGGCGTGCGAATCGGTTCCTGGTCGCAGCTGGACAGGTCGAGCGGTACGTTGGGGCCTGAAGTCATATCCACGAGCTGTGTACAGCTGGGTTGCGAAAGCGCCATTTTAGCCTGAATGACCCGTGCGAAGGCGAGAGAAGGACGCATTTTCCCGCGCAGTGCGGCGGCTCTACAGACGTGCGAACGATCAGCAAGGCGTTCGGGCCGAATCGGTATTGACGAGCGGGAAAGGAGTGGTCTGGCGCGGGACGCGTTCGCGTGGCCGCAGGGCCGGCGTTGGCGTTATTATAAGACGTTTCCCGACATCTCCGCCTGTGCCCGCGCCCTGGCAACCGCCCATGAATAAAAGAATCCACGTCAGGCAAGACCTGACCGATGAACAGCGTTTCCAGTACCTGATTTCCGGCATCCGCGACTACGCGATCTACATGCTCGACACCGATGGCCACGTCAGCAGCTGGAACAGCGGCGCGCGGCGCTTCAAGGGCTACGAGGGGCCCGAGATCCTGGGCGAACATTTTTCGCGCTTCTACACGCCCGAAGACCAGGCGGGCGGCCTGCCGGCGCGGGCCCTGGCCACCGCCCTGGCCGAAGGCAAGTACGAGGCCGAAGGCTGGCGCGTGCGCAAGGACGGCACCCGCTTCTGGGCCAGCGTGATCATCGACCCGATCTACGACGAGCACGGTTCCTTGCTGGGCTACGCCAAGATCACGCGCGACATCACTGAAAAGAAAAAGACGGCGGATGCGTTGCGCGCCAGCGAGGAGCGCTTCCGCCTGCTGGTGCAGGGCGTGTCGGACTACGCGATCTACATGCTCTCGCCCGAGGGCGTGGTCAGCAACTGGAACGTCGGCGCCCAGCGCATCAAGGGCTATTCGGAACAGGAAATTGTCGGCCAGCACTTTTCGCGCTTCTATACCGAGACCGACCGCAACGGCGGACTGCCGGCGCGCGCGCTCGGCACCGCGGCGCGCGAAGGCCGCTACGAAGCCGAAGGCTGGCGCCAGCGCAAGGATGGCACCTGTTTCTGGGCCCACGTGATCATCGACGCCATCCACGACGAATCGGGCGCACTGATCGGCTTTGCCAAGGTCACGCGCGACCTGACCGAGAAAAAAGCGGCCGCCGACGCCCTGGCCGAAGCCAACGCGGCGCTGTTCCAGTCGCAAAAGATGGAATCGATCGGCCAGCTTACCGGCGGCATCGCCCACGACTTCAACAATCTGCTGTCGGTGCTGGCCAGCGGGCTGGAGGTGCTGACCCTGCGCGCCGGCGCGAACGGCATCGGCGACGTCAAGACCCTCGACAGCATGCGCCGCGCCATCGACCGTGGCGCTACGCTGACCCAGCAGCTGCTGGCATTTGCCCGCCAGCAGCCGCTGCAGCCGGAAACGCGCAGCGTGAACAACCTGGTGTCCGGTTTCGAGTCGGTGCTGCGGCGTGCGGTGAGCGCCGCCATCGAGTTCGAGGTACACCTGGAACCGGAAATCCGCGCCACCGTGATCGACAGCGCGCGCTTCGAATCAGCCTTGCTGAACCTGGTCGTGAACGCGCGCGACGCCATGCCCGATGGCGGGCGCATCTGCATCGAGACGGCGAATATCGAATTGAAAGAGCGCGACGTGAACGGCCTGGCGCCGGGCAGCTACGTCAAGGTGACGGTGTCCGACACCGGCACCGGCATGTCGCCGGAAACCGCCCAGCGCGCCTTCGAGCCTTTCTATACCACCAAGGAGGTGGGCAAGGGCACCGGGCTCGGGCTGTCGCAGGTGTACGGCTTCATCAAGCAGTCGGGCGGCGAAGTCAAGATCCGCACCGCGCCGGGCGAGGGCACGGCGATCGCCATCTATTTGCCGGCCGCGCCGGGCCAGGATGCGCCGGCCCAGCAGGACAGCACCGAAATGGTGCTGATCGTCGAGGACGAGCCGGATTTGATGGACGTGGCCTCGGCGCTGTACATCAGCATGGGCTACGAGGTGCTGACGGCATCGAGCGCGCAGGAGGCGCTGGCGCTGCTGTCGAGCCGCCGGATCGACATCCTGTTTACCGATGTGATCATGCCGAACGGGATGAACGGGGTCGAGCTGGCGACGTATGCGCGCGGGCATTATCCGGACATAAAGATCATCCTGGCGTCGGGGTATCCGCTGCCGGCGCTCAAGCTCGAGCACAATAATTTGAGTGAGTTTGCGTTTGTGAACAAGCCGTATCGCTTGTCGGATTTGGCGAGGGCCTTGCGGTCGGCTGCGTAATTGGAGCGGTCGGGCGCATGTCGTGGTGGGTTCTTGACCCCACCATTCCTGCACCACCATCACAACCCAAAAATAATATCGCTGATCCGCTCATAAATCGGGTCCGCGGACTCGCCCTTGTTCGGCCAGTTCAAGATGTCGAAGTGGTCGTAGCCCCGGTAAGTCCCGAGGTAGTTCCAGCTGCCGCGCACGGCGCTGCCGTCGTAGTCGCGCGCGGGGTGACCGGCCGGTGCGCGCATGCTCACCGTGTTCACCACGCCGTCGTTGGCGAACCAGGTGCTGTCGATGCGTACCCGGCCCGGGGTGCTTTGGGTGTAGCCGCCCATGCCGTGCTGGCCCAGCGAGGGCACGATCCATTCGCCGGAATAGGTTTTGTAGTAGGGAAGCATGTCGATGCGTGGGTACTGGTAGTTCGAGGATTGGATCGGGGCAATCGCCCGGTCGGTGCCGTTGCAGCACCAGGCGCCGGCCTCGGTGGCCTGGGTGCCGATGGAAAAATAGTAGACGTAAGGGGAAGTGCGGGCCCAGAGGTTGAAGCTGCGCGCGCCGTCGGGCGCCAGTTCCCAGCTCCACAGGCCGGTCTGGAACCAGTCGCGCAGCGGCGAGTGCAGCTGGGGCAGGATGTCGAACACGGCGTCGCGCAGCGTGGTGCCGTTGTGCGGGGACGAGAGCGTGGTGACGCTGCGCACCCAGCCGATCTTGCCGCCCTGGTACAGCGCGCCGTCGCCCTGGCCGGGCGCGCCGTGCTCGAGCAGTTCGACCAGGGCGCGGATGGTGGTGCCGCCCTGGCTGTGGCCGATCAGGTGGATGGGATGGGCGGCGTCCCAGGCCGGGTACAGCGCCAGCGGGTAGCCTTCGGGGTTATGGGCGTGGTCGGGGGCCCAGCATTTACCAGGCGGCTTTTGCTCCTGCACGGGCGGGGTGCGCGCGTGGGTATCGCCGTAGTCGACGCAGCCGCCCTTGATCTGGGCGTAGAGCTCGGCCGCGCGGTCCCAGTTGGGACTGATGGCGCCGACGGTGGCCGTGACCACCATGCGCGGCCCCTTGTAGACCCGCAGGTGCGAGGCGATGTCGTGGTAGCCGCCCCAGTACAGGTAGCCGGTGCCGGGAAACTGCTCGGGCCCGAAGCCGAGGAAGCCGTGGACCAGCACCACCGGATCGTTGTTGAGCGCACGTGCCGGTGCGAGCGGCAGCATGGCCAGCATGAGCACGGCGAACAGGGTGCGGATTGGACGAGCAAGACCGCGAGCAAAGCGGCGTAGAGAAGCGCACATGCGGGGCTCCGAGTAGTCACTTGACTGATTGTCGGAGCGCGGCCGCGGCGCCGGTTTGCGCCAGGTCGTGTGCGGTGGAGATTTTCGCCATCCGCACACCGGAACGGTGCGCAGATGGCTTGACGAAAATTGTCGAGTTGAATCAGTGTGCCGGGCTCAGCGAAGCAGCGTTCGATGCGCCGTCGGCCGGCTGGCCCGCCGCGGCCGCCGGTACGGTGGAGCCCACCGCGCCCGGCGCGTTCGGATCGGCCGGTGCGCCGGTCGCGGCCGAGGCCATCATCGTGGCGCGCTCGGCGGCGTCGATGCGCTGGCCATTCCACACCACGTAGTCGTCGACCGAGTACAGCTTGCACGGCTGGCTGCTCTTGGCCGAGCAGGTGGCCAGGGCGCGTGCTTCCGGCGCTTCGCCTTCCTCGGCCCAGGTCCAGGCGCCGCTCGGCGACACGGCAAAGGCGCGCGGCGTCATCTTGGTGAGGTAGTCGGCGTAGGCGCGGCGGCCGTTTTCCGACAGGAAGGGCACGGCCTCGATGTCGTCGAGCTTGGCGAAGTCGGTGCGCGCCGGGCTCGGCGGCGGCGGCACACTGTAGATCACCTCGGTCGGCATGCCGATGCCTTTCAGGAAGGCCATGGTGTCCTTCAGCCAGATCTTTTCGCCGTCGCGGCTGGCCAGCATGCCGTGGGCGTCGCGCTTGAACGAGGGGAACTCGACCAGGCGGCCCTTGCCGCCGGCTTCCACGTAGGCTTCGTGCATGCGGTTCGCCAGGTCGGGGCCGAACAGCGAATCGTTCTCGCCATACATCCACAGGCTCGGGATCTTGTTGTTGGCGCCGTACTCGGCCATGGCCGAGACCAGCGACGAGCGCCAGCCGCAGCCGGCGCTGTCGTCGCGCAGGCCGCCGGCGAAGTTGATCAGGCCGCGCACGCCCTGCAACTGCTCGGTGCCGAGCGCCATCGTGGCCAGGCCGCCATAGGACTGGCCGGCGACGACGATGTGGCTGCTGTCGATCCAGGGCTGGGTGCGTGCGTATTCCACCGCCGAGCGGATGTCCTCGGCCTGCAGGTAGCCGTTGGTGGTCATGTCGCAGCCGCGGTCGCGGTAGCGGCCGGTGGAGTTGGCGAAGCCCTGGCGCATCGGCACCATCACGGCGTAGCCGCGTTTCACGAAGGCGGCGGCCATGTGGTAGAAGCGGTCGCGCGGCTGGGCGCTGGGGCTGCCCGGGTCCTTGCCGTGGTTGATCACCAGCAGCGGGAAGGGGCCGCTGCCGTTCGGCTGGAACACGGTTGTTTCGAGCATGGCGCGGTTGTCGCGGCCGGCCGGCACCTGCACGACGCGTTCGTTCATGCGGTAGTCGAGCTGGAGCTCTTGTTCGATTGCCACGCCAGGCAGCATGGCGAGGGTGGCGAGGACGGCGGAAAGGGTGTTGCGAACTGCGGCGGTGCGAACTCGGAACATGGGCGACTCTGGAAAGTGTCTGCCGGCGCGACAGAATTGCTGGAAGGAATAAATTGATTCTAGGCACCGAAAACACTCAGAGCAATATCCGTTTACGCAATTCCTGCAGTAAATTTTTGCGTGTGGTAAAGATGCTTACGTATATCAATATCGATTGTTCAAGATGTTGGAAAAAGCGCAGCAAAAAGCCTGATCGGCTGGCAAGTTTGCCTCTTGTATAATCGGATGCGCAGGCATTGCCGGCGTGTATTGACAACCTATCTGCCGGTCGGAAGGACCCCAGCACCATGCGTTTCCGGAACCGGTTACTGATCCTCGTTGTCGCCATCCTCGTGCCTTCGTTCATCGGCGCGGCGCTGGCGGTTGCCTATGTGTACGTGGAGCAGCAAAAGGACCAGGAGCGCAGCATCGCCGAGACCGGCCGCGCCTTCGCCCTCCTCATCGACAACGAGATGCGCCACCAGGAAGGCATCCTGCGCACCCTGGCGGCCTCGCCGGCGCTGGGAGCAGGTGATTTCGACGAGTTCTACCGGCATGCTCGGCGTGCGGCCGAAGCCGTGGACGCGGTGGCGGTGCTGAACGACATCAACGGCAAGGCGATCCTGAACACGCGCCGCCCGTTCGGCATGGCGCTCACCGGACGTGACCCGTCCAACTTGCCGGCCCTGATGGAACGCTACGGCGCGGCGCGCACCCTGGTGTCGGACGTGTTCTACGCGCCGCTCGTGAAGCGCCACGATTTCATGATGCAGATGCCGGTGCTGGTCGACGGCAAGCCGCGCTACCTCCTGACGATGGGCATGCACGTCGGCATCCTGCAACAGTTGCTGGAACGCCAGCAGTTCCCGAAAGCCTGGACCGCCACCGTGTTCGACCGCAACGGCCGCATCGCGGCCCGTTCCAGCGACTCCCGGCACTACGTCGGCACCTTGCTGCGCGAACGCACGCGCAAGCTGGCCGCTTCCTCCGACCAGGACCTGGTGTTTCCCAGCCATACCCTGACCGGGGTGCCGGTGCGGGCCCAGGTCACCACGGTGCCGAATTCCGGCTGGAAGGTGCTGATCGCCATACCCAGCGCCGAGATCCGCCGCGTGCCGCTGGAGGCGGCCGCGCTGCTGGCGGGGATGATGGCGGTGCTGCTGGTGCTGGCGATCGCCGCCGGGCGCTGGTTCGCCAGCCGCGCCGTGGCGCCGATCGAATACCTGGGCCGCTGCGCCGACCGCCTGGCCGACGGCGAGGAAATTCCCTACCAGCCGCACGGGGTCGAGGAAATCGACACCGTGGCCTGGCGCATGGTGGAAGCGAGCAAGCAGATCCGCCGCTCGAAGCGCGACCTCGAGCACCGCGTCAACGAGGCCATCCTCGCCACCGAACAGGCGCAGGGCGCGCTGCTGCGCGGGCAGAAGCTCGAATCGCTGGGCCGCCTGACGGCCGGCATCGCCCACGAATTCAATAACCTGCTGCAAACCCTGACCACGGCCTTGCAGCTGGCGGCGATGCAGGCCAAGGAAGCGAACCTGCAGCGCCTGATCGACACCTGCAAACGCACCGTCACCCGCGCCACCACGCTCACCGGCCAGCTCGGTTCCTTTGGCCGCGTGCAGGAAGGACGGCTGCTGACGGTCGATGCCGCCGCCCAGCTCGACAGCGCGCTGCAGCTGATCCGCGGCGCGGTGGACGAGCGGGTGCACATCGAGACCCATTTCGCGCCCGGGCTGTGGCCGGTGACGGTCGAGCCGCTGCAGTTCGACCTGGCGCTGCTGAACCTGGCCATCAATGCGCGCGACGCCATGGGCGGCAGCGGCAAGCTGGTGATTGCGGCCAGGAATGTCGCCGCGGCCGCGCTGGATAGCCCGCCCGAAGGCCTGGCGGCTGGCGACTACCTGCACCTGAGCATCGAGGACGAAGGCGCGGGCATGGCGCCGGAAGTGCTGGCGCGCGCGCTCGACCCCTTCTTCACCACCAAGTCGCCGGGGCAGGGCACCGGACTCGGCCTGCCCCAGGCCTATGCCTTTGCGCGCCAGGCGCAGGGCATGCTGACCTTGCACAGCACGGTCGGCAAGGGCACGCGTGTGCAGATCTACCTGCCGCGGGCGGTGGCGCTCGTCCGCGCGCCGCACGCGCCGGCCGGCGCCGCGCCGCGCCAGGCGTTTGCTCCGGACGCGGCGCAGGACGTGGCGGCGCCGCTGCGCGCCTCCGGCCTTGCCGCCGCGCCCTTGTCTGCCTCAGCGCCGGCAGCGCTGTCCGCCGGCACGTCGGTGTTGTTCGTCGAGGATGACCTGCTGGTGCGCGAAGCCGTGGTCGAGGCGCTGGCCGCCGCCGGCTTCGCGGTACACGTGGCGGCGAACGGCGACGAGGCGCTGGCCCGGCTCGACGACGACCTCGATGTCGACATCGTCTTTTCCGATATCGTGATGCCGGGCAGCGTCAGCGGCATCGACCTGGCCGGCGCCGTGCGCGAGCGCTGGCCGGCGCTGCCGGTGGTGCTGGCCACCGGCTACACCGACCGCCGCGTGTCGATTCCTGGGGTGAAGATCCTGGCCAAACCCTACGACGTCGAGCAAATGATCGGCTTGCTGGGCAGGCTGGCCGGACGGCGCTGAGCCGCCATCCAGTGCATGTCCGGCAACACGGCTGCTACAATCGCGCCTCGTTTTTCTCGTAAGGCAACGCCGATGAACCAGCCTGTTCACCCCCGCCGCGCCAGCTGCGCCGCCTGCCTGCGCGCGCAATCGGCCTGCATCTGCGGCTGGGTGCGGCCGCTGGTTTCATCCGTTGAATTGCTGATCCTGCAGCATCCGCTGGAAGTGGCGAACGCCAAGAACAGCGCGCGCCTGCTGCATCTGTGCGTCGGCGGCAGCGTGCTGGCGGTGGGCGAGGCCTTCGATGAAGCCGAGCTCGGCGCCTTGCTGCACGACGGCGGACGCACGCCTTTGCTGCTGTATCCCGCCACGCCGGACATGGCCGATACACCGGACACGTCGGCCGCTTTGCCGTCGCCCGCCCGGTTGCGCCTGGTCGTGCTCGACGCCACCTGGCGCAAGAGCCGCAAGATGCTGCACGTGAACCCGGCCCTGCGCCGCTTGCCGCGCCTGGCGCTGGCCGGCATGCCGGCGTCCGCCTACCGCATCCGCAAGGCGCATGCTCCCGACCAGCTGTCGACGTTTGAAGCCAGCGTCCACGCGTTGGGCCAGCTCGAGGGCGATGGCGACCGCTATGCGCCACTGTTCGCCGCCTTCGACGGCTTTGTCGGGCAACAGGCCGCGTTCGTGCCGTCGGTGCCGATAAGGAAGCCGATTTCGGTGATGCCTTCTTCCCCCAGGCGTTCCGACCCCGGGGGATAAACAGGTTTGCCGCAGGGCTTCGGTGCCGGAAGGCGTGGCGCCTCCCTGGCGCCGGCAAGATGCATCACAGTGGCCAGGACGCTTGCGGCGATCAGCGGTAACGCGGTGCGACGGAACATGGGCCACCTTGGCAGACCGGGATGCGCGCTGCGCCGATGTTCTCCGTTACGCCTGCGCCAGGCAGTGGGCTTTTTTGTATGCGCACCGCCACAGCGGCTTGCACGCGCCCGCCGGAATCATTACACTACGCCGAAGTACTGTATGAAAACACAGTATACAGGAGCGATGGCATGAACCCAGCAGACGTGATCGAATTCCAGCAACGACCTGTGCAGGTGCTGAAAGGCCGCGGCACGGCCAGCCGGCTGCAAGGGCGCTACGAGGTGGCCACGCGCGAGCGCATCGACGACGGCTGGGAAACCGAAGCCGACCGCGTGCTCGATGCGGCGCCGGTCAAGACCGTGGTCGCCGACGAGATGGCCAAGAGTATCCTCAGCCGGAATACCTCGCCGGATATCCCGTTCAACCTGAGCCTGAACCCCTACCGCGGCTGCGAGCATGGCTGCATCTATTGCTTCGCGCGGCCCTCGCACAGCTACCTGGGCCTGTCGCCCGGGCTCGACTTCGAAACCCGCTTGTTTGCCAAGGTGAACGCAGCCGAACTGCTGCGCCGCGAGCTGGCGCATCCATCCTACCAGCCCGAGCACATCGCCATCGGCGTCAACACCGACGCCTACCAGCCCTGCGAGCGCAGCTATCGCCTGACGCGCCAGGTGCTCGAAGTGCTGCACGAATGCCGGCACCCGGTGGGGCTGGTCACCAAGTCGGCGCTGATCGAGCGCGATATTGACCTCCTGGGGCCGATGGCGGAGCGCGGCCTGGCCTGCGCCGCCATCACGCTGACCACGCTCGACTCCGACATCGCGCGCACCCTGGAGCCGCGCGCAGCGGCCCCGGCGCGGCGCCTGCGCGCCATCCGCACGCTTACCGATGCCGGCATTCCGGTCAGCGTGAGCGTGGCGCCGATCATTCCGTTTGTCACCGAACCCGAAATCGAACGCATCCTTGAAGCAGCGCGCGACGCCGGGGCCGTGAGCGCCCACTACACCGTGCTGCGTTTGCCATGGGAAGTCAATCCGCTGTTCCATGAGTGGCTGGAGGCACATTTTCCGGAACGGGCGGCGCGTGTGATGAACCGCATCCGCGATATGCGCGGCGGCAAGGACTACGATGCGGACTTTTCGAAGCGCATGCACGGCGAGGGCGTCTGGGCGGATTTGATCCGCCAGCGCTTTGACAAGACCGTCGACAAGCTGGGTCTGGGCGCCTTGCGCGGGCGGTTCGAGCGGCTCGACCGGTCGCAGTTCCGGCGTCCGCTGGTGGTGCCGGCCGCGGCAGGCAAGGGTGGGGCGAAAGCGGCGGGGCAGATGGATTTGTTTTGACTGCCTTGCCCGTGCGTGGCGGCGCAACGGTACAGCACGTAGCGTCGCGAACGACGTCCTGCGCAAGCTCCTTGGCAGCGGCCTTCAGTGTCTGCCAGGCCGCCGTGATCCTCACGTCGTCGCGCGCACTTTTTTCAGCGCTTCAGCCGCTTCGGCGATCGAATTGACGATGGCTTTGGTGCGTTCCTGGTGATGCAACAGCTGTGCAAGACGCTGGGCGAGCGCTTCTGCCACGGCCAGTATCTCCAGTGGCGGTGGGCGGACCATATTCGGGTTGTCGATATAGAGCTGATGCTCACTTTTCAGCAAGTCGAGGGTTCGCTGCGCCTCGAGTGCCATCTGGCGCGCCTGCTCGCGGTCGGCGCTGCTCGGGCTTGATCTCGCCAGCCGATTGAACGTTTCCCTGCTTTCCAGCAGGGCGTCGACGGTGTCGTCGTAGCGTTGCATATAGTTTGGAGGACCTCCGCCGTCGAACGGGGGAGAATTATCGGCCGTGGTCATGATTGACTCCTTCAACATGGGAACATCACACTGGTTTCCGCCACGTCTTTGCCATTGCTGCCACTGCTGCTACGGCGGTGGCGCCGCACGTTCAATCCGTGGCAACGCCAGCCGGTCCGGACTGCACGGGGGCGGGGGCCGTCGTGTCCGCTGCTTTCCTGTGCTTGTCGATCTCTTCTTTGAGTTCGGATGCGAATCCGGCAAGAATCCGGGCGCGCTGCTCCAACGGCAGTTGCGTGCCCAGTTCCGCCATCGCTTTCTGGGTGGCGGCGAGCCTGCCGTTCTGGTCCGGGACCGGGGCCAGGACGGCGGCCATGTCGGCATCCAGGGCTGCCAGCGCCTTGCCCAACTCGTCTTCGTCGGTGGCCCGGCTGTCGGACAGCATCAGCAGGTCGTTTACCAGCTTTTCCTGGGCATTGTCGCCCACGACCTTGCGTATCCGCTCGTCGAAAGCGGAGTCGGCGGCGTACTCGGCCATCATTGCGCGCTGGCGCCGGACACTATCGAGGCGTGCCTTGGCGATGGCGCCCTGCAGGGTACGCATGCGTGTGAGTTCGGTCTGCAGCGACAGCGTCAGCGCCGCCCCGTTATTCGCCTGGTCGATGGCCGGCTGTGGGGTCTTGCAGCCTGCCAGCAGGCAAGCGCAGACGGCCGCCAGCGCCTTACGGTTCAGGAAATATGCGCTCATTTATTCACTCCCACACCAATCGACAGCAGGCCAAGCGTGTTGAGGAAACCGGCGATCTGTTCGGGCTTGAAACCGCTGGCGCCGTAGTCGGCCACCTGTTCCACCGAGACACCGATCAGCGATTGCCACTGTCTGGCGCCGACCTCGGCATAAGCGAGAGCTTGCTCGTGCCGTGCCGCGATGCGCCGGTATGCCAGGGTGTAGCGCCTGGCGTCGAGCCGGTTCAGCGCGTCGAGATAGCGGGCGGCAGCGCCGTACAGGGCCTCGCGCTGCTCCGCTTTGCCTTCGCTGAACGCAGCTGCGACGCCATGCTTGTACAGGTCGGTGGGCTCGGACGGCTTGCTGGCCTCGCGCGCCAGTTCCCGAGCCCGCGCCAGCTCGTCGCTCGCGAGGGCGAGCTGCTGGGCTTGCTCATACAGGGCCAGCACGAGCTCGTGCGACAAGCGCACGATTTCTTCACGCACCGCGATGTCGCGCCGGGCCGCTTCCAGGTTCAGCTCTTCATGGTTCTTGCGTATGACCAGCGGCAGGGCGAGCGGTTTTCTTGCCGCCGCGAGGGCAGCCCGCACGTCGTCAGCGATGCCCGGCAGGAGGGCCAGCGTGCGCACGTTCTCGCTCGGACCCGGCGTCGCGGCCTGACCGGGCTGGGCTTCGGTAATCGCCTGGGCCAGCTCGCCGATCGCCTGCAAGCGCTCGTCCGCCAGCAAGCGGGCCGCGTAGGGATTCTTCGATTGCTCCAGGAGGGAGACCACATCCTGCACACGCTTGGCCGCGGCCTCCGCTTGCGCCTGCAATGCCGGCTCGCTGCGCGCCTCGGCGCTGGCCTTCTCATAGGCGGCGCGCGCTTCGCGGTAGCGTGCTTCCAGGCCGCCGAGCTGCTTCTTCTGCTCGTCGAGGCGCTGTGCTTCACGCAGGTACTCTTCCCACGCGATGCTGATCGCACCGCCAAAGGACTTATAGACATCGTTCTCGGACAAGTTCTTGCGGCATTCCCTGCGCAAGATACGCAGCGCCGATTCCACCACGTCTTTCGACCTCTGGCTGTTTGCCCCCTGCTGCCAGCTTCTGATGGCAGGCGGGACCACATCTTGTGCGTCCTGCACGATCTGGGCGCAGGCGGGAGCCGCGAGGCCTTGCGATGCGAGATCGTGCGTTTTTTCAACAACACGGTCGCGCGAAGCATTCCACTTGCCGCGCACAGTCTGCGCGTTATCGAGGGCGGCGCGGGTCCCGGCCAATGCCGTGAATCGCGTGTCTAACGGGGAGACCAGCGATGTCTGTAAGGAATCACCGCGCACCAAGGAGCGCAAGGCATGGCCGCGGATGGCGCGCGCCAGCTGTTGCTGGGTTTCGATTTCGGCGGCGAGCAACTTGGTCAGATTAGCCCGCTCGGCATCGATGGTTTCTTTCAGATTCACCTCCGACCATGCCTGGCGCGCGGCCTGTCCCTGGCGGTCGCGCGCGGCGTCGTAGGGGCGCAGGCTGGAACACCCTGCCACGGTAGTTGCACAAGCAAGGAACAAGGTCAGGGTAGTAATCCGCATCGCATTCTCCGGCGTGGCACGACGTACAGTACGGCAGCGGGTTGCAAATTGAGCAACGACAATCATAGGCCGATTGTTCTCGAAAATCGACGTTTTTTTCTTCTGCCGCTCCTTGTTATGTAAATACAACAGCGATCCAAATAACTGTTCATTTGCTTAGTTTTTTACGGTAATAATTCCAGCTGTTACTTGCCGCCGTGCTTAGCAACTCTGTATAGGAGAGGCACATGTCGTTCAGGAACTGGCTATTCATTGTCGGGCTCACCTTCGTGGGCGTCGCCGGGGCGCAAACGCAAACGCAAACGCAAACGCAAACGCAGCCGGAACCGCGTGGCGCAGGCGCTGCCGCCGCTACGCAGGCCGCGGCAGGCACGCAGGCTGCCACGGGCAACCAGGCGCCAGCAAGAACGGGCGGTATGCCAGTTACGCCCGCCGGTACGCAAGCGGGCGCGGCCACCGGCGCCGTGGCAGGGACCCCGGGCGCTGTAACGACCCCGGTCGTGCCCGCTGTTCCCGTGCCCGCAGTGGGCACCGCGCCCGAGTGTCCGAAGCCGGCCGATTTCAAGCAGGTACGCATCCAGTCGGTCGCGGCAACGCCTACGGCGCCGCTGGACAATGGCGCTCCGGCAGCGGCGACGAGCGGCAACGCAGTGGTCCGTTTGCGCCAGGGGATCAGCGTCAGGGTGAAGAACCTGCAGTTCCTGCAGCAGCAGGCGGCCTGCGAGCGCAAGAACATCGTGCTGTACCTGGAAAACCGCCAGTTGCAGGACTTGCAGCCCTATCCGCAATCCGATCCGAACGGCGATGTGCTGTACTTCGAGCTGAAGCGCACCGAGGCGTCGCGCGAGGTCTGGACCTATCTTCTTGGCAAACCCCGCTTCAGGCCGCGCCACGTGCCCGTCAGCGTGGGGATCGAGGGCGGCTATGCGCTGCCGAGCGAAGCCACTGTCGCGCCGGCAATCAGGCTCGAGGTGATTCCCACCGGCTGGCTGTCGATCTGGGCGGCGGTGATGGCGGTCCTGCTGTATTCCGGCGTGCGGCTGGCCAGGGAAAGCGACATGCTGCGCGACACCGGACCGTCCCCGGACGCCAAGCTGCGCAAGGCCTATAGCCTGGCGCGGGTGCAGCTGGCGGCCTGGACTTTCCTGATCCTCGCCTCCTACCTGTTCATCGGCTTGATCACCGGCGACTACACGACCTCGATCACCGACTCGGTACTGGCGCTGATGGGCATCAGCGTCGGGACAACCATCGGCTCGTCGATCATCGACAACAATCCCACGCGCACGTCCGCCGCTGCGGCCGCAGCGCCCGCTGCGCCCGTGGTGGCCGGGGCCGGTGGCGCGCCCGTCGTGGCTGGCGGGGCCGTGGCCCCAGCCGCCACCACGGCGACCGCCACCACGGGGCACTGGTGGAAGGACATTCTGATGGACCAGGACGGCGTGAACTTTCATCGCTTCCAGATGGCCGCCTGGACTTTTGTTCTGGGGATCGTGTTCCTGCGCCAGGTGTACAACGAACTGGCCATGCCGGAATTCAATGCGAACTTGCTGGCGCTGATCGGCATCAGCTCCGGTACTTACCTCGGATTGAAAATCACTTCGGAAAAATAAACGGCCGCCTGGCGCATCATTGATGCAGGCGGAGACAGGCGAATACAGGTCAATACGGCGCGCCGATGGTGGAACTGCCGTGCTGGCCATCCTGTCCAACTTGGCATACCTACTCTGCAAGAACACATGGGACAGACAGCATGACGATCCGTCTAGGCGAACTCATCGAGCGTTTCGGGGGCCGATTGAGCGGTGACGCCGGCATCGAGGTCGCGGCCATCGCGCCGCTCGACCGTGCCGGCGAAGACGACCTCAGCTTCCTCAGCAACAGCAAGCTGCGCGCCGTTGCCGCAAGCAGCCGGGCCGCGGCGCTGGTCCTGGCGCCGGCCGACGAGGCCGAAGTGGCCGCCACGTACACCGGCGCACGCATCGTCACCGCCAATCCCTACGCCTGGTTCGCGCGCGCGGCCCAGCATTTCGCAGCGCTGCGCACGCCGGCGCCGGAACCCGGCGTGCATCCGACGGCAGCCGTGCACCGCAGCGCCCGGGTCGACCCCACGGCCCACGTCGGCGCTCACGTCACGCTGGAGGCGGGGGCGGTCGTCATGGCCGGCGCCGTCATCGACGCCGGCTGCTACGTCGGGCGCGACGCGGTGGTCGGCGCGGGGACGCATTTTTTTGCCAACGTCACTTTCCACGCCGGCTGCATCATCGGCGCGCGCGGCATCGTCCACTCGGGCGCCGTGATCGGCGGCGACGGCTTCGGCTTTGCCGTGGACGGCGGCAGCTACATCAAGATTCCGCAAACCGGGCATGTGCTGATTGGCGACGACGTCGACATCGGCTCGAACACCACGGTCGACCGCGGGGCGCTCGACGACACCGTCATCGAAGACGGGGTCAAGCTCGACAACCTGATCCAGATCGGCCACAACTGCCGCATCGGTGCGCACACGGCCATGGCCGGCTGCGTGGGCGTGGCCGGCAGCGCGACGATCGGCAAGCATTGCACCTTTGGCGGCGCGGCCATGATCAATGGCCACATCGAGATCGTCGACAACGTACACGTGACCGCCGCCACCATGGTGCCGAACTCGCTTACCGAGCCGGGGCGCTACACCGGCTACTTCCCGGTGGCCAGGAATGCAGAGTGGGAGAGGAACGCCGTGCTGGTGCGGAACCTGTCGACCATGCGCGAAAAAGTGCGCGCGCTGGAGAAGGCGGTCAAGGCGCTGATGGCGGAGCGGCAGAACGAATAGGCAATACGAATCGTTAGAACGAGCAAGCCGACCAAACAGCCAAGCGCGCCGGCCGTCAAGCCGACCGACCTGCCGACTGAACGGCCGACTGCCCAGCCGATGCCAGTTCGACCAGGTGCCGTTCGATCGCGAACACGTGCGGATCGTCCTTGCCCAGTTCGCGCAGGGCCTTGGCCAGTTCCAGCAGGTATTCGCTGTTCGGGCCGCTTGGTCCGCGCGATTCGGCGATTTGCCGGGCGATGGCTTGCTCGCTGGCCGGGCCGAGGAAGGCGGCGTTCTCGTGGGTGGCGATGTAGACCAGGCCTTCCGCGCTGCTGCCATCCTCGAAGCGGATCTCGGTGGCCAGGCGCAGGTAGCCGTTCTTTTCGCGGTGGTCGAGGTAGGCGAATTCCTCGGGCGTTACCAGGTAGGCCATGCCGTGGCACAGCGCACCGGGATCCGGCACCAGCGTGACCACGCGTCCGGGCGCCGCTTCCGTGCCGCGGTGGTCGTGCGAGCCTTGCCAGAAGCGGCGGGTCCAGCCTGTGATGCTGGCCGGACGCCGTTCGAGGAAGGGAAAGTCGGCTTTATAAATCAGCGAGCCGTAGCCGAACAACCAGACGCTGGCGTGGCTGTCGAACCTGTCCATGAGACGGTTGATGTCGATGGTGTTGTGGGACATCGGGACAAACCTGGTAGCAAACGATCGGCCGATTCTAGCGCAGCCGGGCCTGGGACGCTGGCCAAGCCCTCAGTCGCCATGGGCCGCTGGCTGGACCTTCAGTCGCCGTGGCCGCTTGCCGGGCCTTCAGTCGCCTGGGCCTGCCGGCGTTTTCGCGCCACATAGGGAAACAGGAAATCGATGAAGCTTTCCGCAGCCGGCGACAGCGAGCGCCCGGCGCGCGTGTAGACGAAGAAGCGGCGCGTCAGCACCGGTTCTTCGAGCGGCCGCATGCGCAGCTGATAAAGGCGCGCCAGCGGTTCCGCATAGGGCAGGCAGACCGTGATCCCGAGTCCGGCGCTGACCATGGCCAGCGCCGTGGTCATGAAGGTGACCTCGTTTGCCGGTTTCAGGGGCACGTCGCGCAGGACGGCGTGCATGTCGGCCAGCAGGCGCTCGGTAAATTGCCCTTGCAGCGCGATGAAGGGGTAGCGTGTGACATCCTGCCAGGTCACGCGCGCGGCCGTGTCCAGCGGGTGCCCTTGCGGGAAGACCAGGGCGAAGGGCATCTCGAACAGTTCACGCGCATCGAGCTGGGGCAGGGCTTCGCGCTCGGGGCCGATGCCGATGTCGGACTCGCCGGACAGCACGCGCGCGATCACGCCGTCGACTTCGCTGTCGGCGATGCGCACTTCGATGTCGGGCTGCTGCGCGCGGTAGGCGGCGATGGCTTCGGGCAGCAGGGTGCAGCACATCAGTTGTGGTGCGGTAATGCGGACAATGCCTTTGCGCAGCTGCGTGTGGTCCGCCACGTTCGCCAGCGCACCGTCGAGATCGTCGATCATCTGGCTAAATAAGGGGTACAGCTCGCGTCCGATGTCGGTCAGCGTGATCTTGCGTGTCGAGCGGTCGACGACACGGGCGCCCAGGGTTTGTTCGAGTTCCTTGATCAAACCGGACAACGCCGATTGCGTAACGTGCATGTACTGCGCTGCCAGCGTAAAGTTGCCTGTCTTGGCGATGGCCACGAAGGCGCGCATCTGGCGCAGGGTGGGATTCATAAGATAATCCGATAAATGAGCCGGAAAATATTGTTTGTATGATAGTCCGTTTTCATCTTTAATGGCGGCAACAATGCAAAACAAAGGAGCGCCATGAAACTCGCCACACTCAAGATCGGCGGCCGCGACGGCACGCTGGTGGTCGTCAGCCGCGACCTGGTCACCTGCCAGGCCGTCCCGGATATCGCCCGCACCCTGCAGGCCGCCCTCGACGACTGGGACAGTGCCGCATCGCAACTCCAGGCCGTCTACGAACAACTGAATGCCGGCACCGCCGACCAGGCCGAGTCCTTCATCGAGATGGAATGCCACTCGCCGCTGCCGCGCGCCTACCAGTGGGCCGACGGTTCGGCCTACATCAACCACGTCGAGCTGGTACGCAAGGCGCGCAATGCCGACGTGCCGGCCTCGTTCTATACCGATCCGCTGATGTACCAGGGCGGCGGCGACGCCTTCATCGGTCCCTGCGACCCGATTGCCGTGCTGTCGGAGGACTGGGGCGTCGACCTGGAGGCCGAGGTGGCGGTGGTCACCGGCGACGTACCGATGGGGGCGAGCGTGGAACAGGCGGCCGCAGCTATCCGCCTGGTGATGCTGGTCAACGACGTCTCGCTGCGCAACCTGATTCCGGGCGAGCTGGCGAAGGGCTTCGGTTTCTACCAGTCGAAGCCGGCCAGCGCGTTTTCACCGGTGGCGGTGACGCCGGACGAGCTGGGCGAGGCCTGGCATGATTCCAAGCTGCATTTGCCGCTGCGCGTCACCCTGAACGATCAATTGTTCGGCAAGCCGAACGCCGGCGAAGACATGACCTTCAGCTTCGCCCAGCTGGTCGCCCATGCCGCGAAAACGCGCGAACTCGGTGCGGGCAGCATCATCGGTTCCGGCACGGTGTCGAACAAGCAGGGCAACCTGCACGGTTCCAGCATCGCCAATGGCGGCGTCGGCTATTGCTGCCTGGCAGAAGTGCGGATGTACGAAACCATCGAACACGGCGCACCGAAAACGCCGTTCCTGCGCTTCGGCGACAGCGTGCGCATCGAAATGCTGGACGTCACCGGGGCAAGCATCTTCGGCGCCATCGACCATGAAGTGGCGCATTATCACGGGAGGAAGGAATGAAGCTCTACACGTATTTCCGCAGCTCGGCAGCCTACCGGGTGCGGATCGCGCTGAACCTGAAGGGCCTGAGCTACGACGCGGTGCCGGTGCACCTGCTCAAGGACGGCGGCCAGCAGCGCCAGGAGGAATACCGCAAGATCAATCCGAGCGGCCTGGTGCCGGCCTTCCAGGACGACCGCATCACGCTGACCCAGTCAATGGCGATCATCGAATACCTCGACGAGCGCTTCCCGGCGGTGCCGCTGATGCCGGCCGACGCCCCGGGCCGCGCCCGCGTGCGCGAACTGGCGCAGATCATCGCCTGCGACATCCACCCGCTGAACAACCTGCGCGTGCTGCGCCACCTGGTGGGCGAGCTGAAACTGAGCGAGGAAGCCAAGACCGAATGGATCCAGCACTGGATCCGCGAAGGCCTGGCCGGCCTCGAAGCCCACCTGGCGCGCGACCCGGCCGCCGGCCCCTTCAGCCACGGCGCCTCGCCGACCATGGCCGACTGCTTCCTGGTGCCGCAGGTGTTCAACGCCGAGCGCTTCGGCATCGATGTGAGCGCTTACCCGAACATCGCCCGCATCCACGCCCACTGCATCGAACTGCCCGCCTTCGACGCCGCGCATCCGTCGAAGCAGCCCGACGCGGAGTAATGCGCACCGCGGGCGCGACGAATTTGCCTGCGGCGTGGACGTAGGGTGGTCGGCTCCACCCTGCGGGATGCTCATCCGTCACGTATGCGCGCCACGCGTTGATCGCGACGGCGTGCGCCGCCGCAGCCGCACCGCTATCGAAACAGCGGCGCACGCCCGATCACGACCGATCCGGCTCCGACGGCGTCGAAATCTCATCCAGCGTCTGCTCCACATCCGCCGGCGCCTTGGTCACCACGTCGCCCAGCGACACGATTCCGATGATCTGGCCATCCGCGTCGACCACCGGCACGCGCCGGATCTGCACATCGGCCATCTGCGCCAGCACGTCGTCCACGCTCTGCTCGACGGTGCAGGTACGCACATCGGTGCTCATCACCTCATTCACACGGGTGCTGGTCGGATCCTGGCCGACGGCAACCGAGCGCACGGTGATGTCGCGGTCGGTGACCATGCCGATCAGCTTGCCGTCGTCGACCACCGGAATCGCGCCGACGTTCAGCTCGTCCATCAGCTGGGCGGCGCGCTGCACCGTTTCCTGCGACGAAATGGTTTGCACGTCGGGCGTCATCACTTCTTGAATCGTTTGCATCCTTGCACTCCTTGTTAAGTTGGCGGACCTTCGCCGCGATCAGGCCATCCTGCCTTGAATCGCTGGCGCGCTGCGCCAGATTGAAGCGCGGAATCATCGTCCCCGCGGGCGGCGGACCGTGCGCGGCTCGGCTACAATCCGGTTCCCTTTCCGCGCGTGCCGACCATGACCGATATCACGATTCCTGCCCCCATCCTCGACGCCCTCGACCTGGCCGATATGTCCTGGCGCCCGCACCTGCTGCGCGGTCTGGAGGCGGTGGCGCGCGCCAATCCCGGCTATTTGCCGGCACTGGCGATCGACAGCTACTTGCCGACCGAGGGCCGGCTATTCGCCGCGTTTGCCCAGCCGCTGGAGCGGGTGCGCTATGTGCTGGTGGGGGAGGGACCGTATCCGCGCGCCGAGAGTGCGACCGGGGTCTGCTTCATGGATGGCGCCGTGGGCGAACTGTGGAGCGCGGCTGGGCTGTCGAAGCCGGTGAACCGGGCGACCTCGCTGCGCAACTTCATGAAGATGCTGCTGGTGGCGGATGGGCAGTTGCAGCCGGACGCGACCGGCGGGGAGGCGATGGCGCCGGTGGCGGCTGCGGCGCGGTCGAACGGGTCGATCCGGACGCTGGCGGAGTTGCAGGCGAACCTGACGGCGGAGGGATTCCTGTTGCTGAATGCGTCGCTGGTGTTCCGGGCGCATGTGAAGCCGGTGGTGGATGCGCGGGCCTGGGTGCCGTTCTTGCAGGTGGTGCTGGCGGTGCTGGCCGGGCAGGACAGGGCGCCGACGCTGGTGCTGTGGGGGAAGATTGCGGAGGAGTTGAGGAAGCTGCCCGAGACCAGTGGGTTTGCGCAGGCGGTGGCGGAGCATCCGTATAACCTGAGTTTTATTGCGAACGCGAGGATGCAAGGGTTGTTTGGGCCGATGGCGTTGTTGCGCAGGCGGTGAGTCGTTCGTCGCTGGCGGCACGGGCGGGACAGGTCGGACGGCGCGTATCACCGCGTGGGCAGCGCTTGATCCGGCAGCGCTTGCGCAGCTGTCCACCCTGGGGTTTCGGCCGCTGATCGGCCTCTGGCGGTTTTTGGGGGCGCCAAGACAAGCACACCGGAATTTGCTATACTTGACTAAATCGTTCAACTAATCCGGTTTTTAGCAAGCGGCATCGACAAGATGCGCTGGAACGTGATTAGTGAACAAGAGCAATATTTTAACATTAACCGGGGTTGTGATGCGTCTGACCACCAAAGGCCGTTTTGCTGTCACTGCGATGATCGATCTTGCCCTGCGCCAGGGTAATGGTCCGGTCACGCTGTCGGGCATCAGCCAGCGCCAGGCCATTTCCTTGTCTTACCTGGAGCAGCTGTTCGGCAAATTGCGCCGCCACGAGATCGTCGAGTCGATCCGTGGTCCCGGCGGCGGCTACAGCCTGGCGCGCTCGGCCGAGAAGGTGACGGTGGCCGACATCATCATCGCCGTCGACGAGCCGCTCGATGCCACGCAATGCGGCGGCAAGGAAAACTGCCACGGGTCGGACGCCGCCAGCGGCACGCGCTGCATGACGCACGAGCTCTGGACCACGCTCAATGCCAAGATGGTCGACTACCTGGACTCGGTGTCCCTGCAAGACCTGGTCGACCAGCAAAAGCAGAAAGAACAAAACGTCGTGGTGGTGCATCGCGCCGCCGCGGCCCCTGCCGTCGAGACGAACTGAGCCTGACGGGCAGAACCGAACAAACCGAAGCAAGCAAACTGGAGTGAACTGATGAACGCGCCTTTGGACAAACAAATCGAGCAGAGCTTCGCGACTGCGCCGCATTTCCCGATCTACATGGATTACTCGGCCACCACGCCGATCGATCCTCGCGTTGCCGACAAGATGATTCCCTTCCTGCGCGAGCAGTTCGGCAATCCGGCATCGCGCAGCCACATGTATGGCTGGAGCGCCGAGGCGGCGGTCGAGGAAGCGCGCGCGCACGTGGCGGCCCTGGTCGGCGCCGATCCGCGCGAGATCATCTGGACCTCCGGCGCCACCGAGTCGAACAACCTGGCCCTGAAGGGCGCGGCCCAGTTCTACAAGACCAAGGGCAAGCACATCATCACCGTCAAGACCGAGCACAAGGCGGTGCTGGACACCGTGCGCGAGCTGGAGCGCCAGGGTTTCGAGGCGACTTACCTCGAGCCTCAGGACAATGGTCTGATTACCATTGCCCAGCTGGAAGCGGCGATCCGTCCGGATACCATCCTGGTCTCGGTGATGCTGGTGAATAACGAGATCGGCGTGATCCAGCCGATCGACGCGATCGGCGAACTGTGCCGCTCGAAAGGCATCATCTTCCACTGCGACGCCGCGCAAGCGACGGGCAAGGTCCATATCGACCTGGAAAAGACCAAGTGCGACCTGATGACCTTTACCGCGCACAAGACCTATGGTCCAAAGGGCATCGGCGCCCTGTACGTGCGCCGCAAGCCGCGCGTGCGCCTGGAAGCGCAGATGCACGGCGGCGGCCATGAGCGCGGCCTGCGTTCGGGCACGCTGCCGACCCACCAGATCGCCGGCATGGGCGAAGCCTTCCGCATCGCCAAGGAAGAGATGGAAGCCGAGCTGGTGAAGGTGAAAGCGCTGCGCGACCGCTTGGCCAAGGGCCTGCTGGAGATCGAAGAGGTCTACATCAACGGCGACATGGACCACCGTGTGCCGCACAACCTGAACGTCTCGTTCAACTACGTCGAAGGCGAGTCGCTGATCATGGCGATCAAGGACCTGGCCGTGTCGTCGGGTTCGGCCTGCACCTCGGCCTCGCTGGAGCCGTCCTACGTGCTGCGCGCCCTGGGCCGCAGCGACGAGCTGGCGCACAGCTCGATCCGCTTCACGATCGGCCGTTTCACGACCGAGCAAGACATCGACTTCGCGATCGAACTGCTGAAGTCGAAGGTCGGCAAGCTGCGCGAATTGTCGCCGCTGTGGGACATGTTCAAGGATGGCATTGACCTCAATTCCATCCAATGGGCAGCGCACTAATTTAAGAACGCATTCAAAGAATCTAGGAGCAACATCATGGCATATTCGGACAAAGTACTCGACCACTACGAAAACCCGCGCAACGTCGGCGCCTTTGAAAAGGGCGACGAGTCGGTCGGCACCGGCATGGTCGGCGCCCCGGCCTGCGGCGACGTGATGAAGCTGCAGATCAAGGTCAACGAGCAAGGCCTGATCGAAGACGCGAAGTTCAAGACCTATGGCTGCGGTTCGGCCATCGCCTCGAGCTCGCTGGTCACCGAGTGGGTGAAAGGCAAGACCCTGGACCAGGCGCTGGACATCAAGAACACCCAGATCGCCGAAGAACTGGCCCTGCCGCCAGTCAAGATCCACTGCTCGATCCTGGCCGAGGACGCGATCAAGGCCGCCGTCGCCGACTACAAGACCAAGCACCCGAGCGCGTAAGCACGCAGTCGTACACCGTAGAACAAGCTGGAGGAACCACATGGCAATCACACTGACCGAAAAAGCGGCGAAGCACGTCAACCGCTACATCGAGCGCCGCGGCAAGGGCCTCGGGCTGCGTTTCGGCGTGCGCACCACCGGCTGCTCCGGCCTGGCCTACAAGCTGGAGTATGTCGACGAGGCGGCGGGCGAGGACAGTGTGTTCGAATCGTATGGCGTGAAGGTCTTCGTTGATCCGAAGAGCCTGCCTTACATCGATGGCACCGAACTCGACTTCGCCCGCGAGGGCCTGAACGAAGGCTTCCGCTTCAACAACCCGAACGTCAAGGACAATTGCGGTTGCGGCGAAAGCTTCCGGATCTGATCGTCTCATGCAAAACCACTTCGAGCTGTTCCAGCTGCCGGCGCAATTCGATGTCGATATGAACGCGCTGGACTCGGCCTACCGCGAAGTCCAGGGCCGCGTGCACCCGGACCGTTTCGTCAACGCCACCGATGCCGAGAAGCGCGTCGCGATGCAGTGGGCGACGCGGGCCAACGAGGCCTACCAAACCCTGAAGCACCCGCAGAAGCGCGCCCAGTACCTGATCGAGCTGAACGGCATCGATCTGCAGACCGAGTCGAACACGGCGATGCCGATGGCCTTCCTGATGCAGCAGATGGAATGGCGCGAAGCGCTGGGCGACGCGCGTGCGGCAAAGGACGCTGCGGCACTGGATGCGCTCGACGCCCAGGTGCGCGGCGAACGCAAGACGCTGCTGGCGCAGGTGGGGCGGCAGATCGATGGCGGGGCCTACCAGCAGGCGGCCGAAGGCGTGCGCGCGCTGATGTTCCTCGACAAGTTCGGCGACGAGGTGCAGTACGCATTCGAGGCGATCGAGGCCTGAGGAGCGGCGCGCTGCGCCGACAGGATATGCGGTGGGCGGCAAATGCCGCCCACTAGTACAATGGGGGTTTGCTTTTACGGGCTGGCTTTCCATAGGGGGGCGGGCCACGAAAGGCGGGTTTCCCGTCCACGCGTCCGGTTAGCGCATGCGTTGCAGGGTGGGCGCCCCGTGCCCACGCGGGAACGATGAGCAGACGCGGCGCCCAATCAATGCCAACACAGTGCAAATGTCACGTGTGGGCACAGGGCGCCCACCCTACGCTATCAACCGGCCGTTGAGCGCGTGGACGGGAAACCCGGCCACCCGACGAGCTACAAAACCGAACGGGACGCGGCACCGGCCGTATCGGTCACGCACCCCAAGAATAACAACCAGGTAACACACAATGGCACTTTTGCAGATTTCCGAACCCGGCATGTCGACCGCGCCGCACCAGCACCGGCTGGCGGTGGGCATCGACCTGGGCACCACCAATTCGCTCGTCGCCACCGTGCGCAGCGGCAGCCCTGAAGTGCTGAGCGACGAAGACGGCCGCGCGCTGCTGCCCTCGATCGTGCGTTACCTGCCGAACGGCCACGCCCACATCGGCCACAAGGCGCGCGCGCACCAGACCACCGACCCCAAGAACACGGTCGTCTCCGTCAAACGGTTCATGGGCCGCGGCTTGAAGGACATCGCCCACGCCGAGAACCTGCCCTACGACTTCGTCGACGGCGAGGGCATGGTCCAGATCAACACCGTCGCCGGCGTGAAAAGCCCGGTCGAGACCTCGGCCCAGATCCTGGCCACGCTGCGCCAGCGCGCCGAGGATTCGCTGGGCGACGAACTGGTTGGCGCCGTCATCACGGTGCCGGCCTACTTCGACGACGCCCAGCGCCAGGCCACCAAGGATGCGGCCCAGCTGGCCGGCCTGAACGTGCTGCGCCTGCTGTCGGAACCGACCGCCGCCGCCATCGCCTATGGCCTCGACCACGGCAAGGAAGGCGTCTACGCGGTCTATGACCTGGGCGGCGGCACCTTCGACATCTCCATTCTCAAGCTGTCGAAAGGCGTGTTCGAAGTGCTGTCCACCGGCGGCGACTCGGCCTTGGGCGGCGACGACTTCGACCATCGCCTGTTCTGCTGGATCAACGAGCAGGCCAAGCTGGCGCCGCTGTCCGACGAGGACACCGCGACCCTGATGGTGAAGGCGCGCCAGGCCAAGGAACTGCTGTCGACCAACGACGAGACCACGATCGACGCCATCCTGAACTCGGGCGAGATTGTGCACGTGACGATCAGCGCCGCTGTTTTCGCCGAGATCACCAGGCACCTGGTGGCGAAGACCATGAACGCGATCCGCAAGGCCATGCGCGATGCGAACGTGGCGGTGGAAGACATCGACGGCGTGGTGATGGTCGGCGGCGCCACCCGCATGCCGCACGTGCGCCGCGCCGTGGGCGACTACTTCCACACCATCCCGCACGCGAACATCGACCCCGATAAAGTGGTGGCGCTGGGCGCCGCGATCCAGGCCAACCTGCTGGCCGGTAACCGCGCCGAAGGCGACGACTGGCTGCTGCTGGACGTGACCCCGCTCTCGCTCGGGATCGAGACCATGGGCGGCCTGGTCGAGAAGATCATCCCGCGCAATTCGACGATCCCGTGCGCGCGTGCGCAGGAGTTCACGACCTTCAAGGATGGCCAGACGGCGCTGGCGGTGCACGTGGTGCAGGGCGAGCGCGAGCTGGTGTCGGACTGCCGCTCGCTGGCGCGTTTTGAATTGCGCGGCATTCCGCCGATGGCGGCCGGCGCCGCGCGCATCCGCGTGACCTACCAGGTCGATGCGGACGGGCTGCTGTCGGTATCGGCGCGCGAAACGCGTTCGGGCGTGGAAGCCTCGATCACCGTCAAGCCGTCGTATGGACTGGGCGACGACGAAGTGGCGCGCATGCTGCAGGATTCGTACAGCTCGGCGCAGGTCGACATGCAGATGCGCGCGCTGCGCGAAGAGCAGGTCGAGGCCGAGCGCATCCTGCTGGCGACGCAGTCGGCGCTGGATTCGGATGCCGGTCTGCTCAGCGATGCGGAGCAGGGTGCGGTGGCGGCCTTGCTCCAGGCTGTGCGCGACGCGGTGGAGCGCTCGAACGACACCGGTGTGGAGCCGGGCGCGCGCCAGAATGCGCTGCACGATGCGGTGCAGGCGCTGGCCCACGGCACCGAGGAATTCGCCGCGCGCCGCATGGACAAGAGCGTGCGCAGCGCGCTGGCCGGGAAGTCGCTGGACGAGGTATGAGCGCGCCACTGGCGTGTGATGGGTACGTTGGCGTCAACCGTACGGTGCCGCGTGCCGGATCGCCGCCGCAGGCTGCATTATGCAAAACAGTATAAATAATTAACGAGGTAACAAAGTGCCACAAATCGTCATCCTGCCCCACCCGACGTTCTGCCCTGACGGCGCCGTCCTGGAAGCCCCGGCCGGCAAGTCGGTCTGCGATGTCCTGCTGGACAACGACATCGAGATCGAACATGCCTGCGACCGCGTCTGCGCCTGCACCACCTGCCACGTGATCGTGCGCGAAGGCTTCGCGTCGCTGAACGAGCTGGACGAAAAAGAAGAAGACATGCTGGATAAAGCCTGGGGCCTGGAGCCGAATTCGCGCCTGTCCTGCCAGGCGATCATTGCCGAGGAAGACCTGGTCGTCGAGATCCCGAAATACACGATCAACCACGCAGCCGAGAAAAACCACTGACAGGATCTGCCATGAAGTGGGCCGAGGTCACACGCATCGCCGAGGCGCCCTCGGGCTTCGACGATGACCGCACGCGCGGCGGCGAGCGGGTACTGGAGGCCATTCAGGCAGCATGGATCGATGAAGCACGCTAAACACACCCCCAACAAGGCACCGGTCACGCCGGAACTCCCTCCCGAAGTCCGTCCCGGCCAGTCGATCGCGCTCCTGAAGGAGCTGCACATCCTCACGCGCGACGCCAAGCTGAATCAGGACAGCCGCCGCAAACTGAAGCAGGTCTACCACCTGGTCAATTTCATCGAGCCGCTCCTGAACGACGTGCGCGCCGAGAAGGGCACGGTGTCGCTGGTCGACCATGGCGCCGGCAAGTCCTACCTCGGCTTCATCCTGTACGACCTGTTCTTCAAGACCCTGGACGACGCCTCGCATATCTACGGCATCGAGACGCGCGAGGAACTGGTCGCCAAGTCTGAAGAGCTGGCGGCGCGCCTGGGCTTCACGAACATGTCCTTCCTGCCGCTGTCGGTGGCCGAGTCGACGACTTCGAGCCAGCTGCCCGGGACGCTCGACGTGGTCACCGCGCTCCACGCCTGCAACACGGCCACCGACGACGCCATCGACTTCGCGCTGAAGAAAAAGGCCAAGCACATGGTGCTGGTGCCGTGCTGCCAGGCCGAAGTCGCGACCGTGCTGCGCAAGAACAAGGGCAAGGACCTGGGCAAGAGCGCGCTGACCGAGATCTGGCGCCACCCGATCCACACGCGCGAATTCGGCAGCCAGGTGACCAACGTGCTGCGCTGCCTGCAGCTGGAAGCCCATGGTTACCAGGTGACGGTGACGGAGCTGGTCGGCTGGGAGCACTCGATGAAGAACGAGCTGATCGTCGCGACCTATAAAAACCTGCCGCGCCGGCGTCCGAGCGAGCGCCTGCGGGAAGTGCTGTCCACGCTGGGCCTGGAAGAAATGGGGCAGCGTTTCTATACCTCGCAAGTAGAGCGAGCCGAATCTCAAGCGGTAACCCAAGACGACTGATAACGATGAGCGAACAACACCCGATCGACCTGCGCAGCGACACCGTCACCCAACCCTGTGAGGCCATGCGCGCCGCGATGGCCGCGGCCGACGTCGGCGACGACGTGTATGGCGACGACCCCACCGTCAACCGCCTGCAGGAGCATGCCGCGGAACTCTTCGGCTACGAGGCGGGCATGTTCGCCCCGAGCGGCACGCAGACCAATTTGATCGCGCTGATGACCCATTGCGGCCGCGGCGACGAATACCTGGTCGGCCAGGAAGCGCACACCTACAAGTACGAAGGCGGCGGCGCCGCGGTGCTGGGTTCGATCCAGCCGCAGCCGATTGCGAACCAGCCGGATGGCTCGATCGCCCTGGGCGACATCGAAGCCTACATCAAGCCCGACGACATGCACTTCGCGCGCACCCGCCTGCTGGCGCTGGAGAACACGATCGGCGGCCGCGTGCTGGGCCAGGAGTATGTCGCCGCTGCCACCACGCTGGCGCACGTGCGCGGCCTCGCCACCCACCTCGACGGCGCGCGCATCTGCAACGCCGCCGTCAAGCAGGGCATCGGCCTGCGCGAGGCGGTGCTCGGCTTCGATACCGTGTCGGTCTGTTTGTCGAAGGGGCTCGGCGCGCCGGTCGGCTCGGTGCTGCTGGGACCCAAGGCCTTTATCGAGCAGGGCAAGCGCTGGCGCAAGATGCTGGGCGGCGGCATGCGCCAGGCCGGCGTCATCGCCGCGGCCGCGCTGTACGCGCTCGAACACAACGTCCAGCGCCTGGCGGACGACCACGACAACGCCGCCGCGCTGGCGCGTGGCCTGGCCGAGATCGACGCGCTGACGGTCGGCACGCCGCAGACCAACATCTTCTGGCTCGACGTGCCGGCCGCCGCCTGCGACCCGCTGCGCAAGGCCCTGGCGGAGCAGGGCATCCGCGCCACGGTCGGTCCGCGCATGCGCCTGGTGACCCACCTTGACATCTCCAGCGCCGACGTCGAACGCACGGTCGGCGCCTTCAAATCCTTTTTCAAGAACTGGCGGGCATGATGGTTGAACAAAAGTCCGACGAAGGCGTCCGCTTCGCCAAGCGCGTGGCCGAACTGGTGCCGTGCTCGCGCGCCGAGGCCGAGCGCTACATCGCCGGCGGCTGGGTCAGCGTGGATGGCGTGGTGCAGGAAGACCCGGCCACGCGCGTGACGCCGGCACAGCAGGTCGTGCTGCTGCCGAACGCGCGCGCCGAGGAGCCGGCGCCGGTGACCATCCTGCTGCACAAGCCCTCGGGTGTGAATGGCGGCGTGGGCACGCGCGGTGCGAATGCGCTGGAATGCCTGAGCCCGGAATCGCTGGTCGCCACCCACGGCGCGCCGCGCTTCCTGAAGCGCCACCTGGCGCGCCTGACTTTGTGCACGCCGCTGGAAACCGATGCCAGCGGCCTGGTGATCTTCACCCAGGACTTCCGCGTCGCGCGCAAGCTGGTCGACGATGCGGTGCGGGTCGAGTACGAGTATGTGGCGGATGTGGACGGCGGGATCAAGGAGGGCGGCCTGGCGCTGCTGAACCATGGCTTGACCTTCAACCGCAAGCCGATCGCGCCGATGAAGGTCAGCTGGCAGAGCGAAGGACGGCTGCGCTTTGCCGCCAAGGGCGTGGTGGCGGGGCAGATCGAACACATGTGCGCGGAGGTGGGGCTGACGCTGACCGAGCTGAAGCGGCTGCGTGTGGGGCGGATGCCGCTGGCGGGCTTGCTCGAGGGGCAGTGGCGGTATCTGGCGGAGTATGAGCGGTTTTGAGCCGTTGTCAGCGGCGTCGGGTGCGATGGCGGTTCTCGGCGGTGCCATACCGCGCAAGGCACTCGTGCCCACGCTGTCTCACCCTGCGCACAACGCGGCTTGCATCATCCGGCCCGGCACGCGATGAAACCGGTGGGTTCAAGAACCACCGCACATCCCGCATCCGCATTGATCTGCCTCAGTTCCACACCCAAAAGAAATAGACGCACGGAATCGATTGAATTAACTTCAGTCAATGAGCCGTGAACGTTTGTTGTCTTTGTTGATATTCGTGCTGGCGCGGCGGGAATAAGCCGGCAGTGGAAGCGGGTGGAACCGAGTATGAAAACGCAATGCAAAGCCGTATCGGCTTGCCTGGTCCTGGCGGCGGCCATCCTTGGCGCGCATCGGGAGCCGCTTGCCTTGCTGGCAGCGTCGATGGCGCTGCACCTGTATGCGCTCACCGAGTGGCGCGCCAACTGGTATGCGGGCGACCCTGTCGGCTCCTGGACCAGCATGCTCAAGCGGCGCTACCAGGTCACGCTGGGCGGCGTGCTGTGCGCCATGGCCGGCATGCTGCTGCTGGCCGCTTACGTCACCTTCCTCTGGGCCTTCTGAGCCTTCGGCAGCGCGATCAGGCGGGTGCCGGCGATGCGGTCGTGCAGGAACTGGCGGTCCTTGTCGAGCAGGGCCGTCAGCGCCCAGGCCACCAGGCCGAGCGCCAGCACCAGCGCCCATTCCTTCAGGTGGTGCAGGTCGAGCAGGGCGCCGATGGCCAGCGCCGGCGCGAACCAGCCCCAGGCCAGCAGGTAGCGCAGCGCCGCGTTCCGCAGCGGCACCTTTGCATGCCCCACTTTCACTACCTTGATGCGCCAGGTCTTCATGGCCAGCGTGAAGCCGGCGCCGCTCCAGGAATGCACGAAATAGGCGGCCGTCACGAGGAACAGGAACACCATCAGGCCGGCGCGGTAGGCCGGTTCCTGGCGGTTGCCGGTGGCGAAGATGAATACGAACACGGCCAGCGCCTCGATGGCGGTGAGCAAGAACGCCTCGTACACCATTGCGACCAGGCGGCGCTTGATGGTCGGCGTGCCGATCGCGGGCGGGTTAGCCGTTTGCATTCGACACGGTGGCGGGGGCGGCGGGTTGGGCGCTGGCGCCGGGCGCCGTGACGGCGGGCGTGGCCGGCGCCGATGGCGCGGCATCCGCAGGCGCCGTTGGAACCGGCGCCGGAGCCGGGGCAGGCGTTGGAGCGGCAGGCGGCGCTGGCTGGGTGAGCGCCGGCCCGCCCGGCAGCGTCCCCGGCGCATGCAGCGACATGCAGGTGGCGCCGCGGCGCGTGGTGCCGGGCGGGCAGCTGGTCGGGGTCACGATCGCCGGCTCGGCCGGCGTTGGCAAGGCGTCGGGCTTGCGCACCGGGGTGCGCGCCAGGCGCCGCTTCTGGTCGGTGCTGAGCTGCTTGTAGCTTTCCCAGGTGGCGGCCTTTTCGCCGGGCGCCAGCTTGCGCACCTTGGTGTAGTTTTCGCGCGCCAGGTTGCGTTCTTCGGGCGTCAGGCGCACCCACTGGCGCATGCGCTCGTGCACGCGGCCCTGTTCATCCGGATTCATCGAGGCGAAGCGGCGCGACATTTCCAGCCATTTGCGCTTGCGCGCGCCGTCCATGGCGTCCCATTCGGCCTGCAGCGGCGACAGAGCCAGCTGCTGGGCGCGGGTCAGGTCGCGCCACAAGGGCTTGTCGAGGATGGTCGGGCCGCGCTTGCCGGCAGTGGCGTTGATGCCGGCGCTTGACGCGGCGCCCGCCGCGGACGCGCCCGGGTCGCCGATGCTCCACCTGTCATTGATGGCCCAGGCCGCGAGTACGGCCACCGCCACCGCCACGGCTGCCATCGCGCCGCGGCGGAATCGGGAGGTGCGTTTCGTCATTGGCGGCGCTGTTGCGACTCCACGTAGGCATTGAAGCCGTGGTCGAGGTAGGCCGTCAGCGGCAGCTCGTCGGCCAGCACGGCCGCGTCGAGCTCGGCCAGTTCGGCGATCTGCTGCTGTTGTTGGTACTGGTACATGCCGCCCAGGCCGAGGACCAGGGCCAGCAGCGGCACCGCCACCGCCAGGCGGCCCAAGGCCACATTCGACAACAGCGAGTCGACATCGAACCAGCTGCGGCGCCAGTCCTTGTTCGCGAACGGCGCGGCGCCGGCGGCCTCGGGCTTCTTGCGCGCCAGGGCCAGCGCGCGTGCGGCGGCCAGACGCTCGGTGGTGGAAGCCGGCAGCGCGTCGAGCTGTTCGTTCAAGGCGTGGCGCAGCTTGTACGCCAGGTTGATGTCGTCGGTATTCATAATTTTATTCCCTTGGCCCGCAGGGCATCGGCAAGCGTATGCGTCGCGCGCGAGCAGTGCGTTTTGACGCTGCCCTCGGAACAGCCCATCGCTGCGGCCGTTTCGGCCACGTCCATATCCTGCCAGTAACGCATAAGGAAGGCTTCGCGTTGACGCGTTGGGAGCTTTTGTATTTCCGCTTCGATCAGGCGCAAGGTTTGTGCCCGCTCGACCTGGTCCATGCTCGACTCGGCCGCGGCCGACCCTTCTTCCGCCTCGTACGAATTGAGTATATCAAAGTCCTCATCGCCCTCATCCTTGCGGCCAAAGCCCGAAAACAGGCTGACCCAGGTGTTGCGCACCTTTTCGCGGCGGAAGTAATCGAGGATGGTGTTTTGCAGGATGCGCTGGAACAGCATCGGCAATTCGGCAGGCGGCTTGTCGCCGTATTTTTCGGCGAGCTTGATCATCGCGTCCTGCACGATGTCGAGCGCGGCCTCGTCCTTGCGCACGGCGTACACGGCTTGCTTGAAGGCGCGCCGTTCGACATTCTCGAGGAAGTCGTTGAGTTCTTTGTCTGTCGCCATGCGATGAGAAGGGGTGAAGCGGGCGGATACTTGGTCCGTGCCTTATGGAAAACTGTCGAATCCTAGCAAAAAACCACGGAGCATGCACCGGAATTGCTCAGTCCAGGCCTTCCAGGGGGCTGAAGACAGCTTTCAGTAACTGCATGACGATCGTCGAAATGATTCGTTGTCGCTCCATTGGTGCGTGGCTAAGCTGGTCCGCAAGACCATTCCTTGTTTTCTTGCCATGCCTCTCGATACCACTTCCCGCCAGGATTTCGCCTGGCTGGCGGTGTCGAGCCGCGTATGGGTTGTCATCCTGCGCACCATGCAAACGCCCCCAACTGGTGCATATCTTCTGCATATCTTTTATCTTGACCAAAATGGTGCAACGCAGTAAGGTGTTCCTTACGCTTTGCACCCCCGAAGCTTCACTGTCATCCCTTCCGGCACACAAGGCCCGACTGGTTCGACACGCTTTCATTTGTAGGCAGTTTGCTCCAACCCGCGCCACAAGCGCGAGAGATGCGCCGAGCCGCTACAGACACTCAGCCAAACGAGTTGCGTTTTGCGTCGTTATGAACGGTATCTGCCGATACCCGGATTGAACGCCGTGCGCGCAGAAAGAAGGGAAGCTGGAGCGCTGTGGGGCAAACCGCATTTCGTTAGGAACGGGCATCCGATCAATCTCCCTCTGGGTCTTGAAAGGAACGATTCATGAATAACGAAGCCTCAGCGTCCGGATCCTCCGCGATCACCGGTGCTGAAATCGTCGTCCGCTGTCTTGCCGAGGAGGGCGTCAAGCACGTCTTCGGCTACCCCGGCGGCGCAGTCCTCTACATCTACGACGCCATCTTCAACCAGGACAAGTTCCAGCACGTCCTGGTGCGCCACGAGCAGGCAGCCGTACACGCGGCCGATGCCTATTCGCGCAGCTCGAACACCGTCGGCGTCGCCATCGTCACTTCCGGTCCGGGCGTGACGAACGCCGTCACCGGCCTGTCCACCGCCTACATGGATTCAATCCCGATGGTGGTCATCTCGGGCCAGGTGCCGAGCCACGCAATCGGCCAGGACGCCTTCCAGGAATGCGACACGGTCGGCATCACCCGCCCCGTCGTCAAGCACAACTTCCTGGTCAAGGACGTGCGCGACCTGGCCATCACCATCAAGAAAGCCTTCTTCATCGCCCGCACCGGCCGTCCCGGCCCCGTGCTGGTCGATATCCCGAAGGACATCTCGATGCACAAGTGCGCCTACGACTATCCGCGCGAGATCGAGATGCGCTCGTACAAGCCGGTCGACAAGGGCCACGCCGGCCAGATCCGCAAGGCCGTGCAGCTGCTGCAGGGAGCCGAGCGGCCGATGATCTACGCCGGCGGCGGCGTCATTCTCGCGAATGCCTCGCCCGAACTGAACCGCCTGGTCGAGAAGCTCGGCGCGCCGATCACGAACACCCTGATGGGCCTGGGCGGATCGCGTTCCAGCAGCGAGCAGTTCCTGGGCATGCCCGGCATGCACGGCACCTATGAAGCGAACATGGCGATGCAGCATTGCGACGTGTTGATCGCCATCGGCGCCCGCTTCGACGACCGCGTGATCGGCAACCCGAAGCACTTCGCCAGCCACCCGCGCAAGATCATCCACATCGACATCGACCCCTCGTCGATCTCGAAGCGGGTGAAGGTCGATATTCCCATCGTCGGCAACGTGAAGGATGTGCTGACCGAGTTCCTGGCCCAGCTCGATACGGCCGGCGTACGGGCCAATCCCGACGCGCTGCGCGGCTGGTGGAAGCAGATCGCCGAATGGCGCGGGCGCGACTGCCTGAAGTATGAGGATTCCAGCGTCGTCATCAAGCCGCAGTCGGTGGTCGAACAGCTGTGGAAAGTCACGAAAGGCGACGCCTTCATCACCTCCGACGTCGGCCAGCACCAGATGTGGGCGGCCCAGTACTACCCCTTCGACAAGCCGCGCCGCTGGATCAATTCCGGCGGCCTGGGCACGATGGGCGTGGGCCTGCCGTACGCGATGGGCGTGCAGATGGCGAACCCGGATGCGACAGTCGCCTGCGTGACGGGCGAAGGCTCGATCCAGATGTGCATCCAGGAGCTCGCCACCTGCAAGCAATACCACCTGACGCCGAAGATCATTTTGCTGAACAACCGCTTCCTCGGCATGGTGCGCCAGTGGCAGCAGATCGACTACGGTTCGCGCTATTCCGAGTCCTATATGGACTCGCTGCCGGACTTCGAAAAGCTGGCCGAGGCCTATGGCCACGTCGGCATGCGCATCGAAAAGCCGGGCGACGTGGAAGGGGCGCTGGCCGATGCCTTCGCCATGAAGGACCGCCTGGTGTTCATGAACTTCATCACCGACCAGAGCGAGAACGTCTGGCCGATGGTCAAGGCCGGCAAGGGCCTGTCCGAAATGCTGCTCGGCTCGGAGGACCTGTAAATGAGACACATCATCTCGGTTCTCCTGGAGAACGAAGCCGGCGCCTTGTCGCGCGTGGTCGGGCTGTTTTCCGCACGCGGCTACAACATCGAAACCCTGACCGTGGCGCCGACCGAAGACGCGACCCTGTCGCGCATGACGGTCGTCACCACCGGTTCGGACGACATCATCGAGCAGATCACCAAGCACCTGAACCGCCTGATCGAAGTGGTGAAAGTGGTCGACCTGACCGAGGGCCAGCACATCGAGCGCGAGCTCATGCTGATCAAGGTGCGGGCGGTCGGCAAGGAGCGCGAGGAACTCAAGCGCACCGCCGACATCTTCCGCGGCCGCATCATCGACGTCACGGAAAAGACCTACACGATCGAACTGACCGGCGCCAAGACCAAGCTGGATGCCTTCATCGACGCCATCGACCGCAGCGCCATCCTGGAGACCGTCCGCACCGGCGGCTCCGGCATCGGACGCGGCGAACGCATCTTGAAGATCTGACTGGCTTGCGGCTTGGACACGTAGGGTGGGCCGGGCCGCGCTGGGCACTTCGTGCCCAAGCGTAACGCTCGATCTGCCACCTGCGGCACAAAGAACATCCACCAATTTGAAAGCACTGGACAAAAAAATGAAAGTTTTCTACGACAAAGACTGCGACCTCTCCCTCATCAAGGGTAAAAACGTCGCCATCATCGGCTACGGCTCCCAGGGCCATGCCCACGCGCAAAACCTGTCTGAATCCGGCATCAACGTCACCGTCGGCCTGCGCCGCGGCGGCGCCTCCTGGAACAAGGTCGAGCAAGCCGGCCTGAAGGTCGCCGAGGTCGACGAGGCCGTGAAAAACGCCGACGTCATCATGATCCTGCTCCCCGACGAAAACATCGCCCAGGTCTACAAGGACAACGTCGAACCCAACGCCAAGCAGGGCGCCGTACTCGCCTTTGCCCACGGCTTCAACGTCCACTACGGCCAGGTCGTGCCGCGCGCCGACCTCGACGTCATCATGATCGCCCCCAAGGCCCCCGGCCACACCGTGCGCAACACGTATCAACAGGGCGGCGGCGTGCCGCACCTGGTCGCGGTCTACCAGGACCAGTCCGGCGCCGCGCGCGATATCGCGCTGTCGTACGCGATGGCGAATGGCGGCGGCCGCGCCGGCATCATCGAGACCAACTTCCGTGAAGAAACCGAGACCGACCTCTTCGGCGAACAGGCCGTGCTGTGCGGCGGCGCCGTCGAACTGATCAAGGCCGGCTTCGAGACCCTGGTCGAAGCGGGCTACGCGCCGGAGATGGCCTATTTCGAGTGCCTGCACGAGCTGAAACTGATCGTCGACCTGATCTACGAGGGCGGCATCGCCAACATGAACTACTCGATCTCGAACAACGCCGAGTATGGCGAGTACGTGACCGGCCCGAAGGTCGTGACCTCGGCCACCAAGGATGCGATGCGCCAGTGCCTGAAGGACATCCAGACCGGCGAGTACGCGAAGAGCTTCATCCTCGAAAACAAGGCCGGCGCCCCGACCCTGATCTCGCGCCGCCGTTTGACGAGCGAGCACCAGATCGAGGAAGTCGGCGCCAAGCTGCGTGCGATGATGCCGTGGATTGCGAAGAACAAGCTGGTGGATCAGTCGAAGAACTGAGCAGTACGCTGACCTCAACGTAGGGTGGGCAAGGCGTGCCTAGCGCGGCCCGGCCCACCCTAGGGTCAGCATCTCGGCAATGATCCCCATATGACAACGGTGGCCGTTTCGATAAGGAGTAACCAATCTCCCGACTTTGCAACTATCCATTACAAAATCACTCTATTCAGGATTGGGACGGTATCGTATAAGTAATGCACATACGCATTACTTATAGGAGAAAGCAGATGTCCCTTCCAAAAATGATCCTCCTGGCCAGCTTGATGATGGCTTCGCACGTGCAGGCGCAAACGGCGCCGTCGACCAGCATGCCGGCAACGAGCGGTACGACCGTTGTCGTGCCCGCCACCGGCGAAGTACGCGCCGCCAATGACCAGGCCGTCGTCAGCTTCATCGTCGAAGAACACGACAAGGACAAGCAGGCCGCCGCCGCGCGCGTGAACCGCAAGATGAAGGAGGGCACCGAGATCGTGCGCCGCGCCGATCCGAAGGCCGAGCTCAAGACCATGGGCTATTTCACGTATCCGGTCTATCCCGAGCCGCCAGTGCAGCCGCTGCCTGCAGGACGCACCCCCGTGCAGCCGGTGCCGATCGGCTGGCGCGTCGGCCAGTACCTGGAAGTGACGACCACCAACCTGGCCACGCTGCAGAAAACCGTGGCTTCGGCGCAGAAGGTCTTGTCGATCAATAACATCAGCTTCGGCCTCAGCCCGGCGCTGGAAAAAAAGCTCGATGACCAGCGCATCGCCGAGACTTACCGCAACCTGAACGAGCGCATCGTCTCGATCGCGCGCGCCATGGGCCGCCAGCCGGGCGATGCGGCCCTCGACGTGGTCGACTTCGAAGGCTCGGGCAACTATGTCCAGGCCGAGGCCCGTGCTGCGGCGCCGATGATGATGCGCGCCAAGGGCGGCGCGGCCGACGAGATGCCGGAACCAAGCTTCGAACCGGGCGAAACCACCCTGCAGATGCGCCTGGTCGGCAAGGTGAAGTTCAAGTAAAGACAAGCATCGAGGCGAGCAGGAAGGCGAGCAGGCAGTGCACCGGAGCGGTGCGCTGCCTGCGACCGACTATTCCATCATCCGTCCATAATAAGTTCCCAATAGTATCCGTTCGCTAACTGGCCGTCCTCGCCTCTATAATGCAGGGAACGGCGCTCGATAGCGCAGCCTTGAATACGGAAAACCATGCCAGCCTTCCCACGACGCAAAAAAAACGGAGGGGCGCCGCGCGCGCCGCGATTCTCCCGCCTCAGGCGCTTCGGCCGCCGGGCCGAGGACAGGCAGGGCAAGCGCGGTCGCGGCATCTACCTGCTGCCGAACGCGTTCACCACCGGCGCCCTGTTCTGTGGTTTTTACGCGATCGTGATGGCCATGAACCAGCGCTTCGACTACGCCTGCTGGGCCGTGTTCGTGGCCATGGTGCTCGACGGCCTGGATGGCCGCGTGGCGCGCCTGACGAATACCCAGTCCGAGTTCGGCGCCCAGTACGACTCGCTGTCCGACATGGTCTCGTTCGGCGCGGCGCCGGCCCTGGTGATCTACGAGTGGTCGCTGCGCGGCCTCGGCAAGCTCGGCTGGATCGCCGCGTTTGTCTACTGCGCCGGCGCCGCCTTGCGCCTGGCCCGCTTCAACACCAACATCGAAGTCGTCGACAAGCGCTTCTTCCAGGGCTTGCCCAGCCCGGCCGCGGCGGCGCTGGTGGTCGGCTTCATCATGTTCATGACCGACCCGGACATCAACATCAGTGCGCGCCAGGTCGACTGGGTGAGCTGGTGCATCGCCGTGTTCGCCGGCCTGACCATGGTTTCCAACGTGCCGTTCTACAGTTTCAAGGACGTGAACTTCCGCAAGTCGGTGCCCTTCATCGTCGTGTTCCTGATCGTGCTGGCGTTCGCGCTGGTGGCGAGCGACCCGACCAAGGTGCTGTGGCCGATCTTCGTGCTGTATGGCCTGTCGGGCTACGTGGTGTACGTGCTGCAGCGCGCCAAGGGCAAGCCGGTCAGCATCATCCCGACCGACGATGACGACGTGCTGAACGACCCGCGGCGTTAAGCCTCATCATTCCGTAAGCGGCGCGTTCGGTACGCGCCGTTTTTATGACGAGCCTCCATGCGCATTCCGTGACAGCAGCAAATAAACCTGCTGCATGTGCAAAAAAAACAATGCCATGCGGATATACTGCTTGCATCTTTTCCGTCCCGACTACGCCATGCTCCGACCCGCATCCTTGTTGTCCATCCTGGCCCTGTCAGCATTGGCCGTGGCCTTGTCCGCCTGCTCGCCGCTGAAACTCGTGAACGCCGTGTCGCCCGACGGCGACGCACGCACGACCCAGGCGGTCCACTACGGCGCGGGCGAACGCAACAAGCTCGACATCTACCAGCCGGCCGCTGACGCAGCAAAGGCGGCAGGGACGGCAGGGGCGCCCGTCATCGTGTTCTTTTACGGCGGGAACTGGGTAAGCGGCAAGCGCGAAGACTATGCCTTTGTCGGCCAGGCGCTGGCCAAGCGCGGTTTCGTGGTGGTGGTGCCGGACTACCGGCTGTATCCGGAAGCGCGCTATCCCGATTTCCTCGACGATTCGGCGCAAGCCGTGGCCTGGACCGAGCGCGAGATTGCCAAGTACGGCGGCGACCCGAAGCGCGTGTTCCTGATGGGCCATAGCGCCGGCGCCTACAATGCCGCCATGCTGGCGCTGGACGGACGCTGGCTCGGCAAGCAGGGCGTGCAGCCGGACTCGCTGCGCGGCTGGATCGGCATGGCAGGCCCCTATGATTTCTTGCCGGTGCAAAACAAGACCACGCGCCCGGTCTTCAACTACCCGAACACGCCGCCCGACTCGCAGCCGGTAAGGCATGTGCGCGCTGGCGCGCCGCCGGCCTTGCTGATTGCCGCCTACAGCGACAGCACGGTGAATCCGGTCCGGAATACCGGCGCCCTGGCCACGCGCCTGCGCGAAAAACACGTGCCGGTGCGCGAGCTGTACTACGACGGCGTCAACCACGCGACCCTGGTCGCATCGCTGTCGCGCTCGCTGCACACGCTGGCGCCGACGCTCGACGCCGTCGAGGAATTCGTTCGCAGCGACGGCGGCCGCGGGCAGCCCTCGCGCTAGGCGCCGGCCGCCAGCTTCTTACCAGCTGAAGCGTTCGCGCGGCTCGAACATCGGGTCGGGCCCATTCTGCATCAGGCGCACGATGCCGGCCTGGTCGAAGTGCACGTGCATCAGCGAATTCCAGACGCCGGCCTCCTTGTAGCGGTAAGACCAGACTTCGTAGTTGTGCATGGCCACGCCGGAACGTTCGGCCGGGCGCCCGACCGTGCGCAGCACGTCCGCCTTGGTGGCCTTGTCGATCTTGATGGTGGCGAACTTTTCACCGGTCAGCACCTGCTCGTACGTCAGCAGGCGGCCATCCGGCCCCATGTGCGCCATCCAGGTAAATTGCCCCATCGGTCCAGTGGCGTATTCCAGCATCTGGCCGCCGTCCGCGGCAGGGTAGGTGCTCGTTGGCTGGCCCAGCTTGCCCAGCACGGCCGCCACCGGCTCGCCGATGTTCGGCGCCTCGCGCAGGAAGGGGCCGGCGCAAGCGCCCAGCACGATTGCTGTGCACGCTGTTGCCATTTTTATCATTTTATGCATCGAACACCTCGAAAAATAGCGAAGGCGCCCATGATGCCCGAGCTGCGCCGTTTTAATCGCTGGTGACGCCAACTGTTTTCGCATATACTGGCGGGTCTGTCCGTTTTGGATGGAATTTCGAACAATCACGGTGCGCTGGGTTACGACTCTTGCACCGCATGTGAAAGGTAACATCATGTCCGTAGAAAACATCAACAAAGCCGCGATCATCGCGGACAACGCCCGTGGCCAGAACGACACCGGTTCGCCGGAAGTGCAAGTTGCACTGCTGACCGCTCGCATCAACGAACTGAACGGCCACTTCAAAGCCCACCAGAAAGACCACCACTCGCGCCGCGGCCTGATCATGATGGTCAACCGCCGTAAGAGCCTGCTGGCTTACCTGAAGGGCAAAGACTTGAACCGTTACCGTGACCTGATCGCCAAACTCGGCCTGCGTAAGTAATTTTTGCGTCAGCCGGTTTAGCCATGAAATGCCTGCGCCAGTTTTCGCTGACGCGGGCATTTTTTGTTTGCGCATCCGCTGGTTTGCACTAAAACGCCGCAATCGAGGCGTGAGTAATGAGGTGAACGACAGCCCCTGAAAATCTGTCGGCAAATAGAAAGGGATTACCCATGTTTAATAAAGTTACGAAAACCTTCCAGTACGGCCAACACAGCGTCACCCTGGAAACTGGTGAAATCGCCCGTCAGGCATCCGGCGCCGTCATGGTGTCGGTGGAAGACACCGTCGTGCTGGCTACCGTGGTCGCGAAGAAAGACGCGAAGCCGGGCCAGGACTTCTTCCCGCTGACCGTCGACTACATCGAAAAAACGTACGCTGCCGGTAAAATCCCGGGCGGTTTCTTCAAGCGCGAAGGCCGTCCTTCCGAAAAAGAAACCCTCACCTCGCGCCTGATCGACCGTCCGATCCGCCCGCTGTTCCCGGAAGGCTACCTGAACGAAGTCCAGGTCATCATCCACGTGCTGTCGGTGAACCCTGAGATCGATCCGGACATTCCTGCCATGATCGGCGCCTCGGCTGCCCTGGCCGTGTCCGGCATCCCGTTCAGCGGCCCGATCGGCGCCGCCCGCGTCGGCTACGCGAATGGCCAGTTCATCCTGAACCCGACCACCACCCAGCTGAAAACCTCGCAGATGGACCTGGTCGTTGCCGGTACCGAAACCGCCGTCCTGATGGTCGAATCGGAAGCCCAGCAACTGTCGGAAGAAATCATGCTGGGCGCGGTCGTCTACGGCCATGACCAGATGCGCGCCGTTATCGACGCGATCCACGACCTGGTGGCCGAAGGCGGCAAGCCGGAAATCGAATGGACCGCACCGGCCAAGAACGAAACGCTGATCGGCCAAGTCGCCGCCCTGGCTGACGCGAAAATCCGCGACGCCTACCAGACCCGCGAAAAATCGGCGCGCCAGCAGAAGCTGAAGTCGCTCTCGAGCGAAGTCCTGGCCGCCCTCGGCGAACAGGGCGTGCAGGCTGATTCCGCCGAAGTCGGCAACATCCTGTTCGACATGGAAGCCAAGGTCGTGCGTTCGCAGATCCTGGAAGGCGAGCCACGCATCGACGGCCGCGATACCCGCACCGTGCGTCCGATCTCGATCCGCACGGGCGTCCTGCCGCGTACCCACGGCTCGGCCCTGTTCACCCGCGGCGAAACCCAGGCGCTGGTCATCGCCACGCTCGGCACCGCACGCGACAGCCAGAAGATCGACGCGCTGATGGGCGAGTACACCGACGACTTCATGATGCATTACAACATGCCTCCGTTCGCCACCGGCGAAACCGGCCGTGTGGGCACCCCGAAGCGCCGCGAAATCGGCCACGGCCGCCTGGCCAAGCGTGCGCTGGTCGCCGCCCTGCCTAACCCGGAAGATTTCAGCTACTCGGTGCGCCTGGTGTCGGAAATCACCGAATCGAACGGTTCCTCGTCGATGGCATCGGTCTGCGGCGGCTGCCTGGCGCTGATGGACGCCGGCGTGCCGATGAAGGCGCACGTCGCCGGCATCGCCATGGGCCTGATCAAGGAAGGCGGCAAGTTCGCCGTCCTGACCGACATCCTGGGTGACGAAGACCACCTGGGCGACATGGACTTCAAGGTCGCCGGCACCGCGCAAGGCATCACCGCGCTGCAGATGGACATCAAGATCCAGGGCATCACCAAGGAAATCATGCAGGTGGCACTGGCGCAAGCCAAGGAAGGCCGCCAGCACATCCTGGCCGAAATGCAGAAGGCCGTGCCGACCGTGAAGACCGAACTGTCGGACTTCGCACCGCGCCTGATCACCATCAAGATCAACCCGGAGAAGATCCGTGACGTGATCGGCAAGGGCGGCGCCGTCATCCGCGCGCTGACCGAAGAAACCGGCACCCAGATCGACATCACCGACGAAGGCATCGTGACCATCGCGTCGGTCGACGCCGCCGCCGGCCAGGAAGCCAAGCGCCGCATCGAAGAGCTGACCGCATCGGTCGAAGTGGGCAAGACCTACGACGGCACCGTGCTCAAGCTGCTGGACTTCGGCGCGATCGTGCAAGTCATGCCAGGTAAAGACGGCCTGCTGCACATCTCGCAGATCGCCAACGAGCGTGTGAATGCCGTGGCCGACTACCTGAAAGAAGGCCAGCAAGTGCGCGTGAAGGTCCTCGAGACCGACGAGCGCGGCCGTCTGAAGCTGTCGATGAAGGCGGCTGATCCGGTTGAGGGTGCTGCGCAGTAATGCCCCTTTGAGCGGCGTTGCCGCTCCAATGAAAAACCGCCAGTGCGTGAGCCTGGCGGTTTTTTTATGGGGCGGTTCGAGGACATGCAAGCGCTTGATCATTGATCCATGGACGCCACGCCGCCGGCGCTCTACACTGCTGAGCTATCACCATCTCGGAGCACACCGTGGGAATCCTGGACTTCTTCTTCCGCAAGCCAACGCCAACGAAATTCGCGCAGATCGTCATGCAGGCCGCCAAGCGGCGCGGCTACAGCGGGACCATGGTGTTCGATGAACCGAACTTCCGCATCACGATGGGCGAGGGCGACTTCATCAACCTGCACAATTTTTACCACGACTATTGCCAGGCGCCGCGCGCCGCGCGCGACGAGGTGGTGGCCAAGTATTCCCACCTGTTCGTGCGCTCCGACATCCCGGATTCCTTTGCGGCGGCAAAGAAAAACCTGCTGCCCGTGCTGCGCGCCGGCGCCTTTTTGCAAGCGGCCCAGCTCGGCCCGATGGTGGGCGGCATGGCCCCCAGCACCACGTTCGCGGTGGCCGGCTTCAGCGCCGACACGGTCATGCTGCTGGCCTACGACACCGAGCACCTGACCCGCATCCTCGATGCCAAGCAGCTCGCCACCTGGGGCGTGCCGGCCGAGGAGGCCACGGCGATTGCCCTCGACAACCTGCGCGACCTGGCGCCCGAGCGTTTCGTGCAGCTGGGCGCCAACCTGTTCGCCAGCGACTGGAACGACGCCTATGATTCCTCGCGCATCCTGCTGCCCGACCTGGCCTACCGCGTGGCCGGCCAGCAGCCGGTGGCGATGGTGCCGACGCGCGGCCGCATGCTGCTGTGCGCCTCGCGCAAGCGCGACGACCTGCTGACCCTGCTCGCCTATGCGAAGTCGGCCATCGACACCGAAGGGCGGCGCGTCTCGACCCTGATGTACGAATTCGCCGACGGCCAGGCCGTGCCCTACCTGCCGGAGGACGAGGAGGTGGCGCGGGCCCAGGCCGACTTGCGGCGCACGGCCCTGCAAGAGGATTACGCCGAGCAGAAGACGCTGCTCGACAAGCTGCACGAGGGGCAGGGCACCGACATCTTCGTGGCCAGCTACATGCTGTTCAAGGGCGAGGACGAGCGCATGTTCAGCATCGCCAGCTGGACCGCCGGCGCCGATACCCTGCTGCCCGAGACCGACCGCGTGCTCTTGCTGGAACTCGACGAGCGGTCCGAGGTCAAGTGGCGCATGGACGTGGCCTGGGCCGACCTGCAAGCCATCGCCGGCCATTTGATGGTGCGCGAAGACGGCTACCAGCTGCCGCGCTGGCGCGTGACCGCCTTCCCGGACGCCGTCATGATGGCCGCGCTGGAAGCGCGGAATGCTGCCGGTGCTACAATTATTTCCGCTGGGTAAATATTCACGGCTTGCACTGTGCGTTGGCACGTTTCGGTAGGTATAAGCGTGCCGTAATGAAAAACGAATAGATGGTATAGTTGCCCATTTTTCAAATCATGGGAGCAATGCGCCCACGCCGCGCACAGGCCCCGGACTACCAAGCCAAAACCGACCAAGGATCAAGAGATGACCACGAAGGACAACGCCGCCCGCATCAGCCAGCTCATTCAGGAACACGAAGCCGAGATCGGTTCGCAATGGATTGCGCAGCTCGAGGCGCTGACCGTGCGCGGCACCGCCAGCGCCAAGGCCCAGCTGCGGACGCACTGCCAGCAGTTCCTGGCCGCCTTTGCCGTGGCCACCCGTGCCGGTGAAATGGAAAACGTCGACCACCGCTCGTGGGACGAAGTGCGCGACCTGCTGGGCGAGATTTCGTCGAGCCGCGCCAAGTCGGGCTCGACCCCGAGTGAAACCGCCACCTTCGTGTTCTCGCTGAAGCAGCCGATGTTCTCCCAGCTGAGCGCGGCGTTCGCCGGCGAACCCGAGGCCCTGGCCGCCGCTTCGTGGTCGATCAACATGCTGCTCGACAAGCTGGGCCTGTACACCATCGAAGTCTTCCAGAAAGCCAAGGACCAGATCATCGTGCGCCAGCAGCAGGAGCTGCTGGAGCTGTCGACCCCGGTCGTGAAGCTGTGGAACGGCATCCTGGCGCTGCCGCTGATCGGCACCCTGGACTCGGCGCGCACCCAGGTGGTGATGGAAAACATCCTGCAAAAGATCGTCGACACCGGCGCCATCATCGCCATCATCGACATCACCGGCGTGCCGACCGTCGATACCCTGGTCGCCCAGCACCTGATGAAGACCATCGCCGCCGCGCGCCTGATGGGCGCCGACTGCATCATCAGCGGCATCCGCCCGCAAATCGCGCAGACCATCGTGCACCTGGGCGTGAACCTGGAAGACGTGGTCACCAAGGCCACCCTGGCCGACGCCTTCGTCGTGGCGCTGCAGCGCACCGGCACCACCATCGTCAGCCAGAAGGCGTAAGCGATGGAACGCATTCCTATCCTGCGGATGGGTGACCTGCTGCTGGTCACCATCCAGGTCGACATGCACGACCGCCTTGCGATGACCCTGCAGGACGACCTGACCGAGCGCATCGTCAGCGACAGCGCCAAGGGCGTGCTGATCGACATCTCCGCGCTCGACCTGGTCGATTCCTTCATCGGGCGCATGATCAGCAATACGGCGGCGATGGCGCGCGTGCTCGACGCCCAGACCGTGGTGGTCGGCATGCAGCCGGCCGTGGCGATTACCCTGGTGGAGCTGGGCCTGACCCTGCACGGCGTGAAGACAGCACTGAACGTCGAAAAGGGCATGGCCCTGCTCGGAAAGAACCTGACCAGATGAACGCTGCAACCGCAGTTGATTTCGATACCGAGCTGCTCGAGCTGAACGCCCGGCACCGCGTTGACCGCGTCACCTTGCCGCTGCGCGGCGACGAGGACGTGGTCGGCCTGCGCAAGCACGTGCGCGAGCGCGCGGTGGCCATCGGCCTGTCGCTGGTCGACCAGACCAAGCTGGTCACCGCCGCCAGCGAACTCGGGCGCAACACCATCAAGTATGGCGGCGGCGGCGCCTGCCACCTCGACAAGCTGACCGACGGTTTCCGCAACGGCATCGGCTTGCTGTTCGTGGACAACGGCCCCGGCATCCCCGACCTCGAGCTGGCGCTGCGCGACGGCTACACCACCGGCGGCGGCCTGGGCCTGGGCCTGAGCGGCTCGAAGCGCCTGGTCGACGAGTTCGATATCGATACCCGCGTGGGAGAGGGCACCGCGGTCGCGGTCGTGAAATGGAAACGCTGATTTCATCGCTGGACACCCAGCTGTCGTTTGCCATCACCCACGCCAGCGACATCGCCGCCGCGCGCCGTGCCGGCCAGCGCCTGGCGACCGAACTCGGGTTCAGCGAAACCCGCGCCGGCCAGCTGGCGCTGATCGTCACCGAGGCCGGCACCAACCTGCTGAAGCACGCCGGCGAAGGCACCATCTACCTGAACCTGGCGCAAGCCGAGGGCGTGCCGGGGGTCGACGTGCTGGCAGTCGACAGCGGCCCCGGCATCCTCGACCTCGACGCCTGCCTGCGTGATGGCATGTCCACCGCCGGCACCGCGGGCACGGGACTGGGCGCGCTGCGCCGCCTGTCCAGCGAGTTCGACGTGTACTCTCGGCCAGGGCAGGGCGCGCTGTTCTTCATGCGCCTGTGGCGCGACGACGCGGCGCCGGCGCTGTGCCGGATCGAGGTCGGCGCCTTGACCGTGCCGCTGGCCGGCGAGGACGCCTGCGGCGACGGCTGGGGCGTGGCCTGCGACGGCGCGGGAGCGACCCTGCTGGCCGCCGATGGCCTCGGCCACGGTCCGGAAGCGGCGGCGGCCGCCCACGCCGCCATCGCCGAGCTGCAGCACCGCCCGGCGTCGGAGGCGGCGCAGCTGGTCGAGGCCGCGCACCAGACGCTGCGCACCACGCGCGGCGCTGCGCTGGCGGCGGCGCGCATCGATTTCGAGAGCGACACGCTGCGCTTTGCCGGCATCGGCAACATCGGCGCCTACGTGATCGACGGCGACACCCGCCGCGCGCTCGTTTCGCACAATGGCATCGTCGGCCACAATATGCGCAAGGTGCAGGAGTTCAGCGCGCCGTGTCCGCCGGGCGCCGTGGTGATCATGCATTCGGACGGCATCCAGACCCAGTGGGACCTCGACCACTACCCGGGCCTGCTCGGGCATAGCCCGGCGCTGATCGCCGCTATGCTGATGCGCGACTACATCCGCCGCCGCGACGACGCCATGGTGGTGGTCGTGCGCAGAAGGGAAGACCACGCATGAGCCAGCGCATCCTCAACGTGGCGCTCGACAGCGACCAGGACGTGGTGCTGGTGCGCCAGCGCGCGCGCCAGGTGTCGCACCTGCTCGGCTTTTCGAAACAGGACCAGGTGCGCATCGCCACCGCCGTCTCCGAGGTGGCGCGCGCCGCCTCGCTCGGCGGCCCGGGCGCGCGCGCCGTGTTCGCCCTGGCCGAGGGGCGCGGCGGCCAGCAGCTGGAAGTGGGCATCCACGCCAGCGAACAGGCCAGCCTGGCCGCTGACCCGGCGATCGTCACCGCGCACCGCCTGATGGACGCCTGCGAGATTGCCGACGGCGCCGGCGAGCCTGGCCGCAGCCTGGCGGTGCTGATGCGCAAGGCCTTGCCGGCGCAGCCGCCGCTGGGCGCCACGCGCCTGGCGCAGATCGGCGCCGAGCTGGCGTCGGCGCCCACGCCGAACACCTGGCAGGAAGTGCAGCAGCAGAACCGCGAGCTGGTCGAGACCCTGGCCGAGCTGCGCGAACGCCAGGAAGACCTGCTGTCGCTGACGCGCGAACTCGAGGACACCAACCGCGGCATCGTCGCGCTGTATGCCGAGATCGAGGACAAGGCCGAGCGCCTGCGCAAGGCCGACGAAATGAAGTCGCGCTTCCTGTCGAACACCAGCCACGAGCTGCGCACGCCGCTGTCGTCGATCCGCGCGCTCTCGAAGCTGCTGATCGACCGCATGGACGGCGACCTGACGCCCGAGCAGGAACGCCAGGTGCGCTTCATCGAGACCGCCGCCACCGACTTGTCGGAGCTGGTGAACGACCTGCTCGACCTGGCCAAGATCGAGGCCGGCAAGGTCGAGACCCACCTGGCGCCGGTGGTGCCGGACAACCTGTTCCGCGCGCTCAAGGGCATGCTGCGTCCGCTGGTGACCTCCGAGCAGGTCGAACTGGTGTTCGATACCGGCGGCGTGATGGAGGCCTTCGAGTCCGACGAAGGCAAGATTTCCCAGATCCTGCGCAACTTCATCTCGAACGCGCTGAAGTTCACCGAGCAGGGCTCGGTGCGCGTGACGGCCGCCTTCGAGGCGGCCAGCGACGAGATCGTATTTGCCGTGACCGACACCGGCATCGGCATTGCGCCGGATCACCTGCAGATGATCTTCGAAGAATTCGCCCAGGTCGAGCACCCGCTGCAACGGCGCATCAAGGGCACCGGCCTCGGCCTGCCGCTGTGCCGGCGCCTGGCCGGCCTGCTCGGCGGGCGCGTCGACGTGGTCAGCCGGCCCGGCGTCGGCTCGACCTTTACCCTCACGCTGCCGCGCCGCTTCCCGGCCGTGCTGGCCGGCAGCGCAGACGACACCGAATCATGACCGCGAACCAGACACTCATCCTGAACGTCGACGACAACGACGGCGCCCGCTATGCCAAGACCCGCATCCTGCAAAGCGCGGGCTTCCGCGTGATGGAGGC
>Ga0265780_10000260_pt1 | contig 82311 bp, 75 predicted proteins | sample P1T30metagenome_FD_192432 | JGI IMG/M metagenome (GOLD analysis project Ga0265780, IMG submission 192432) | Plant litter microbial communities from East Loma Ridge, Irvine, California - P1 T30 | ecosystem: Environmental > Terrestrial > Plant litter > Unclassified | place: USA: California...
TACACCTCTATTAACGCCGTGCCCTAAAGTCCTTAGAGAAAGATGGACGCTGCGATCCGTCAGAACCAAAACCGTCGTGATCTCATCAGAAACTGCAGGAAACAATGACTGGAAATCCTCCGCTTGATATACCAGTCTAGTTCAAGGAGAGGGTATTCGCCCAACTGTGCACCTAACGAATCCAATGCTTCAGTCGTAACAATTGAGAGTAAGGAAATGATCGAAGCTGGCAAGATGTGCTTTGTGAATTCCATCCGTAACGATAATCGTCACAGTGGCCCTGACACTCTTGTGATCTCATCAGGGACTCTATCTGCCCTCGCCCTGGCGGTTGTGCTGCTCAAGGACTTCTCTGGCGTAGAACTCGACGAGCATGGTGCCATATGCTTCCATCTCTTCCAGTGGAACAGCTAGTCGGAAGTCGTTGAGAAGTAAGAATTGCAGTTCCAGGTGATTCAGTTCCACTAGAGGCAAGCCTCCGACCTGTTCCATGTCAGCAAGCAAACACTATGATGGCATCGAGTGGGTTTCACATACTTTGGCATATCGTGAGTTGGTGTAGAACACGTCAGAAAAGAATTTGCTTGCGCATGTAACCCCGGCAATCACAAGACGATGAATGTTGAAGCTATCGACAACGAAGAAGTGTGATAGATTATACGGATCGGTGTCCAAATCCTGCTGTGGTGGAGAGGGAGGGTGGCTGCCTTGAGCTAGCGAATCAGGGGCCTTTCCCAGAGAGCCAGACGGCGGAGGTGTTGCCGCTTGCACCGTGGTGGCAGCTGTGGACTGTGTTGTAGCGACAGCTGCGGAATCTGTGGTAGAAAGGGTCGACCGTTCGAGCGACTGTTGATTTGCCTGGCGCAGACTCATCATTGGACCGGCATTGACCCTCTCAGTCATCCTGTCGAAGTAGACAAGAAGGCTGAGGAACACCTCATAGGTTGTGGGGCAGTATTTGTGAATCCGGCTAAGATAGCTGAGGATGGATATGCTGGGCACGTTCTTGCCGTGGAAAGCGAGGACACTCGTGGTCTGTTGACTGAGCCCAGATGTCCCTTCGGGGGGAGGTATCTGGCGGTGCAGATGGTCGTGCTGGCGATCGTTTGTGGTGGTGATCTTTGTCAGCAGGCCGGCGACCATTTCGATGATGTCGGACACGGGCATCTCGCTGATCTCGTACTGCGTGCCCATGTCTGCAGGATCGCGTCGCTGCCTGCGGGCGAGAGACCTCGTCTGGGAGAAGGGACTCGCATCGTCGATGGCAAAGCTCTGGATGTGTGACAGGCTCTTGACCTTGATACGCTGCGGCGTGGTCGACGAGAAGTCTGCCGTCGAGTGTATGGACCGCGCTGGTGAAGGATGTGCAGCTTGGGTGCCGGACGGTGTGGGCTGCTGCGAGACGGGGAGAACTCGCGGGCTTTCGGGCACCTGTGGCGTTGGCTGAGAGACGGGTGTCTGCGACGCCGACGCGTGTTGTTGCTGCTGCTGGGCCGGTGTCGAGCTCGGTGGTGGGGCGGCAGAGTCGGTCATTTCCACGTCTGCTGGCGGCGCCGGCACCCGGAACTGCGGACGCGCGCTGGACGAGGACGCTGACCGTGCGGGCGTCTGCGTGTGCGGTAATGCAGGCGACTCTTGCGGCTCTGGATGCCCGCTGCCGCCAAACATGTTGCTGTGAAAGTGATTTCCACCACCAAAGTCGCTGACTACGATCGAGCCCATTCCGCGAGAGCAAGCGTGTGAGGGTTCTTTTGCTTCGGAGTGAGTGGATTAAGAGTGTAAGTGGAGAGAAGGTGTGGGCGAGGATGTGCGGCGAGGCGATGGCAGAGGTCGGCGTGGTCGCAGAAGCTCTTATCGCAGCAGTACATGTGCCTTCACCAGCAACACCCAAGTAGCATGCCGCGCTCTGTCCTGCCGTACGCCAAAGTTAATTGGACGGCGACGCGTCGAGAGCGTGAGAATGGGGAGAGCAGAGGGCGATGAGGCTGCTGCTGCAGTCAGTGTTGGGGAGAGTGTTGTTGCAGACGCCCAGACCAACCAGATCGTCATATGCTGCGGAAAACGGGCGCTGGGCCTTGAACCCTGACTGAGATACTGCCCAAATTTAATGTCCCGGCGTGACGACAGCGTGCATCTGCACTCTGTATTCTTGCTTGCAGCCTCGTCTGTCTTCGGAGCACTCCACCTGCACATGCGATGTCGCTTCTCTCGAACATTGCACGTGATGATTCACGAAGCAGTGAGGCGCACATGAGAGGGATGGTCTAATCCTGCTATGTGATTGGCTCACCACCTTGGACAGCTCCCACGCTCCCACTTCGTCTGCATAAGTGCATGTGTCTCAATACTGCTAGCGACCACCAAGCCCAAGCCGCGGAAAGGCGCAGTAGTGCTCAATGGCTCGAAGCATCATCCGTACTCAAGTATGTGTGGGTACGATCACATCAAGAGCAAGGCGAACGAGGTACTGAATCACTGCTGTATGTTCCCAAGGAACGTGTGACTTGTCGGGGTGAGGCTATTCTTCAGTACAAGAGCAGTCGTGTCATGAGCGTTCACGAAATGCACAACATACGCTACAGGGTGTGCCTTGAATCGTTGGCTTCTTGACTATATCATGATGCTCGTAAAGTGCTGAATTTGCCGACACTATGTCTCATGTCGCTAAGCTCGAGGGCGCAGTGCTGGCTTCTCGCAGATCCATGGACTGGTCAATTCGTTTGGCCGTCATGTCGCATAATCGTCGTCAGGATGCTGCTTGAATAAAAGCTTGGGCATCACGCACTTGCTCGCCTCCATCCCGCGCTCTTGTCCCCGTACCGACTACACTCATGCGTGGTTTGTGTCGTACTTCTCATCTGGCAAGTACAGATGGCGCTGAGCTCCCTTCGCTGTGAGCACCACCATGCGGATGACGCCACCAGAGCTTCCGTCCCACTTGATGGCCTCTCCAAGCGCGCCCTTGACGAAGCTAACCCCCTCCGCCTCGCTCATGCCCTCTTTCCAGTTCGCGTCGCAGTATCCGTAGATGTAGGTTGAGCCCGAGCCTCCGATCGCGTACGATTGCTTGTGCAGGGATCCACCGAGAGGAATCGAGTACACCTGGCCGCCGTGTCGGCGATCCCACCCCGCGATGATCATGCCAGCCCTGCCTATGTCAGTCTCAGGCTGGGCCTTGTAGTAACTTGAACCTACGATAGCTGGTCCTTGTTCGAGTAGCACAGCTCTTGGAAGATGGCTGCCGCGGTCTGTGTCGTTGGTGGCTCGTCGTTGGTAATGCCGTACATTCCGAGATGGTATTGAACGATGTCCGCGACTGCTTGCGTGTCCGCTGCTGAGCCTGACCTGCAGCACCAGATTGTGTCATGCACCTGTGTGAGCTTGTCCGTGACTCTGTTCGCGATGTATGCGCCCGTGGTAGTCCTGCTGTCTGCGCCTAATATGACACCATCCTTGAAGTTGATGGCCATGCTGCGAGACGGTCAGATACTGGGGTGGAGTCGGGCGAGTGGTACAAACATCGAGGTTCCTAGGCTAATGTTTTATTAGCTACGTGCATTCAGAGACTCTTATTGCGTATGTCGTACTTGACTTCGCCCTTCTTGAGGTGGTCCATGTCAATGTGGATGCCATCTGCGTCTCAGTGAGCTTCGAGCTGCGGTATTGCGGAGGCAATCTACCTTCTCCGATCGTTCCTGTTGTGATCATGGTGGCAGCTTTGGCTTTGAGAGTGAGCAAATAGCGAGTCTCAGCGGATATGGACCTTTCAGGTTGCTAAGAGAGCTGGAGAGGTTGTGGTTGGGCGGGTGTGTGGTTGATGTTGTTCCAGTGTAGGCAACGCGAGCTACGCAACGAGGAGCTGCCTTGGCGCTGCGCGAGTGGTTCAAGTCACCAGCCAAACCCGACCATACAGATCCCCTCTGCGTAGGGACGGACATCAAGCTATCCATTGACTCGCACCAATTAGACACTCTATCTCCAAACACCTCACTGGGCAGGCCCGGCCACTTCACCTTCTTTTCATATGGCTTGACTCTTGCGCCATCACAACCCTGGACTCGTCACGCCCCAACATACCGAGACCCCTAATCGCTATGGCTTCCGCTCTCGACACTTTCATGTCGTACCTACGACTCCCACTCCTTGCTTCCTCTGGAATCGCCGCGGTAATCAGTGGCCTCCTGTACTTCAAGCAAAAGTAGGCACCTGTTCCTGTTCCTGTTCCTAAATCTTAGCCTCAAACTAACGGTACAGTGAGATCATCTATCCCCGAAACTTTCCTCCCGATGCGCGTACAAATGTCCCTCGCCCCTCGCAGTTTGGCATCGCAGACTCGGAAGAGTTGTTCATACCAACGCCAGATGGAGAGTCGCTGAGCGCCTTCCTCATACGCGCGAACAAGCAACATGCGCGAAATGTCACAATCATAATGTTCCACGGCAACGCGGGCAACATTGGCTATCGCCTTCCAATCGCAAAGGTCCTGGAGAACGAGCTACGATGCAACGTACTCATGCTACAATACCGTGGCTATGGACTGTCGTCGGGCAATCCCAACGAGAAGGGTCTCATGATTGACGCTCAAACTGGATTGGACTACATCCGCACACGGCACGACTTACGTGACACACGTATAGTGATATATGGTCAGAGTATTGGGGGTGCCGTAGCTGTGGGATTGACAGCTCGCAACCAGAAGCAGGGCGACATAGCTGGCGTCATCCTCGAGAACACGTTCCTTTCGATAAGGAAGCTAATACCAAGGTCAGTCGTTAAAGGATTGCTGAGCGCAACCACTGACTTCTTGTAGTGCTTTCCCACCTGCCCGGTTCCTGACCCCGTTCTGCCATCAGATATGGCCAAGCGAGACAACTATGCCTCAAATCACCGACATACCAATTCTCTTCCTGAGCGGGCTGAAAGACGAGATAATACCCCCGCCGCACATGAGTCGCCTATACCAGGTCTGCAAGGCCCCAAAGGTGTGGAGGGAATTACCAAATGGGTCGCACAATGATACTTGCGCAGAACCTCGCTACTTCCAGCACATAGAAAACTTCTTGAGGGAGCATGTTGATAAATGAGGCCACGGCTCAGCACAATACTACGATACCCTGTTCGTCGATGATGCTATTTGCAACCAGCGTTTCCTGTCGCGTGCCATGCATTTCGGCAGTTTACTTCACGGGTCGGCATGTATGTAGCGACGGAAGCGAGGTCATTCGCCGAGAACCTCATGCCTTGAAATGAATTATTGGTGGCGAGGCGGACTGCAAGGCCACAACGTCTGGCTAAGGGAATAATTAAGCCTGATCCTAACCAAGTGGGGCGTGCACATGGGTGAGGTTGAACATGCGACAATCCCACAAGCGACTGTACTTGATATGACCGCATATGCTAAAGTTGGATCTAGATTCTAGGCCTGCCGTTCACGTCGTTGGAGATCGCCAGGGGCAGGCTTACAAAATTGTGCTGATCGACCTGGGCATGCTCGGGACTTTGACTTTTGACGTTCAAGATCGACAGCACAGCCACACATGTATGCGTCGGTCCCGGTTCCTTCTACATGATCCTTGCAAACAAGGCACATACTCTTGTGGTGCACGGAACTTCGCGATCACAATGAAGCTTGAGCTTTGCACAGAGCGCGGCAACAAGTATATTGACTTATAGTACGTTTTGGTGTCGATTACGTTGTCGTCCAATGCCCATGTAAGCGGAGGAGGTAGCTTTGTATGAGTTTTCCTCGGTACTTCGTAGACACAATTTGAGATCTTAGCCGTTGTGCATCGCTGTCGTTGCGCTATCGTTAGTGGGAACCAAAGAAACTTCGGAGAAGGATGACAGATCACTAGCGTGAGCCACATTGCGTCACGGCTAAGACGAAGACGACTAGCTGAACACTTTTCCATGCTAAAATCGCATCTGGTTGAACATGCAATTGTGGAAAAGGTGCCACGACTGTCGAGCTCATAAACAGTCACAAACCTTTCCCTCAGGATACATACGAAGAGCATATCATGCAAATAACTAACTCGAAGTTCGAATCTGTCCGACATATCATTATTCAAGAACAGTTTGACCGCTCATGACACGTGGGTGTTGAGCCTTGAGTCCATGATCTCTCCGAGGAGACGAACCGCATGCATAGCCACACGCCGATCGCTTTGCGGCACTTCCGAGCTGTTGTGGCGAGAACTTCTCTACTTCTTGATTGGCGGTTCTGATCCAGACCCTTGGCTTGTGGAACGTCCCCGGGAGCCCGATGTCCTGAGGCGTCGCATCCAGCCACACGGTTTCCCAGTGCATGCTCCATTCCCCATCGCACTCACCGTAACATGCAGGGCTTGTCTTAGGCAATTGACACAACCGAAGCACGTCGCTGAGTCTTTCCGGCCTCGACACATGCCATGCGTCGTCGACATCGCAACAGGCATCCTTGCAATTTACAAAGTCAACTGGTAAGGAATACGTTGTGGCCTTGCTCTAGTCTCTACATAGGTCCATAGGCGAACCCTAATAAGGAAGCCGCATAATACGCCGTGTCATGGACGGAAAATGTGAACATACCATAGGTATGTAAACGGACCGTGGAACTTTCCAGCGGCTACATGCTGGTAGAATCAAGGCTGAATTGTTTTACACATCCACAGCAGTCATGACACGCGTACTTGGCTTTCTTTGCTCAAAAAAATTTACTTAGGAAGAACTTCGGACCGCTAAGCTTCGCATCGGTCAAGGATCAGCGGTCCCGGGCCCCCATAAGTCTAGAAACAATCGCCACAATCAAGCATTTGTACACATGTACAATCTCGACGCTCGAAACAGTCCCTGTCCCTGTCTCGAAGCATCCGACCATGCTCGCTTCGCGAACTCTGACGATCACTTCGCCATCGAAACTTCCGTTTGGCCATGGTTGCTGCTCCACACCTCCTAGTTCAATGCCACAGTTTCCCTTGTCTTGGGCCCAATCAGAGAGAGAAGGGCAACTCATCCAGAGGCAAATGAGGCAGAAGCCTGCGCAATTCCTAGCGGCAATCCCGTCCTCCTAGGCCAGTGAACCTCGTGGAGACCCTTCTTCTTCGTCATCCTTCAAGCACGTACCTGGCCTCATGGCGGTCCCAGCCGTTTCCGCTGTCAACCCTCATAAGGCCTGAAGCCATCGCTTCTGTGTTCTGAGTGGCTCCGATGTTTTGATCATCAAACTCGTTCCGCCTTTAGCGAGTTGTGTTCCTCAAGGGTCTTGTCTACCTGCGCTTCTTTTTTTACACTCAACCCTCTACTGCCTCCTTCTCCTATAGGCGAGTCCTGAATATCACTTTCCTGGGGCTTCATTCTCGGTACTGATCTCATCCGGCTTGCCACTCCAAATTGCAACACCCTTATAGATCAGGTATGTGGTGTTCTGTAGTAACATGGTTATTCGTACTCTCTGGGCTTTACACACATTTGCTTTGAAGCATTCGTTAAGCGCGTGCAATATGGTACTTGATGGCTAACGATGTCCTTTTTCTGGGTCCAACAGCTACAGTGGGTAGCACTTCCAATCGCGTACGAACAACCAGCCATGGGCGACCACAACACTCAAACACAACCACAGCCCCTGGACAACGGCGGCGAACATGGCCCACATCATTTTGATCTTTCATCGACGTCGCCTTACAAGCCTGCGCCGGACTACACCCCATTCTACTCACAGCTAAGCTCTTTACCCAACACACAGGTGCGACCCGAATTCCGCACTTCGATGCATACATCACCCCACACTGCGGCTCACGATCATGATTCGAGTCTTTTCAACATGAGCTCCATGGGTAGTGCACTGCCGGAGTTCAATTCAGTGGAGACTTCAGCCGCACCACAAGGCCCACACGCCATAGCTCGCCCGCTCGCACCCGGCACAACACATGCCAACGGATACCAGGCGGCGCAATCTCTGAACATGCCTGCGCAGGTCTCGGGCAACGTGTCTAACCACCCATCTTATGGCACCGGCTACGCAATGGGACAGTATCAGCAGCAATCTTTCGGACACCTCAATCAGTCTCGCATAGGTCCTGGAGCATCAATGCCAACTGCGTACCCGAGCTTTGCGCAACACTCGCCATATATGTATTATCCAGCGCCATACGGACAATACAACAGCGGCTTCTCAGCGCAAGCGACGCAGAATCACGGGATGTACGAGAGGCAGGGGGGTGCATCAGCAGGTGGACTCAGCCAACAGCACATGGGATTCCAGAACCCTACCCGTCTCTCTCCTGGGGGCATGCAAAGCGGCTCGCAATTTGGTCAAGTTCAAGGTAAGCACATCAACCCTCCAACAGAGGATAGCTACGTTCGGAGCTCTCACTGACCATTGTGACTTAGGCATACCTTACTCTAGCCCCACTAGCTCCATTCCGCGCGGACCTCCTCGAAAGCCTAAGCAGTCTGGCCATGCATTGTGGGTCGGTAAGTCATTTTATGAGTGTAGCACGAGTGCTCAACAAGCACTGACATCGCCAGGCAATCTTCCAAGCCAGACCACGGTCGTGGCACTCAAAGACCACTTTTCGCGTGAGGCAACAAAGGACATTGAAAGCTTGTTCCTGATATCCAAAAGCTCATGCGCCTTCATCAACTACAGATCTGAAGCGGCTTGCATAGCTGCGATGCAACGGTTCCACGATTCGCGATTCAACGGCGTTCGTCTTGTCTGCCGCTTACGGCGCAGCTCAGCACCAGGCTCTGGAGTTCCAACAGGGCCGTCGGCCATGGTTGGCAGTCAGCCGAGCTCTTCTCCCCCGAGGACACAGCAAGCTGAAGTGGAAGTTGAGAATCGGCATCAAGATGGCACTCCAGGAATATCGAACCAGGACGGAGCTGATCAGGCAGGAGCAACTACGTCTTCAAGCAAATACTTCGTAGTGAAGAGCCTGACTCTACAAGATCTGGAGCTCAGTGTGCGCAACGGGATTTGGGCCACGCAATCTCACAACGAAGACGTTTTGAACAGAGCGTTCAAGGTAATCACATCTTTTCTACAAGGTCTATTGATTCCTCGCTGACATCCACAGACGACAGAGAATGTTTTCCTCGTATTCTCGGCGAACAAATCAGGAGAGTACTTTGGATACGCACGCATGACCTCGCCCATTCTCGAAGACGGCTCTCAATTCGTCGGGACGGCACCCAAACCCGAGTCTATCGCAGACGCCCACGATGTACCCAAGTCCATCCCCACACCCGCGACGGAGTGGGCACCCAGGGGCAGAATCATAGACGACTCGGCTCGCGGCACAATTTTTTGGGAAGCCGAGCTATCCGAGTCGGACGTCGCGGAAGATGCACAAGAAAAGGAGGAGCAAATGGTACATGGCGATACTGCAGCGGTCGCTCAGAGCTGGGGCAAGCCGTTTAAGATCGAATGGGTGTCGACGAATAGACTGCCTTTTTACCGTACACGCGGTCTGCGCAACCCTTGGAACGCCAATCGAGAAGTCAAGATAGCTCGGGATGGAACGGAGCTGGAGCCCAGCGTGGGAGAACGTCTTGTGGCAATGTTTCATCGCATGGGGCCTTCGAACAATGGGCCCAATATGATGCCAGTACACCCACATATGGTTGAACATGGTATGCATCAGATGCGGCCTTTCTAGGAGAGGAGAAGATAGTCGCAGGAGGTGTCGTCTACTACAGCATTGGGTCAAAGAGATGCATTACTCCGTGGGGAACACATGTTACACTTTTAATGGAGAAAACTCGTTGGATTTGCCGGCAGGTCCAATACATTCGCCTGGTCGAGACGAAGGATCAATGAAGCAACGATTTTAAAGAAGCAGATTTAGGATTCATCACAATGCATCGCCACGAGATTGAGCATTCACTTCTACTCCTTGTCAAATATGGACCCAGCCTTCATGTCCCTGGACTTACTCTTCTACTGCAACATCTTACCACCTATGCACGTGTAAATCTGCTACCCCATTGTGACAGTGAGGGCCGAATGGTCTCCGCTGCTTACGACCAGGTCATGTTCGCTTCACATGCCACTTCTGTGCGCAAGCAAAAGTCTTCGCACAGCTTGCTTTTTTGTATTCTGAGCCGCTGTGCATCGGATTCCTCCGTCACTCAACTACGCGCAACGTTCATCAACCTCCCTTGCTCACAAGATAGTCAATTTGGCTTTTGTTCTGCTACAAGTGAATTGGCTCAACAGCGGTGAAGGGCCAAAAATAGGTACATCAAACGTTCATCAACCAATTAGCAAGTCACAAGTGTAGAATTTAACGCTCCCAAAGTCTCCGTTGAGACTGACCGAAACGGTGGGAGACGATTGATTGGTCAACGGATCAGAGTGCCGACGCGGTGCGGGTTGTGTACATACATCATAGATCATTGTGACATGCCATGCCATCTTGCAAAGCAGCGAATCAGCGCAGACAAGTAAGTCACTGCACCCGCCCAGCTTCCGGTGGCAAAACATCGCCACCAATATTTCCCGTCACCACAATTAGATTTGGTAGCGACCAAACGCCTCACGCGACCGCACAAGGACATACCCATCATCCGATAGCATCTTGGTGGTGTTGAAGCCAAAGTAATCTCGAATGCAAACCCGAGCAAAAGTCGCATCGACGAATAAACATGCCAGTTCCAAACTTTCCCCATCAGTGACCGTGCTGCGCGCGGCGACGCTAGCAAATACGAGCTCCACGTGTCTGAGCGGCTGAAAAAAGAAGGAGCGGGCTGCGGCTGCGGAACGTAGCATGCCCGAAACGTTAAATCGCAGCACTGGGTCCAGTAAACGGTGCAGGCCTGCTTGCGTATGAAAGCGATTGAGGCGAAACTGAGAACTGAGGGGGCAAAGGGGGTTCATGGCCTGATTCATTCTGGGGGACCAATCAACATCAGTCCAAATGTGTAGGTGTAGGTACTAACTTCCATCTAATTTCCGCACCTGCATACGCTTTACTGTGTACATGAATACTCATTCAACGTCCGACTAATCGGAGCCCATTGTCAACTTTTTGTTCTTTCTCAAAATGTAGTGGGTATTGACTCGGTTGTTCTTCAGGCTAAAGTACTGTGTACATGCTCGCCACGACGATTAATCATGTTTCTCCTGGCAAATTGAAATTGTTGCAGTTCTTTTCGTTGGAAAGCTTTTAAGGCACTGTGGACTACGAGTGTAGAGTTATGAGACAAGTGTTGATAGTACTTCGATCGAATACTGCAGACTTGCAATGTTGTACATCTATATCATAGACTTTTGCAATCATTGTCTTCTTGTGGTCGACATGATGAATTACAAGTACCTTTGTACACCAGAGAACAAACCCCTGAACCAACGCAGCACATTAATAGAAGTAGAACGACAACGAGATTCATAGATTCATAGTCTCGCGGCTCGGAAATAACCGTCTAATCCCCCCCAAATGCCCCCCAGCCAAACAGAAACCAGCAATCCAAACCCATCGAAATATCCTCCCCATCTACTCCCGCACCGCCTGACTCGCCCCAGCCTGCGACGACGCCTGCCCCAACAAGCGCATAAGATCCTGCACCCCCGCCCCAGCCGCCCTCTTCCTCTTCTTCCCGCCCTCCTTCTCCGCAAACGCCACCGCCATCAACTTACGCTTCTCCTCCTGGATCCCCAGCACGCGCTCCTCCACACTGCCCTCTACAACCAAGCGGAACACTTTAGTCTCGCGCTTCTGACCGAGCCGGTGCACGCGGTCGACGGCCTGGTCTTCTATTGCTGGAGCCCACCAACTGTCCGACATGATGACTTGGTTGGCGGCTACGAGGTTGAGCCCCACGCTACAGACGGCGAGGGACGCGAGCATGATTGTGGTGTCGGGGTCGTTGTCGAGGGCGTCGAGGGCGGCGTCGCGTTGGGTCGCGCTCATGGAGCCGTCGATGCGGGTGAATTTTAGACCGGCGGCGGTGAGTTGGGGCTGCAGGAGGTTTAGGAAAGAGGTCCATTGGCTGAAGACGATGGTCTTGTTGGTTGTGTCTTGGGCGGAGGCGTTGAGAATGTCCATGAGGGCTTCGACTTTGCTGGAGGCGTTCTTGTCGAGCGAGGCTTTGTCCGCGAGCTCGTCCTGCGTCGGCGCTGGCTCGATCTTTGCTGCGGTCTCTTGGGCGGGCTTGACGGTCGAAGTGGCGACTGATTCGAGCTCGGCACGACACATGGGGCACTTGGGTTGGTTTTCGAGGACGCGCTCGATACATGGAGTGCAGAAGGTATGCGCGCATTTTGTGATGACGGGCGACTTCAGCGTGTCGAGGCAGATGGGGCAGTCTTCCTGTGAGTCGATCATGAGCTGTAGCATCTTCTGCAGCGCTTGCTTGTTCTCTTCGGTCAGATCAACCACGCCTTCTGCTTCGAGCTGCCGCATGATGGAGTTGAGACGTTCTTCGCCGACGAGCTGCCAGTGGTTGCACAGCTGTCGCATTCGCAGCAACACCTCAAGGAGGTGCCGGTATGTATCGGCTCCCCTTTGACCACCAATGTTCTTGCGATAGATGTCGAGCGTGCCCTTGGCCTGAGACTCAAGCGCATCGTATTTCTCTTGCTCGTGCGGATGAAGCTTCACTCTATGCACATACTCGGTGAGCTCAGGCAATCGGAGGTCGATGAAGGCCATCTCCTTCTTGCGTCGCAGACAGATGCCAGACATGAGCATCTGCAGCGCGCGGTTGCCCGCCGCATCACCCTGCAACACAGGCCGCATGATCGCACCATGGAAGATCTCGAAGCTATCGACCCCCCCAGATAGGCGAATGAAGCGGATCAGACTGTATAGATCTTTCAGGTTGTTGATGATAGGCGTGCCGGTAAGCGCCCATCGAGACTGCGCCATGAGGTTCGTGACCGCAATGGTCCTCTTCGCCTTCGGATTCCGGATGGAGTGGCCTTCGTCAAGAATGATGCGTCGCCAATTGACAGAGTATACACCCGACTGTCGCGGCACAGTGGTCGACTTCTGCGAGTACCACTCTGATGAGACAGAGTCGTAGGTGCTGATGACTACATCGTAATTCTCGATCTGCTTAGGCGTAATCGGCTGCTTGCGAGTTCCATGCCAGAACATGACGCGTAGAGCGTGCTCGGGCTTGATATGCTTCTTCATCTGCGTGCTCCAGTTGCTCATGACGGAGACGGGAGCGAGGATCAGAGTCGCGTTGCAGGCATCCGGCGCCTTTCGACCAAGCTCGCGATCCGCCATGATGAGCGAGATTGTCTGGATCGTCTTGCCCAGGCCCATGTCGTCTGCGAGGATGCCGCCTGAGGCAAGTGCTGGGTTGGTGACAGAAAAGCTCGTGGCAAGGTTGGTAAAAGCGTTCGGTATGCGCGGATGACGCTGCCAAAGCTGAACAATGTCCTTGGTGCCTTGAGCGGGAAGCTGCGGAGACTCCTTGTCGAGCATCCACTGCAGGCCTTGCAGCTGGAAGTCGTGCATGTCCGTAACCATGGCATCCGGCTGCTTGGCTTTGGGCATTGCAGCCAGATCAGTCTCTTTGACGCCATAGTCTTCGGTGACGCGCTCGGCGTTCCTGGGATTATATCGCTCGCTGGTGCCGACGATGTCCTCAAGACTAGGACCTGGACCAACGCCCTGCGAAGAGCCAGCCGCGAAGTCGGCCATGCTGTTCTCATAGCTCTGTCCAGCAACGCCAACAACAACGCCGCCCTTCTTCTTTGCGTCTTTCGCAGCTTGCTTGGCGAGCCGCTCTCTCTCCTTTGCACTGGCAGCCTCTTTGCGTCTGCGGTCTGCGGCGTGTCCGATAGGGAGCTTGTCCGCGCGCATCTGGCTAATCAAGTTTTCGCGCTCGACGGGCTCATTGGTGCCATAGAACTTGAGCTCCAGCGGACATTCGTACACGCCCTTTTCGCCCGTGATCTGCGCCTCTATGAGAAGGCTGCGGTTGTCCATGTAATTGGCCAGCTTGGCGGCCACTGTCTTGGGAATATGCCCGATCTGATCGCCCTGCACGTTGAGCACGCGAATGGCGTTCTTGTCGTAGGCGTTGTTCGGCTCCCGCCGCGCAACCACCATCTCGCCCACGGTCGCGTATCCGTTGTAGAACCGGCAGCCCACGATCTTGGCGTGCATCACGCCGTACAGTGTCCACGTGTACTGCTGTTCGGTCATCCCCTGGGTGGCCGCGGCGTCTTCCTCCTCATCGTCGTCGATGTGCACCGGGTCGAGCTGCGACGCGCCGGAGTTGGTGCGTCCATAGTCGGCGGTGCGCGGCTCCTTTGGTGCGCGGCCGTGTGGCGAGCTGTGCGCGTAGCTTTGCGAGGACGAGGGGTGCGCGTAGCCCTGCGAGCTGGACCCGTTCGCGTAGGGTTGGGACGAGTAGAAGGGCGAATCGTCGGTGAGGTCGATGGCCTCGATGGGGCGTTTTGGAGGCATTGTCACGTGAAGTATGGGATGGAGTAGGAAGTGCCGTGGCCGACGGGTGATGCGCTCTGCTTATATGTACGTGGTGAGGGGCCGAACTAACTTCGTCCGCCTACCGGGGCTCCGCGCGGTGAAAGAGAGTTTGGTAGCAAACCACAATGTCTCGAATGCGAATTCAATTCTTTGAAAATCTACAGCCTCCTCCGAGCTGTCCAGGACGTAGGGAATGCGATTTCTCGTTGCAGCGATTTGCGCAAGATTCAGGCAGCTCATCAGGCTTGAGCAGAACCTGTGGGTTGTTGACCCCAACTTAGTTTCCGCTGATCACACACGCTAAGACGCGAAGTCACGGCTATGATATCACACTGACAGGGGTCCATCGACTGACGTCCGATGCGAGAATATGACGGGAACCTCTGAATCAATAACACCAAGTCACAAATTGACCGTAACCAGAGACTGTCTGCAAGCCAATCTGGAGTATTCATAGGTATTCGGATCTAACGCACATCTATCTACAGGGTACCAAACCACCACACGCCACGCTCAATGCTCACAAAAGGGTCCCATCGCTCCAACATGGCCACACCTCGCCTACGCTCCATTTCCGTACTCCTTCGCGTCTTGGAAAAGGTCAATGATGCAGCTAGCAGACCATGACTGTGTCGGACACGAATCGCCGCAGAAGTCCCCGTCCTTCTGCGTCAATTCTGTGAGACCGGCCCAAGGACTTTGCTGGATCGCCTTCATGCAGCCAGCCAGCCGGCGCGTCACCTGCTGGTACGTCTCGACGCGCTCCTCGGGCGTCTTGCGGCGCTTGAGGTCAAACTTGCATAGCGCGCGGAGGAAGTAACCCGTAGGCCACACCCATTCAGGTCCCTGGTGGTAATTCCTGCCCTTGGCTGTGCGGAAGTCGTCTGAGTCTTCACTGTTGATGTAGTATCCACGGTAGTTGAGGTCAGACGGATCGAGCGTCTTCATCCCCTGCGGTCCGAGCAAGATGCGGTCAGCCATCTGAAGGGCGCACAAAGCATGCTCCGGGTCGAAAAGTTCTGGTGCGACTGTCATGGCAACAGGAAAGTTCGGGCGTAGCTGGTAGTTCTCGTACTCCTCGGCGCATCCGTAGAGATCCTTGTAGATGCCGCGACGGTTGATGATGCTAGGGTTGACGTCGTAGTTCTTGTCCTCCTCTGGAGTGCGTGGAATGTAGAATGTCCGCTCGAAGTTGGCTTTGATCTTCTCGGCCCAGGCCTTGTAGGTGATGGTCGCTTTGCCGTCAGGCAACGTGACACCTTCATACTTGAACTTGCCCTGCTCGTACAACTGGGCCAACCAGCGAACAGTGCTGTACAGCATGCCGATCATCTCCACCGGTGCGCCGTCTCGAGGGGTTCCAGGGAAGCCCTTGCTGCCAGCTTTGACGCTTTCACCCATCTTGTCCATCCAAGTACCGCAGTTCCAGCGGTTGCCGCCAAAGATGAGGCCCGTGTTCCAGTCGGTCCAGATTTTGATGTTGAATCCCTCGGATTTCATCTGGCTGTCGATGTTTGGTCCAGCATCGTACTCGCGGAATTCTATGCCCGAAGCGTGTCGCTGCAATGCTTCCTGGAGGACATCTTCAATCGTGGAAGATGTCGAGTAGGCGCGCTTGTCGTTGTGAGGAAACCAAGTGTCATCGTAGGGGAGGAAGCGACGACGGGCTTTCTCCTGGAGCAGGGTTTGGCCGTTCGGTACGATCTTGGTGTAGTCCTGGATGTTCTGCATAAACCACCAAACAGAGTCTCGGGAATTGTAGCGAGGGTTGCAACCAGAGCCGAGGAGGTTGGGTATCATGCCATGCTTGAGGACGGAGGCAAAGCAGAGGATGTGCTCTTTGGCGTCAGCATACCGTCCTGTGCCCATGAAAAGACCGCGGGCAGAGATGGTGATGTCGCGGCCCCAGCAACGAGCCCAGCTAACAGCGAAGTGAGGCAGTCCAGCTGCCATGCTCGGTACGCTCTTGTCGGGGTAGAGGGAGGCGCTCTTCACGTAACCCGTGACTTGGACACTGACAAGCGCAAGACTCTTCAAGAATTCATTGCCGTTGCGGACATTCTCGCCCATGAGCTGGACAGCCCGATCAGTGCCGGCGTTGTAGGCAGTCTGAACGATGAGCGCGAAATACCGTGGGCGCAAGGAGCTCGGTATGGGGCGGATCGCATCGAACCGCTGTTTGAGCCACTTCGCTGGTCCCTTTATGTTGCAGTATTGCCGCTTTGCTGCAGCGCGTTCGAGTCGGCTGACACAGTAATCCATTGCCCATGGGCCTTCTCGGAGATGGTTGCAAAGTGGATGGCCGAGATTGTTGTCGTTGACAATGTCCTTGAGTGGGCTCCACCAGCCCTGCAAACCAGCATACACCAGGTTGCCATGACCAGGAACGTTGTAGGTGCCATCCTTGCCGTCAGACGCGTCAAGCTCCTCTGCGCTGCAGCGATACAGAATGAAGTTCAGGTCGCTCAACGAGACATCGCGGAATGCTTCGCGCGCCCCCGATGTGACGAATTGATCGAGACCATCCGCGTGTTCAGCACTTGGGACTGAGGTCTCAAAGAGAGCCACGCTTCCAGGTGGGAACTTGTCGGGAATAGTGATCGTCGTCGAATCACCAACCGATTCAACCTTGACGCCCTGCAGGTTGAATGTTTGGCTGGGAAGACCGCGCAGCATGGTCTTATCGCCGATGATACGAGCCCTCGTCTCTTGACTATTGTCGACCTCGAGGTTCCACGCACCGATAAGTTTCGCATTCGTGCCCGGCAGCTTGGTCTCGCCAAACCCTCCGTTGCCGTTGCCGTATCCTGGGAAGGCAGTGTGTGCAATGCAGAAGTAGCCCTTCCGCGTGTGGGGATTGACGCGGTGGACGGTGATGTACTCCCGGTCGTGGTGGATATAGGTCTCGCTGTACTCCTCTTTGCCCATCTTGACATGGATCTCGTTGAGGATCTTTCGGATGCCGCCGATGCCGCCTTCACCAGCTTGCGCCTTGATGGGACCACCTGTGGAGTTGATCGACGAGTACTGTCTCTTCTCGTGTACCAGCTCAATCAGCTCAGGATAGCACTCGTCAAAGCCGAAGACGCTGCCGGTAGAGCAAGAGCACATGGCAACAAGAGCGGCAGTCGAGAGTGTGTCGCGAGCATCGCGCTTCTGTGCCGGGGTTTCGTTGTCGTGCGTGCAGTCCATAAACAGGGCATGCACAGGGCTGCGCTTAATCTTCTTGATTATCGCACCGCTGCCATGGTCCGCATTCATCACTTCATCGGTCTCGAAACTGCCGATCGGGACACCTCCGTGGCGGTGGACGAGCCTGCTCAGCTCTTGCGTGCTCCAGCACTGCATGGCCTCTCGGATGAGACAAGAGATACCCAGACGCATGACAAACTTGAAGTCCATGTCTTCTGAACCAGAGAACAGCTCTGCGCAAACGAAGAGGTTGGGATTGACGGATCTCGCTTGATCAAGCATGTACTCGGCGAGATGAATGGGCGTTGAATGGCAGTTGTCGACACGGAAGCCCTGGAAGTACTTGGCCATCAGGCGAGTGTACCTAGCCATGTAATCCCACAAGAAAGGACTATCCTGAGGACCAGCGCCGTAGCGGAGCTTGACGCAGTCGCCCCAGACGATGACTTCTCTCCGAAGATATGCGCGCGACTTGGGACCAGCGTTGTCGCGCATGGCGTCCGCAGCCCAGACCCAGCCGTTGTTCACAAGGGCAAGGGCCTCTGGGTTGTGCTTCTTCGTCGTCTCATTGAGGGGCAGTCGCGTGAAGTAGGTCTCGATCAGGGGATTTGTGTCGTTGACCTCGCCAAGCTTGGGGCCGTTGGGGTCCATCCGAACATACTTGATCCGGTTGAAGAGCTGCTCCATAATTTCTTTGCAGTCTCCATCGTACTCCCGGTAGAAGGGCAGGTTGAGCTCGTTCAGGATGGCAGTGCAGGCGCCCTGTGCTGCTCGCTCGTCGGGCGTACTGCTAGTACGGCTGTCGTAGCGACCAAAAAGAGCGCAGAGGAGAGCGGCTCCATTGGCAGGGTCGATACGGCGCCTAAACCGCTCACCCATCCTGTCGCCGCCAACGAGAGCGTGGTCGACCAGCCAGTCGGCCTTCTGCTTCAGTGGCCAGTCCTTGACCGCATCCAGGCCGCGAAGACCCGCTTGACTAAAGCTGCCATCGGGGAACCTGGCTTGGCCAGCTATCCATGCTTGCATGATGGCGTTGGTGTCTCGCTCCACGTCGACAACATAGTACTGCCACAAGCTGAGCGGATTGATGACTTTTGACTTGACGCCGTCCATGACTCTCAGCAAGTCGCCTTCGTTCTCAAACTTGGTGGGTAGGTTGTGCTTGGACAGTTCCTTGCCAAACTTGAGGAGGGCCGTGTCCAGCTCAAGGGCCGGGCGCAGATGGGGCGCGGTGTCGCAGTTGTAGCCGGCCTCGGGGTGCTCCTCGAGCCACTTGCTGTTGTTTGCCGTGTGGTTCCAGACGACGTCGGTCATGGCCAGCATGTTGTACTCGGTCTGCATCTTCTCGACGAGGCGCACGATGTCCTGCTCGCCGTTGGGGAAGACGGCGCTGTCGAACTGCAGCTGGTCGTAAATGCTGTACGGGGAGTTGGAGTCGCCACGGACCATGAGGGGGGTGAAGTGGACCATGTTGTAGCCGCGCTGGCTGATGCCGCGTAGGTGGTTGTCCCAGTCGGTGGGGTAGCTGCCCATGAATTTGGAGAGCGTGGAGAAGACGACGACGCCCTCGACGGGCAGCGGCTGGCCCTGCAGCGTGAGTTTCGGGCAGACATCGATGTAGTACGTGGGCGTGCGTGTGGGCGGCGGCGGGGTGACGTTGGCAAAGGACCACTGGGGCAGGGGTGAGTAGCACGTGTAGAAGGAGAAGGCGTTGGCCTCATAGATGGGGATGTCGATGGCGGTGACGCCGTTGAAGTCTGGCCGCAGCCTGAGAGTGGTGGTGGTGGTCAGTAGGCGGGTCAGGGTTGGGATGGAATGTTGGTGCGTAGGAGACTCACTTGTACTCGCGGTACTGGGTGCGCTGGAACTTCTCGCCCTTGGCGGGGATGTTCACCCAGAGGCTACCCTCGCGACATATGGAGCTGGTGCCCTCGATCTGGAAGCGGACACAGTAGGCGGGCTCTGTGGGGGGAGGCAGGTAGATGTATGTTCCCGGCACGTCTGGGGCGCCTGCGTCGGTCAGAGGCAGCAGATAGACCGTCTGCGGTGCCGCGCCCGTTGCTGGGGCGAGAGACATGTTTGCCGTTTTCGAAGCGAGCGACATGGCTGGTGTAGTGTAGTGTGCTGTGCTGTGTTGCTGTGCTGTGTATGCAGATGCAAGAATGCTATAGGATGAGGATGCAATAAAAGGTGATGCTACGGATGGAGATGGGTTTGATGGGCGGCAGAAGCAGGATCTCAGGCCAGATGAGACGACAGACAGCAATTGGACCCGCCTGCGCAAAATGGGAGGCTCGACTGCCCTCTGCGATGCGAGACGAAGGCACGAGCTTGAGCTGTCTGATCGCCCGTGGGAGTCGCGCAGCAGGTACCCGCACCACCGACGTCATCGCCTCAACGTTCTGTTCCAACACCATGGCATGCCAAGTGCACCGAGTCGTGTCCATCACAAAATAAGTTCAAGAGCATGCCGACGATGAAGATTCCTCATATACAAGAAAAGCTGTTGCCAACCATTGTCCTGGATTGATTTGAAGTACTTTGGCGTGGAGATGTATGATTTTCTCTCAATACGTTTGCAAATCATGGTCCTGGTTTACACTGTCTCTGCCACCTCATTCCTCTCACCGTTGACCAAGCTCATCATGCAGTTCGATTTTGCCAAGTGCTACACAATTGCCTCCAAAATCGAATCCATCGCCCTCAAAGCATATACAAAAACTCCGGCTTCTGATCCCCCAGCTCCTGTACTTCCTGCTCACTCTTCCCCTCAACCCACCCATCTCTCTTCCCACCCATCCTCTTCTTATTCTCCGCCACGAGCATCATCCTCGTCACGAAACTGCCAAGCAACAAGAACAACGCGAGATACGCCAACACCACGCCGTGGCCCAGGAAATACCGCGGTTTGTCGCTCGTGCGATAGATGTTGGAGCTTACCACGCCGTTTAGGTTGCCCCATCCGATTACTGGTACGACGTTAGTGGGTATCTATCTTGTGTGGAGTGTATGCATGGCTTACCGAATCCGAGCGTCACGCCACGCTTGTACACGCCCTCAACATTGTTCGACGCCCACGAGATGGTATTCGCAATACACGGATAGATACCCACAGCTCCAAGGAACGTCCCCGCATACTGCACATTCGGCGACGAACTCCCCAGCAGCATAGCAAACCCCACGACACCAAAGACCGATGCTCCCATATTACAATACCCCCGCTGCTGCGTCCGGTCCGCAAGCCATCCAACAAAGACAGTAACAACAGCCGCCACGGCGTACGGCGGCACGCTCAGCAAATTCGCCGTCGTGCTCGTGTACCCCAGATTCTGTATGATAGTCGGAAGAAACAGCGAGAATGCGTAAAGCGACCCGTCGGCGCCCATGTAGATGATGGCAAACATGAGCGTCTTCCAGTCCTTGACAGACTGCCAGAAATATTGTGTCTGAAACGACTCGTGCGCGGCGGACGCCTGTTTGTCGGAGCGTAGACGGCGCAGCACGCGTGCGCGGTCGTCGGGCGAGAGGAATGTGGCTTCGGCGGGGAAGTCGTGGACCATCCAGTAGCTTGCGATGCCGACGAGTATGGTAGCGAGACCTTCGAGGATCTGGCGTTGTGTTAGCAGATTTTGCTACGGATAGGATAGAGCGGAAGATGATGGCATACGAATATCCACGCCCACCCTGGCTTGCCGCCTACGCCGCCCATCTGTGCGATTCCTGCGGCTAGGAGACCGCCGAAGGAGCCTGCGAGTGCTGCTGCACTGAAGAATATTGCGGCGCGGATGCCGAATTCGGAGCGCTTGTACCAGCATGAAAGATAGTAGTTGACGCCGGGGAACAAGCCAGCTTCTGCTACGCCGAGCCACCAACGCTATCCGATGTCAGTTGAGACGGCTGCAGTGGTAGTAGCATACTCACAGCAGTCATTAGTCCAGCATAGTTATGCACTAGACCCATGCAAGCCATACATATCCCCCTGTATCTCGTCAGTTCCCTTCCACGGCAGCACCAAGAACATCCACGCGTACCACCAGATCATGATGATCGGCAAAAAGACACTGGGCCGCAATCTCTTGAGCAGAATATTGGTAAGTGGCTCAAACACCGAGTAGCTAATGAAGAAGATCGTCAAACTTAGATTATACTGCGAATCGCTCATGTTGAGGTCCTGTTGCAGGCCGTCGACTTTTGCGTTACCGATGTTTGTGCGGTCGAGGAAGGAGATGAGGTATAGGAAGGAGAGCCATGGGATTAGTTTCAGGTCGAGTTTCCAGAGGAGTTTGCGGTCCTGCGAATGCTTGGTTAGTTCAGGTTCATGTCTTGGGTGTGGAGTGCAGCGTACTTGGGCTGCGCGTTCTTCTTCACTCAAGCCCTCGTCTGGGTCGGGTAGATTTTCAATAGTGTGTCGTCGCTCATTGTCGATATGCTCATCGCCAATTTTCTTCTCTTCACTCGAGCCATCGCCGATTCTTTCTGCCGCAGAGGCCATATTCGATCGTAGTGTCACGAGCAAACCGTGCTACGCGCCGTGCCAGAAAGCGTGAAGATACGTAGAAAAGTAAATTTCGAAGCTACAAGCGACTGATCCGTGGGACTGGGAACGGTACTAAAGTCGTCAACGACGAGCGATGGAAAGCCCTTGAACTACCCTCCCATCACCACGCGCATCACTTTCCTTCCCCGGACTCGCGTCCCATCATCCAACCCGAGGTTATCACCCCGCCTATCAAGGCCATGGGCATCGTTCGTTCTCCATGTCTTTGCTAGCAATTTCTCCACATTCGCATGCCGATCTGCTCTTGACGTGCTGATCTGCGGACGGTACGGCGGCTTGCTATTTGTAAGACCGCGTGGTCATGTCTAATTATGAGTGTGGAGGTTAATTGGTTGGGTTATCGAGTTGCTCAACGGCTTGATGTCATGGTTCCGAGGAGCGAGGTTGGAGGTGGTCGGAAGCTTTCCGGGGTGGTGGGGTGACCAATCAGAATGTGGGTGGGGTGCTAAGCTTCTCGATGTGACGTGCTTATTTGTACGGGCTTCGATGCTCGACATTTGGTTGTGTGTTGTAAAGTTGCTGTGTGTGTTGTGTCGACAATTCTCAAGACACGTTGAACGGTACCACCGGTGGTTCAAACACATCTACGAAGGCGTTCGTGACTGCGACAGATCTGCAAAAGTTACACACATATGTGGTGCTTGGTTCGCAGGATCAGAAACAACGTGCAATTCTTGCCATCTGAAAGTCATGAGATTGTCTGTACATTATCACTAGGATCTCGAGTGCTACTGACCGTAGATCTCGAAACCTTCATATGCGCCTTAACTTTTATACCGTGATGCGCCTGTACAGCACCGCATCCGACCCAGTAACGCCGCCCAATGCAAAGGAAGAGGATACCACAATTTCGTGTTCCTTAGCTCAAACAGCGCCATTCTTCCTCCCCGTCCGGTCATTCGCGCGCTGCTTCCTCTCATTCCTCCTCGTCCTATCTTTGCGCTCCTTCCGACTATCCGCCCTCGCATCGTGCGCCTCGCCCGTCTTCTTCTCCTTCTTCTCGTCGACCTCGACAAGCCAGTCGTTCTCGCCGTCCTTGTTCTTGCCCTTGTAGCCCCACTTGGGCACCCACTCGCCGGTCGCTTCTTCGTAGACCATCTTGCCGTCGCGCTTCTTGTCCTTGATGCCCTTCTTGGCGGCGAAGCGCTCCCATTTAGTGGCCTCCTTGGCTGCGGGGATGGGCTTCTCGCGGGGCAGTGGGGTCGTGGGCGCGGGGAGGACGAGGTGCACGCCCTCGCTGTCGGACTTGATTTGGCAGGTGGAGAGCAGCTGGTTTACGAGGGCTTGTGCGGCGTCGCGGGCGGTGGAGGTGAGAACCTCTTCAGAGGCAGCGGCGGGCACGGGATTGGGGTCGTTGGCGAGGAGGTTGCCCAGGTCGAAGGTGAAGGGCGTGGGCTTGTTGACGGTGATGGGGCTGGTGCGTGTCAGTGTGGTGGCGGAGGGGGAGCTGTTAGAGAAACATCGTACAGTCTTCCCGACATGGTCGAGTCTGCGAGCGATGCGGCGCCGTTGGTATTGGGAGACTTGACGTCCATTGCGCCGCCATTGATCTGCTCGGCGAGCTGCGAGTGTGTGGGCGATGCGCCGTTGAGGACGACGCCGCCGTCCATTTCCGTGTCTGACATTGCGTGCGGTGGTGTTGTACTGGAGCGTGTGGACTGTTCTTCTCGTGCTGGCCGCGGCAAGATGATTTCGAAAAAAGTTCGGCGTCCGTGCTCACCTCCGCGAATCCTGGTGGCATCACCAGCTGCATCGGCTGCATTGTGCGGAACACCACGACACGACCGCCATGCCGCCCGCGATATGCCTCCGCAGCCTCTCCCAGCGGTCCATTGATGCCACCGCGCACCCCCGGGCCGCCCTCTTCTCCACGTCCGCCGCCCGCCATGCAACCGCGCCGACGCGCAAGGGCATGGTGGCCGCGCCCAAGAAGGGCGTCAAGTCGCTGAACACGAAGAAGAGCAAGAAGACGGTGGCGGACACGGCCAAGCGACCCGCCATTGGAGAGCGCAAGGCCCTGCGGAAGCGCATCGTCCTCAGCAACAACAACGCCCTCGAGGTCTCCTCGCTGAAGGACCTGAGCAAGGAGAATGTCTTCAGCGCGCAGAACAAGGGCCACGTGATGGGCCTGCCCGATGCGACGGTGGATGCGCTGCGAGACGTCGGCGCGTTCAAGGCGACGCAGGGCTGGAGTCTGTTCCGGCGGCCCGCAGTGCTCATGCGCAAGGAGGCGGTGCAGCTCGCCCAGCTGTACCGGGAGGTCGAGGAGTCGGCAGCAGGGCCGCAGAAGAAGACGATACGGCGGATACTCTCCGGCGACAGGATGGGCGGGAAGAGCACGCTGCTGCTGCAGGGCCTGGCCATGGCCTTCCTCCGCGAGTGGTTCGTCATCAGCCTCCCAGAGGCGCAGGACATCGTCAATGCACACACCGAGTACGCGCCGCTGCCCGACTCGCAGCCCGTGCAGTACACCCAGGACAACTACATGGCGGGCCTGCTCCAGCAGATCCAGAAGGCCAACGCCGCCTTCCTCGACGCCACAAAGCTAGCCACAAAGCCCGACCTGCCTTTCCCACTCCGCGCGGACGCCACGCTCAAAGACCTCGTCGCCCTCGGCCAGGCCAACCCAGAGGCGTCGTGGCCCGTCTTCGTCGCCCTGTGGAAGGAGCTCTCGCAGTCCGGACGACCGCCCGTCATGCTGGCAGTCGACGGTCTATCGCACATGATGCGCAACTCCGACTACCTCTCCGCAGACGTCAAGCCCATTCACGCACACGATCTCAGCATCATCCGGCACTTTGTCGACCACCTCTCCGGCAAGAAGCAGCTGCCCAACGGCGGCATCGTCCTCGGCGCCACATCACAGTCCAACGCCCCTACATCACCGGCGCTAGACTTCAGCATCGAGGTGGCTGAGGCACTGCAAAAGACTCCAGACAGTCTTCCGCAATGGAACCCCTACAAGCACGTGGACGCGCGGGTGATGGAGGCACTGAAGGACTTGCATACTAGTGGCAATGCTTTTGATGTGATCAACGTTGGGGGCTTGACCAAGGACGAGGCGCGTGCAATCATGGAGTACTACGCCGAGAGCGGTCTGTTGAGGGCGCAGGTCAACGAGGGGTTTGTCAGTGAAAAGTGGACACTCGCTGGCATGGGGAACATTGGTGAGTTGGAGCGGACGGTTCGATTCATGTAATTGCAGGTCTTTCCACCCGGCGTAATGAACACTACCCAGGACTACTCTTCACTTCATCCTCTTTAACACTCCCCTTGCCAGTCTTCTCAGCTCGCGTGAACTCATTCTGCTCTTCCCGCACAGGCATCACACCAAAAATGCCCATCCTCTTCCTCACTACCGCCAGCCCCACAGCAACAAGTACATTCACCCCAGCAAACGCCAGCATGATCAGAAACTGTCGGTTATAGCTTTGCCCAAACACCTCTCCAACACGTTCTTTCACGCCCTCAGGCAACCGCGCAATGAACCCACCCGACTTCTGCACCGCATCTATCTGCTCCGGCGCCAAAAATACCGCCAACCGCTTACTCACAAACTCGCGCTGCACTGCCGCGCAAATCGCAACAGCAACACAGCCCCCCAACGTCCTCACCATATTCAGCGCCCCAGTGCCAACCGCCACATCCTTACCCGGCAACGACGTCGCAACCAGCATAAAGTACGGCGGATTCGCGAGCCCGAGCCCAAACCCCGCTATGATTTCGTAGCCATATATTCCCGGCCACACACCAGACTGACTCGGCAAGCTACCCAGCAGTCCGACGCCGAGACACACGAGCGCCGCAGCGCCAATGAGGATAATCTCCGGTGTAATTTTCTTCGCGAGGGCGCCTGCGAGCAGAGCACCTAGGGGCGTGAGCATAGTGGCTGGGAGGAGGAGTATGCCTGCGCGTTCAGCGCTCGTGAAGTTTACGGCTTGGAAGCGTTGGGGGAGTTGCACGAAGAGGACGTAGAAGGGCATGCCGAGGAGGAACTGCGATAGGAGGATGAGTGCCATGGATGGGTTTTTGAGGAAGTGGATGGGGAAAATAGGGGCTTTGGGGGTCTTGTATGTTATCCATGTTTCGTACAGGCCGAAGATGAGGAAGAGGGATAGGCCGGTTGTTAGGGTGCCGATTATGACGCTGCTGCTCCAGGCGTGGGATACGCCTGCCTCCTGCAGTGCGAAGATGAGTGGAATGGGCCAGCAGACTGAGAGGATGCCGCCGTGCCAGTCGAGACTTCGAATTCTCTCGCTGTTGGTCTTGCCGTCGCTCAGAGGGGGTATGGACGTGAATAGGATAACGATTGCAATGGCGACAACGGGTCCGTTGAGGAAGAAGATCCACCGCCAGGTGCTGCGGTCTGAGATGATGCCTCCGAGTAAGGGGCCTAGCAGGTTGGCCATGGCGAAGACTGAGGAGATGACGCCGGAGTAGATGCCTATCTTTTCTGGGACTATCAGCTTCATGATGGACACGAAGGTTAGCGAGTAGAGCCCGGAGCCTCCGATACCTGTATGGACAAAGGATGAAAGTCAGTCTGACATCTTCCCTACGAATTGTACACTATTCACCTACCCTGAAGTGCGCGGAACACGATCAGCTGTGTCATGCTTTGCGCCGCGCCACACGCCATAGAGAAAATCAAGAACACAGCCGCACTGGAGACCAGCAGGCTTCGTAACCCCCAGACATCGCTAAGCTTAGCGGTAATCAACAAGAATGCTACCAAGCAAGCAAGTAAGTAAGTACACGCCTAGTTGAATCCCGGATGTACAGTAGTACTCACAGTTGTAGGTCAACAAATAAGCCGTGACAAGCCAAGCTCCTTGCTCCAGACTATTGAAGCCGCTAGAGATCTTGATGAGGGCGGTAGTGACTATCGTGGTGTCGAGGGCGGAGACGAATAGACAAAGCCATAGTCCAGCGACGATTGTGTGTATTCTGGCTGGACTGAGATTGGGGACGATGGAGTCTTCGGGGGCGGGCTGCTCGGTGACGGGTGTGGTTTTCTCAGTTGCTGACATGGTGGCTAAGTACGTCCATGAACTGTCTTCCTCGCTTCTAATCGATCGGTCGGGGTTGAGCGTCGACCTCACTAATACCTCACGGTGAGGGCAGACGCCGCTTGGACGAAGTAGTCAATCCAAAGACTGGTACCGTGCCACTTGAGAAGACTGGCTACACCATGCTGCGATGCGTGGGTCTAATATTATGTAGTCAGAACCGTCTAGAGGATCCAACACAGGTTCGCACTCGCGTCCAATACGAGTGAGCCATAAGCGACCTCGCATGCGCATGTGCTCGATGTCCGGATGAATCCTAAGCGATTGACGCCCCGCTGCAAATGCTCATGACAGCAAGACTATATCTTGATTGATTGTGCATAATGCGCTCGAGACTGTATCATATGGAGCGGTGTTCGGAGAGATGCTTTGAGCGTTGGATGCTTTCGCACGTAAGATTCGCACGTAAGATTCGCACGCAAGATGGGGTTGATTGTAGGCTAGCCACAGTGGATGAAGTGCCGGCGCTCCGTGCGTGATGTTTGGCGAAGGCGTTCGCAATCTCGCCTTGTGCTCTCGAACCATCAATGTCTCCTGTCGTTTTCAACGCATCGATCTTCATTGTTCGCTATGTTCAGGAGTAGTTTCACCGTCTATCCGCAGTATCATGAGAGGCTCTACATGCGATGGTCGGATTGCTTGAACGTCAGCTACGAGCGAACATGTCCAACGGACACGAAGCAGTCAGTCGTCGCTGAAGCAGTCACGGCAAGCTGATTAGGAATGCATCGTAGGTAATGTATTAAGTTGACTTTGGTCAGGACGGTTGGGGATGTGTTCGTAGTCGAGAAGAAGCATTGATTGCTGCGCTTGCAGGCGCTGCGCAACGGGTAGGCACGATGTGTTAAACTTGTATCGCGTCTTTCTCGTCCTCCTGTATGCTTCCAAAGTCACGTCCCGGCATTTCTGCGTCTTATCTGAGGTGTAGTGTGGAGCTTGATGTTTGAAGAGGGGAAGAAACGCGAACCTCTCGCGCCTTCCGACTTGACGTCAAACGACGCGCCTTCCTCACTCTCACTTGCAATCGCACTCTCGCCTTTCCGCACGCGCCGTCTTCCTCTCAGCTCAACCAGCTTCTTCTCTAATCACCTTTCTTCGAGGCACACGCGGGATGCACAATATTCGTCGTCTTCGATGACCGACCGACACAATGGCATGCGCAGCGTTTAAAGCTGCCCTTATGGCACCTGAGACCGACGCGTCAAACGCGCAAATACGCGCGCTCATTACAGCTGGCAAGTACGACGGCAAAGATCTTCCGCACGTCGCCGAAGACTACCTCACCGCATTCATTGACAGCGACTCTTCCCACATTCGGCGAAGATGGGCTGGGATCGCGCTGTCAAAGATGCTGGCTGCGTCACCGAAAGTCGTCGACCACCTGAAGGTTGAGAACTCGAAGCTGCAAGACCTGGGTGACATCCTTGTCAGCAAATCGGAGCGCGAAGACACCAAAATCGTGGCCGGTATCATCATGCGACAAGGCCTCAGTCAGGGCCTCGAATTCGCCAACTTCTGGTCTACAGACAAAGTCAGGAACAGTGTAAACAACTTTCCTGGTGAAGCAGGACCTCGCTGGATGACAAGGTTTCAAGGCTTCCTCGATACCCTGAGTCACCTGGCACTGGCGAATCCGGTCACAGACCCGTGCATCCTCTACCCGGTCGCAGTGGTGACCTCGGACGAGTTTCGGTGGGCCAGCGCAACTGGTGGCGTACCGATCGCGATTGGTGAGTGGCTTCGCTCCATGGACTGCATGTGGGACACACACTGACTGTGCACTTCCCTTCAGTCCAAGCGGATGGACTCACCATCCTGCTGTCCGATGACTCCATGCACGATATCCAATTCTTAGATGTACCAGCTCGGAACGTCAGCGGCATAAGCGCTCGCCCGTCTGCCTCAATGCACGACTCCCAGTCGCGCAAGACCAAACACGAGCCATGGGACCTTAGCTTAACGTTGGCGTGTACTGGCTGTACCTATATGCTTAACGGAACGGAACGTACAGCCAACGAGGTGACTGTTCTCTTCAAAGATGAGGTGGATGCAAAGGAGTTGGAACTCTCCCTCAAAGAACTACAAGACGCCAGCGCCAAATCCTTGCAGCGGTCTGCGAATCTTCCGAGGATATCAAGGAGCCGTCTGATCGACATAAGTTCATCGCCTCCATCATCGCCGCCACCAAATATCGGAAGCGCGGATTCCGACATGCAAGCCAAGCAGCCGCCAAAGGGAGATATTCCAGTGCCGACTACAAAACAGCCCGCTTCGGGTGCTAGTCGTCACAACAACCCAATTGACTCCATTCAAGCGCAACGGGAGGCCTCGTCCCATGTACTAACGGACGAATCATCCTCGGATCCACTGGGTCATAGTCCAAGTGTCGCAGCTCGCCCGCCAGTGCCGACGTCCCTCCAAGCAACAACCGACAAGGCGAAGACACAGGTCGATACGAATACCATGTCGAAATCAAGCCAGTCGAACCCTGCTAAACACACGAAAGCGAATCAGACAGCAGCGAAGGACGCGAAGAAAGAGTCTTCAGCGCTTGCCAGACCTACGAGGAACACGAAAGCCAAACCGACTTCTCCGTCCACGCAAGCCATCAGCGCACCTGAGCCAATGGGGGATGAACCTGAATTCGCTGCCAATACATTTCCTGGGGCCACATCATCAAAGCGAATGACATACGGCAAAGGCAAACTGCACAAAGTGTCGCAAGCTACCAAGCAGAGGGCCTGCCAGCAATTACCCAAGGAGACGGATGTTTTTGATATTCCCACGGGTGCCGGCGGCCGGTCAAAGAAAGCGCAGGCTCCAACCTCTAAAGACACATCACAGGCCACATCGGCTGCCTCTACACAAGTGCACAAGACAAGAGGCGTTTCTAGAGCCTCCTCTAATAACACGCAAGAGAGCAAGACACGCAGCAAGCGGAAGTCGGCAGAAGACGAGGAGTTCGTTCCGACTACCACAAAGGTGACAACAAGAGCCGGCGCCAAACGGAAGTCTGCCTCTGGTGGCTCGACCGCCAGTAAGCCAGCCAAGAAAAGGGCAAAAGTCGACCTCGAAAGCCTTGATACGGACGTCTCAGGCAACGCTGATCCTTCGTCAATGGGCAGCGATGTGCGCAAGGCCGGACATGAGACCAAGGAGAGGCAGGCAAACTCGCGACGACCTGAAGCGGGTTCAACCACGAAATCGTCTTCACCGACTGTCATCTTACAGACTCCGCTCATCAATAGTCTGCGCGGCGTACAAACATCAGCCCAATCGTCGAAATCAGCTTTCAAGAAGCCAGCTGTCCCATCTCGAGGCACCCACCCTCCTTCGACGCCTACAAGGCGACAAGCACAGCCGACTCTACCTGCGAAGGGGCCACATACTCCTGCGGTACCTTCAGTCCCTCCACCTGCCTCTCTTCCCCATATGCCATCATCTCCTCCCTTTCACAACGCGATGGAAGAAGAGGCCGTTTACGTGCACCACGGTACAGCAGAGAAGGAAGTGCTATCTAGCAACAGTAAGCCATTACCTGCTTCTCCGAATGCCGAGTCGACGGCAATCTCGGGTCACGCCGATCGTGAGGATGTAGATGTTGAGAAAGAGAAAGGAGACTTGCAGACTGCTAGGAGTGACCCCTTCAAGCAACGGGCCATGGCTGCTAAGAAAACTTCCTTCACTCGACGATTGACAGGCGACGATCTCAAAGATGATACGGACCTCGTTGAGAACCTTCCTCTTACTACACCCTTCGAGATCGACGAATCTACTGCTTCTGACACCGAGAGCTTACTTGGCAAGGCAGCCAGAGAGCGACCTTCACAGCCCAAGAGGCGTCCATTCATGGAACAAGCCAAGCTCAAGTCCGATGCTTTGCTACCACAGCCAGTCACACAGACTGATACTTCGAAGACAGCGAACCTCGTGGAAGTGCATAGTGTTGAGGTTCCACAGGCCTTGGAGCTAGAACGCCAGTCAAAGCACAAGAAATTGCAGAAGGTAACGCCCAAGACTATGGTCAAGTCTTCCACCAGTCATTATCTTCTTGCGAAACCATTTGCTGCACGTACCGGGCACCGAGAGATATACATGGCGCATAGTCAGACAAAAGCCGTAGGCGATGCTCCGACACCTGCTAAGGCTATCGAGACGCGCATGGACGAGTCTACTCTCGCAGCTTCGCCACAGCACATCGATGATAACCAAGTCGAGCCTGCAGATGAGGCCCAAGAGAGCCGTAACATGGATGACGACACTACGCTCGTGAACGAGGACTCCGAGGAACATCTGCCCACCCGCTCAAAGGCAACACCTGTCAAAATTCAGTCGTCTCCACCGGGCACGCCGAGTAGTCATAGCTCCACTTCCGCCGAGTCAGATCCTGCATCTCTACCGCGAATGCCAACGTCCGATGCAGAGGAGATGGAGTGGGAAGCGAGTCTCCAGCCCCACCAGCGCGCTTTGCACGATCTCCTTATTCGCGTTTCGAAACGAGTCACCCGTCACGTCGTGGACCATGAGACGGCTGTCACCGATATCGCTGGGGTATTCACCAGTGACGGTGAACACCTACTGAACGATCTCACCAAGCGACATGGCGGTGCATTTGAGGGCATGTGGAAAGACATGGAGGTCAAAAAGACCAGACTGAGGCAAGAGATGGACACTTCCGTGAAGGCCCTGGCGAGGGAAAGGAAGCGTCTCAGTGCCATGAATTAGCAACTTCGGACGTTTAACTAGCTCTGTGCGACCATGGCACAAGCTCATGGATGCTGTGGGTACACGGCAGTGTTGATATGATGACGGTGGAGGACTTTCGGTTAAAAGTGGCATTTATGTCGTCCTGGCTGACGACGCATTATAATGGTGTTATGGCTATGGTAACGAGCATGTGTAATGTTTATGAAAGCGCGAAGCTACTACGATTTGCGGCGCTATGGGGAGACTGGAGATTCATATAGATTCCAAACGCAACATGCGACTAGCCTACTGAGTGTCCAGAAGAATTGTCACATTGCGGTCCCATGCCCATATCCATTAGCTTTTCCGTCTCCATTCGTCTTCCGTCCATTAGTACCGAGGGTTGCCGTTTCTTTCTTAGCCTTGGAAGGCTCAGCTGCAGGGTCAGATTTTCCGTCATCTTCATCGTCTTCGGGCGGTGGTGGTGTCTTCGGCTTAGGTGGTGCAGAAGCAGGTGCAGCATCTGGATCATCAGGTGTTGCTACTGGCGGCACAACAACACCCATCGGTGCTGAGGGATCGGGCGCACTGGCCATAGGGGCTGCCGCGGGTGCTTCAACAACTGGAGCAGCTGGTAAAGCTCCACCAGGGCGAGCGCGGAGAGCCGCATTTGCGCCGTCCGTCACGGCATTCATATACATGTCGGCTGAATCAAAGTCAACATATATTCCGACAAACGCTTCGCAAACTTACGATCATTCATGGTGTTGTTCTTCACAACTTTGTCATACAGCCTCGTCAACCGCGCGACCTCACTACGCACGCTAATCGAATCGTCAATAGCAATTTCATCGTACCCGTGCACACCGCTCTGAATGCCCAGCCACATGACCTCCGAGTTTTCAATCTCATCAACCACACGATCGAGATCATCGCGATACATGCGCGCTCTCATGGGCTGGCCCCGCGACTTGAGGTACGCGACCACGCCTGCGATAATGGTGTTGAGTGCGCCGAACACGGTGATGAGGATGTGTGACGATCCTGAGGCGCCCAGGCCTGTCAGCGCTGCGCCGAGAACGACCTGCGAGAGGAGCAACGTGTTGGAAAGTGATGCGGTGAGTATGTAAGTCCGGTTCTGGGAATTGCGCCGGTGGACTGCGCGCCCGTAGAGGGATCTCTTTGCTATAGATGGACGGGGCGCATCGCGTGGTAGGTTAGATGGAGGGACGCCAGCTAAAGAACAGAATTGGATGTGGATGTCGTGTGTGTCTGGTCTGATGTTTTGGGAGTCGTAGGGAAAGGACCTTGAGGGCCCTAAGAGGGGGGCTTCCTCGTCGTACGGCATGTCGCACAATGCGTCGCTGGGTTGAGGCCGGGTATCGTTACATGGCGAGAGATACCGTAGGATCGGCGTTGTGGCGTAGATACCTCATTGATAGGACGCTATCATCAGCCGGAAATTTCCGGAGGACCGATGATGGTTCTCGAACATGTTCGCATCGTGAAGGTGTTTACAATGTGCTATGTCATTCTTGAAGTTGTCATCTTCAATGGTAGATCGAAAGTCGATGGTGTTGTTGCTTGATGTGTCCACGTTCTAGTGGGCACGCACCAGCGAGAAGACCGCTAAGTTTAACGGCTCCCGCGCGCTGGGCGCCTACGCTTACGACAACGACAACATTCGACACACAATAATCCGCCGTCGTTGCCTCTTCCTGTCATCAAGGCTATCAATGACGGACCGACGACATTGTCCGGCCTTCGCACGCTCAATGATGTTCTATCGAACCAATCTCATGCGGTTGTCAGGCATTCGCCTCATGAATTGGTCTCTCCTCTCCGGATCTAGAGTCTTCGTCATTCTAGAAGCTATCGTCGTCACATTGGAACATTCGCGATCTCTGCACATGTTTGCTGCTAAGTAGCAATTAGTGTGAAGTGAGGTGTTCCTTATGAGAAGGCAGGAACCGCTCAATCTGCGCTCTAATCTAGCCGCTGATACAAACCGAGTAAAGTACCGGTACTGATTTCTTAAATTTGATGGCACTTGCGCAGCACGTACCACTCAGAAATGGCCCTTGGGGCCTCGTAGCATCTAAACGACTTCCACCGGGAACGATCATTCGCGAGGAAGAACCCTTGGTTCGCGTTGAGCTCCCAGTAGCATACTCAATGTGGTCAGACGAGATGGAGCGAGAGTTCTACGCCGCTCAGTACGAGGACCATAGCAAACGCAACCACATCACAAAAGCTATCTCGCATCTTTCCGTCGCTGAGCGTGACCTCTTCCGACAGGTACCGACACATCGAATGCCTGGTTGAAATGGCGCCTTGATATCAGTCGTTTTGAGCTCTACGCACGAGCGGTACCACATCCCACGCCTGAAGGAACGACTACAGATCTGGTGATCTTCCCAAGCATCTCCACCATCAACCATTCTTGTCGCCCAAACTCGGTCTTTCGTTGGAACGGCCGGTATGGCGCAGTGCGAGCGATTGCAACGATTGCACCGGGGGAAGAAATCGTATTGGATCGTCTACCAGAAGAACTGTCATGGGCGAGCGCAAACCAGAGAAAACAGTACCTAGAGGGCCGTTTCGCATACTCTTGTGGTTGCTGCGACTGTCATCCGATCACCAGCAAGCAAGGCGATCAAATCCGGCGACGACTGAGAGACCTTCGAAAAATGCTCAAAGACTATAGCTTTATTGAGAGAACGCCCGTCATGAGTATAGATGACATGAGGTCCATGGTCCAAGGTATTGGCTGGGCCAACGAATATCTCGCTCTGATCAAACAGCTTGCCTGGCGAGACATGCGTCTCGTCGAAGCGCACATTCGCCTCGCACAAGCCAGGAAAAATTCTGGTGATCTTAACGACGCCAAAGAACATGCAGTACTGGTCATTGTGGTAGCTGCGAATGCCGTTGGACCTTGCCTGGATGACGTGTTGCTGCTAGCGGTGGAAATCTTGCAACGGTGTTGTCTGGAGGGCTGAACTTTGTGTAAGACCTAGAGCTCAGAACCCATGTCTCACTCACGAGACTGACTTAGATAGCTTGATGGCAAGTAGCAAATGCGTTGTGTAAGACATTCATGTCTCTCCAGTATGTCTTCTACTATTTCATTTGTGCGCAAATAAATACTCTGCATTTCACCGGAAGAAACATCGCATCATTCCACTCACAAGCACATCCCATTTGGAGCTTTTTCCAAGCGGCCGTCTTTCAACCTTCATCATCAAGCCGCCGATAGTATAATAACGGTCATGGCTGCAGCCAACGGAAATGTCAACCCCCATCTGGAATCGTTCAACAACGGCGCACTCGGAAGAGGTCTTCGTACGCGGGGGTTAATGAATCGAAGGAGTATTGTTCTTCCAAATCAACTGCCATTGCTGAGCATAGATACTGGTGTGCCCTGGCATCTATGAGAATCAGACACAGGCAACGTTCAGGTTACTTATTATAATCAGCAGCAGGCGTTCGCTAATTCCGGCTCTCCTCAACTCGCAGTTACTGTCCAATTGGGTCTTTTGACTCCAGCGCAACAGATTATCTTTCGAAGTCTACATCGGAGCAACGGAGCAGGCCACACTCAGGCACAGAACGATCACAACAGACTAATGAAGAACTGCTGGGCAGTATCAGGTCACAGTGCTCTCCATGCTCAACCAACAGCTTTCTTGAGAGTATATGAACTCATTTCGCTCATCAATCATAGTTGCCGACCCAACTCTATTCCGGATTTTGACAATCTTACCGGCAATGCCGAAGTCATCATCGTTCAGGACCTATCAGGACCTAGCCCCACAAATTGAGCTGCGGTTGAACTACATCGAAGGTCACTGGCTCGAAACATTCGCGCAACGCAGGGCCGTAACTCGGAGATTCTGGGGCTTCACTTGCGATTGTGTAGACTGCCGTGGTCCCGTCCTACACTAACCGAAGGCAACAGGATGAGAAGATACGTCAAGGATGGAAACGCTACCCTGCGCACGCTCAATCACATTCCTTTCGCCAACTGGAGCACGCTTCAGCGTGCCGAAGCGCTCATAATACTAACAAGAAATGTGAACTTGACGGAGGTTCTGGTCGGAAAGAGTGTAAGGTGGATAGGTGCGTAAGTCCTTATCCAGCGCCTCTGCAGATGTGAAGTTAACTGTTGAGCAATCTGCTATCGCTGGCTGCGCATCAAGAGAGATCTAACGATGCGGATGGTGCGTACGCATCGACGTGGCAGGCGTGGAAAGGATACATGGAGACCTATGGCGAGCACGGTACTCGGGCCCGGGAGATCGATGGACTGGTGAAGAGAAGACAACCCTTATTTCCGTAGACCACGAGCAGGATGTTCAACTGCGAAAACGACGTCTAGTTCTTCTGGTGTGCAGCTTTGATTGAGAGTACTTCTGCAGACAACGCAGTCAAGTTTGCAGTAGCGTCGTTGAGATCCTCCATTACCATATACTGCTGATTCATCTTTGGGTGTTCATAGGCCACTCATTCGGTTGTCTTAACTTTACATGTTGACATTGGCGACGAAGTTATCCACAGCTGCGAGTGGTGGGGGCACAAAGTTAGTGTATGTCTTACATGGCATTTGTACATATATACTTACTGAACTTAGCTGGCCCACCCGTGAAGGCCTCCGTTCCGATCTGGTAGACTATACAATTGCTTAGTGACCTTTGCGTACAGAAGAAGGGACCATTACTTACCGATCAGGTTCTGTGTGCTCGCTGGGTAACCTTGGTTTTGCGTCAAGTAGTCGAAGAACAGCTTGATGTCGGCATTGAACGTGGTGTATTGGGTTGATGGCTTCGTGAGGTCGCTGTTTGGTGCCGGCGAGAGGAAACTGAATACCTCTGCAGAAGGAACTTAGTGTGTGACAATCAAGAGTTAGAGACCTCTGGCACTTACTCATGGCACCATTGTAACCGAAATACAAGTCAAACTTGTAACCTTCGATGATAACGGATGCAATCGGCCGACCCGATTCAGTGATGGGCCACACTCCACCGTAGCGGCCGAGCCTAGAAGTATACTGTCAGCCTCGAGAGCCTTTCACATCCCAGATTACATCAAAACATACCAAATCATCAGCTCATAGTCGCCACTGCTGTTGACGTGGTTCGGATCTACGGAGGTGAAGACGTCGTACGCAACATTGCAACGTATATTGTTTGTATCGTATCTCCATGTAACGTTCGTTGGCATACTTTTAACCTGACTCACAATCTTGCCCTTTTCAAGGATCTTTCCAGCATACGGATAGCTTTTGACGTTATCGTTGCCACCTGCCCAAGTCCACTGGGTGCTCCATTTGATGCCGGATGCCGTGGTACCGTCAAAGTAGGTGCACTGTGAGCCGGAGGTCGCGCTGTCCTTGCCCCACAAGTTGTTTAGGACTTCGTAACCGGCCTCGGCATGGTATGCATACAGCGAACAGAGACTGACTTGTGCCTGGACAGCTGTGGCTTCGCGGGTGGTAGGCGTACCAGCATCGCGGATGGATAGGACTGGATTGATTCAGTGTCAGAACCACAAAATATGAAGAAGGAAGATATGTAGCATCGACCAAACACTTACGTTGCGCTGTCGGGCTGGCGAACACGGTCGAGACCAGCGTCGCGAGAAAGAAAGTTGAACCCCACATAACGACGATGTGTCACAATTGGGCAAATTATGGTCGCACGTAATGTTCAATGTGAGCGTGCCCTCCTTTATACTCCTGCCATAATCAGGCCTTGCTCCGAATAAGGTCATCTTGTTGGCACCCGAAACCACTCATCTGACGACGTTGATGGTAATAAAGCGCGCCTTCTATCGAGTCGGCTAAGTGAATGGTGTATACGTAGATCTCATATATACTACCCTGGCTAAACTCAATACAGGGGTTGTAAGTTAGTGTACACGGAGACTTCATTAATGCACCCCTACATTGGCGCGGATTGGGGCTGAAAGAGCCTCATTAGCCGCAAGTAGATGGTCTTAATCTACCGATTGTAAGTGCCGACCAGGCGATCTGTACCCATTTGCACATCTCGCCTTGCTCAAGTGCTTTTTCATGATCAAAATCCACGATCCACCGACATTACATATATTGTATGTACCGACCTACAATAAGGTACGTTGGAGCAGCTGAATCTCACAGCAATTTATTTTGCTCGCCGGCTCGTTGGTCAATCCAGATGAGACGTCTTCGTCAAGCATTTGTACTTCAATGCACTGTCAAGTGATCTTACCGAGTCACCTCTCATACGTAAGGGAATGGTATCACCCTTTCTTTTTGGAAGGCAATTACTCTGAACATGAACATGAACTGGCACTGAGGGAAGTAACGTTCACCATTGATCCTACTGCTCATACGCACTCGACAAAAAAACTAACCCGTCGACGGAAGAAGAACGTCAAAACCCCAAACCTGCTATCGGCCCCGTATCTCCCCCATCCTGCGGTCTGCCGTACTTCCCAATTCCTTGGCCCCTCAACTGCTGCGTCTTGAAAGCAACTTCCTTGACCTGCCTCATGACATCCTCAGGCGTACTCTTTCCGGGAACAAAGACCAATCCAGCATCAGGCGCAGGGGAGGCCGTGCCAACAAAATTTCCTTCCGCATCCTTGACGTAGTGCTTCAAGTAGAACTCGCGTGTCATCTTGCGCAAAGTCACTGATTGGGTGACCTTGCCAGTCTTCTTCGAGAATGGATTCATGTCGTGGACAGTCTTGTGGTGCATGCGCGTTATCATGGGCACGGAAATCGTTTCGTGGGGGTCGCCGATCGCGAGGGAGCTCATATCTTGGCTGAGAGTCGTGTGAAGAGAGTCATATGTTGGTGGATGTGAGCTATCCGGCGGGTAGTCTGGAAGGGTTTCCTTCTGGTGCGAGGTAGGCTTTGATATTTCGGACATGTCAGATATGGTAGTCTAAAGATGCGTGTATGGTGTTTATGTTTGCAAGTTGAGATCGTATGCGAACGGTGAGAATGCTGTTTTTGGGAAACCAATGTCTTCTTAACTGAGCGAGCCATCTAAATAGTCACCAAGCTTTATGCTAAGCCTCTTACACTGCCTCTAAAGTCTTAGCCACGTAAAGTCACCGGTAGACTCGGTATACGCCATAGCACCGAAGACACGCCGAAGCTTCGGCATTCGGAATGAACAGAGATGGCGCTCGAGGGAAGATGGTGGACAACAAGTCGACAGCATCAGTATCCGTGGCAGATGATGCTTACCGTGCTCTTTGCTTTTGACATTCCCTTGCGGATTTGCTATCTTGACGTTCTAGGTGATCAGGAGACTAAATTGTCACTTTCGCAACGTCATGGCACGAGAGCATGGTTATTTAACCTGGAGCAGCTAGCAGTGGCGTTCTGTAAATGTAGATCAGGCGTACTTTGTAGATCCGGAGATGCGGACTAGTTCTCGGTGCCATGCTGTACAAAGGTAGCGTGCGAAATTAAATGCTTCGAGAAGGAAAGAGCGTCGACATGCTAAATTTGACGTCATCTTCGACTTTGTGGACACCAGTGGGAAGCTAGAGCGACTAACAACATCAACGCTCTTGAGTTCACATGGCCACAACAAGCGAGACACAGGAATCTGAGTGGGCATTGCGCAAGAAGAAGCGTTCTGTTATGAACTTACCGTGAGCTCAAAGGGGTACAAATTGAGCAATTTTGTAAACTCGACAGATGATTTCCATCCAGCGCCGACCCCGATCGCAATTTATCAGAAAAAGAAAAGGATTCCCACACGTTTGGACCAAATTTATATGGAAACTTCATTGCTGTTTACGATCTGTCAGCACACCTGTAACAAGGCCTCCAGCGTAGCGGCCCAGGACGCGAGCCCTGCGCCGCACCAGGCAGCATCTGCAACTCACAACCACTATCCTCGACTTTCCTTTGATGTGCACCAGCACAAACACATCGGCCATCAAAAACTAAGTCTACCTGCTACACGATGACATTCTTGCTCTCAGCTCTTCGAGTCGTGATTATCGGGTTGTTTGTAAAGCATGCAGCATGCGAAGTGCCGAACGCGCAAAAAGTCCTGGGCCCAACCGGACACGATGCCGGCAGCGATAAAGTACTGGAGGCACAATTTGGCTTCAACATCAGCTGGCGTGATTACAACAACTTCACGGTCGAAGAAGCACTCGGCGGCTCTTTCAACTACAACAACGTCGAAGGCATGGTTGCTCTAGTCAAAGGAGACCCAAATCAACCGCATTCCGCTGAGGTGCTCGTGAAAGCCACATCTCCAGATCAATCGACGCTGGATTGCATCGAGCTTTCAAACGACAAGGCGTCGCTGAGATTTCTCACTAAACCCGGCTGTACATCTATATCGCCAAAAGTGCACATCGACATCGTCGTAGCTGTTCGCCCGGGAACACTACAATTTGGCAACGTTGGGACTCACGTAGCGTCAAGATTCCTGGATATCATTGTGTGGCGCGAACTCTACTTCGAGACCTACATGATGACATTGCGCTCTCAATACGGCGACGTGGGATGTCAGGAAACATCGTCCTTCGCTGCACACGACATCACCGTTGCTTCCGACTTTGGAAAGATCACTGGAAATTGGTCGCTCCCTAGATCCATTTCGTTCTCCACAATCGCTGGCGAAATCGACCTCGACTTGCCTCCCAAACGGTGGTCCTCAGGCCCTAGCTCGTTGGGTGCGCTGACGGCTACCTCCAAGACTGGGAACATCAACATACGCATGCCATTTGAGCTCGGGCAGCTGTCGCTTAGGAACTTGACGACCAACATCGTAACAGACGCCGGTGCCGTGCATGCGAACATCGTACACGGCGCTGTGACACATATCCAAACTGTGACCGGGAGTATCAACGCGACCTTGCTACCATACTGGGCATTCTATCAATTCCAGGGCGTGCAGTTCAACTACATCACCACAGTGTGTAATGTGTGCAGCACGCATGTAAACGTGCTTACTCCGTCCGACAATTACTACGCCATACCGGCGCTGTTTTTCGCGAGGAGTAAACACGTTGCTGACACTGGGAACATGGTTTTGACATATCCCAAGGAGTGGGCGGGTGTAGCGGAATGGAAAGTCGACATTGGGGCGGCGAAGATATCAGGAGGGGATTTCGAGGTTATAGAGGATGGGGGGCTGAGTGGAAAGATACAAAGACGTCCATTGGGAAGCAAGCTGTTCGCGGGGGTGAAGGTTGGCGCACTGGACTTGACTATGAAAGCTTGAGGGGCCGAGTGCCGGTAGAACCAACATAGATATGAACATCACGTCGCTCCAGGCGAGCAGACAGAAGTACTGCATCGACGAATTTGGAGTGAGCCGTAAACTTGCCCGTATTGCTCATGACGCCTCCTTCCTCTTCTCCACGGCCTTCTGATATGCGTCGAGATCCACATTGCCAGCATTCCACACGGTGACAGCCTGCACGAGAACGCCCTCTTCTTTCCGTCGCTCGACGTGCCCAATGACATTCAGCCAGGTGCCGACGTCCAGCTCATGATGCTTGACAAGCTCGAGTACATGCTCCATGTCGACATTCGCAACGCATGACGCGCTCGAGGCTGGATAGTCGTGCTTGAGGCGCAAAATCGCTGTCTTGACAAGGTACTCATCGACACTACCAGCACTTCAGCTCTTGCTTTGTGAAAGGATGGCGCACGCACCAGCCCAGAAAGCGGACCTTGGTGCCAGGCGCACAAGAACCCAGGTCGCTCAACAGCACCAGATTTGAAGGTACGGGGCCGGACATGTGGTTGAAGTGAGAGGAAGGAGTGCCGGCGGAAATCGCAGCCGAGACCGATGCTGCACGTGCCGGTCCCTGTCTTAGCGTGTCGACATCATAGCCCATGCGCCTGATCTCGACCATCGCCAGGCACCCTTCAATACTTCACCAACTTGCTACCTAGGCACCCCCGGACCCCTCCTCGACTCCTCCGTCTGCTCTTCACACCCTCAGGCTTTTCTGGCGCGAACCTCGCGGACCTAGACTCTTATCCTACTACCCCACCAACCCGCTTTCCGACAACGACTCAACCCGATCACGCCCCTCAGACCCACCCACGTCTTTCTAACCCCAGATACCCGACACGACATAATGGCTGGCTGGGGAATGGGCTGGTTCGGCGGCGGGCAGGCGAAGAAGGAAGCGCCAAAGAAGGCCATCCTACAACTACGCGGCCAGCTGGAGATGCTGAACAAGCGCGAAAAGCACCTGCAGAACCAGATGGACGAGCAGGACTCCATCGCGCGGAAATACGTCTCCTCCAACAAGAACGGTAAGTCTGGCCTCGCGACACCTCCACCTCCCCGCGACATGACTGACTGTCACTACAGCGGCCAAGGCAGCATTACGGCGGAAGAAGCAGTTCGAGCACTCTCTTGAGCAAACGTCGTCTCAAATCATGACGCTCGAGCGCGAGATATACAGTATTGAGACGGCGAATATCAACAAGGAAACGCTCGACGCGATGAAGAATGCAGGCACGGCGATGAAGCAGATCCACGCTGGCCTCACAATCGACAAGGTCGACGATGTCATGTACTTTTACTTCAACGAACATGCATATGTATATTCCACTAACTCGATCCTAGGGAGGGCCTCCGCGAGCAGCACGACATCGGCAACGAGATCAGCGAAGCAATCTCCTCGGGCGTCGCAAACAACGGCATCGACGAAGACGAGCTGGACGAGGAGCTCGCCGAACTACAGCAGGAGAAGCTCGACGAGGAGATGCTCAAGACAGGCAACGTCCCGGTCAACGACACGGTTGCGGCAGGGTCGCTGCCCGCGGCACCAAATCGGAAGCTGCCGCAACAACGGGTCGAAGAGGACGACGAGGAAGAGGAGCTGCGGAAGCTGCAGGCCGAGATGGCCATGTGAGCTTCGTGTGTATTTAGGTAGAAACAGGGCATCAGAACAGGGGCGAGGACTATTGACCGATTGTTGTGGATGGCGTACGGCGAACTTTTGAAGCGACTGTTTGCACATGGCCTTCCAAGCCTGTCACGTTGCAAGATTTGGCGGATAGATATACCTTGCGAATTCATCTTCCACATTCAACAGTGAACACTGGACAACGTTGTGAATCTGCGTGTTCATCTTTGATAGAACTATGTAATCGAGTACTAGACGCCCTCTTCGTCTGAGCAGAAATTAACCATTCCATCGTAATCATATATACACAAGCAAGCTTGCTTTAAACACGTAAAGAAATCCACTTTTGTATGCCCGACCCAAACACCGCTGGGTATCAATATTGTTCGCCGACAAAGTATGACGTTCTTCGCAAACGCCAAAAGCAAATCAGTGAAGGTGAACATGAAGGCGTAATGAGTCGTTGATAAGAGAAACGGGATGGATCTGTGATAAGAGGTCACCACTCCTTCCAAGCGTGCTTCGAATGCTCCACTCAGAACCAGTAAGACATGCTATTCACTCGCCGTTGGTAAGTCGTCTGCCTTGGGTATCTTCTCTTCTACTGGAAGTACGGGCTTGAGCTCAACGCTTGCGGATCGCTGCTCCCTAATCGCACTTTCGTACTGGGCCGTTTCAGGCCGCTCAGCACTACCGCTCGCGTCTGCAATTCCCGCAGCGACCTCAGCCAAAGGATGCTTTGGTAGTGTACCATTCGGTACCGCTGGTGAGCCTGGTACAGGTGTGAGAGGCTCCACGCTAGGGCGATGGGTCGATGGGACGAACGGCACGGGATGTGCAATTGCTGCAGAGGGTGCAGTGTGCGCGGAAGCCATCATATTCGGTGTGAACCTGTGAGGCTCATGCGTCGGCTGAGGGATTGCGGTCTGTGGTGGTGCATTGGTCGAGGAAGTCGAAGGCGCGGTTGATGCTGGTGGTGTAATCGTGTTGGCTGCAGCATCTGCCGCGATGGCAACCGCCGTGTCCGACGAGGCAGTGACGGGGTTCATCGGCGGGTGTAACGAAGTCGGTTGAGGTCTGGTTTCAGTGTTGCTATACTTCTTCAGGTCCTCGATGCCAGAGATAGCCTGGAACAATCCCACTTCAGCAGTGGTCAACCTATCCCTTGGAAATTGAGGATCAACGTATGCCCGAATGGCGTTGTCGACTTTGCGATCCTCGCCGGGCTCTGTTCTCGCCTCAAGATATACTTTGCGGAAGGCTTCGAGCTGGCGGATGAGGTCCGGGTGCGTGGTGGATAGATAACGACCAACAGGCGCATGTTCGGACGGATATGGCGAGTGTGACTGCGGGTGATGTTGCACTGGATATGCATGACGCCCTGGCCCTTGCTGGCCTGCCTGCGGATACTGTGCGTACGGCTGAGCCGGAGGCGGACCGTAGGGGCTAGGACTCGCAGCCGCATTCGCACCTGAGTAGGGGCCACCATACGGACTTGCTGTGGTCGGTGGGCCATTATGGGTCTGGGATGCACTTGTGGGAAATAGTACACCGTACTGGCCGCTACTTGCGCCCCCTGTACTGACAGGCGGTGTCTGGGAATTGGGTGGTGGATATGGGCGCGGCGCATTGGGCGCAGGCGGGCTGCCAGCTGTATTGCCGCTAGTCCACGGGGACGCGTATGGAGAGGGATGAGGGGCGCCCTGCGGTGCTGCTGGCGTTGCTGCGTTCGCATCACGAGCCATGCTTGGTGGGAGGCGCGGTTGCGAGTTTTGGAGACTTGGTGGCAATCGTGGAGCAGCAGGAGGCATGTTGTGTGGTGCCATACCGGGGTGATACGGATAGCCTGTAGGTGGGTATGGTGCATATCCATTCGGCGGATGGTAATACGGCTGTCGTTGGGCGTGGTTGACAGGAGGGCTGACCTGTCTCTTGCGACGCTCTTTTTCAATGGACACCTCTTGGTTCACTTTCCAGTTGAAGCCTTTGCCTTCTTTGTCACCTTTCACGAACGCATCATGCTGTCCCAGATTGTGACGCACACTCGACTGCCAACCACTGGTCGTAGTCTTGAACTTGTACCATGGGTACTTCCTCTCGATGTAGTTGTAAATCTGCTGCAAGTTCATCTGGCCTGTGGGAGACGACGAAATGGCTTCGTGTATGAGGACGACATAATTTGCAGTCGGTCTCTGCAGCTGTTCTTCGGTGTAGTCTTCCACGCGTGGTTCGGGTGACGGCGTACGAGGTGGTTTGCTGGGCTTCATCAGCTTCCGTTCGCCAGACAAGCCATCGCCGTTCTCCGTCGATTCCAAAATGTCGCCGTCCTCGCCTTCCATGGCATTGGAGTCCTTTCGTTTCACAATCTTGGGTTTCATGGACGGCATGGGTATGTCTGCTGGGTCGATGCCGGCAGCCTTGGCTCGCTCTATCTCCTTCGCCTGTTTGATGAGCTGCGACCTCTGCCGCTTTGACATTATGCCGTCCTTGGGTGGTCGACCAGGACCCTTGCGCTTCTCAACGACCTGACCGATCAGGGTTGGAGGCAAATTGTGATGCCTGGCCATCTCTTCAGTGATGAGACCTTCGATCTCACCTCCTGCCTCAAGCTCGATGTCTAGTGGCTTTCGCAGCAAGGGAGGACTATCGTTGGGGACAGTCTTTGGTGGGTCAGGCTTTTCCTTGACGGGAGTCTCGCGAGGAGGTACTTCGACCGACTGCTCCTCCTTGATGGGGGTTTTGGAAGACGTCTTCACGGGTGCTTTGCCCTTCTCTTTCACTGCGGTCGTCTCTCTCGCATCCTTGGTGTCTTTATGGTCCTTGAGCTCTTTGGGTTCTTTGGAAACCTTAGGTTCCTTCCCGGCCTTCAGCTCCTTGACAGGCTCCTTGTACGCTTCCTTGTGCACCTCCTTGTGCGACTCCTTGTGTTTTGATTTCAGCTTCTTGTGCGGTTTCTCTTCAGGTGTGATGTCTCTTTGCTTGCGTTTGTGTGCTTTCTTGACCTCCTTGGGCGGTGGTGCACGAGCGCTGTTGTTATGTTAGCTTCCGTGAGAACCGCCGACTACTTTCACCAGGACGAAGGACGTGACTTACGAAAGCTTGAGCTTGAGCTTGGGATTTGGCTTATGTCGCACGCGTGGCACTGGCTCCTCATAGTCGTCCAGGTCGTCATCACCCACAGCATCGTCTGACTCGATGTCGCTGTCGATGGGGTAGTGGTACATATGCCTTGGGTTGATACTGAGCTCTCCCTCGCTGTCCGAGCTCATCTGCTCATCTGTTTCGAGTTCGCCATGGCCATTTTCGAAAGAAAAGCTCATTGGGCGGGATCCAGATTCTTGGCGATGCCTTTGGTCATCGGTCAATGCAACGTCGGGGAGATAGAATTGGATTTTGACTGCTCCGATGACGAGACGGTCGCCGTGCTCAAGAGGAACTATATCGCCCTGATACCTGAACATGTCCTCATGATGCAGGCCATTGGAGCCAAGGACTTCGATGCAGAAGTGGCCCTCCTCGAAGTTGTAGAAGATCCTGGCATGCTCACGAGATATGCCCTTCGGGCCGTGTGAGCCTGTACTGGCGGTGATGTGATGTGGGTGTATGGGGACCAAGGGGCAATCGTGCGGGTCCTCGGATACATGGCCGTCGAATTGCGGCGGCACCTCCGGGAAAGCCTGCATGATCATATCTTGCGGAGCTCTCTCGGCTGGCTTCTCTTCACCAGAGTCGCCTGTGGGATGCGATGCTGAACTGAGGGAGTGCGAAGCATTGCTCTGGCGACGCTGCTGGTAGGCGAGGGGCATTGAGGCTATGGGTGCGCTCACGATGCCGCCCTTCTCGCTGATGACGCTGCGAGCCGCACGGCGCCTGTTCTTCTTGGACGGCTTGCCATTGAGGAGCTTCTCAGCAGCCTGTGGCTGGCCATCTGAGCGCAGCTGGTCCACCTTCGCAAGGCGTCGCATGTCGCGGTGGGCGAGCTCGATGTTGCGGCCCAGCATGATCTGGTACGTGTGCATATAGTAGGAGCCGTCGTCGAAGCGGAGGCGCGCAAAGGCCGTGAGACGCTCGTCGCTCATGACAGCCGGCGCCTGGGTGAAATCCATTGCAGCGGTGAAGTCGGGCGCGGGCATGCCAGCGGCCAAACTCATATCCAAGCCCATCATGTCGACGGGCTGGTTCTGTGCAAAGGAGATGGGGTCTCCCAGCGCAGGCAGCTGCAGGTCATTGCCATTGCCGTTGCTGAGGTCGGCAGGTGCGTCGGGCATGGAGACGGCAGGCGCGTCCTGCGCAGTCGCATCGGCGGTCGCAACTTCCATGTCGGCTGCAGCGTGGGGCGGCGAGGGCATCGTGTCGCGGGTGTCATGGTGGGCGCTGACATGGTGCTGAAGCTCGCGAGCAGGGCCTACGAGCATGTTGCCGGCGCCATGTTCGTCTGCGTCTGCCGTTGGGGGAGGGAGGTTGGATGCGATGATGTCCAAGTCGGCGTCTGCGCACCCGTCGTTAGCAGGTCCGCCGCCACTGTTCGCAGAGGGAAGGACGGCACGCGTACTGTAGAGCGAGTCGTTCTGCAATGCGCAACGATAATGCGCGGGCAGAGCTGCTGTGTCTGTGTCCGTGGCGGCGTCGTCTGAATGCCGAGGGATGGGGTCGCTATGCTGCGAAGTCTGCGCGCTCGAGAGCCCTGGATGCGCTAATCGCCGGCCGCTGTCCAGGGCACGTGCAAGTTGAACTCCGCCTCCGCCTCTCGACCACGACCATTCCATCGCTTCGTGTATGCTGTGAGCTGAGACCCACGCTCGATGAACGCAGCTGCGTGGGTGCAAGGTTTGTTAGTAAGAGAAGGTTGTTAACCACGGTCTAGTGAAAAAGTGAGTGAGTGTCACCTGCAGAATCAGTGCAGTGAGAGCGCTGCGCTGGTTCCGACCCAGAAATACTGTACCGTAACATGGCTCCCAAAAAGAAGAGCAAGACTGAGCCTCCACCGCCGACCAAATCCACCCCCAATTGGCCCGCCTTCAGTCCACTCGTTCCAGAGTCGGATCTGACCCTGCAGCATGTTCTGCCTGGTCAAATTGTCACAATACCAGACTTCTGGACCGCGACTCTCTGCAAGAATTACGTAGCTTTCCTGTCCTCCTTGCCGCTCACCACGACTCCGGGGAAACCCAAAAAGGGTGATGCCGTACGAGTGAATGATCGCTTTCAGATCGACGATTCCGCTTTCGCAGAATTGCTTTGGAGCTCGACAGCGCTCAAGTCTCTTGTCACAGAAGCTGACAGCGGAGAGCTCTGGGGCGGCGAAGTCATTGGCCTGAATCCAAACATCCGCATATACCGCTATTCCAAAGGCCAGTTCTTCGACAAACACTGTCAGTCTTCCTGTGAAGCTTGCCACCTTGTTCCAGAAATGCTAACGTGCACCAGACGACGACTCCAACAATGTGACTTTACCAGGGACACCACAGCTTCACGCCCGCACCACTTGGACTCTCTTGTTGTATCTCACCTCACCAGCAACGGGGTGCACCGGGGGAGAAACGGTCTTCTACCCCGATCCACCGAAGAAGAAGAGCAAGGAACCACCACCAGAACCTTTCGTGATGGATCTCGAAGTAGGCCTTGCACTACTACACCGCCATGGCGCAGACTGCATGATTCACGAGGGTCGCGAGGTGACTCAAGGCGAGAAGTGGGTCATCCGAAGTGATCTCTGCGTTAAGCGGTAGGTCGCTGCACTGTAGCCCTCCCAAGAGGAATGCAGGTGCCTTCAGCATGGCCCTGAATGATAGAGGACAACAAGACTACCACGTAGATCGGGCAGTGAATTTTCTGCTCGTGCTGCGAACTGTTCAGGTTCTACAATGATTCCTCGCACGAAGGAAAAGGCGTTGTTCATCACCGTACGAACAATGCGAGATGTGGACCACTCATTGTTTTTGAAGAAAGAAGGAACAAAAGCTGAGTCAGCGCTCTTACAAATGTTGGTGGAGTCGTCAAACGCGGTTTCATATCAACCTCGCTAGAGGCGGGAATTCGCGTAGCTTCTCACTCTTGGCGATTCAGCATGTTTCATCACGGTACCTTCATGCACATTGGACGATTGCCACAGCCGCAAATGCATGACCCACTCGTTTCAAGCGATTCGCATTGTGCCTGGGACACCTCAACGAGGCTTTGTGGGGACGCGCCTGACTGACATGCGATGCCAAACAGACATGGTCAGAGAAGAATCAAATCCAGCTGAAGTGGTGTATACTCCCTGATGTCTCTCGTTGCTGTTGCTTCTCGCATCCTTTCGCCTACAATCATCACCCTCGACTCAATTACACTGCGATACACGACGAAACTGACGACATTGACGAAATTGCAAGATGCAACAAGCACACGAGTACTCGCACGTTAATCACAACGAAGAACACTACGCCGACTCATCTACAGAAGTGGAATCATTAGTAGGAGCGGAGAAGCAATGGGCTGCAAACGACTTTCATCACACATCACAACGTTCGAACAGGGCGATACTATGTCCACCACTACTCGCCGCACTTCGCTGGGTGCTCGTGATAGGACTGCAGCTCATCATCATTAGCCTGCTGGCAAGAGATCAGGGTCTGTTGGATGCCACGCGATGGCGAGGTCGCTCGACAAGCACGAAGCAAGTAGGAGGAGACATAACGGGCTGGAGCCCACATAGTATGTATCCTCCTTGGCGTCAAATCTCTATTCTGAAGACTAACATACATCAGTCCCAACACAAATCACAAAGTTTGAAATCAACCAGACCTTCGCACCCTACAACACGTCAGACTTCTTCAAGCCAGAAGTACTCCGAGCGTGGAACGAGCTGATGCCCAGTAAGTCTAGGATCCATCACCACCCACTACACTACCCAGCTGACCACTCCCATCACAGTCGGCATGGGCTTCCAAGAAATCCCCGATCCCTCGAAATACAACGACCTCCCCACGCCCATCATCTGGCCCAATGCCACAGTCTACACAACGTCCATGACGCACCAACTACACTGCCTCTACGCCGTCGTCGCAGTCTACAGTGGCATGACGTCCGGTCACAAGCTGGAGGAAGACCACCATTGGCACATGATTCACTGCTTCGATTACATGCGGCAGGCTATCATGTGCAGCGCGGATATGAGTCTCGAGGGCCTGGAGACCACGTTTCCGGATCACAATGGGGGGAGCGATGGGTGGGATAGTAAGCATGTGTGTAAGGATCAGAAAGCCGTGAGGGGGTGGTTGGAGAGCGTGAGGGCGTATGATGATCAGGAGATATTCTAGATGGCGAGTGGTGGGGGTGGAATGGGGATAAAAGTGTGAAAGATGTGGCAGGAGGCTACAGGGCTGCCATTACGAACAAATGATATTGGGTCAGTGACTCTCGGAGACGCTCGTGTCGCGATTGTCGTGATGTATAACGCAGGCCGGACTGGTACATCGACCGTATGGAGGCTGACCGTTCGAAAATTTGAATTTGTAGACGGCAAACTCGTATTATGGAGTTGTGGCCATTTTCGACTGCCCACTCCAACATTGAAGCACGGCACGAAACCCTCCAGCCGTGGCATTTGTATGCACTTCCAGGCGATCATCCCAAGGTTGAAGAGACCATACCGTATTAGGCAAGGTGCGATCTAACAACGTGTGGGGAAGGTCAGTGCGCAACTCATCACAGCTGTGCCGTTCAACGCGAAAGCTGAGAATAGCAACATCAATCAGCAGTACCAGTGCCATGTACCGTCCGCCATGAAGCTGTGCCTCTCGCTGACATGGTCTGTTATGATCACCAGCAACATGATTCCTCTACTCCTTATACAACTGTTTGGCAGCTGTAATAATCAATTGATGATAGCAGTCTGACAACGCGCTTCACATCAGCATCTACACTCAGAAGCAGGCCTTTGTTGGGCACATTCGACGGCATAAGCCTTCCCCAAATTCGATCCACAGCCAATCGTCAATTACCTACACGACCCGGAAGCCAAACTCGATCATTATCTTCCCACGATGAGCGCGAAACACCATCTCCATACCGCAGCCGCAGTGCCCGCGCACATCAGCCCTTCCACCGTCCTCGCCGCCCTCCACGATCACAATACAGCTCTCACACTACAAGCCCTCACCCAGGGCCACGAAAAGCTCCCATCCACCGACGCGCACATCCTCAAAGACACATACTGGTACCCCACAGACAGAAACTACGTGCATTCCTACAAAGTGACCGAGGTAATCACCTTCCTCCCCGGCATCGGCGAGTGGGGCAAGAAGTACCTCTCGTTCCCCACGTGCTTTCAAGATACTCCCACGGGCCTGAAGACGCGCGCTGATACCAATGGCGTCGTACTGCGCGCCGAGTTCCGCATTGTGAGAGGCGGTGCGGAAGCAGAAATCGAGGGTGAAGGGGGCGGCGTGGGCGATGCGGAGTGGGTGCTTGTTGAGGATGTGGAGGTGGCGTGTGCGTGGTACTTGATGCCGTTTGTGAAGGGGAAAATGGAGCAGGCGCATAGAGGCATTTGCACTAAGGTCATTGAGAAGGTGACGATGGAACATGGGCAGAGCGCTGTTGCTCATCGGGGTATGGGAGTGAGGTACAGTGCGGACAGTCTGCACAAGGGTGCGGGGAGACTGGACAAGGGGAAACATGCGCCTAACGTACCAGTTCAGCCTCAAGGTGTGTTTGAGGTAGATGGACTTAATACACAGAGGATAGAGTTGCCAGCAGCAGATGTGCCAGATAAGGTAAGAAAACTATCAATATCTACAGCTGTCATGACACATACTGACATGATGCTACACCCTCCAGATCACTTATCGCTAGAGCTTCTTGTCTCTGACCCCAGGTTTCCTTCTCCCTGTGCCATTAGCACTATCTTCATCTTTTAAATTCCCTCGTCCGTCAAACCAACAATGTCTTTGAAAATCTTAGTCGTCTGCGCCGTTCCACTTCGAGTTTACCTCTGCCAACAGCGACCTCATGCTCTTGTCTCGCGCTCCAAACACTCTTTCACGAATCCTTTTCGCCTCGATTGTACCGCACTTGCCAAACACCTAATTCTTCTCCAGATGCTCGTCGATGATATGCTTCGTAGCCGCCAATCCGATATCGCTGAGCGTGTATTCGCGTATGATCAGCTCGACAGGCACGTCAAGAAGCAGCAGCAGGAGCGCCATCAAGACGGATTGTTATTTGTGGTGCAGTGTACAAAGATCGTCGGCCACGTATTTTCTTTTTTAGCTGAGACGAAATGCCGCAGTGCCATGGCCATAAACGGTACGCCTGACGTCCAGAATCTCTACGAATGTGCGCGCACTGTGCCTTGGCTGTCTTGTAAGCTGAGCTCTCAGTTTCTGGAGTCTATACAAGGCTTGCGGAACTGATCCACCGCCGCAATGTCACTAACGTTGCTCTTGTATCTTTATCTTGCTTCTTCTTCCGTATACTCGTCTTCGCCAATGAAAAGGCTCCTCATCCCCTTATATACTCTACTCGCCTTTTTCCTTGAGACTTCTTAGACTTTCCATTTGCTGTGTATTGCGCAGGTCGTATCCAATCTCGATATTCAAGGCGTGTAGTTTGGCAAGCCCAGCTAAGATTAATGCGAGTGTATCCCCGCCTCTGAAGATGACGCGCTTAAATACTGGCCGGGTCATTGCGTTGACTGACGGGCGATGTCTCCAGTGGCACGCCTACGGTTTGCCATCATGTTTGTTGGAACCTGATCATGCTTGAAGTATACAAACTCGTCTCATAGCTATCTTCATTCTGTCATCACTAGTCCACTTCCTCGTCAGTGACTAGATTCCTCAGTCGCTACTAGCATCCCTCACTCGAGTTTCTAAAATCTAAAAGCGACTAATCACCCGCACCTTTCTCCTCGTAGCAAAAACTGCTTCCGCACGAGTCCTCTATCGTCACCGCATCACAACCGTCAACTCACGAACATGGCACTCTCAACTCCGCAGTACCGACTTCGTCTAGCGCTCATTACTCTCCTGCCACTATACATGCGCAGTGCCAACTTGATAGAGCTGGGCATCGTCGTCTCCGCGGCCGTTCTGATCCAAGCCTTCTCAACTATGTGTCTCGTTGGCAAGGAGCCTGTCCGGGAGACATATGCACGGGTCGGCCTTTCACTCATCGTTACCTACCTTGCAAGCACATTCGCGGATACCTTCTTGCATGGCCCGTGGATGCAATTGCTCATGACGTATGCCATGTCGTGGCATGCACTACGGGGGCTCATATTATCTCGTACGAACTCTCCTGAAGTACTTCATGAGGCAGGTATCAAAGTCGGACCTTGTGCTAAAGTTTTGAGAGCGCCCGAGTCAACTGGCAAGATGATGCTATCGCCAACTTCGTCGTTACCAAGAAACAAATTCGGCCTAGCACGCGGCGACGTGGATGAGCTGAAATGTTAGCTGGCCTTCGTTCAGAATATCGGAGACTGATTCACAGGTTATGTGCAAGGCTACCTGTCTCTAAAGTATCGTAGAGGAAGTCTATATCGAATTTGTTCCACGAGAAAGGATCGATACAAGGATATCCTGTACGAAATAGCTAGAAGTAATTCAACTTCAGTACTACCTAAAGCCTGCGATTGCAAGAACCGGACTAATCGTTCAATCATGACTGAAGTTTCTTGAACAATCGGTTCGCGGTTCTCATTGGTGATGGTGCATTTGCAAAGGCACGTCTTCATCTTGAGTATGCGGGGTGGAGGCTGGTCAGTGTGTTACCGGCGGCTGTGCTGCTGACACCTAAAATGGGCGAGAATACAGGGTAAGGGACGCCGGCTGGTGATCTCAAGAAGTTCGAGATATATGTAGAAGACTGTACAATGAATTGGTCTCCAGGAATGAGAGAAGGAGTCCACAGAAAAGGCGTACGCTAGCCCAAGATCCGTTCCAAACCGGCTAGCGCGACCCACCGACAGATCCGACGCCAGGATGTCGAAAAATGGGACGTTACTTACAGCGAAGAAATTTGTCGGCGTCCGCCGATAAGGACTAAGATACCGTGTACATAAGGAACTGATGCCCAAAAGCAATTGAGTCTGTGTTCCATTCTTATTCTCGATAGAAGAGTGACTCGAAAGGTTGCACGTGGATTTGCAACTGTAGAAAGAGCAATGGGAGCTTCGACGAACGACGGGGAAATACGGCACGACCTGGAAATTCGCGACCTTACACATACAGATGTTGACGACGAACATGACGCGTACCCCGAAGGCGGTACGGCAGCGTGGACCGTCGTGCTCGGAGCGTGGTGCGCGATGATCCCCTCTATGGGATTGCTGAACACCATGGGTGTGATTCAAGCCTGGTTATCCGAGAACCAATTGCGAGGCTATAGCGAATCCAATATCTCGTGGATCGTCAGCGCGTATGCGTTTTTCCTGTACATTGGTGCTGCGCAGATAGGTCCGTCAAAACCCCACCGCTGAAATCTGACAAGTACTTATGGTACTAATGAATATATCGCAGGCCCCATCTTTGACGCCCATGATATCCGATGGGTCATTATACCAGGCAGCATCGGCATCGTCGCATCGCTCATGTGCTTCAGCGTAGCAGAATGTAAATCCACCCTCACCCTCGTTCCACTGCTTCCACCAACTAACACAACCAAGCCTACTACCAACTCTTTCTCTCCTTCGGCGTTCTAGGCGGTCTATCCGCCTCCCTGCAATTCACGCCCGCAATCTCCGCCGTAGGACACTGGTTCAAGACCCGTCGAGCACTCGCCACAGGCCTCGCGTGCACAGCCGGCGGCATGGGCGGCATTTTCTTCCCCCTGCTAATCCTGTATCTCGCGCCAAAAATCGGGTTTCCATGGACGATCCGCATCATCGCATTCATATGCGCCGGCATGGGCGTCGCAGCTAGTCTCCTGCTGCGAAAACGATTACCGCATAACAAGAAAGCTGGGAGTTCAATTGATTTGAAAGCGCTGAAGGAGACGAAATACGCGCTCACGACGCTGGCTGTCTGGCTTGTCGAATTCGCCGTATTCATTCCGTACACGTATCTCTCGAGTTATGCTATTCACCAAGGGATGAGGCAGCAGGATGCGTATCGCCTCATGGCGCTCCTGAACGCAGGCGCGATTCCTGGGCGCGCGCTGCCGGGCTATGTGGCTGATCGCTTTGGCGCGTTCAACACTATGTCTGTTACGTCGTTCGTTTGTGCTGTGTTCATATTTGCATTATGGCTGAGTGCAGGGTCAAGCGAAGTCGCAATTACTGCTTTTGCAGTCATGTTCGGCTTCTGGTCGGGCGCGGCGATCAGTTTGACGCCCGTGTGTGTGGCATCGGTGTGTAGGATTGAGGACTACGGGAAGAGGAATGGGACAACGTTTTCGCTGGCGAGTTTTGCGGTGCTGATCGGGGTGCCGATTGCGGGGGCGATTTTGCAGGCGAATGGGGGCAGTTATGTCGGGTTGATATGTTTTGGGGGTGCGATGTATTTGGCGTCTTGTGTGGCTTTTGTGGCGACGAGGATTGCGGTTGGGGGTTGGATGTGGAAGTTGTGCTAGGGTCCTGCTATCTACTGCAGGTTGGAGCATACGAGCGAAAGTCGGAGCGTCTTTGATGAATATGGTATGGTATTGTATCATACCTCGAAAGAGTGTTTTGTCCAGCCACTATTGTAGCTCTTACAGTAGGTTTTCATATGCCAAGTATGGCTGCGATTTCGCTTGTATGTTCCAGGGGGTAATAGCGAAAAAGCCAATTGACAGTGATTGACACGCAGAGAGGAAGTGAGGTAAAATGAGAATTGGATGTAGAGATCCGATATGAGATTAACGAGCCAAGTGTGTGCAACGAGTGAAGAATCCTTCCTGAGGGTATCATATGCCATGCTAGACCAACGCCGGTAAATCGAAACCTCCAACACCAATGCTAACCGTCAATGAATGTATGAACATATGAACCGCCAATATCCAATCAAGCCAAAGAGGCTAAGGATTACCCACTGATACTCCGTGTACCAACCAAGACGCTAGATTCTTCGCGGACTACTGTAATTCCTCACTTCTTTCCGCCCTTCATCATCAAAACCTGCCCGCTCCATCAATTTGGTAAACGTCGTGTTGGTACTCTCAGTCGTCATCCTATTGTTCCGCATGCCATGTGGTTTAGGTGGCTCGAGAAAGCTCGGGGCCGGCATAAGCACGTCGATTGTCTCGGTCGATCCGGTGCGTGCCGGCTCGGCACGATGGGAGCGACTGCTACGGTGAGACTTGTGCTTTCTCCGTGGCGTGTGTCTGGGTGTTGTATATGGGTCGTGGTTGTTGTTACCAGCGCGAATGGCCGGAGGCGGTGGTGCTGGGTTGGACGGCAGGCCTGAAGTGAAGCCAAAGTTTAATTTGGGGGTGCGATCCCACATACTCTTGATCCGAGGTGTAAGGCCATGAATTGGCTGCTCGTTGCGGCTCTTGTCATTGTACCCGAGGTCAGTCGCGGAGTTGGGAGATGGTTGGACAGAGTGAGAGCCTCGTCGAATGAAGTCTGTCCGTGCCGCATGTAGCGGGTCGTAGATGGGGTCGCTGATCTGGCGTGCTACGTGACCGAAGTCACCAGAGTAACGCTCTTTTGCCTGCGTTTCGCGGCGCTTCTTGATCACCCACATCAGACCAATGCATCCAAGTGCCCCAATGACGATGCCTGGAAAGAAGCCTGCGGCAAAGGAGCCTCCATTGAAGCCTGAATCAGACTGTACAGGTGCAACCGCACATGCTGTTGTCTGCGAAGCTGCTGCAGGTCGAGTGGCGGAAGGCGAGGGGCGGGCAGATGTTGGGGAAGCGGATGGTGATGCCGCGTCCTTGAAGCACATACCACTCTTGCAGCTGTAACCAAGCGGGCAACATCTGTCTCCACAAGTCGGTAGAGTCACACCATTCGTTTCTGAGATGTGCATCTGGTTCTCAGGATGGAGCGTAGCGTTGAGCTGAGTGACGTCGCAGGTGATTGTCTGAATAATTCCGCAATCCGCATTGGTAGGACAACAGATAACGGACTTAACGGACGGGCTGTTGAGAGTGAGACATGTTGTATCTGCCGGGCAGCAGAAGTCGGACGGGAAGTCGCTTCCACATTGCTTCAGATTTGACTTGCCTCCACACACCGGGGCTTGTCGGTGGAAGATGTGTGAAGCATGTGCTGAGGCTGCTGCTGAGGAGAGGAGAAAGAGGATGGAAAGCCTGGAAAGACGTGGGAGGGCTGATGATGATGGTGCCATGTCGTTGCAGAATGATACTGACTGTATGCTTCGAATGCAGATATTTGACGGTGATGATGTGAGAAACGCAATGCAAGCATGCAGAAGAAATGAACATGCCAAAAGGACTACAAATCTCGGAAGCGTCTACGAGCACATTTAGCTCTCAAGTGACACCTGACCGCGCAAGTGACGTTCTTCATCGTGTCTTGGGCTCATCGAGCCCTACCGCGTCGTCCATCTCGTCGCCCAGCATCTGCAAATAGAGTACGCGACGCGCCGAGTGGATGGCAGCAGCTCTATGGGAGCGGTGGACGTCGGCTAGCGGCGTAACAGCGGCTTATGACTCTTCTGTTTGTGTGGCTGCGGGTTCTCGAGCAGTTGAGCGGGTGAAACATGCTGCCAGCGGCTGCATGTTTGGGGCACGGCGATGTTTTGGCGGCGGCGCGCGATGATTGGGCGGCCGTGTTAGCGCGAAGTCGTCTCCAGGAAAAAAGAACAGGCGTGGAAGAACGGCAAGCGGACGACTGCCAGCTCGAGGAGTCCCTATTCAGCAGACCACAAGATGATAATACAATGCTTGGCCCGGCGGCCGGGTGCTGCTCGAGCGCTGGCGAGTGTTTCGCGGGTATGCGCCCCAGTGGCGGGCTCGCAATGGCACGACGGAGGACTGACACTCGAGTAGAGAGCGCAGCAGACACCGATCCTCACCCGTAGCCTGTATACCGTCCCCACGCTCGACCGCCACAATGAGTTGGTCGAGAAGGGCATTCCGGGGCTGTTTTCGCGCAAGGGCTTCAAGACGGCGTACCTCGACTACGAGCAGCACATGATCGACGAGCTCAATGCATCCACAGCCGGTATATGACCATGCTCAGAAGACATATCCGCGCCAGCATGAGCTGACGAGGGACACAGGCACACCGTACGAGAACCAGGACATAAAGTCGCTCGTCATCGACTTCGCCCGCGACCCCGCCCGCGCGTACGCCTTCAACATCGCCAGCATGGCCTTCAACAACCACTTCTTCTTCCGGGGCATCAACTCGAGCCCGGATGTACTCTCGCAGCCCACCACAGACCTCACCGGCCGAATCAACAGGGACTTCTCGTCCCTCGATACCATGCGCGAGACCTTCCTCGCTACTGCGGAAGCCATGTTTGGTCCTGGCTTCGTCTGGCTGGTGCAATCCCAGGGCAACTTCAGGATTCTGCCGACATATCTTGCAGGCTCGCCGCTCTCTGGCGCACACTACAGGCGGCAGTCGCACGATCTGAACACCCACAACGCCGATTCATACCAGGCGCTGAACAAGGTTGGCGCCTTTGGCTCAGCAGCTGGACACCAGAAAATGCCCCAGGCGCCTCTCGGCGGCGTCGACGTGGTGCCGCTGATGTGCGTGAGCACGTGGGAACACACTTGGCTGCCGGACCACGGCATCACGGGAAAGAGGGAGTTCCTCGAAAAATGGTGGGACATGATTGATTGGTCCGTCGTCGCACAGTATGCAACTCTCGATCAGCGTCCAGGCGGGGGCGGCCAGAAACAGTTCTACGGACAGTAACAATGTACATTGCATGTAGATTTATGTGTATAACGACAATGGTCAGGACGACCTGCATTGCATGGTGTTGGGTGTCACTTTGGCCGGGGCTCAGTGTAGCAATGTAAGGGTCAACAATCTCTCTCTATTAAAGCGAATCGCTCAGTCATTTGTGTCGTGAGAAACTTCGTACAGTATCAAGCTGTCGTTGTTGCCCAGTGCAGCCGGCTCTGCTCTTAGCGCCACCGGACGCACCTTCCCTTACGCAGCACCACAGCATGTCATCTCACACCAATCGGCACCAACGTTGATCGAAGCAAACATTTCTCACAGCTACACGACATGCCAATCCCTTCTGTTCACACCAATGTCGTTCTCTCGTGCTGCCCATTAGAGGTTCCTCCTGGTCCAGCACATGTGCTGTCACTCACCGGACGACATTTCCATCGCAGCCTAAACGAAATAGCCCTAGGCTGATTTGCCTCACGACTTTCTTTAGCTGGTCAGCCTGAGCCTCAAGTCCCGTCAGGTGGTCATCTATGTCCGTATATCCGGCGCTTTGATGTGCCGAACGCGTTGGCATGCTTAGTCCGCCACAATGGAGTCACTCGGTCTTTTGGCGGATCTCAACGGCTTCACTCAACGGAGGGCTCCTGTGGTGCTCTTGGAATTAGAAAATTCTAGCGGTGTAAGTATACTCTGAGGCTGTAGGCAACAACATGCGTGTCAGAACATGGCGTTTTCGGGATACTTTGTGACAAGTACATCCGCAGCACCGCCTCAACCGTGTCCTGGGTACGTATGCAAGGATCCTCGCCGAGCATGCAGTTCGACTCGGTCGGTCAACATCTCGCTTTCTCGCACCCTTACAACCCGCTCTCAGCCAATCAAGGCGGCGTGATCTCCGCTTCTGGGGTCCCGGTCAAAACGTTGCCCTGCGTTAAACCGCGCCATGACCTCACGGCCCGTAGTTAGAAGAACACACATCGAACGAAATCGAACATTTCCCCATATCTCCACTTCAAACGTTCCTTCCCGCTGGATCTTTCTTGACATTTGGCCTCCCAAAATCATGGCTGTGTTGGATTCGATATTGCCGGTTGTTTCGCGGAGTTCCTCGCTTGCGCTCGACCTCTACCGAATCGCAGCCTCGTCTCCAAGCGAGCCTGCGAAGGACCTTATCAAGACTGCGGGAGCAACGAACAACTTGGCTTCAGTTTTGAAGCAAGTAGGGACCATTATCAAGGAGGACGATCGATTGCCCTCGCATGAGGTATGTGCCACTTTTTTTCCACATAAAAACCAGCCAGCGTAAGCCCTTCACCACGTTCTGCCGAGGCTTCAGCATTGGCTGAAGACGTCGAAAGCAAAAACCATCGAGTAACTACCAATGACCAGATCTTGTTGAAACTCCAAGATCTATACGATGGTGTTCTTCTTGAGGATTGTGCCCTTGTTGTTGCGTCAATTTCCTGGCTGATTGAATTGGCAGGCCATCGAAAGTCTAGAGGATATTGTCGAGCAGTTCCGGTCTATAGCAACGGAGGTCGATTCCATCGTAACTCTTCTGGAAGACGAAGTTCATCACCAGAATGGAAGCTTTCGCTACCGTGACAATGAGCAATCGCGACCAGACACGCTGCCAGCCACGAGGCTGCCATACCTTACAGCACATCTGGGAGCTTTGAGAGACACATTATCTGTCCTGCTCCAAACTCTATATACAGCTCAAAGTATAGTGTGGTCCAAGTAAGTCACGGCTATAATGGCACAAGCTTCATCCGGCAACACACAATCCACGTTCAGACTTATATAACACGGCTGTCGAGATTTGTCAAGTTTCCGGACGCGGTCCACTACCACTCTTATGACTTCTCAAACTCAGCGCTGACAAACATAGGCTACGCCCAACGATCTCACCTCAGCAGACTGCAAAGGCTGTCGAGAATGAGAAACTCCAGCTTGAATGCCTCATCATCGAACAACAAATGACAATACTATCGGCGACCGGCATTTATGAGTTCGCGCCATCCGGAGGTTCCCATTTGCTTATGGAGGGCGACAGCTCCCAGAGTTTGGTTGCAGCCGAGCGAGGAGACAAGGCTAGCCCAGGCCGGGTTCTCCACTACCTGCACGAGGACCTCGCGAGACTTGATAAAAGTCCCTACAGTCCGGGTATTTGGCTCGCATCCGTACAGCCAACCGTATCGTCACAGGTTGAGCATCTTCTGAACAGGTGGACACGCCTGCGGCAAATCGATACGCAGATTGAGGAGGCTGGTCGAGAATCGCGCGTGCAGCAAAGAGAGTCTAGACAACCTATGGTGGAATCAGACGAAGAAGACGAGTATTACCAGCGACGTAAGCTCGCGGGTGCTGGGACACGGATGAGTGCGTCCTCAAGAAGGTCCACAAGCATAGAACCGCTGTTCAGTGATGCGAACGCTCTTCCAACCCCAGCCCGAGACTTGAAATACGGCCCAACAGCTCCATTATCACCAGCTGCGTCGCCTCACACGTCGCGTTCGAGCCTGGGTGTCCCTTTCAGCGATCTCGATTCTCCTGTCTCGCCTCGGTCAAGCATTACGAGCCTTCCAGTTGAGGCTGCGGCCGCGGTGGAGGCTAAGGAAGAGGATGAAGATCTGGATCTCGAGATACCTTGGCAACTCTGCACGCGCAAGCACTTTTGGAAGTACGTTGATGGTAAGATGGTGGGCTCTAACACGGACCAACTGCCTTCTGTAGCCTTCTTAGAGCGCAACAGTTGGACGGAGATCATGGCAAGCTGGGTGTGCAAAGAGGCCATTCGAGAAGCAGGTTACAAAGTCACCCAAGTACAGAAAGACGTGCGGGACGGACGGCGGACCAAGTTCGAAACATGCTTTTGCATCGAGCGACCCCTACAATTCGAACAAGTGAAGAAGCTAGTTGAGCGAACAGTAGAGATCTACCGACAAAGGAAACCTCCTTCTCCACCGCCGCAAGCTAGGCGTTCATCTTTCAACCGGCCACCTCCTCCACCGCTCAAAGTCAGTCGACCGAACGAGATTGACCGCGATCGCACGCCACGTCCATCGAAGACTCATCCGTCGGTCGGGAGGACGGCGAGCTCAAGGTCGATACCACCACCCCTTGAACGGTCTGTATCCACACCTGGTCCGGGATATGGACAAGGCTTCCAACAAGTACCTATTCCGCACCCATCGAACCTACATATCCCCATGCCCCCAGGACCATATTCGACGTCTGTGCCACAAAACTCATACGCAGAGTCGCAGCACGCTTCGTGGCAACAACAACAACAAGCACAAATGTATAATTCCCCGCAAGGTATGTACACACCAAATCCATCCTTCAACACTACAGGAGTGCCACCGCATGTCCAGCAGGCATACAACATCGGCCGGCCGCAATCGCCGTTGCGGCAGTCATTTCCTAGATCGTCGAAATCAAAGTACGAGGAAGAGGTGTCTACTACAGACTCGGATAGCGCAAAGGATAGGCGGAGACGAAGGTCTAAGTCGAGGAGTAGACATGTGCCGGAGCCGAAGAAGAAGAGTAACAAGAGTAAAGCGGCGGGTGTGCTGATGGGTGTGGGGGGGCTGACTGCACTGCTGGATGGACTGAGTGGGCTTTAGTTATTAGATTACGACCATGACGTACGATATGGACGTTGACGGATGATGAATTGCAAGTCCTGTTCCAAGCACAAACGACTTTCCCTTGTCAGCCCTGTGATCTACATGCCATGAAATACCAACCCAAACGCCCTCGCTATGCACACAACCAATATACCCACCCACAATCCCTTACCGACTGTCCGCCACATCCGGCAGCCTCTCAATAACGTATTTTCCCTTTGCGACACTAACAATCGGCACACCAGGAATCTTGCGTATCCGGCGCTTCAAATCCCTGTCATTCGTCGCCACAAGATAGATCCTGTGCTTCTGCACGCGGTCCACGATACAATCATCCGCATACGTGCCCTTGTGGTCGCACTTCAGCCGCTCCCAGCGCTCGTCCCGCGCGATTCGCAGCGCGATGCGGTACTTTGGGCCTAGCTTTTCCAACTCAGCCATTACGCACGACGTTATAATGGGCGTTGCTTTCGCGAGCAGGAGGTCCATGAGCGCCTTGTCGAGTTCAAGCTTGGCTTGTACGGTGTGCGAGAGGAAATTCGTGTCGACGAGGACGTGGTAGGGTGGACCGAGGGCAGTGTTGGCTTGGAAGAAGAGCGCGGAGGAGACTTGTGGGCTGGTGGGTGTGTTAGTTGAGGGAGATGGGACGGTGGGGGGTGAGTGGGTACATTTCTCGCTTGGCTTGGTTTTGTTGCTCTTTCTTCTTAGCTTCTATCTCGCCGGCCATTTGGTTCTTCTTTCTGCATGTGAGTATCAGTATCGTGGAGGGTGAAGGGTGGTGGGGCGCATTGTCGCATACAGTCTGGCATCGCGTTGGCCTGGACGTGGTCAGCTGGAGGTCGCATATGGGTTTCGATAGGTGCGTAACGCTTACCGATGATTCTCTTCACTTGCGCGAACTTTCGCGTATTCTTCTGGACTCCCATTGTGGTTGTGTGTTGGTGTTGCACTACACTTCACTTCATCGTGTGCTGCAATCGATAGCTCGAATCTTTTTTGTGGGTCTCGCCAAGACATCACGTGCTAGCGCGATACATCGTGTCCCGTCTTGTCACACACTTAATCCATCCCTGATTGCTTTACAACCCTAATGCCATCCCGCGCACAATTTTCTCATTATTATGCATCGTCATACATATTGTATTCTAGTAGCTATGCATCAAGACTCCGGCCTGGCAGTATCTTCGAACATATGCTGCAGGTGACGCCGCAACTCCAAAATCGCCTGCGACTAGAAATTGAACCATCGCATTTCTCTACATGCTCGGCGGCATTGGCGATCCGACAATCAACCATGAAGAAGACAAGAGTTCCATATTCACAGCTCGCCCGTCAAGTCTAGCAAGAACGCGATCGCAGCCAGGATTGGTCCAGACTGCGCCTCAGCATCCGCACTAGCGGGTGGAACATCTTGACATTGCGCAAGCACTGACACTACCACTACCACTACCCGGGACCGGGGAGACGGAGATGAGGGTGGCGCTCGATCACGGGTCTATGAAACCGAAGGCTGGAGCCCAACGGATAGGAGACTCTGTGGCGAATTGCCATGGCCTTCAAACGGATCGATACTTGTATTCGCTAAGCTGGCCAAACATCAGATGCCCCTTCGTCGGCGGCCATGCTTATCAATCAAGGCCATGGAGCAGATGATCCGATGATTCAGAGCTTGCTCGGATCTGATACTGGTCCTTGACTGCATCACCTTTTCAACAAGACAGCTATCGATGAGGCTCGGACCAGAAAGCTGCATGTGTGACTGACAGGCTTGATAGGCTGGACTAGAATTCCGACGGCTGGTTGACAGGGCACGAAGCTACCGTGACGGCAAGGTATGTTACATCGTACTGATACGAAACGCCAGAAAAATACGGTACTTGGCTTTTCAAGACTTGGAAGTCTTCTGAACTGTGTGCATCCAGACGGAATATCAAGACAAGTCACAGGCTTCAAAAGTTGATCGAGATGCCATGATCTCCATCTCAAATATGGATGTCGCCAACAATTCATGTATCGGCACAGGGAACGTCAATATGCAGAGCATCATTTGTTCGCGCGACCCACAGGGCGGGATGCAAATCACGGCTTCCCCGTGGAATTTTCGGTTTTTGCGGCACGGCTCAATTCGTTCATGCACAAGCGTTTGATGTTCAGAACGTTGATGCAGAAGTTCCCAACAGCGGACACAAAATATCCAAAGCTTCGAGGAAAGTTGACGTATGGCACAAATCGCCATGTGTGTGGTGAGTACGAGGCCCTAATTATGTGTAACTCACTCCGCATACCAGCTCATTGGAACAGTGTTGTTTCACGACTCACGCAGTACATGAGCCGCCTTTGGGCGGTACCCAACATGCATACCAAGGAGGATCTTCACACTTGATCTGTCACTAGTGTTGGTGGCATGCGGATACGGCATCGAAATCCTTTGGCTATTCTCGTACAGCACATCGCATGCGATCCTTGCAGAACTTAGCATGTCACCAGCAGCAGCTGAAGACGGCTGTTGTTGGTGCGGCACCAGACAAATTTTTGGGCATCCAATGTATTATTGCTGAATGGTAGACTCTGTAGGACTCTTTCGGTGCAGGACGCCCGACCACACTAAACTAAAATATCGTGTCAATTGCGTACTTCCGCACGTGGTAATTACCACCATCATGGCGCTAGCATCGAGGGATCTACCCATATCGAGATAGATCTTGCTTGCGGCTGTGGGGCGGATGCCTGACACTAGCCCCGGTGGGCGATCTCAAACTTTATTCCAGGCCTCGGAAATCTTCAAGCACAAATGTTGGCAGAGAACTTGACGCTATTCGCGGGAACCGGTGCCATTACTCGAATATCACATGGGCCCAGAGCACGCGGGAAGTACATTGTTGCAGCAAATACACTGGTCCAAAAGTAGAGCATGGCTTCGAGCTCAAGTACCCCAAGGAACCGCTGGTCTTGCGGCTTCTTTCGAACCCTTTTATTTTTTCTTTTGCATTTTTGCCCATTTCATCATGGCTCCACCAAAAAAGGAAACGTCAGTGGAGCTCTGCCACCGAGTTACAGCACAGGGAAACACAATCGCCATACGCATGCTAGAGTACCTCAGCTCAGCTAAGCATCCAATTCCTGGTTTCGAACCTCTTTCTACCGAGTTCATCGAGCTATGTCAGGAGCTATGGTCCATAGAAGCTGGCTTGCTAGAGGCCAACAAGTCACGAAATGCTCTCCCTGCAGAAGTAGGCCAGGAGCTCGACAAGCGGATTCGTCAGGTCAATGACGAGTTCGTGGTTCTTGGGCAGATGGTATCGAAATTTGTTGACAACGAAAACAAAAAGGGTGGATTAAGCAGCAGATTTCGCATGATGTTTGCGGACACAGATGTCGACAAAATGCGGATGACCCTACAGCGCAGTAAGGACTCGCTCAAGGTCAGCTCAGCCATGTTTAGATGGACCATCGGAGAAGCCCGTGCTGATGCTACGATGGGCATTGGCTACGCTGGCTTGATCGCTGCCCTCGAGCGCTTGAATCCAGCCAAAGCCTCTACCCTACCTTCGTTGCACCCGCCACCATCTGTCCAGCTACCTCCAACACCGCCCCTTAAGACGGGCATCAGCCCTCATTCTGAATCACTCCATACACCAGGCCCACGGGTGGACAGGTCGCTCATGCACGACATGCGGTACCCAAGCGACGATATGCATAGCCACTACAGTGGTGATCCACATCGTACGGTACTACATGATAGCCATGTTCGCCAACAACGAGAGGATATGAATCTTTCCAGGGGTATCGCGGATTTGCACAAGAACTGGCGCGCGCCCGAGAGTGTGCACTCATCGGACTCCGGCAAGTGATACATGTACGAACTGCCTGTGAGACAAACACTGACTTGGTACATACTCCACAGGCTCCCGCGATACGATGAGCGACCTCTACCACCATGGCCAGCCAGTGTACGAAGACGTCACCTCAACGATAGGATCTGTTAAGTCTCCCACACTTGTCGACGAGAAGATGGCAGAACTCAGCGTTCATGAAAGATACCTTCGCGAAGCACAACAACCAAGGATAGACTCGACCCTGACTAGTCCTGCCTGGCAGCCCAGACAATCAAACGCTTCGAAACCTGCCGGCGGCAAAGCAGCTTTGATCACAGCCGTCGAACACAAGAAACATCGCGTTCTTGAACAACTGCTAGACGGCGGCGCGAGAGCAGATGCCCCAATGGAGGCTGCAATGCTGCAGATAGCCGCACACAACCGAGACACAGAGAGCATTGCTCTCCTTCTACGCTTTGGCGCAGATGCCAATGGTTTCGACCGCGAAGGAGGAACGCCTCTGTTCGCCGCAACTCGTGCGCACTGTCTAGAAAGCGCAAAAGTACTTCTGAAATATGGAGCGGATTGCAATCTCTCCGCGGGACTTGAATCAGAGTCCCCATTGAGTCGGGCTGCCAGCCATGATCTCTTGGATCTCGTGCAGCTGTACATGGCGCACAAAGGTGACCCAACCACCATCATGGAGAACGGATCAACCGCTCTAGTTCAATGCATGAACAAGACCGCTTCACCCAAGGTCCTAGAAACATTACTCAATGGCGGCATCGACGCAAATGCAAAAAACGGCGAAGGCACCACTGCAATGTTCCAGGCTATTCAAGCAAACCGTATTGACCTTTTGACGGTCCTCTTGGACCATGGAGCCAATCCCAATCTGCCCGGTCCAAAGCATCCGCTGTGGCCATCGACGTACAAACCCCAAATTCTAAAGCTCCTACTGTCTCGTGGTGCAGACTACAAGAAGACTCCCGGAGTGATGGAACTCGCTTCGTCCCTCAAGAAGCTGGAGTCTGTCAAGATTCTGGTTGAGGCAGGCGTCTCTCCGAACATTCGAAAGGATGGCGTGTACACTCCGCTTTGTTCGGCAATTCGTGACAACAGCGCGGACATCTTCAACTACTTGTTGGAACACGGTGCCGATCCGAACTTCAAATCGGCGTAAGTTCAATACCTCTTATACCAAACGAAGTTCCACTGACTTGCCCTATAGTGAGTTCCCAGCGTTCAAATGTATCACGCACAAGCGACTCCACTTCCTACCTCAACTCGTTGCCGCAGGCGCCGACCTCCACAAGCCCAAAGGCATCATCGAAACAGCAGTAGCCCACAATGACAAAGAGGCCATCCTCTACCTGTTGGACCAGGGCGTCAACCCAAACGATAGATGTCCGGAAGGCGGAGCTACGGCTCTGACAACGGCTATCCGCGAGAACCGTGGCGAGCTCGTCGATCTTCTCCTTTCCAACGGTGCGGATCCGTCCATCCGTGGTGAGAATTGGCCACTATGTATGGCTGTGAAGCAGCCTCCTATCTTGAAGAAGCTCCTTGCAGCAACGCCAAATCCCCGTGCTTTCCGTGGTAAGTCATCTCCTGTCTATCTTGAAAACAAAGTTTACGTATTCTTAATCCACGAGAATCGTCTTGATATCCCTTCAGCATTCAACATCTCAAGGTCCATGCTGACCATTCTCCCCTCGCTTCTAGGCGTCGTAGAAATGGCCGTTCTAGCCGGACAGCTCGAAAGCATCAAGCTCCTACTCGCAGCCGGCGTCAGTGTCGAGGACAAGAATTGCGGTGTATTCAGCCCACTCACCACCGCCATTCGCGAGGGACGAAAAGACATCGTCCGCTACCTTCTCGACGTAGCAGGTGCAGATCCCAACGCCCCCGGCGAGCATCTGCCCATGGTCAAGGCTCTCCGCAAATACAAGGGCGACAAAGAGATCATACAGATGTTGCTGGCTAGGGGAGGTAAGCGCTGCTTCTACGAACTGAATGTGAGACACACGTATACTGATGTCCTTTCCACAGCGGAAATAAATGTGATGCACCGGGGCTGGAATCCCGTCCTCCAAGCCGTCGAAAACGGGGACGCCGAGATTTTAAAGCTCCTAATCGACATGGGCGGACCCGTGGATCTACAAGTCGTCAACGAAGACGGCCGACCCGTCGTCGACATCGTCACGGAGCGCGGCTGGGAAGAAGGTCTCGCACTACTCTTCCCCGACGCTGCTCCGGCAAATCCAGGCTCGAAGGCGACCACCAAGCAGTAGGTATATTTTGCCCGCCATTCACTCGCACATTACACCGCTGACCCCTTTCCGGTCCATCCACTTCCTCAATCTCGGACTGGCGCTGGATCAATGCGGAACTGGAACGTGGTGCGAAGCCGTCTGACGAAGACACCGCCGACTGCAGATCGAGTGGCGTGCTTCATGCTTCATGAGGGCGAGGTATTTTATGGTTTTTGGCATTTAGTTTGGAGTTTGCTTTGTTAATGCGCTTGATACCACATTTTTCTCGTTTGTAAGTTTGTAGATGCTTTACTCTAGCTGAGCTTTGATCTGTAAACATATCATGTTCACTTTGTGAGATCCACTAGTTGTTGCACTGCTGTTTGAATTGTCTGCCTTGTTCATCTAACACGAAGATATCAGGACCTACACTTCTAACACACTCTCTACATCGCTATCATCTCCCAACGAGCAAGAACCTCGAAGGTTGCTCGGGTGCTTTGCGTCAAATTATGCGCTCGGTAGCACGGTAGCCCAACCATGCATATATCCAGCGACCCAATCATATGATTTTCTTCTCTACACACAATCCACAGACTTGGTCATCGGGTAAATCACCGCTCGAACGTTCACGCCACGTGTGCGGAAAACGCTCCGATCGGTTCGCGGTACGATATGTACACTAAACCTTTGTCGTCGATGCTGCGGTCGCGAAGTCGTGATACTGATCTGGACCTCGGTCGTTTCGTGACCTGTGGCGTCTATAGTCTACGGAACAGAAGGTAATTGCTTTGGTATGTACGTAGGAAGAAGACAGTACGGAACGGGAAAAAGCACTGTGAAATACACAAGCAAGCAACGCGGCATACAAGGAAAAATGTCAACTTAACGAATATATTCAAATAGTAAATCCGGGGTATCTAAAACTTCATATATGCAACACGACCAACCAAGACACAAAGACCCCATCAACTCGGCCCCAGTCCTCAAAACCTCCTCCCCGCCCCCTCCGCAGCCCGTCCATCCACCGCTTCAGCCCTCAAATGCTTCCCGACCACCCCTTCAAGCCCCGACTTAACCACCTTCCTCTGCCTGCCAAAAAGACAATGCCAAAGATCATCCTCCTTGACCTCTTCGCCATTGCCCTTCTTTCGCAGCAACGACTTCAGCGGGGCAGCCTGTAATACCGCAGAATTAGCCTTATCCAGCGTATTTTCCTGCACGACAGGCGTGGCAGTGTCAGACTGCGAGCTTTTACTGATGTGTGCGAGGCGACGCGCGACGGAGATGTCGTAGATGGCTTCCTCGACGGTGTCGCTGATGAGGTACATGAAGACCGTTGTGGGACGCTGTTGCCCAATGCGATGGACTCGTGCGATGGCCTGTAGCTCGATGGCGGGGTTGATCAGCGGCTCGCAGAGGAAGACATATGTCGCGTTGACGAGGTTGAGGCCTGACGAGTCAGACTTGGCGTCGAGCAGGAAGCAATCGACGGCGGGATCGGTCTTGAATTTCTGTATGCCGTCCTTGTCGATGATGCCGCTGACACCAATCTTCCACTTCCTCAGCGCGTCGCGCAGAACTTCGAGGAAATCGCCGAATTGCGAAAAGATGATGGATTTGGCGCCTGGGTCGTTGGCGCGGATCCAGAGAAGGTGGCGAGCGATGGTGTCGACTTTTGTACCGTAGGAGCCGTCGAGGTCGATCATCTTGATCTCCTTCATGGTGGCGTCGCTGATGTCGGAGTAGATGGACGTGTTTGAACATCCTGGGGAAGAGGCTTGAGATGGGCTTACTAGGCCTTGAGCTTCCTCTTGGGCTTTCATCTCGCTGGGCTTGAAGCTGATGTCTTTGAAATCGCTGCCCGTGAGCTTTTGCTTGCACATTGGGCAGGTGCGGTGCGAGTACCACCAATGATGAATGCAGTCCTTGCAGTATTTGTGTCCGCAATTCGTCAACACTCCTACCTCAATTTCTTCTTGGCAAATGACACACTCTGGCCTCGTCTCGCCCTGGTTCTCGGAGCGAAGGTGTGTCAAATAAGTTTCCTTGGTCTTGTACCCAGCGACAGACTTGATCCTCCTGTTGCGCGCCAGAGTAAACTTTTCGAACTCGCGCTCATCGAACGTATCGTCGAGCTCGTCCTTGTACTTGGCGACAGTGTCTGATATGAATTGGAACTGGCGATAGTATTCCAGTCTTTGGTTCATCGTCGCTCGGAACATCTCCTGCTCCTTCTCTAGATTGGTAATTGTATTGGCCTGCTGCGCAACGATGCTCTGTATGCGGTTGAGATGCTTTTGCACGACGTTCAGTTCGGCTGCCGCACGGCTGTCACCGCTGTCTGCCCGCCACTGTAGACCGGTTGCCATCGAGCGAACACCGGAAACGACGCCTTTGAGCGATCCGCCCTCCAGCATCGCCTGAAGCTTTCGCCGCACGTCAGCAACCACCAACACAAGCTCGGGAGCATGCCCGCGCTTTGTCCCATCCTCGTGCTTTGCTAATTTCTCAGCACCTCGGATCTCGTGTTCGGTAAGAATATCCTGCAGGCCACTAACAGCACTGCTCCGATCAGCCACAAGTGTACGCAGAGCCATGATATACACGTAGAGCTCGTCTTGTACTTTGAGAGACTCGTCGTACTCCTCGCCAGTAGTTTCTTGGTCGTCATCATCATCTACCAAGCGGAGTAATAGGATATCGGCTATCTTAATGCGCCAAGCATGGATTTGTTCCGCTTGCGTGTTCAGGAAGTCACTGATGTTGTCCATTGTCTTGAGTATCTGGCGACTTTCGATGCCACCAAAATCCAGCAGGTCAGCAATTCTGGGTACCTGGTGGAACGGCTTGCACGAGGTAATTTTAGTCATCTGACGTTGAGCCTTGTTCTTCGAATCTTTGAGAAGTTCGCGTCGTATGATCTTTGCTTTCTGATACCACTCGGTTTCGAGATTTTCAAGGCGTTGGTACTCCCCTGATTCCGGCTCCGTGAATTGTTCGTTCTCTTTGATTTGATGGTACGTTGTCGCGATGAAGAAGTCGCAAGCGTGCTCGAGCTCCAAGAACGATCGCAAAGCCTTGCGAATGATCGGGACACGGCCAATGTCCTCGCTCTCGTCGTCACCTTCGGAGTCTGAGTTTGGTATCGCATCGTTGGCAACGGTCTTGCCCAGCTTGAGTTGTTCCGCTACGAGCTCGTCCCGACACATCTTGACGTAAGATTGCGCCTCTTTCAGTGCTTCCTCGTAGTAGGGTAGGGCCAACTGCGCTCGATCGTCTACATTGCCAGCGTACGCTTGTATATGACCTCGCGTGATCTGGCTGAGGATCATTTCTCGGGCGTCAGATTTCAGGTGGCTGTCATTCTGTTCTATCATGACTTCGAGAACCTCATGAACCGTACGGAGCGCTCCATTCTTCGCTCCCAAAGCTTTTCGATTCTTCCGACCCACGTGTGCGTGCAAGCAGGTCTGCCGTAGTCGAACGAGCCATTCTCTCATTCTCTCAATAACCTCAGGATGACTCGCATTCCGGTCTTCTTCAAGAGAGTGGCCTTCTGATGTAAGCCAACACGCATTTGCCATCTGTCGCAACATATCGGAATAGTTCTGCTCTTCGATGGTGGTAAACGGGACAGTGATGACGACACGCTTCTGTGGAGGGAGCCGAAGCTCATCGCGAATCTTGTCCTTTGTATGTCGTAGAGCAATCTGACTGAAAATAGCCTTGAACGAAGCCTTGTCGAGACGATCCCATGCAGCCTTGTTGTTGGCAAATGCATCGCATCGAAGGAAGACTAAAAGTCCTCTCAGATCCTGAACATCCTTGCGAAGTGGTGTTCCAGTTACAGCCCAAGCGTTGCAACGCGGAATAATCCGTGCGACTGTGGCGGCTTGACTGACACCACTTTCGATCATTTGTGCTTCATCGAGACACACACGCCACCATGAGATTTCCACGAGCGGGCTCCTGCGACGCTCATGGCGCTTTGCGTTCCTGGAAGAGCGGTCAGGAGGAGGTTTTGCGTGATGAATCTCCTTCGCTAGAACGTTGTAGGTTGTCACGACGACATCGTACTGTAGTAGATTCTCCATGGTTGCTTCTGTGTGTGCTTTTTTGGGCGCGGTGGGTGATGGGAGCCCTTTGTAATGGAGCACCTTCATTTCGGGCGCGTGGGTGTTGATTTCGCTTATCCATTGCTCGAGGATGGAGGGAGGTGTGATGATGAGGGTCGCTCCAGAGGGCGTCACGTAGGCCCCGGTATACGCGTCGAAGATCTTTCCTTCAGGCATGTCTCGCTTGTGATGAGTCATAAGGGCCATCAGTTCGACAGTCTTGCCTAGTCCCATCTCTTCAGCGAGGATGCCACCGCGCAGTGTCTCTAGCGTATCACCCGTGGCTGCGGCCAGATCAGCAACGACCATGCCACGAAGCTGACTAACATGGCAGGCCCTTCCTGCCGCATCCTGTGCCTGCCTGAAAGAGGCTGGCGGTGTCGGCGCTGCAAGGGGCTCGAGTGCACCGGATGAGGAGAAGGCGACGGCCTCTCTGTGAAGAAGCCAGTCTACGGCCCTCACCTGAAACGGGTACAAGGGCGTATCGGAGAGACCGTGCTGAATGCGCGGCGATACCTGCAGATCAGTGGGCGGTACGTGGACAGCATCGTAGAAGTCTGAGAGAGCCCAGGTGCTCACGCCCTCCTCTGTCGGATGCGGGAAGTATCGCGCAAGCAGCTTCAGGTCATCTTTCATGAGCTTGGAGGCAACGCTAGGGGCTTCTACCACAGACAGGCCAATGGTCCATCGAAGCTCGACGTCCAGATAATACTTGTTGTGCTCATATGTGAATGGACGGAGCTGGCACACGGCGAAGGCAGCGCGAGACCCACTTCGACTTCGCTTCCCATCGCGCGTGGCTGCGAGGCTTGAGGCGGTGTGTAGGTGCGGCGTAATCGACTCGAGCAGGGTGTTGGGGGCAGTGGCAACTATCGCCGCACCGTTGCCGGTGAGCGGGTTGTAGGCGACGGCGCGGAAGACATGGTTTTCCACGCCGCGGTAGAAAGACTCGAGGGAGAGAGCGAGTGGAGGAGGCGGATCGGTGGGAGGCAACGGTCCGTCGACGAGTAGGGGTCCTCCAGAAGAGTCGGGGAACCTCTGTTGGAAGTCAGTCCAGCCGTCACAGAAAGATGAGATGGCTGCACCCACCAGAACCAGCGAGATTTTAGCCAGTACAATGCTCTCAGCTTCTTCCACAGGCCCTGAGTGTACTGGAATGCCATGGTTATTATCGGTCTTGCGTCGTTTCTTTGCGGGCTGCTGCGTTCCGTCGTCTGTTGCGGGCGCAGCGAAGAGACGGCCGAGGTTGCGCAGGTTACTCGAGGCGTCTTGCGCATCCAGGGACGGCTCAGAATATGCTTGGCTGGCAGAGGCTGCAGTGACACTGAGCACCTCTGCGCAGCCTTCGAACGAAAACATGGCGCGCGTCAAGCCCAGAAAGTTGTGGGAGGGAAAGTTGTGGAAGGGATAGTCAGTGGGGAAGGAACGCGAGTCCATCAATCGATAGGCACTCCCGCGGCGAAGCCAAACCCCTGCTAGCACCAGGCACCACTCGCCAATCACTTTCACTTCACTTTCATCCATGGCTAGAACATGAGCATGAACTTGCTTACTAATGTGATTAGAATACCTCGAGAATACTCGACCTCTACCATGCATCCCTCCCGTACTGCATGCCCATGCTAGTCCACTGTCGCCATGCTGTCCGTCGTCGTCCTGTCCCACATCCGCCAACGTGGAATGCACTCTCGCCGAGCACAAGCTCATCCTTTGACGCCGATCGGACGGTCGAGCATGAGGAAGTGGAGTGTGGCGTGGAAGGATGGAACCAATTTGATAAGGTGACGGAATTATTCAGCCACGCTGAGTCTTCCTCCTCATGCAGAGTCCTCACATCTGGCGCATGTGACAGCCTCTTGCTGCAACGTGCTGAACGAAGGAGCGCGGTGGTGCTTTATGGCGTTACCAGCTTTGTAGTTCAGTATGTCGTGAAGAGTGACATAATGGATACGAGCATCTTCGTGATCTCGCTCCGGCATCTTGAACAGTGGTGTGCAGAAGCATCGGGTGCTCAGGCCGGGACTCTACAATGCCGTAGTAGAGGGTGCCGGCCCAACAAGACCGCGGAGGTGAAGAGGATGAGCATGTGCTGCCGGGTAGTCCTGTACGGATTGGTCTCCACCGTCTCGTTGCAATTCCTACTCTGTTGCCAGCACTTTCTTGATTGGCTCAGCAGCCTCAATGAACTTCTCCACCATGGCGTCCAGCTTCGTGAGGTCGTCCTTGCCCTTCTTGACCTCGGCGATTAGCTTCTGCTTCTGTTTGAGCTTTTCTTGCCGCCGCTCCTCCAGCTTGACGCGGACGTGGTATTCGTGGTCGATGCGTGCCGTCATGAGATCGTGTTCCGAGGTTTCTCTGTGTTCAGGGAACTCCTCGAGGAACTCTTCGGCGGTTATGAGGGGTAGCTTCATGTACTTGTGGCTATCTTATATTAGCGGACATCATGCAGTAGGTGTTGTTCACGTACTCGTAGTTCTCGGCGGCTGAGATCTCGGAGCGCAACGACTGCTCTTCGTACTTCAGATTGTGGAGCCCAAGAATGAGCGCATCGTTGACGGCCCTGTCGTCGGACGTCTTGGCCTTCTCCTCGCGTACTTTCATGACGCTCTGTCTGTAGAGCGACTTGATGATGGACAGCTGCGCGCGGATGTACTTCTCTCGCTTCTCGATCTCTTGGCTCGCCTTCTTGTCGCTGTCGATTTCTTCACGCGTACTAGGCTTGGCAAGCTTTGGGTGCGCGAGCTGGTAGTCGACGAGCTCGTTGATGAGCTTCTTGAGGTTCTGCACCTCCTTGTACAGGCGTACATTGTGTGGGGTTTTCACGAGGTCGGCAGTGTTGAAGTTGGAGAGGTCTGCCGGCAGCATGTAGCCAGCTTCGTGGTCGTCCATGGTGGTAGTAGATGTCTGTCTCGTTGTTGGTGTTGACTACAGCTTCACGTCCAGCACAAGAAAGCACGACACGCTAGATGATTGCCAAGGCTCATCGGCGGAAACGGCAGGAAAGACCGATGCGCCGCCAGTGACGCCTGGCTCGCCCAAAATAGACTGGCAGCCACGCAGGGTCGTTGTCGGTCGAGTGACACCTGCATGTTTAGACTGCATATTTTGCATCCCTGAGCTAAGGCGCCGCGAAAACATTGCAGATCGTGTCGCAACCAGCACGAGACTCGAAGCCGATATCGACGCTTTTACTGAAGTCGCTTGTATTGCTACAGCGTCAAGTGTCTGCACTATTGATTGCCCCATCGTATCCGTACTGCAACACTCCCGCAGCTAAGCGGCAAACACCAAGCCACCAGAGCCGCGCTCAGACTGGTTGCCCAGCGGATCGCACTTCGACTCCGCCCCTGCAGCCCCGTCTTCTTCCACTCCACCAAACCTGTCGCACTGCAGACTGACCTTGCCATTCGTTCCACCCCGCGCCTTTGTCGTCTTCACTGTTATCGGATTCTGCCACTTTGCGTGCATTGTTTGTGCCTGTCGACTCCTGACACGCGGCACTACCCTACCGCGCCATCCCTGACCAATATCCTCACCAACGTCGATCCACCACAACGACCACGACCACGACTCCTCCTTCACATTGTCACTCCCCGTCCTCACTATGCGCCCCTCGGTAGGCCTCGTTGGCCTGCTCCTCGCCGTCGCTCCTGCCGTCCTGGCACAGAACCCCGACTTGCCGAACCTGAACACGCTCTCTGCGCCTGATGGCCAGGGAGCGTCGGCAACAGATGCTCCGCAGAGTACAGCTGCACCGCAATCAAGCGGCCGACAACAATCCGCACAGTCGTCTGGCGGACCACAGTCGACGGCCGCCCAACAGAGCTCGGCCGCCCCGAGCCCAAGTCCGACCAACAACGATGCCTTTCCTTCAGTCTCACAGCCCGGTGTCAACAACGTCGCGCCCCTCTCTGGCCTGCCCACGCTCGCTGGTGTGGGTATCCCCAATATGAAGGTCCCAGATACTGCCGGCGCCGCCTTCATGCAGAAGTCAGACCTGCCCGACGGCACCGTCTTCATCTGCGTCGGCGCGATCCTCGCCTTCTTTGCTGCCTCGGTGCTCGCATGGCGTGGCCTTGTCGCATGGTCATTGCATCGCTCCGTCAAGCGTGCCGCCAATGCGCAGAGCATGGCCGATATGAAGGCCATGTCAGCAGTGCCTGGCAAGAAGCGCGGCATGTACAACGTTGTCGGTGCAAACTCAACCATGTCCCTGGACCACCTGTCCGCCGCTCCCATATCCAAGTCCTCCAAGCCTTTCGCCCAGGCGCCCGGAGGCACACCACCAGGCCGATCCGCCTCCTCTTTGTTCTTCTCTCCCACTGCTGGTGGTGCTGCTGGAGTTAGGGACTCAATCAACCGCTCGTCGACCTACCTGCCTGCGGGCTACTACGCTACTGGCAACGCAGCACCTGCCCAAGGCTCTCCCATGACACATGTCGGTGGAAATGGAAACCTGTCCGCCATGTCTCTCCAGAATAACCTTTCCGTAAACTCTCTAGCATCTCCCGGCAACCGCTTCAGCCATCGATCAGATATGTCGCCAAACGGTTCGCCATCTCTTCCGCCATCCCGGGGTCCATATGATCGCGCGCCATCATCTCGCGACGGCCTTGGGTACACTCGCAACAGCTCCGCTACTCTTGGCAATCCCAGAGACACGAGGAGTGGTGTCTATGGCCATGGTCCCAGCAACGAGAACGTGAGCCAGCTTTCGCTGAATGTACCAGGAGGCACCAACGTAGCAGGTGGCCGAGCACCTAGCGCGTATCTGGAGGACCTGTTTGAAAACCACGGTGCCGGCCCAAGAGAACGATTTTAGAAGGATTTCGAGCAGCAGCCCACGAAGCAGCGAGCATCGAGCCTAGGTGTACTGGTCAGGCGGGCATCGCAGGCGTACCGCATTGTGCGTGCAGCGGGGTTGGAGCGTGTACGAAGGTGATCGTATTCTTCGAGTCTATGGTTCTGGCGTTCAGTAACTCTGAGAATCGGCAAAGTTGAACGGAGTGGCGATGGATCAGACGTTGTTATTGTTATGGGGGTTACCTTGCGTAACGTCGACCCGCATGGTGCGCGCCTAAGTTGTGGTACCGAGCGTGGTAGCGCCTGTTTATTTTCTGAACTCGACTTTTGTAGAGTATGCGAGCGGTCGCTTTTTGGGTTTGCAGGCACGAAAGGCGTTATGGGGGCCTGCATTTACTGGTGTATAGTACCCGCACGAGTAAGCTTGTATATACAACAATGCGTAGTGTAATGAGATTAGCTGCAAATGTAGCAATTGAGCAGAAGTGGTTTATAGAGTTCAACAGCGTTCAATTTGCACTCAAGCTAATCCCCTTGTGTATTTATCCGACGAGTGCGAGATTCGATGTCACCTTTAGCGATCGGCTTTGAGCATCGTGGTGTCGTGCATGTGGTTGTTGAGGTGGCTTGGCACGTGTCGAGATTCTGAAATGTTGAACATTGAGCCACGCCTCGCAGAACACAGAACAGCATTGCGACATACTTGCGCTAGAAGTGAAGAACTACGGATCCTCCGATTCACGTCCATCAATCGCTGCCTCACCTCCTACGCGACCTGACGCATGCATCAAAAGTCGCTGTTGGCCACCTCACCGCGTCACACCCAAGCAGCGCAGGATGGCATCTCCTTACCTACGCGAGACCTTCCTCCAGATCCCACAGTCGAAGCCAGATTCTATCTTTCCTGCCTGATTAGGCAACTTCCCACAAGCGAATACCGCACTGTCGATTCCTGACGGATTCCAAACACTCCGAACGCCAGACCAGCACTTCCGAGACCGAACGGGTATGACCGTGCCGAGCGCCTCACTGCTGCAGGCGAAAGCCACAACCCTATCAGTGTGGATCCGGCGGCCTTGTGCCCTCAGACAGAATGGAAACTTGATCTGCCTGAGGAAGCACGCTGTGGGAAGTATGTGATGAGGCTGGTGAGTTGTGATTGGCTGCGCCTTGCGCAATGTACCATCATCGACGTCCTTGGAGCTGTCCGCTCTACCTAACGCATATTGATCGCTGCCACAATGGTCTTGCGTTTGTAAACTCCCGCACGCGATGATCGTCACTTCTCCGCGCTCATTCGCGTATGTAGATCACATTGAAACGTCCATGTGCTGCGCTGCCTAGGTACTGTGCACCAACATCTCGAGCTTGCCACATAGGATTTCGCTCCTGCTGATACTGTCGCGGACTGGCATTGTTACAGGCGCTCTCCGCACTTGGGAGTGTCAGAGTGAGCCTCTCAGGATGGAGTTCGTATATAATGAAAGGTACAGTTCGTGGGTAGAGCATCGACAAGCAACTACAGCAATTCCTACTACCTTCTCTTCTACCATCCCTTTGACATCTTCCCAGCGAAGATCAGGCCGGTCCTTACCAATCAATCATCAACTACATTCTTTACAGACACCAAATCACCAACAATGGCTCCCATCTTTAAGACCCTCGCTGTCCTCAGCTGTAAGTCACACTTCCCCTCCACCACACACATCCCCTTACTAATCAACCTAGTCTCCCTCCTCGTCGCCGCCCAGGGCAGCCAATTCATAACTGGCCCCTGCGCCAACGACGCATCTTGCGCCTCCAAATGCTGCAACTTCGACACCGGTCTATGCGCCGCACCCGCCGTCGCCAGAGAATCAGGCTCCTCATGTGGCCGCGGCTCCGGCGTGCGCAACGACAATGAGTTCTTCAGACTCAACCCCAATGCCGTTCAAGCCGCTACTCCCCAAGCTGGTGCTCCACCAGCGGCTGCTGCTATCGCGCCGGGCACACAGTTCGTCACGGGACCTTGTACTTCGGACGCGGATTGCCAGCAGGGTTGCTGTGGGTTTAATAGTGGGAAGTGTGCGGGGCCGGTTATTGCGCAGACTAGGGATGGGGGGTGTGGGTTTGGGGATGCGAGGCCTAATGATGTTGCGGCGAAGAAGTTTTTGGGTCAGAGTTTGGGGCGTAGGGGGCCGGCTATGATGTAAGAAAGTGCGTGATTCTTGGGAGAGGAAAACAGTAAAGTGGTTGGTAATGGTGAAGACGTGGATAGTGACGGAGTCATTGGTATAGGGGGCTTGATGTTCTTTGGACAAGGATTGTAAGAGGGCTTGGGTGGTGCGATCAAATGATTTTATTACGGCCATCACATCCATCGATATGGCATTTCAAATTATGATGTCAGACAAAATTTCATTACTACTTTCATTGTTCACGATCAGTCCCGTTGTATTTCCACCATAGGGCTCGCTGTAGGAGTAGGACGGGTTACAGTACATTGTACTTCACACCCACTGCTCCAACACTGCCCGGTAGTCACGTGCCGCGCAAAGTTCTCCGCGACAGATGGGGCATCGTACTGCAGGTCTACCGGGGTAGATCTGATCTACCAGAGCTTGAAGACAATCCAAGTGAATGAATTGGTGGCATGTCTTGAGTTGCACAACTTCTTGCGCTAAGCCACCCAAGGATTCTTGACAGACTGTGCAGATCTCCGATGTGGGTGCGTTGCCGAATGGTTGGCATAAACTTCGAGGATCGATTGATGCGCCGACTGGAGCAAATGGAATATCGACAAGTTCGCCAGCAGGCATTGTCCGACGCAGTCGAGCGTTGAGCTCATCCGTGATCTCGTCCCGTGTGCCTTCTGGGCGATAGAACTCCGGAGGCAACACAGCGTCTTCTTCAGATGCTCGAGGGATCCGGAAATGTGGGCCGAACATTCCATGTAGAGTCTCAAGGCCTTCTGCGTTCCAGACATACTGGCTCTTTGTCGCTTCGATGATCAACGCGAACATTGCAGCATGAAGATGCTTGCGCGGAACATGTCCTAACACTTCTCCATAGGCATCCAATATTACGTCGTACAACGGCTTGATGCTGCCGTTGACGTTTAGTTCGGCCAGCACGAGCTTCTTGTGGTACCTACAGGACGTCTGAACATGGATCATTCAGCATGTTGTCCCATGCCCACTTGATGACGCGGAAGCCCGTACACAGCGCATAAAGTCTGTCAGCGACTGTGGTCATTTCAGAGGCCCGAATCCATGCATCGCAGCAATTCATCGCGAACTGGATGAGCTGTCGGATCACCGAAGCCATGTTGTCGTTATCAAAACGTACTTGGTCCAGTCCGTTTGATTGATGCATGACCAGAGCCTTGTTGAGAACCTGCACCATGCCAGGCCAGGGCACTTCAGGGTGCAAAAGCGCCTTCTGCTCGTCATGGTCGGACTTACGTTTACAGCGTAAGTGCGGCACCGAGACGTACGCCTGCATGCATTCAATCGCTTCGCCAAGAGCTTTGTCGTGATACGCACCGCATTGCAGGAGATACCAACAAATTTGATCCGCAATCTCCCGCTGTTTCTTCTCGTCGTCGTTTTCGCTGAGCACAATCTTGTGAAGAAGCTGATGCGCACATTTGCCGAACAGATCGTCCAGAGGAATAGCGTAAAGGTCCTTCTTGAGCTCCGTTGAGGCCCCACTCAGGTAAGCATCTTCAGTGAATTCCTGTTTTGCTTCAGCCAGTCGGACTGAGGCCATCTCTGGGCCCAGACCTTCTTGTGCGGACTCTATAGCACGGTTGACAAACCATGAAACGGGCGGGAAAATGTACCATTGGAGTTCGGTGTAGGAACAAGCGTACTTCTTGAACAGGAGGTGCAAGTACGGGAGCGGAACCGGAGTGGCGTGCTCATTGCAAAACTTGGTGCTATGGAGAAGCACCCTGGTTGTTGTCCTATCTGAGTTGCGGAAGGTGGTTGGTTGTCGTTTTGGAAATGGGATGTTATGGAGTCGAAAGCTGTTCAAATCCGGAAGCGAAACTATGTACATTCACAGAGGGACTCGCGGTTGCATTTCACTCTACTAGGTATATCTCCACATAGTGGCTGCACAGTGTTGAGAGGTTCAAACATGCTTAACAAGGCAATGGAGATGTATAGGCATAGTGCAAGTACACAGCCATTCACGTCCGGCAAGTCGCTGACAAGTAGAAGAAATGCACCTCTCCAAACCAGGGGACCCTCTAAAACACAACAATACGTCTCATTATTACTCCTACACAATACAGATTTCTCGCGCTGATCTCAGATCAAATGTGCAGCATCGAGAAAGTCAGCAACGGTCTTGCTATCCATGCGTCATGACTACATCTCCTTGTCGCAAAGATCTGATGCTCGTACTGCGCTATCACCCTGAGCCTCCGGTACTTCCGCGCTTGGGGTTGAAGGTAGGCTAGGCGTGAAGTCAGCCAACACGCGCTTTGCCCGCGGTGGACAAATTGTTTGTCGACAGTTCGGACAAATATTTGAGTATTCCAAAATGCCGTTGATGAGCGTATTGAGGCATCCGTAATGGAAGCAGTGCCCGCAATGAACCTCGACAGCTACTTCGTCCCGCATCTTCGCGTGTGCGTCGAGCAAATCGCGGCAGATTGAGCAGTCTTCTTCGGGAAGATCAGAGGAGATGATGATAGCCGTAGCGTAGTGCTCAACTTTGGTCTCGGGTCCAGAGAGCTCGAAAAATCGCGGGAAGATCGTTGTAATCAGTCTCTTCATCTCCATCGTCGTCATAGTCCTGCTCCAGCATGTCGGTACAGCCTTCAGGATACCATCCCGAAACGGGAGATCCATCCACATTAAGAATCCGGATAGCTCGTAGACTTCAAGTACTTCTCGGACCTGTTCGACGCAGTCATGCGTCACAGCGGTCTGGTGGAGTCCGTGAACAAAAGACCGAAACATACCCCAGTGTAGCTCTGGAACGTCAAAAGCCATATTTGCCGGAGTGGTCGCATCGTGTAGCAACAGTCTGAAGGTGCCCCGTATGTTTATGTGAGCTGCTTGTTGTCGGACGT